>Ga0182742_1000095_pt1 | contig 172038 bp, 181 predicted proteins | sample eDN5th37CBELigMG_FD_128880 | JGI IMG/M metagenome (GOLD analysis project Ga0182742, IMG submission 128880) | Enriched Miracle-Growth compost microbial communities from Emeryville, California, USA - eDNA 5th pass 37_C BE-Lig MG (version 2)... ... | reverse complement strand
CCTGTCAGCTACGAGGCGACTTGGCTCTTACCTCGGTTGGACTTTCACCAACTAGCAATTAACGGCTTGCTGGGCGCGCTGGCCGCTAAAAGCGTGTTCCGCCTTTTCCGTTCCGGCTTGGTCGAGATCCCAAATGCCTTCGCTTTTTTTCTCTTTTTCCTCAACTAACTCTTCCTATTATCGCTGCCCTTTCTGAGGGTTTTTCATGGTGTTTTGAAAATAAAAAACTGCCCCTTACTTGTCAGGGACAGTCTTTCCAACTCTCACGGCTTATTTTTTATTCATTTTCCATATTTAGTACGTGGTGGAAAGCCTTCAAGAAATTCTCGGGCGCATGTGCTCCAGACAAGGCAAGTTTCCCGTCAATGACAAAGAACGGCACGCCGGTAATCTGGTTATCTCTGGCGAATGCGATGTCCGCATTGATTTCATCTGTATGTCGTTCGTTTTCGATCGCATCGCGGATTTGCTCTCGGTCAAGGCCCAATTGTTCTGCCAGCCCGAGCAGGACCTGCAGATCGCCGATATCTTTACCATCTTCAAAGTAAGCTTTGTAAATGGCATCCACGACCCTCGCTGCGTCAGCACTTGGAACACTTTTGATGAACTGATGGGACGCCCAGGTATTTGGCATTTTTTCTACCTTATCAAAACGAAACGGCAGTTTAGCCGCTTCTCCAGCTCGCGTGACTTGGCTCAACATTTGCTGCACCATTTCGGGACTTCCTTTCGAAGCCATTACCTCTAGGAATGGCTTGCCTTCCTTGGGAAGGTCCGGGAACAGCTGATAGGCGCGGTATTGGATATGGATCGGCTCCCCTGTCCATTGGGCGATGGCATCAGACAAGTTCTTTTTCCCAATCCGGCACCACGGACAAACCATGTCCTGAAAAATCTCGATTTGCATGGGTAAAACTCCCTTCCTCGTCGCTTTTCTTCGCTATTGTACTCGATACACGTTGGTTATGCATCGCTCTTTTACCGTTATCGACACTTTGAAGCGGCTGAAGGAGTCGTGAGGCACAGAATAGAAAAAACCCAGCCAAAAAGCTGGGTTAGCGAATTCATATGGTGCGGTCGAGAGGACTTGAACCTCCACGGTGTTGCCACCACTAGAACCTGAATCTAGCGCGTCTGCCAATTCCGCCACGACCGCATTCGTGGTGCCGGCGATAGGACTTGAACCCACAACCCCCTGATTACAAGTCAGGTGCTCTACCAATTGAGCTACACCGGCCTATTGGGAAAAAGAATGGCGGAGCTGACGGGACTCGAACCCGCGACCTCCGGTGTGACAGACCGGCGTGAACTCCAACTTCACCACAGCTCCATGCTTTTTCACTCTCCAGCAAGACTCTCGTGCTGGGGACTTCTGTAATATAGCATGATTTGATATAAAATTGCAATGCTTTTTTTACTTTGATATCGTTCTTTTTTCTCATAGATTTATGTGGAAAAATCAGCTAGAATTTTAGATAGATTTGCAGAATTTAGTAGAATGGTGGAGTGGAACAATGAGACAAACTTCGCGAGTCATCACCTTCCTTGCCCTCTTTGCTTTACTTCCTTCTGCTGCACAAGCGGCTTCCTATACATATGTGGTTTCAGCGGGAGATACGTTAAGCAAAATTGCGAGGGAACACCAGACAACCGTCGATGATATCGTGCAGCAAAACCAGTTGTCCTCTGATCGGCTTGCGATCGGGCAAACGCTGATCCTCTCCGGAGCTGGCGCAACCAGCTTGCCCCCGGCAGAAATGACTCCTGAGGAAAGCAACCGGGAAGCAGATTCGACCCCATCGGAAAGCTCAGAGCGTTCCATCGGGCAAAAAGCTCGTGTCGTTGCTGATGTGTTGCGAGTCAGACAAGCCCCCTCTCTGGATGGAGACCTTCTCGGCAAGTTGTATTACGGCAGCCGGGTCGAACTGCTCGAGCATGGCAGCGAGTGGTCCAAAATTCGCTATGAGCAGGGCGAGGCCTATGTAGCAAGTGAATATTTGAGGCTGAAGGGTCAGGATTCTGAAGACATGGCTGATCCCGACGACATCAAGCGGCTCGAAGATCTTGAAAAACTCGTAGCTCCGCTGCTTGGCACTACCTATGTACTCGGCGGCACTACGCCAGACGGGTTTGATTGCAGTGGTTTTACGTCTTATGTCTTCAATAAGCTGGGTGTTTCACTTCCCCGTACCTCCGAAGAGCAATTTCTTGGTGGAGTATCCGTTTCTTTGGACGAGGCGAAACCAGGCGATCTGCTGTTCTATGATGCTCTAAACAAAGGACGTGTCTCTCACGTAGCTATTTACCTCGGCAACGACCGAATTGTCCATGCCAATGGGGATGATGTTCGTTACGGCAAAATGGAGTACATGCATAAGCTCTATCCATTTTATGGCGTAAAACGCTATCTCGAATTTGAGTAGTATGCATGAAAAAATGAAGCCCACCGACTGACGGTCATCAGTATGTGGGCTTTTCTTCTGTTTAATGGCGTTGCTGCTGTTCGCCAGATTGGGAGTTTTGGTTGAACGAAATCTCCATATTGCCGAGCGCTTCTTTCATCTTGTCCAACTGCTGCTGATAATCGCGCACGACCACGGTGAGGACACTCACCGATTCCTTGAAGTCTGGTTCACCACTCACTTTGTCTATGGCTCTATGTAAATGCATCATTTTGTTTTCGGTTTCTCTGAGCCGATCTAATAATTGTAAACCATTCATTTCGATCACCTCACTTTTTTCTTATACTTTCCCCGCTAATCAAGGTCCCTATGCGTTCGAAAAAAGTCCCTTGCTATTCAAGAAAAGACAAAAAACGCCCGATTGCACTCGGACGTCGTTTTGTCATGCTGATCTGTCAGCGAGCATCAGCTAGAGACAAGAAAGTCTCGATATCTTTTTCAATCAATGCCAGCGAGCTGCGCCAGAAGTCCACCGAACGCACATCGACATCCATGATTGCCGCTACATCCGCCACGCTTTTCTTCCCTGTCACGGACAACAGCTCATCATACTGCTTGACGAAAGCCTCTGGCCGCTTTTGGTATTCCGCGTACAATCCTTTCGCGAACAGCAATCCAAAAGCGTACGGGAAGTTGTAATAGTTGTAGTCCGCACTGTAGTAATGCGGCTTGCACAGCCACATGTACGGATGCAGATACTGATGATCGAGCCCTTCTCCATACGCGTCTTTTTGTGCTTGCAGCATCAGGGCATTCAGCTCTTTCACTGAGAGTGAACCCTCCTGCCTGCGGGCAAACAAGGCTGATTCAAACAAGTAGCGGCTGTAGATGTCGACGATGACTTGACCGGCACCCGAGATGTCGTTTTCCAAAATAGCAAACGCCTCTTCCGGTGTCGCTTCTTTCAATGCGGCATCGGCAATAATCGTCTCGCACAGGATCGAAGCTGTCTCCGCTATGGGCATCGGATAATCGCTATTTAAAAACGCTTCATCCACCAGGCACTCTCCGTGATAGCCATGACCCAATTCATGCGCCAATGTGCTCACATCGTTGAAGCTGCCTGTAAAGTTCGCCATAATCCGGCTTTCCTTGACTACGTGCAGGTTGTCGCAGAACGCCCCGCCCCGCTTCCCTTCCCGGATCTCCGCGTCGATCCAGCGATTGTCAAACGCTCGGGCAGCATATTGAGACAGCTTGTCGCTGAAGCTGGCAAAATGCTTGACGATAAAATCGCGGGCTTCCTGGTACGTAAAGCGCATGTCCGCTTCACCGACAGGGGCGAAGAGATCGTAGAAAGGCAATCCATCCGCATGACCCAACAGCTCCGCCTTTTTCCGATAGTAACGCTGGAAAGCGGGCAAGCTCTCACGCATGGCAGTCAGCATAGCATCCAGCGTCTCTTTATCCATCCGAGAGTCCTTCAGCGTTTTCTCCAGAGCGGATTCATAGCCACGGAGCTTGGATACGGTAATGACTTCTCCCTTGATTCCGTTAAGGGCAGCAGCTACGGCGTCATCTACTTTCTTGTATGCTGCCAGTTCCGCTTCATAAGCGTCTTTGCGCACCTGCGCGTCCTTTTCAAACGCCATGTTGCGGACTACAGGGAGCGGCAGTTGCTTTTTCTCGCCATCCACCACGATATCCACCAGCAGATTGGCGGTCAAGCTTTCCTGCAGTTTGGTCCAGGCATTGGAGCCCGTGTTTTTCATTTTGGCGACAATGATTTCTTCCTTCTCGCTCAGCATATACTTGCTTTCCTCTGCCGTCTCCTCGAGGAAAAAGCGATGCTCTTCCAACAGGTCGGACTTGCTGATCAACTCGCCCAACTGCTCCAGTGTGCCGATCCATTTTTGAAACTGGACGCTTGGCTCTACCTTTTCGACGGCGAGCTCTTGAATACGCTCCGAGAGCTGCAAAGCCTGTTCATTTCTGGCATCTACACTGGCAGTCAATTCAGCAAAGCTGTACAGCCGATACTGTTTCTGCAGGATCGATGTCAGCTGTGTAATGTAGGACTCCATTTTGGAGACCGCATTTTCGGCTGAATGCAAATGTTCATTCGCCCATTTTTTCAAGTCCTGGATCTGCTGCACGAGCTCTTCCCAATCCCGTTTGCATTCCGGCGAATCAAAGGATGTGTACAACACATCCAAATCCCAACGCATATTCATGCATTTGCCCCCTTCTCAATTTACCCACTCTCCTATTGTAAAAAAAATTGGATAGATTGAGCAAGATTTACCAACGAAAAGATCCCTGCTATTTTGCTGCAGGGATCTTTCTCTACGTAATCGAGTATCAAATCATACTTTGACAGGCTGCGTCAGGAACGTAAGGGCTGAGAGGGCAAACAGCTGAGTAGACTCAACTAGCTGCGCGATATCCACATACTCATCCGCGTGATGCGGGATGTGTCGATCTCCTGCTCCGGTCGTCAGGATGGGGATACCAGCCTTATGCAAAAAGGTTCCGTCCGTAGCGCCTGGCACGCCGTTGTACACGGGCTCTTTTCCCGTCAATTCACGGTAGGAGCTGGCAACTGCCTTCACCACTTCCTCTTCCATCGCGGTCAGCGTCCACGGCCGCTCTTCGATGACATCCAGCGTCGCCCGGAACTTGTCGTCTTCTTGTCCTAGTCTTTGCAAGATGGCCTGCATTTCAGCTTGCAGCACATCGTGATGTTGTCCAGGGACCGTACGGATATCGAGAGTGGTCATGCACTGATCAGGCACGACATTAATCTGGGGATCGCCCTTGACCGGAGCCTGCAAAATCGTCGGCGTGATACTTGGCCATCCCAGCATCGGATGTTCTCCCAGACGAGCCATCTCCTTGCGTTCCAACTCTTCCAGCTCGAGAATCGCTCGTGCCATGCGCGTATTGGGATTAATGCCGGTAAGCGGCATGGCACCGTGCGCCATTTTTCCAAAGGTTCGCAATATCGCACGCATCGCACCCTTCTGTGTGATGCAGAGCTGATTTTCCTCCGGTTCGCAGATAATGGCCGCATCCACCTGATCTGCCCAGCCTCTGCGGATGAAGTCCTTGATCCCGATCATCATCCCTTCCTCATCGCACGGAATGCAGAGAAGAATTTTGCCAGCAAATGGCTGATTGGATCGTTGGATCGCTTTAACTGCGCATATCGCAGCCGCCAGATTCCCTTTGGTGTCGCAGGAGCCGCGGCCGTAAATGCGTCCGTTGGCAATCTCGGCGCCAAACGGATCGTAGCTCCAAACCTCCCGATCGCCTTCTGTCACTACATCAGTGTGAGCTTCAAAAAGGAGTGTCTTGCCGGGTGTTCCGGAGTCGTATATGGCAATCACGTTGGGACGGCCGGGTACGACCTCCTCATAATAGACCTCCAGCCCCATGTTTCGAAGGTGGTCGGCGACGAACAAGGCCACTCGCTCCTCGTTGCCCCCCGGCTGATCCGGGCGGTAAACGCTGGGAATCCGGACCAACTCCTGGGTCAGACGTACCACCTCTTGCTCATCCACAAAAGAAATGACCTGGTTCATCTCCACATCTCCTCTCATCTGTTTCGATCTCGATAAGCTGGAATGCCCCCCGCTTGCTCTGCGTGCTTGACTGCCGAGAGGACAGCTTCTGCAAGAACTTCCGCCGATAAGGCTCCGATCAAATCGACAGAAGTCTGAATCCCTCCTGTCGCCACCGCAAAAATGGTATCCCCGTCGTGCATGGTGTGGATGGGGCGTATCGTCCGAGCCAAACCATCATGCGCCATCTGTGCCACTTTGTTTGCCTCTGCCTTGGTGAGGTTTGCATTGTTTGCAACGATGGCAATCGTCGTATTGGTCCCGGGCGGTATCGGTGATACGGAGTGTGTCGACAGTACCTCTACACTGTCCAAAATGTCTCCCTGCTCAGCTCGGGGTCCCGCCAGGATCTCGGATGTTTTCGGATCAAAAACGTGGCCGACTGCATTCACCGCCACCATCGCACCGACGACGAGACCATTTGCCAAGCTGCGCGAGGAAGAGCCAAGGCCGCTTTTCATGGCCTGCCCAAAACCGTTCAGCTTGCCTACGGTCGCACCTGTGCCTGCCCCAACATTGCCCTGCTGCACAGCATCCCGACTCGCACGGTTGCATGCCTCATATCCCATGCTTCGATCTGGTCGCACTTGCGGATTGCCAATAGACAGATCAAACAGCACTGCCGCAGGGACGATGGGAACGATGCCGAAGCCGACATCGAGTCCCCGTCCTTGTTCTTCCAGCCATTGCATGACCCCTGTCGCCGCATCCAGACCGTAGGCGCTGCCGCCTGACAAGCAGATTCCATGCACGACACTGACGAGATTGACGGGATTCAACAGGTCCGTCTCGCGTGTACCAGGGGCGGAACCCCTGACATCCACGCCGCATACGGAAGGCTGCTCCAGCAAAAGGACACTGCACCCCGTCAGCGCTTCCTGATCTTGTGCATGCCCTACCAAGACGCCAGGCACATCTACGATCGTTCCAGTCATTTCGTAACACTCACCCCGAAATCTTTGATTTTTGTTTTCCTGCTTTCACCAGATTTTTCCACGCAGCCACAACCGCCAGCGTCACGATCACCGAGACGATGGCCTCAGGCAACCCGCTCGTCAGTGCTACCGTAGCCGCTACCCCAAACGTCATGTAACCGCGAATGACAGCCATCCCCAGAACCAGGATGGTATTGGTCATCGCTCCGATAAAGCCTGCGGCTCCGATCGCGAAGTATTCGTTGATGTTTTTGAGGCCGACATACGTGAAGTACGCTGTCACGCCGATAAACAGACGCGGAAGGATGGCTACCAACGGATCTTTGAACAAGGGAACTGTAGCATTCAAGAAGGAAGATACACCAAAAATAAGACCAATGATCATGCCTACGCCCCAGCCTTCCATAATGCCGCCAATAACCGCAGGAATGTGCATGATCGTCGCATTTCCCGCAGCAGTCGGCACCGGAATGTAGCCGAGACGCGTGACACCCAGCAGGATCGCGATTGCTCCCAAGACACCTGCTATAACGATTCTACGTACCGTCAAGCCTTTTTCCATGCCATACTCCTCCTCTACGATCTATCTATTTGGAATGCCCGTCAAAGGGCGGATTCCCAGTACGGAATTACCAAGGAATGTAGAGCATGATGACGGAAATGATGATGCTGATGATGAGTGCGGCATAGTCCTTTCCATTGGCTTTGTAATGGGTATACTGCGTCCGCGAAGCTCCCGGCATATAGCATCGGGCTTCCATCGCCAAGATCAGATCCTCTGCGCGTGCCAACGCGACATTAAACAACGGAATGATGATCGGAAGCATGTCTTTGGTCCGCCGAATGATCCGCCACCATTCCCCCGTCCCAAAATCCGCACCGCGGGAAGCCTGGGCTTTCATCATTTTTTCCATCTCCATGGCGAAGGTCGGCACGAAGCGAATCGCTATTGTGATAATGAGCGCGAAGGCGTGAACAGGGAATTTCACCTTTTGCAGCGGTCCCAGCAGTCTTTCCATGCCATGGGTCAATTCCGTCGTCGAAGTGCTGAGCGTCAGAACGCTGGAGAGGAAAATGACCTCCACAAAACGCATAGCGGAGACCAGGACCAGCCGGACGCTTTCGCTTGATATCGTAACAAAGCCATATTGGAAATAAACGGTTCCTCCACGCGCAATCTCTCCATAAAACAGCAATTGCAGCGTCGCGAGGATGATAATGAACGGAATTGCCGGTTTCACTCCTGAGAGACCGTAATGAAGCGGGATCTTGGAGACCCAAAACATCGCGATGCAGATCGCCAGAGCAAACAGATTCCCGACATACGTACCGCAAATGGCGATCGCCAGGATCATGACCACAAAAGCGGCAAGCTTGAAGCGCGGATCGAGCCGATGCACCACGGAGTCCGTGGGCAGATATTGACCAATCGTAATATTGCGCGACAACTCGAATTCTGCTGACATCATGCTCCCTCCCTAGCGTTTGATCAGGTTCAAGATCTCGGCGGCAGCCTCTTCAGGCAAAAAAGACCCGGTATCTACGGCGTATCCTTGTTCACGCAATTGGTACAGGATGTCCACAGCTTCCGGTGTCCCGATATGATGTTCCTGCAGCAGTGACGAATTGCCAAAAATGTGCCGCGGCGTACCTTCGCAAGCAATTTGTCCGTTTGCCATGACATAAACTCGCTGGGCCAGCCGGGCGACCTCCTCCATGTTGTGCGAGACGAAAATGACCGTCAGTCCCTCCTCCACATTCAGCCTGCGGATGCGCTGCAGCAGTTCATTGCGGGAGCGAGGGTCAAGACCAGCCGTAGGTTCGTCGAGCACGAGCACATGCGGACGCAACGCGAGCACGCCCGCCAAGGCTACCTTGCGCTTCTGGCCACCGCTCAAGGCAAATGTCGGCCGATCTTTCATCTCGTCAAACGACAGTCCGACCAGCTCCATCGCCCACTCTACTCGTTCCTTCACTTCCGCAATCGGAAGTCCCATCTTAAAAGGACCATAGGCAATATCATCTCCAACCAGCTTTTCAAACAACTGGTCCTCCGGATTTTGAAACACAAGCCCTACCTGGCGCCGCAGAAGTCGAATATCCACCTTCGGATCGGAGACGTCCAGACCGTTGACGATCACTTTTCCTGACTGCGGTCTCATTAGCCCGTTCAAATGCTGGATCAGGGTCGATTTGCCAGAACCGGTGTGTCCAATGATGGCGATGCACTCTCCCCGTTCAACCTGGATGCTCACCCGATCCAGTGCCTGGTGTGCGAGAGGGGTTCCCTGCATATAGACATGCGACAAATCCGTTACATCTACGATGGGACTGGTCATGTACCGCTCGCCTCCGCTTGTTTGATCACATGACGATTTACTTCCTCGACCACTTCCTCGTTGGCGATCAGGTTGGGAGAAAAAAGTTCCCACTGTTGATGAACCAAGGCCGCTATGCGGCTTGCGTCCGGAACATCCAAATGCAGCTCTCGCAATCTCTCTTGATGGGCAAATACTTCTCTGGGCGTTCCCTGCAACACGATTTGGCCTGCTTCCATGACGACGACCCGATCCGCTTCCGCTACTTCAGACATGTGATGCGTCACTGTCACGATCGTCATGCCCTCTCGATGGAGTTTGCGAATGACCGCGAGAATATCCTGCCTTCCGTAGCTGTCCAGCATGCTGGTCGCCTCGTCCAAAACAATGCATTGCGGTCTCATCGCCAGGATTCCCGCGATAGCGATTCGCTGCTTTTGCCCCCCGGACAAGTGATGGGGAGGCCGATGGCGAAACGCACTCATGCCTACCGCCTCCAAAGAGGCATCGATCCGCTCTCTCATCTCGTGAGCGGCGATCCCGATATTCTCCAGCCCGAAAGCCACATCATCCTCGACTATCGTTGCAACGATCTGATTGTCCGGGTGTTGAAAGACCATTCCTACCTGGCTTCTGACTTCATAGATGCGCTCACGGTCACGCGTGTTGATTTGGTTTACGTAGACATCACCCGTTTTTGGAGTCAGGATGCCGTTCAAATGTTTGGACAGCGTCGATTTGCCCGAACCATTATGGCCGATGATCGCCAGGTACTCGCCGGGATAGACATCTAGCGATACATTTTGCAAGACGGGAATCTGTTGATCCTGGTTTACCTTGTAGGAAAAAGAGACGTTCTCAACTCGAATGATGGGGTGATCGGCAGTCATTGGCTTCCCCTCCTTCACAGATTTCACGTTGCGCATAGTATATGTTTTCAATTTTCAGTAAATTATATTCATGGAGACTGTCTGGATATCACTCCCTCTCCTAGTTCGTCCGAACCTTTTCGGGAAATGGGGCAAGTGGACAGCTTTCAATCCCGCTATTCCTTTCACTTCTTGCCGCTCCCGAAAAGTCCTTCTGTCTTCGGAAAAAATTTATTCTCTATCCTACATGCTTCCTTCTTTGCTTTCCTCTGATCGCTCAAGCAATTGCCCTACTTCAGCAGGAGGCTTGCGCGGACGCCGCTTTGTTTTCCGCTTCTTTTTTCGCAGAACAAACAATGCCGCCAGCATCAGGCCGAGAGATGCGAGCTGGAGTGGTTGAAGCATCTCGGGATGGAACCATCCGCTCATGACAATCAGATGAAAGAGAACAGCCATGTAAATCAGTATCGAGGCAAGATTTTGCGCTTTCATGTAAGAACCCCTTCCCTTCGCCATCCGTGAAGAAGACTCCCGCTGCTCCGATTTCGCTTGGCGGGAGTCCTCCTTCGAATCATGATGGTTGTCTTGGCGCTCAGCGTTACAGAGGCAATAGCTCTACTGTCTCTTTTGCAGACAGTCCATCTACCATCTTCAGCCACGCTTCAGGCTTCTCGGGCAGCACCGCATAGTAGCGTTTGAGGAAGGTCACGATCAGATCGGCTGACAGCTCTGTCTGGTTCTCATCAGTCGGCATGAAGCCGAGATCCAGCCCGGAGACGGCCTCCCCGTCATTTTGCCAGGATGGGTGAACATAGGAAAAGTTCGTGCGCTTGTAGCCCAGATGAGACAGAACCTCGCGGCGAACGAATGGGTCCATGGGCTTAATTCCACCAAATGCATGCTCTTCCACGCGATACGGATCGTAGATTTCAGCAAACATTCCATAAAGCTCCTTGCCGTTTTCGGCAGCAAGCGCGTGCAGATCCTTCTCCCGCTGTTTGGCAAGGAAGCGACCAACGCCCAATCCTTCCCGTCCAATGATGGTGAAATCCGTCATCGCGACATTCAGATCCGTGTAGTAGCGATACTCCGTCGCCCCAACTACCTCTTCGTCGTGAACGGCTACGAAAACACGGATCCCTGGGTCTTCCAGCGGTTCCTTCCAAAGGCTGTATTCCAGTACCTCTTCCGGTGGAAAGACCTCCTGCATCAGTCGGTGCATTTTGGCGAACAAGGGATCATCGATATGTTGAATGCGAATGTATTGCATGGTTTTCATGCCTCCTTATGCTTGTGTTTCGTTTGAGTGAAACGGATTCTTCCACTCCATGAGAGTTGCGTAGTTCAGGGATTCCTCGTCCTCCAGATAATCCGCTACGACTTTGACAGGTGTACGGCCGCAGCGCATCAAAAACGTCAGGACAGGGTCTTTTACTTCCCCCTTGATGACACGTGTCAGATACTCTTCAGGCGTCCACTGCTGCGCATAGCGGCTGTAACCAGGCATGCGACCACCGCCAAGCAGCCGCTTCAAGCCTTTTTGGACTACAAGCTCGTACATCGCCTGCATCATGCAATGGCCAAGCCTCAGCTTGCGATAACCGGGACGGATGCAAATATCAACGATATACAAGGTGTCTCCAGCCGGATCATGATTGCGGATATAGCCGTTGTCGGTAATTTCTTCCCACTTGTGGTCAGGATGCTGCGGGTCGAAGGCTACCAAAAGGCCCGTCATGGAGCCAGCCAGCTCTCCTTCCACTTCGACGCAAATCGCTCCTTCTGGAAACAATGTGATGTGATTGGTCAACTGCTCTTCGTTCCACCACAACTCGGAGGGGAATGGAGGCGGGAAGCTCTCTGCCTGAATCTGAATCAGCTCCGCAAAATCGGCTTGCGTGTAATTGCGAATCACTGCAGAACGCGGTTTGTCGCCGTCAAATACATACAGTTCTTTGCGGTACATCTCCATCCTCCTTTGCGCTTGAAGGTTATTTCCAATCCGGATACAGATCCGTGCGCCGATCACGCCAGGTTGTTACGGAGCCTTTCTCACGCACATCGTAGAGAAGCTGCAGGTCCAGGTCGGCGGTGACTAGCATGTCGCCATTGATTTCTCCTTCTGCCAGCACACCCCTTGGCGGGAATGGAATATCATTAGGGGTCAAAATGGCAGCCTGTCCAAAATTGGCACGCATAAAATCTACCGTTGGCAAAGAGCCTACGGTTCCTGTGAGAACCACGTAGACCTGGTTTTCAATCGTGCGTGCATGGGAAGTATAGCGAACCCGGTGGAAGGCATGGCGGTCATCCGTGCAGGAAGGACAGAAAATCACGTCTGCGCCGCGCGCTTTGGCGATTCGCACCCATTCCGGGAATTCGATATCGTAGCATATAATCATAGCGACTTTTCCCTTGTCGGTCTCAAAAATTTGCAGTGAGTCGCCTGCGCCCATATTCCACCCCTTCACTTCCCAAGGCGTAATATGGATCTTTTTCTGCTGACCGACACGTCCGTCTGGATAGAAGAGAAAAGCGGTGTTGTACAGCTTGCCGTTTTCCTCGATAATGTGCGTGCCGCCGATCAAATGCATTTGGTATTTGCCCGCCAGCGAGCGGAACAGCTCGATGTATCTCTCGGTAAACGAAGGCAACGCTGTGATCGGCAAAGCATTACCCTGCCCATCCCCGATCGACATTAGCTGAGTGGTAAACAACTCCGGAAAAAGCAAAAACTCCGTGTCGTACTCTTCTGCATTTTTAACGTAGTGCTCGACTTGCTGCGCAAATTCTTCAAACGAATGTATCGTATGCAAATGATACTGCACGGCAGATACGCGCATTTTCACCCTTCATTCCTCCTTGCACTTGCTGTAGGTATAGATAATCTCCAATATAACAAAAACATGGTATTCTGTCTCGTCCAGGAACAGTTCTGCGCAAATCTTGCTCCCAAGAAATAAAGCAGCGGCGACCTAAGACCTAAAAGAAAGTCTAGACTCGCCGCAATGGTGCTTGAAACGTTCTATTTAATGAATATCTCGTTTTTTGAAATTGCCACCCTTCACTTCAGCTACGTCATAAACCGTAACAAAGGCATTCTTGTCAGTTTCGCGAATGATATCTTTTATTTTGTTCTCTTCCATACGATTAATCACACAGGTGATTTCCTTGAATTGCTCATTCGAATATCCACCATAAACTTCATTATATGTGGCACTTCGACCTAATCGATCACGGATTGTCTCAATCATTGTTTCGGGTTGAGTCGTGATAATTTTAAAGGTTTTTGAACCACTCAAACCTTCTTCAACGACGTGAATGACTTTGGCAGCAATGTAATAAGCAAGCGCTGAAAGAATCGCTCCTTGTAAGCCGAACACTGTCGAGACAATAATAAAGACAAACATGTTCAAGAATAAAATAAGATCACTTGTCCCAAAAGGCAGTTTTCGGGAAAGCAGTACGGCTAACATGTCGATTCCATCTAATGCGCCTCCATTGCGCAAGGCTAATCCCATACCAAAACCAAGGATAATACCACCTACAACCGTAATCAACAGTGTATCACCATGAATGATCGTTGGGACATGGTGTAGAACGACCGTTCCGACTGCGAGAGAGGCGATCCCGATAACCGAATAAATCGCAAAACTTTTTCCGATTTGCTTATATCCGAGCCAGAGAAAAGGAATGTTCAAGACGGCAATGAGAAGTCCTAGCGGCAACCCAAATAATTTGGAGCCAACGATGCTTAACCCTGTCACACCGCCATCCGATACCCTGTTTGGGATTAATACTGCTTCGAGTCCATATGCTGCAATAAATGCCCCAATGATAACCATCAACACTCGTAGAGCCTTTTGTAGTTTTTGGGGCTTGCGCTTCATGATTGTATTCATCTGATGTCCCCGTTTCATTCTTTCGTTTTCGGTAATCCATTTTTTAACCATTTTATTCTAACACATCATAGTTTCTGATTTATCATAACTCCTGAAAAAACTTCCTAGTTTTTTTTGGATAGTATGTAACATATCGTCTCGCTTTACAGCCTACTCCTATTTTGCTCCATCGCCAGTCTCTTTTCACAAAAAAAGGAAGCGCCCCCTAATGGACGCTTCCATACGTTTATGATCAGGCAAACTGCTTCGACAAATTCGCCATCTCGATTGCAGAGACCGCTGCATCCCAGCCTTTATTGCCTGCTTTGGTGCCTGCACGTTCGATAGCTTGTTCGATCGTATTGGTGGTCAATACGCCGAAAATGACGGGAAGTCCCGTGCGCAATGAAGCGGCGGCAACTCCTTTGGCGCACTCTGAGCATACATAATCGAAATGCGGAGTTGAGCCGCGAATGACAGCCCCTAAAGTCACAACCGCATCGTAGCGGCCGGATTCTGCCATTTTCTGAGCGATCAGAGCAATTTCGAATGCTCCTGGCACCCACGCCACATCAATCTGTTCTTCTTCTACGCCGTGCCGCTTGAGCGCATCCAAAGCTCCTCCCACCAGCTTGTTTACAATCAACTCATTAAATCTTCCTGCCACAATACCAATTCGCAAGCCCGTACCTACTAAATGTCCTTCCATTGTTTTCAATGCTTCCACTCTCCTCGTATTTTACATGTGTAGGAAATGACCCAGTTTTTCTTGCTTTGTCGTCAAGTATCGTTTGTTGTGCGGCTGCTCCGCCATTTCAATGGGGACGCGTTCGATCACCTTCAGACCATACCCTTCCAGTCCGCGAATTTTTCGTGGATTATTGGTCATGAGTCTCATTCCTCGAACCCCTAGATCCCGCAACATTTGCGCACCGATACCATACTCGCGCAAATCCGCGGCAAAACCGAGCTTTTCGTTGGCTTCTACAGTGTCAAAGCCTTGCTCCTGCAAATTGTAGGCACGCAGCTTGTTGATCAGTCCGATTCCACGTCCTTCTTGCCGCAGGTACAGCAACACGCCGCTCCCTGCTTGTTCGATCTGTTCCAGTGCGGCATGCAATTGCGGGCCGCAATCGCAGCGCAGGGAACCAAATACATCACCGGTCAAGCATTCAGAGTGAACGCGGACCAGAATCGGCTCATCTGAAGAAATTTCCCCTTTGATCAGCGCTACATGCTCCTTGCCATCCAAGAGATTGGTATAGGCAGCGATCCGAAAATCACCGAATTCGCTCGGCAGCTGCGCGACGACTTCTCTTTTGACCAGTGACTCAGTCTTCATGCGGTAGCGGATCAAATCCGCGATGCTGATCAGCTTCAGATCAAAGCGGCGCGCAATCTCTTGCAGCTCCGGCAGGCGCGCCATCGTACCATCCTCATTCATGATTTCGCAAATGACGCCTGCAGGAAAGCGACCGACTATTTGCGCAAGATCGACAGCCGCTTCCGTATGCCCTGCTCTTCGCAAGACACCGCCTGGTTTGGCGACCAAGGGGAAGATATGACCGGGCTTGCGAAAATCGCTCGCCTGCTTGCTCAGGTCCAGCATGGAAAGAACGGTGTGGGAACGTTCCTGCGCAGATATTCCCGTGTGCGTGCTTCGCTCATCCACCGAGACGGTGAACGCGGTGCCCTGTTTATCTGTATTGGTCTCGACCATGGGCTTTAGCTGGAGTCTGGCGGCATGCTCTTCTGTTACGGGCACGCATACCAAGCCCCTCCCATGGGTAACCATGAAATTGATCATTTCCGGTGTCGCTGCGTCTGCCAGGCAAACAAAATCTCCTTCGTTTTCCCGATCTTCATCATCGACGACGATCACCGCTTTTCCTTGACGCAAATCCTCCAATGCTGCTTCTATTTGATGAAACATGTTGTGCCTCTCCCTCCTTTAGGCAAAGCCGTTTTCCTGCAAGAATGCCAGGCTGAGGCTTGAACCGTTTGGCTTGTCCGCTTGCTCCTTCGGCGATCCGTGGTACAACAGCCTTTCCACGTATTTTCCGATCATATCTGCCTCGAGATTGACCTGCTCTCCCGGCTGTCGATCCTGCAGGCTCGTCATGGCCAGCGTGTGCGGAATGATCGACACACGAAAAGAGGAATCCTCCACATCAACGACCGTCAAGCTGATGCCATCCAGGCAAATGGAGCCGCGCGGCATCATGTATTTCAATAATTCAGGTCCTGCCTGAATCCGAAACAAGACCGCATTGGCATGCTCTTGACGCGATAAAATGGTTCCGGTGCCGTCCACATGTCCTGATACCAGATGTCCTCCCAGACGATCTCCCAAGCGCAGAGCCCGCTCCAGATTGACGCGTTGTCCCGGCACCAGATGACGAAGATTCGTATGAAGGAGCGTCTGCGGCATGACATCCACCTGAAATTGGTGAGCGCTATGCGTTGTAACAGTCAGGCAGACCCCATTGACCGCTATGCTGTCGCCGATTTTGACACCTTCCAGAACCGTCTGCGCTCGTATCACCAGCTGGCTGGCCTGATGATCTCCAGAGATGGACTCCAGTACCCCAACTTCTTCTACCAAGCCAGTAAACATGCAATCACTCCCTTTTCTTACTGTTGCATCACTTCCATAGCGGATACCCGGTAATGCGAATGTCTTGCGTATCGATCGGCTCGATCCGTGCGTGGATCAAATCGAGCGCATCCTCCATGCTTGCGATGCCTTCGCCTCCAAAAATGGTTGGCGCGTTCCTTCCGCCGACCAGCTTCAAGGAAACGAAGCTGATCATTTTTTGGATAGCCTTGGCTTGCAGGAAAGCCCCGTTTACTTCTGCTCCTCCCTCTACGAGAAGGGAGGTGATTCCCCGTTCTCCCAATACCTCCAATACTTTATCTACCGTCAACTCATCATCTATAGCAATGACCGAAACTCCTTTCTCAATCAAAGCCAGACGCTGTCGCTCGCTGGATCGCGGCGAAGTCAAAATCCATGTCTCGGCGCTACGATCCGTCACAACCTGAGCTGTCAGCGGCGTGCGCAAGCGTCGATCCAAAATCACCCGAACAGGCTGCACTCCCCAGGCTTTTCCGTCCACACGAGCTGTCAATGCCGGGTCGTCCGCCAGAACGGTACCGCTGCCGACCAGGATCGCATCATGTACGCGACGCAGCTCGTGGACCTCTCTTCGCGCTGCTTCACCCGTGATCCACTTGCTGTGACCCGTGTGCGTGGCGATTTTCCCATCCAGCGTGCTGGCTGTCTTCAATGTGACAAAGGGGCGCTTGGTCTGGATGTAATGAAAAAAGACTTCATTCAGCTGTTTCGCTTTCTCTTCCTCGACACCGACGATGACCTCGAGACCTGCAGCCTGAAGCTTTTCAACTCCTCCTCCCGCAACCTGCGGATTCGGGTCTAACGCTGCGACCACCACCCGGCTGATTCCAGCCCGTATGACAGCCTCTGTGCAAGGAGGTGTTTTTCCTACATGGCAGCATGGCTCCAATGTGACATAGAGAGTCGCATCCTTTGCCTGATCGCCTGCCATTCGCAGGGCATGGACTTCCGCATGCGGCTCCCCTGCCCTCAAATGCGCTCCCATCCCTGCTACGGCGCCATTCTTGACGATGACGGCCCCCACGAGCGGATTGGGACTCGTCTGTCCAGTTCCCGCTCTCGCCAGCTCGATCGCCATATTCATATATCTGGCGTCTTGATGCATCGTGCTCCTCCCTTCTCCTCCTTGTTTTTTGGCAAAAGAAAACCCTGAACACCTCGTGAGGTTTCAGGGCATAGGGAAAGAAGCCTTGCTTTCCACGTTTTTTGCAAAACGCGAGGAAAGAAAGCGAGTCTCATCTTCTCCCATCCGGACTTTACCGTCGGCTCTGGAATTGCACCAGATCAGTCGCAAATGACAAGCGATTTGCGAGTCGCGGGCTTGGACGCAAACGCGCCATCACCGCCGGTCAGGAATTTCACCTTGCCCTGAAGATGTTTCGTATGCAGTTCCCGCCTGTTTCTGATCCCTTCCTCCTTCCAGAAAAAAATAATGCCCGTGAGTTCGACTCAGGGCATTGGGAAACAAGCCTCTGTACCACCGTTTTTTGTCAAAACGGCCCACGAAGCCAGCCAAATACCTTCTCCCATCCGGACTTTACCGTCGGCCTTGGAATTCCACCAAGTCAGTCGCCATCCAACATCTACGGACAGCGAGTCGCGGGCTCAGACGTGCGTTCGTCATTACCGCCGGTCGGGAATTTCACCCTACCCTGAAGGTTGGTATTCAGTTGTGAATATTATACCACAGTTTTTCAATGAGTCAGAAGTTTTCTTTCTGAGAAATGTTGCGAACGGTCTGATAGAGCAGTTCCGTCCCCAAGGCTATATCCGGGTAGCTGGCGTATTCCTGGGGATTATGGCTGATCCCGTCCCGACAGCGCACAAAAATCATCGCGTAGTCACACACATAAGACAGCGCCAGTGCGTCATGGAACGGTCCGCTCATCAATTCGGGTGGTGTCAGATTCATTTTCGCGCTCTCTTCGCGGATCACGTCTTTGATCCACTCCGCACAAAAGCGCGGCTCGCTGTTGGTATCTTCGCTGATGGTATAACTGAGCCCATGCTGCATCGCGATCTGTTCGATCTCCTCCCGCAGCTCCCGCTCGCGCAGATTCCGTCTCTCCAGATCGATATCCCGCAGATCGACGGTAAAACGAACCTTTTCCGGAATGATATTGCGGGAATCCGGGAACACCTCCAGATGGCCGACAGTCCCCACTGTCGGAGCAGACGGGTCCATTCTCGCCAGTTCATTGAGAGCGACAATGACCTTCGCCGCACCCAAAAGAGCATCCTGGCGCATGTTCATCGGAACAGAACCTGCGTGTCCAGCAAATCCTGTCATCTCCACCGTCCACCAAAGCGGGCCGGATATTCCCGTGACAATGCCGACTGGTTCATCGCTTTTATCGAGAATGGGTCCCTGTTCGATATGAAGCTCCAAAAAAGCGGCGATACTGCCTGGGGCGTAGAGCGATTCCGCAAACCGATCCGGTTCGCAGCCAAAATCCAGCAGCGCCTGTCTGCGCGTGATTCCATGCTTGTCGGTCCGCTCCAGCTCCCCTGGCTCCAATCTGCCTAGTATTCCCCGAGAGCCAAACAACCCTTTCTGAAACCGGCATCCTTCCTCATCGCAAAAGGCTACCACTTCGATCGGTTGTTGTGGCACGATGCCTTGCTCCATCATCGTTTGGACGACCTCCAACCCGCCAAGGACGCCAATGGTTCCATCATATCGCCCCCCGTATGGCTGAGAGTCAATGTGCGAGCCAATCATCAGCACCGGCGCATCGGGATTGCGCCCTTCCAAACGGCCGATCAGATTGCCGAAGTGGTCGACGCGCGTTTGCAAACCTGCCTCCTCCATCCACCCGCGCACCAACTGGACACCAGCCAAATCCTCAGGCGACAAGGCCAGTCGACAAACTCCCGTCTCCCCTATTTTCCCGATTTCCGCCAGTTGCTCCAGTCGTTCCTGCAAGCGCGCCTGCCGGATCGTCAAAGTCCTTTCGCTTCGCTCCATCATCCTTGCTCCCTCCTTGTCACTTCCTTAGTGACATCGTATTCCGCTCGTCCGGTTCCTAGTCGCCTTTTCCAGCATTACTCCAGCAAGTGTGGAAAAGATGCTGATCCTTTTCCCTTTTTGCTATAATGAACGGGAGTTATACAGGGGGATGAATGACATGGAAGAATGGTTGAACAAGCGTGTGAAAATGAAGGAAGGTCCCAAAAAGCGGGGTATTGTGGAGTATATAGACGATCAGTACATCGTGGTCTATTTCACCTTCCCCCGCAAGGAACGGGTGATATTCCCGAGCAAGGAAGCCTTTTTGCATAAAATTGCGTTCATCGATGAAGCCTGACATACGAAAAGCCCTTGGCATCGCTTATTCGCGATAACCAAGGGCTTTTTCTTTTGGCATAGCTGTATGAAAGTTACGCGTAATGCTCTTCGCGCAGACGTTTGATTTCTTCGCTTTCGAGATACTCGTCATAGGTGATCATTTTGTCAATGACACCCTTCGGCGTAAATTCGATGATCCGATTCGCGATGGTTTGCACGAACTGGTGGTCATGGGACACGAACAGCAGCGTGCCTTCGAAGTCGATCAAACCGTTGTTGAGCGCTGTGATCGATTCCAAGTCCAGGTGGTTCGTCGGTTCATCCATGATCAGGACATTGGCGCCAGCCAGCATCATCTTCGAGAGCATGCAGCGCACTTTTTCTCCCCCGGAAAGAACATTGGCCTTCTTCAACGCTTCGTCTCCAGAGAAGAGCATACGGCCCAGGAATCCACGGATAAACGTCTCATCCTGTTCTTTGGAATACTGACGCAGCCAATCCACCAGACTGAGGTCGGTATCGAAGTACGCCGAGTTGTCTTTCGGGAAGTACGCCTGGGAGGTGGTAACTCCCCACTCGTACGTACCGCTGTCTGCTTCTACTTCTCCCATCAGAATGCGGAAAAAGGTCGTTTTTGCCAATTCATTTGGACCGACAAAAGCGATTTTATCCCCTTTGTTGATCGTCAGATGGAGATTTTCAAACAGCTTTTCTCCCTCGATAGTCTTGCTCAAGCCCTCGATGGCCAGCAGGTTTTTGCCCGCCTCGCGCTCTGGCTTGAAGTTGATGAAAGGATATTTGCGGCTGGACGGACGAATGTCTTCCAGAGTGATTTTCTCCAAGAGCTTTTTACGGGAGGTCGCTTGCTTGGATTTGGAGGCATTCGCCGAGAAACGGGCGATAAACTCCTGAAGCTCCTTCATCTTTTCTTCTTTTTTCTTGTTCTGTTCACGAACCAGCTTCAGCGCCAATTGGCTGGATTCGTACCAGAAATCGTAATTCCCCACGTACATCTGGATTTTGCCGAAATCGATGTCCGCGATATGGGTACATACTTTGTTCAGGAAGTGACGGTCATGGGATACCACGATAACAGTATTCTCATAATCCATCAGGAAGTTCTCCAGCCAGCGGATCGACTCGATATCCAGGTGGTTGGTCGGCTCATCCAGCAGCAGGATGTGCGGATTGCCAAACAAAGCCTGTGCCAACAGGACACGAACCTTTTCCGTACCGGCCAAATCGACCATCTTCTTGTCGTGCATCTCTGTCGGGATCCCGAGACCGATCAGCAGTTCAGCCGCGTCAGCCTCTGCCATCCAGCCGTTCAGCTCTTCGAATTCGCCTTCAAGCTGAGAGGCGAGAATGCCGTCCGCTTCCGAGAAATCTTCCTTCATGTATAGCGCATTCTTTTGTTCCATGATCTCGTACAGCCGTTTGTGACCCATGATGACTGTTTTCAATACTTCAAATTCATCGAACTCGTAATGGTTCTGTTTGAGTACGGCAATCCGTTCCCCAGGGGTTACAGATACGTGCCCGCTGGTAGGTTCGATCTCTCCGGAGAGAATCTTGACGAATGTAGATTTTCCGGCGCCATTGGCCCCGATCAGACCGTAGCAGTTGCCGGGAGTAAACTTGATGGATACATCTTCAAACAAGGCGCGTTTGCCGTAGCGGAGCGTCACGTTCTGAGTGCTTATCATCTCTATACCTACCTTTTCGAATCGTTCAAACACTAATCTTATCAGAAAACGACGATTTTGGCAAAAAAGATGACCATCCAGCGATTGAAACGAAGGAATCGGGGAATCCTACCTGAGAAAACCGCAAGTCAAGAGAGGAGGGATTCGGATGTCCAAGCAAAACGGTGTAAAGAACGAGATGGGCAACAAGGAAAATCCATCGCAAACCAGATCCTCCACCACAGTCGGAAAAGAGGAAACCCGCTCCAAACAGCGCGGTGAATAGTGAGACAAAAAACCGGCCACCCGTTCGTCAGGATGGCCGGCTTTCGGTTTTTATTAGCATCAAAAGCTTGCCTGGATGGGAATAAGGGTCGGCAGCGGCGTTTTTTCCTGCGGCGCCTCCACGTAAAAGGAAAGATTGTTCAGCTTCACGAATACGGTGCTCTTCTCCTGCAGATCCAACTCGCAAAAACGCTGCCGGGTCAGCTCCGCTTCAAACAACTCCCCGGTATCCAGCCGCTTTAAGTCCAAACGAATAATGGGGCCAAGCAGGGAGATGTGCTGAATCTGCGCCTGGACGAACTGACTGTTCTGCGCTGCGAGGGCGATCTCTACATCATGCGGCCGCATGTAGCCGACTGCGGGCCATTCTCCATCGCGAAGATTATCCCACTCCGTATCAAACTCTGCCTCGCCCAGTCTGACTTTGCCATCGCGTACCCGACCGCGAAACAGATTCACCCTTCCAAGAAAACTGTATACGAAGGGATTGGCGGGATGGTTATAGATTTCCTCTGGAGAACCTACCTGCTCTACCCTTCCTTCATTCATGACGACGACCTGATCAGCCAACTCCATCGCTTCCTCCTGATCGTGCGTAACAAAGAGAATGGTCAAGCCAAGCTTCTCATGCAAATGACGGAGCCAGCGTCTCAGCTCCTGCCTCACTTTGGTATCCAAAGCGCCAAACGGTTCATCCAGCAAGAGAAATTTGGGTTCCACCGCGAGAGCGCGCGCCAAGGCGACGCGCTGTCTTTGCCCACCGGAAAGCTGCGAAGGATAGCGGTGCGCCAATCCATCCAATTGCACCAGACGCAGCAGCGAGTGGACCCTTTCCTTGATCTCCTGCTTGGGTGGTCTGGTCTTGCGGTTGCGAACCGCCAGTCCGAAGGCGATATTGTCAAAGATGGTCATATGGCGAAAGAGAGCGTAATGCTGGAACACAAACCCTACCTGCCGTTCACGCACATCCCGGTTGGTATTGTCCTCGCCATGAAACAGGATCGCCCCTTCCTCCGGCTGCTCCAGTCCTGCGATCAAGCGCAGTAAAGTCGTCTTCCCGGAACCCGATGGGCCCAGGAGCGCTACCAGTTCGCCTTCCGGAATCTGCAGGCTGACGTTATGCAAAGCCGTAAAATTTTTGTAAGATTTGGTGATATTCACGACCTCTATACTCATCCGTGCTCTCTCCTCTAGCGTAGAAGTTAAGGTAGCTCTTCTTTGCGTTGCGTTTTCCACTCGATGATACTTTTGAGAATCAATGTTACCAGTGCCAGCGCCGCAAGCAGGGTAGCGACAGAAAAGGCTGCTGCGAACTGATATTCGTTGTACAAAATTTCCACGTGAAGCGGCAATGTATTGGTCATGCCGCGAATATGGCCGGAGACGACGGAGACAGCGCCGAACTCCCCCATCGCCCTCGCATTGCACAGGATGACCCCGTACAACAAACCCCATTTTACATTCGGAAGGGTCACACGAAAAAATGTCTTCCAGCCGCTGGCTCCAAGCGATACGGCCGCCTCCTCCTCATCCTTCCCCTGCGCCTCCATGATGGGAATCAATTCTCGTGCCACGAATGGAAACGTAACGAAGGTGGTCGCCAGAATGATTCCGGGAACGGCAAAAATGATTTTAATATCATGGGCTTCCAGCCAAGGGTACGCAACTCCCTGACTGCCAAACAGCAAAACAAAAATCAAACCGGCGATCACGGGCGAGACCGCAAACGGCAGGTCAATCAATGTGAGCAGAATATTTTTCCCGCGAAACGTAAACTTGGCGATCGCCCAGGCAGCGGCTACCCCAAAAGTGACATTGAGCGGCACGCTTACCAGAGCGACAAGCAACGTGAGTTTGACCGCCCCAAACGTTTCTTCGTCCAAGATGGCAGCCATAAACATCTCTGAGCCCTGCTTGAACGCCTCCATAAACACTGCGACCAAAGGCAGGATCAAAAACAACCCGAGAAAAAACAAGGCCAGGCAGATCAAAAGCCAGCGGATCCAGGCTGATTCGGTCATATGCTTCAAGCCAGACACCTCCTACCGCGCCGCGTCGAACTTGTTGATTCGCCATTGTAAATAGTTGATGATCAGCAGCATGACAAAGGAAGCAACCAGCATCACGGTCGCAATCGCAGTAGCCCCCGTATAGTCAAACTGCTCCAGCTTGGTCATGATCAACAAGGGGACGATTTCCGTCTTGTGCGGCATATTTCCTGAAATGAAAACGACAGATCCGTACTCGCCTAAGGCACGCGCAAATGCAAGGGCAAATCCTGTAAGGACCGCTGGCAACAGATGCGGCAGAATTACCCGAAAAAATGTGTTCCAGCGAGTGGCACCCAATGTCGCGGCTGCCTCCTCCATCTGCAAATCCCAATCCTGCAGCACAGGCTGTACGGTGCGCACGACGAAAGGCAGTCCGATGAAGGTCAATGCCACCCAGATTCCCAACGGCGTGTAGGCGATCTTGATCCCCCACTCCGCCGCAAACTGCCCGATCCAGCCGTTTTCTGCGTAAATGGAGGTCAGTGCAATGCCGCCGACCGCTGTCGGCAAGGCAAACGGGAGATCTACGATGCCATCAATAAATCTCTTGCCTACAAATTGATACCTTGCCAGTACCCAGGCAACCAATACACCGAAAACGGCATTCATGCAGGCCGCAAAAAACGAAGTAACGACGCTAACCCGAATCGAGGAAAGGACCCGTTCATCCAGAATTGTTCCGATGAACGCCTCCAAGCTCATCGTGGACGCTTTTAAGAATAAAACGGACAGAGGGATGAGCACGAGCAGACTGAGGTAAATGATCGTATAGCCCATGGTCAGTCCAAAGCCTGGCAAAAACCCGCTGCTCCGCGACGTTTTTCTTTTCATGATGTTACTCCTCTGGCATGGATATGTGATTTAGGGCTTATAAATTTGGTCGAAAATGCCTTGATCGGCAAAATGCTCCTTTTGCGCCTTGCTCCATCCGCCAAAGACCTCGTCAATCGTAAACAGCTCGATCTCGGGAAAAGCAGGCGTGTGAGCTTTCAGTACTTCCTCCGAGCGGGGACGGTAGTAATGCTTGGCGGCAAGCTCCTGTCCCTGCTTGCTGTAGAGGAACTGCAAATAGGCTTCTGCTACTTCCCTCGTTCCGTGTTTGTCGGCGTAGCGATCAACAACCGTGACAGGCGGTTCCGCCAAGATACTGGTGGAAGGATTGACAATTTCAAACTTGTCTTTGCCCAGTTCATGGACAGCGAGATAGGCTTCATTCTCCCAGGCGATCAACACGTCTCCGATGCCGCGTTCTACGAAGGTTGTCGTTGCACCGCGCGCTCCTGAATCGAGAACCGGGACATTTTTGAACAATTGCGTGACGAATTCCCTAGCCTTCGCCTCGTCTCCGTTGTTGTGTTTCAACGCATATCCCCAGGCTGCCAAATAATTCCACCTTGCGCCGCCAGAGGTCTTGGGATTGGGGGTGATGACCCCGATCCCGGGCTTGATCAGATCATCCCAATCCTTGATCTGCTTGGGGTTTCCCTTTCTGGTAAGGAACACGATCGTAGAGGTGTAGGGGGAGCTGTTGTCCGGCAGCTTCTTCTGCCAATCGGATGCGATCAATCCCCTTTCCGCAATCGCGTCGATGTCGTAGGCAAGGGCCAGGGTCACGACGTCAGCCTCCAAACCATCTATGACGGAGCGAGATTGTTTTCCCGAGCCGCCGTGCGATTGCTTGATCGTCAGCGTCTGCCCCGTCTTCTCCTTCCAATCGGAGATAAACGCTTTGTTGATCACCTGATAGAACTCCCGGGTCGGATCATAGGACACGTTCAGTAAATCGAGGGTTGCTGTCTCACCCGATGCAGTCCCTTCTTCCCCTGTCGTTTGTGCGCACCCAGCGATACTCAAGGCCAGCACCACGATCCCCAGTCTCCCAAGGATGCGCGCAAAAAACTTCTCTGATGTCTTCATCCTGCTTCTCTTCACTCCTCCACAATCTCATCTGCCCCATATATCCTCATCTACCCTATGCCCAACAGGTAGGCTAAGTTCGGGGGCAGTTCGCCCTGGAGGAAAAATAGGCGCTTTTTGGCTACCTTCAGGACATGCAAAAAAAGAAGCTCTCCTCTATAAAAGGAGAGCGCTTCTTTCCATGCTTGGGGGCATTTTATGGTTTTACCTGCTGCCAGACATTGATGGCGAACAACAAAATTCCCACTCCTAAAATCAGGGAACCAATGATCGTACCGACTACAAAACCCTCGACTTGGGTCAAAAGCATGAGAAACAACGATCCCTGCATGACGGGCAGGCCGATATTGTGCAACCAGAAGTGCCATTTCGCCAGATTGGTCTGAGCCGCCGCAGGAAAAGCGATGTAAATAAGACCGACGATCGCGAGCGATACCCAGCCGACCAGATTCAAGTGCGCATGCACAGAGGAATAGGAAAATGCCTTGGTAATTCCCATTACAATACCTAAGATAATGGCAATGACAAAGTAGAATGCGGCAATTTTCAACAAGCGCGCTGCCATGTATCCACCTCCTTTTCGTATGGTGTTACATGTATATTCCGCAACAAAAGACTCACGACTATTTTCATTTGGGCAGGGTGTCCTGATTTTCCGCAATAATCCCCAGGTGAAAACGAAAAACCAAAAAAATCACCCTTATCAAAGGGTGATTTTTTCTCCAAGCTGCCTCATCCTGCTAAGATCCTTGAATCCCGCTGCTGCCAAATCCGCCGCTTCCGCGCTCGGTCTCGTCCAGCTCGTCTACGACCTCAAATACCGCCATGGGAACCTGAGCGATGACCCCCTGTGCAATCCGGTCTCCTTTTCGTATCAGGTAGCTGTGCTTGTCTACCTCTACCGCTACTTCGACGGATTTTTCCCCTGCATCCAGGCAGGCATATCCTCGTTCTCCGGAAGCTGTGCGGATGTTGTCGATCAACACGCATACCTCGCCGCGATAGCCTGCATCCACGGTTCCTGGCGCATTGGAGAGGCGCAGCTTCGTCTTGGCTCCGATGCCTGAACGGGGACGAACCTGCAATTCATATCCTTCCGGCAAGGCAAATGCCAAGCCTGTCGGAATTTTGGCCGATTCTCCCGGAGCGACCAGGGTATCTTCCACAGCAACCAGATCAAATCCGGCATCCATCTCTCTGGCGTATTGAGGAATTACGGCATCCTCATGCAATTTCTTAATCTTGACAAGCGCGCGCACGCGCTGAGTGTTTGCATTCATTCCAGGTCTCTCCTCTGCTATGCCTTTCATCCTTCCTAGTGTACAAGAAGAGGTCCCCCCCTTCAAGACAAACACCCGACTTCCGATGATGGCTTCCTCTCTCATTTTTTCATAGAAAGCTCACATTTCCCTTTCTTTTTCTGCGCATTTCCTGCTTTCCTGTGATATAATCACCGTTGCACCAAAAAATTTCATACGTGAATAGAAAGGATGGGATTGTACATTGCAAGTACAAAAACCATTTCGAATCCTGCTTTATTACAAGTATACTCCTGTAGATAACTATGAGGAGTATGCAGAAGAGCATCTTCAGTTCTGCAAAGAGAACGGCCTTCTGGGACGCGTAATAGTCGCTCCTGAAGGAATCAACGGTACAGTTTCCGGTACCATCGAACAGACGGAAGCTTACATGAACTACGTGCGAAGCGATTCCCGTTTTGCCGACATGTGGTTCAAAATCGACGAGTCGGACTCGCATGCCTTTAAAAAGATGTTCGTCCGTGCGAAAAAAGAGTTGGTTACCTGGCGTTTGGAAGAGGACGTCGACCCCAACGTGAAGACAGGGAAATACCTGAGCCCCAAAGAATTCTATGAGATGCTTCAACAAGACGACGTCGTGGTTCTCGACGGTCGCAACTACTATGAGTACGATCTGGGGCATTTCCGTGGAGCTATCCGTCCTGAAGTCGATTCTTCCCGCGAGTTCCCGGAATGGATTCGCGAAAATATGAGCCAGTTTAAAGATAAAAAGATTCTCACTTACTGCACAGGCGGCATTCGCTGCGAAAAACTGACTGGCGTTCTGTTGAACCAAGGCTTTGAAAACGTCTATCAGCTGCACGGCGGCATCGTCACCTATGGCAAAGATCCAGAAGTAAAAGGACGCCTCTGGGACGGCAAATGCTATGTATTCGATGAACGCATCTCCGTGCCGATCAACCAGACCGAAGAGGACGTCGTCATTGGCCGTTGCTACTACTGCGGAAAAGTAGAAGACCGTTACGTCAACTGTGCCAACCCGTTCTGCAACAAGCAGCACTTCTGCTGTCCAGAATGTGAACAAACCTATAAACGCTCCTGCTCCGACGAATGCCGCGAACATCCGCGCAACCGTTTCGTCGAAGAAGAGGAAAAGGCCAAGCTGCAAGCTGCAGGCCAAAAAGCGTAACCTATAACAAAAAGCTGGTTCCATCCTGGAATCAGCTTTTTTTCGTCGTTAGTCTGACAGGCACAGTACTTGCCCTGATCAAGGAAAACAGGCCGTTTGTCGTCAGCAGAATGACCGCAAGCATCGTCAGTTCTTTCAGATCAGGTGCAAACAGCGAAAAGGTGTGCCAGCTTGTTTTTGTCGTGTAGAGCAACCCCGGAATCAGCAGTCCGGCCAGCAGGAAAAACAAGCATCCGGTCATGCCCCAGGTCCACTTCCCGCACTTCGTCATCTGCCCGCGCCACAGTGCAGCGATAATCCATGAGGTGTACCCCATCAAGACCAGTATCACTCCGATAGCCAGCCAGCGTTCCCAGATAACGGGAAAGGTGATAGGTTTTGTCTCACCCGTTAGCAAAAGTTCCTCCAAGCCTCTCACGACTATGGACAAGCGTTCCTCTTCCAATCGGTTGTTTTGATTGGTCAACATGACGATGCCCCATCCGGATTCAGGAAGAAGTACAAGTTCCGCCCGAAAATCAGGCGTCGACCCTGCGTGCCAAACCCGCGTTTCTCCTGCATTTGTTTGCGTTATTCGCCATCCAAACCCATAGGAGCTTCCTGGACGCACCTGGACCTCAGGCTGCATCATTTCCATTGTCCGTTGAGCGGATACAACTGTTCCCGGTTGTTGCAGCGCAATCAAAAATCTCGCCATGTCGGACGAACTGGCAGCGAGATAGCCATAAGGAGCTCCGCCATTGTCATATGGATTTTCGCTTGGAATCGAGAGGCCGAGCCAGGAACGATAACCTGGTTCCCATCCCAGCGCTTCTGCTTTTTGCACCGTAGCAGCCGTATGCTCCATCCCTAACGGTGTAAAAATCCGGGATTCCATATAATCTGCATAGGTCATGCCGCTTGCTTCCTCGATCACGGCACCGAGCAAGGCGTAATTGGCATTGCTGTATATATGTTTCTCGCCAGGAACAGCCTCGCTTTTTTCGCCTGCTAGCTCTCTTGCGTTTCGCTGGATCGCCAACTGATCTCTAGCGCCACGATCCGCAATATTCATACCCGCCTGATTGCCGAATCCGCTCGTCTGTGACAATAACTGGCGTATCGTGATCTGTGATGCTGCTTCCGTATCTTCTAGGGTAAACCAGGGCAAGTATCTCTGGACGGGAGCATCTGCCTGTAGAACGCCATCGTCAATCAAGCGCATGATCCCGTACGCTGTCACGGCCTTGCTTATGGACCCGATCAAAAAAGGAGTATCTGCCGTGACAGTTTTCTTCCCCCCGCCCGTTACCCCCCACGAGCGTGTATAGACCTGTTCCCCTTGGTAGACCAAAGCCACAGAGCCTCCGGGCGAACCCAGATTCGCAATGGCTTCGTCCAAATAGCGATCTACGGCTTGCAGACCCTCCTTTGACAAAGGTGGCCCTTTTTGTATTTCGTAAGCGAATGCCTCAGCAGGCAGACAAGGAATGAGTATGACGAACATAATGACCAGTATCAGAAACTTTCGCATGATAACCTCCCCATCACCACTCTACCAGAATCGACCATCCGGATAACCCGGCAGGAGATGGATCGAGAACCCGGTCTCAAGTCGGAGTTTTTCCTCCTCCCGATCGGGTATCCCCTTCCCTTTCCCATGAGATCAGGTAAGATAGAAAGAAGTCCAAATAGAATGAAAAAGGTGATCGATGATGTTTAGGCATGAATCATCCATTATGACCTTGCAAAGAGCGATGGAGGAGGGAAAAACAACCTCTAAGGAGTTGACGCTTTCATTTTTGAAAAGAATTGCGGCGTACGACAAGCAAGGGGTTGCCATCTACGCGATCAGTGAAGTCAATCCGGATGCATTACATATCGCTGAAGCTATGGATCGGGAGCGTGAGGTGTCTGGAAGCCGCGGCCCCCTGCATGGGATTCCGATTCTGATCAAGGATAATATCGCGACAGCAGACAGCATGCACACCACGGCCGGTTCCCTGGCATTGGCAGACTCGTATGCCTCTGCTGATGCCTTCCTCGTCTCCCGTCTTAGAGCTGCTGGTGCCGTCTTGCTTGGCAAGACCAACTTAACGGAATGGGCCAATTTTATCTCAGATCACATGCCCAACGGATACAGCTCAAGAGGCGGACAGGTGCGCAATCCCTACGGCCCGGATGTGTTTGACGTGGGCGGCTCCAGCGCCGGATCGGGAGCAGCGATAGCCGCAGGTTTTGCAGTCGCCGCAGTCGGGACGGAAACCTCCGGCTCCATCCTCTACCCTTCCGCTTGCAATTCACTGGTCGGGATCAAGCCCACTGTAGGTCTGATCAGCCGCTCCGGAATCATCCCTATCGCGACAAGCCAGGATACAGCAGGTCCGATGACCCGTACGGTTGAAGATGCTGCTATCCTGCTCTCCGCCATGGCTGGATATGATGAACGGGACCCTGCTACTGGCAGAAGTATCGGGCTTGCTCCTCATGACTACCAGATCTGTCTCGACAAGAACGGCTTGCAGGGGGCTCGTGTAGGGATTGTTCGCTCTCGTTATCTGAGCATATTCAGTCAGGAAGAGCAGGCCTTGTATGACGAAGCGATCGCTGTCTTGCAGGAGGCTGGCGCTACAGTGATCGATTCGGTCGCGATTCCCACAGAAGAGGCCAACTGGCAGAATGCCGTTCTAATCCATGAGTTCAGTGCAGGCATCAACGCTTATCTGAAAACTCTTCCAGCCGACTTCCCACTTCGTACGTTGAAGGATCTCATCGCCTGGAACAAAAAGCATGAAGCGGAGGCTCTGCGCTATGGGCAGGCGCTGTTCGAAAAGGCGGAGCAGACGAGCGGCTCATTGGCGGATGCAGCCTATATCGAAGCTCGTCTCTACGATTTGGAGATGTCGCAAACCCGCGGCATCGATGCTGCCATGAAGGAGCATAAGCTAGACTGTTTGGTCTTTCCCATGAGTGAAGGGGACAGCATCGCAGCTCGTGCAGGATATCCATCCGTCTCTGTTCCTGCTGGCTATACTAAGGCAGGGAAGCCGTTCGGCATCATGTTCACAGGCATGGCGTTCCAGGAACCAGGCCTGATCCGCTTGGCTTACGCTTGTGAGCAGCGAAGCCTGAAACGAATGGCGCCTCCTTTGCTGTCCGAGTAACATTCGGAGCGTTGAAACGGCAAAAAGCAGTGCATGCTCACTTTCACGAGCGGATGCACTGCTTTTTTCTTTCCTACAACTGCTTTTCGTTCTCAGCTTTGCCTAGACGCTCTTGGAATACAGCCCCTAGTTGTCCAATATCCACTTCCCACTTTTCATCCTTGTAGTAGACGGTTGCTTTGGACTCCCCTTTTGTTCCCACGATGCGGATGCTTGCTGTCTTTACTTCATAACTGCCATCTGGCTGGAAAGTAATGTCCGCATCCTTCAATTCCGCATCCAGGATCGGAGTGATCGTCTTCTCGACCACCTCCTGGGTAGCCTGTGCGGCTGTCCGCCCCATCTGGATCACTTCTTCGGGAGTAAATTGGAAAAACAAGACCAAGACAACCCCGATCAGAGCGACGATGGAAAGAATCCGAATCAAGCCCTTCACCAACCACTGGACGGCGACGATCACGACGATGATGCACAGCGCGATCGGCCAGTAATCTTTGACAAATTGAAGCAATTGCTCCACCTGTTCACCACTCCTTTGTACTATTCTCGCCAAAAAATGGTAAGAACATATTCTTTCAGCCTGAAATCCGAAGTGGTCTCATGCTTTAGGGGTTGACAGGATTTGGTCAAACCCAACCCTATTGATCGTACAAAAAAAAACGCCGCACTTCAAGGCGGCGCAAAACATGAAGCAGGATTAGTTTCCTTGGGCCACTTTTGTATGGACCCGGACTTCATGACCCAACGTATTCGCGAGAAACACCGCATACTCCAGCGGTCTGCGAATCGCCTTTTGATACTGCTGACGAAGGCCCATCTCCCGAAAAATTTCACGCGCTGGCTTGGGATTTACTTCGATCAGCCAGGCACGTCCATCCACATCTATGCCAATATCGAGACCGAACTCTACCATTCTGCCGAAATGGTTTTCCAGCGTTTGAACGGTTTGAAATGCCAGCTTTTCACAATCTGCCACAATCTGCTTCGTCTGCCCCTCCCCAAAACGGGGACGCAGCAGTTGTTCGGCTGGCACAGCCTTCCCACCTCCATGAAGGTTGGACGTTGCGCTTTTTTCCTGGCCGATGCGAATGCCGTGGCCAGTAATGCTCCACTCGCCCGTACCATCCTTCTGGATCAGCAGGCGCATATCGACCGCTCTTTTCGGGACCAAATCGAGACGCAGGCCTTGCTGGACGATATATTTTTGGCCTTTGGTCCAGCGATCAACCCATCGTTGCACAAACGACACCCGTGATAGCACCGCAGATACTTTTGCCCGATGCTGGTCACGTCCCAGCAAGCGATAGCCGCCTGCTGCCCGTTCGATCCGAAGAATATTGCGCCCGCCCGTTCCATTTAGCGGTTTTACGTACAAGAGCGGGTGCCTTTCAAGCATCTGGGCCAGCTTTGCCCGATTGTAAAGCCAGGTCTCAGGCAGCCATTGATGCATGCGGGGATCTTTATAAAGCACTTCGTGAACGCGCCATTTGTTTGCTAACCGGTTGTTGACGTATAGAAATGTGCTCGTACGACGAAAAGAAACATAGTCCTTGAATGCTTGCGTCGGTGTGTAACGATAGCGGTCAAAGACGGCATCCGGCCGGCCAAAGATTTGGCCTTGCCATTTGCCCTGTTCATTTAAAATATAGCCTCTTACCCGCTTTCCGGAAGCCAATACATCCTTGGGTGAAAACAAAAAGACATGGCAGCCCAGTTCCCGGCCTGCCCGAAGCAATTTGCGAAAATAGGCGGGTTCCGCGAATCTTTTTCCCTCCCGCCAGGTGAGAACGCCGATTGTGGGTCGTTTCATCCGACCACCCTCCCTCGTTACCTTCCTGGCAGCAGTTTATTCACCATTGACTAGTTTGGCACTTCCTTCAGCTTATTTTGCAAAGCTCGCAAGTCTGGTGGCAGCGGTGCATCCACGGTAACGACCTGCCCGCCAAAAGGATGCGGGAATTGCAGACGTGCAGCATGCAGTGCTTGTCTAGCAATGAGCATCTTCTTCCCGCCGTATAGGGCATCTCCCAGCAACGGATGACCGATATGACTGAGGTGAACACGAATCTGATGGGTTCGGCCGGTCTCCAGGGAGCATTCGATCAGTGTGGCGCCGTCATAGCGCTTGCGTACCTGATAATGGGTGACCGCCGCGTCTCCAGTGGGCGTTACCCTTCTGCGCGTAGGGTGATTGCGGTCTCGTCCAATCGGCTCGTTGATTGTTCCGCTGGCTGTTTTCATACTCCCCTGGGCAAAAGCCAGATACGTCCGCCTGATCTGTCGCTCCCGCAGCAATTCATCCAGCAAGGCAGCCGCCCACGCATGCTTGGCGTAGAGGACAACGCCAGACGTATCCTGATCGAGCCGGTGCACGTGACGCACTTTGCTTTGTACTCCCGTGCGAGCGAAATGGCCAGCCACGAGATGATCCAAGGTGTGCTGATGATGCTTTTCCGTCGGGTGAAGAAGCACACCGGCAGATTTGTTCACCACCAGCAGATGATCGTCCTCATAGCGCACGTCGAGCGGTTCGGCTACAGGTTCTACACCAAAAGGCTCCGGCAGACAGACCCGCAGCCGAAGCTCTTGCCCAGCTTCCCCTTTCGCATGCTGGGCAACCGGCAAACCGTTTACCAAAATGTCTTTATGCTGAAACAAAAGATGGACCTGCTTGCGCGGCAGTTTCCAATCCTCGCGCAGCAGGTTCCCCAATGGACAATGTGTGTCGCTCTCAAGCAATTGCGTTACGAGCCACTCACCGTCTTTTTGCATTTCCCGCATCTTTTTCCAACCCTCTCGCTTGCGGTTTCTACGCTTGTGCCAATCCCTCGCTCACCTGTACAGCGCGATCGAGGAAACGCTCGATTTCTTCGCGGCTTTTGCCCAATTTGCTGACAAAGCGCACCACTTCTTGCCCTTTGTAGAACGCGATGAAGCTGGGGATGCCGAACACATCCAACCGCTGGGACAATTCCGGCAGGGTATCGCGGTTGATCTCGACCATATCCAGTTTGTCCGCATAGGCCTTCTCTACTTCGGGCATGAACGGATCGATCCGATGACAATCCGGGCACCAATCGGTAAAAAATTTCACAATCACTGGCTTCTCCCCTGTGATCACTTGCTCAAATTCCGCTTCCGTTTTGATTTCTCTCATGCTGTTTCCCTCCAGTGAAAGATTTGGCAATAGTGTAGCATAACTCTGCGCTTGTTGCCGCATTTGAAGTATAAAACCGGTATCCATACTCCTTAGACTCGTGTGCAATGTGCTTCCTGTAGCTTCTGCTGCTGTAGATGACCACCACAAGAAAAAACATCACAAGGTGCACACAAAATCCCACACCAAAGCTCACAAACCGCATACCAAATCCACCCACAAAATGCACATCAAAGCAATGCCAAAAACTGGCATGGGTGGAGCAAGCGACTAGGAGGGGAATTCTTCCCCTCTTTCTCTACTTTCGCTATGGGAGGCGCACAAACAGTGAAAGCCAAACCTTTTCTGGCGTTTCTTTTGATCTGCCTGTCCCTCACAGGATGCTCTTTATCTGCTCATCCCGATACCCCGCCTCAGAAAGAAAAAGCTACTGTTCACCATCCTCTTCACATACAAGAAAGCAAAATCAAGCCGCGTCCCGTCAGGTATGGACCGTTTCTTTATGAATTGAGGTCTTACCCACTTGCTTTCCCACTACATGATGGCCTCATGCCACATCGTTTGGTTATTCCCGCCATCAAGCTGGATTCGCTCGTAGAACCAGTAGGAGTCCTTCCCAATGGTCAAATGGATGTACCAAAAGCATTTGATCGGGTGGGCATCCTCTCTCCCTGGACGAAGCCAGGTATGGCTGGAAATGCGGTCATTGCCGGTCATTTTGACCATTATACCGGACCAGCGGTGTTCTACAAGCTGCGCAAGCTGAAGCATGGCGATCAAATCATGGTACATGATGCACAAGGGAAAAGCCTTACGTTTCGAGTTAAAAAAATTGAATCCTACCCTGCAGCCGAAGCACCGATTGACTCCATCTTTGGCCCGTCCCCGCATGCCCAGCTAAACCTGATCACTTGTTCGGGAAGGTTTAACCGAAAAACCCAGGAGCATGCCAATCGTTTGGTCGTTTTTCTGAGCTTTCCTACTAGGCGTCAGCTCTCCCACCCGGAAGCTTATTTGGGATCAGATCGTTTCTCCTTTTTCGACCAATATCCGGACAAAAGCCTCGGCAGGTTTGGACAATGGCCTGTCTTTGCGGTATGCGACCACGAGCGTACGGCTTGGTTTCGACGTAAGCGGCACGTACACAGGCGGCTCCGCAGATCCGGGCGCAAGAGCGATCATTTTTGGAGCAAAAGACAGCCCCATTCCTGCCGACACTAGAGATTGCACAGTTTGGATATTGCTGCTCTCGAAGACGATGCGCGGGCGAAACCCGGCTAATTCGCACAAGCGCAAAGAAATGGTGCGAAAGCCTTGCCCTTCTTTCAATAATATGAACGGTTGATCTGCTACTTCTGCGAGGTCAATCTCTTTTCGCTTTGCCAGCGGATGCTGCGGAGGCAAGGCAAGGAAGATCTCCTCATTGATCGCGGGAATGGTCTCAATCGACGGATCGCCGATTGGCATCGTCAGAAGACTGACATCAATTTTTCCTCTGACCAGCAATTGCTCCAGGTGGCTTGAGGTATCCTCCACCAATTGCAGCTCTACCCCCGGAAAACGCTTGGTAAAGGCAGAGATGACATGAGGCAGTACATAGGCCCCGGTAATCGGCAGACTTCCGACCATGAGCTTCCCGCTCTCTCCCACCGCATAGGAACGCATTTCTCGCTCCAATCCTTCCGACAGGTCCACGAGGGTTTGGGCCACCTGTACAAAGCGTTGGCCCGCATCCGTCAGCTCAACATGCTGAGGCAATCGATGAAACAACGTCACCCCCAGCAGCTTTTCCAGCTTGGCAATCTGTTGGCTCAAGGATGGCTGGGCAAGGTGCAAACGATTCGCTGCGCGGGAAAAACTGCGTTCTTCCGCAACTGCCAGCACATAACGGACTTGTCGTAACTCCATAAAAACCTCCCGATAGGCAAAAGCTATCCATCTCATAATTATTATATCTTTGATCTATTTTCATTGCCATGATACAACCTTGATAAGAGTTTTTCGCACGAAGGAGGAGAAAAAATGATGAAACCCCGCACGATGTTTGAAAAAATTTGGGACAATCACGTCATTCACGAAGAGGCAGGCAAACCAAGCCTTCTTTACATTGACCTGCACCTGGTGCATGAAGTTACCTCTCCACAAGCATTCGAAGGCCTTCGTCTCGCCGGCCGCAAAGTGCGCCGCCCTGATCTGACCTTCGCCACCATGGATCACAACGTTCCAACCGCAGACCGCTTCAATGTAAAAGATCCGATCTCCCGTCAACAAATGGAGACGCTGACGAAAAACTGCGAAGAGTTCGGCATCACCCTGGCGGACCTGAACAGCCCGGATCAAGGGATCGTACACGTTATCGGACCTGAATTGGGATTGACCACGCCTGGCAAGACGATTGTGTGCGGCGACAGCCACACCTCTACGCATGGCGCATTTGGCGCCCTCGCCTTTGGTATCGGTACGAGTGAAGTCGAGCATGTACTGGCTACCCAATGCCTGCAGCAATCCAAACCCAAAACGATGGAAGTGCGCGTAAATGGCGACTTGCCTTTTGGCGTTAGCGCAAAAGACTTAATTTTGGCGATCATCGCAAAATACGGAACTGACTTCGCTACTGGATATGTCATCGAGTATACAGGTGAAGCCATCCGCAAGCTCACCATGGAGGAGCGGATGACGGTCTGCAACATGACGATTGAGGGCGGTGCCCGCGCAGGTCTGATCGCACCGGACCAAACCACCTTCGACTATTTGAAAGGCAAACGCTATGCTCCGCAAGGCGAAGATTTCCTCGCTGCAGTTGAAGCATGGAAGCAGCTTGTTACAGATGAAGGGGCTGTTTATGATACAGTCGTCGAAATCGACGCTTCCGAGATTGCTCCACAAGTAACCTGGGGAACCAGCCCAGGGATGGGTACGGACATCACCAAAACCGTTCCAGCCCCGGAATCCTTTGAAACAGCTAACCAACGCAAGGCTGCCCAAGACGCTCTCGCCTACATGGGTCTGACTCCAGGCACGCCAATGAGCGAAATCAAAATCGACCGCGTCTTCATCGGCTCCTGTACCAACGGCCGAATCGAAGACCTGAGAAAAGCGGCGGAAGTTGCCAAAGGACGCAAGGTCGCCCCTTCTGTCCATGCAATGGTCGTTCCTGGCTCTCAATTGGTAAAACAGATGGCGGAACAGGAAGGCTTGCATCTCATCTTCCAGGAAGCCGGCTTTGACTGGCGCGAATCGGGATGCTCCATGTGTCTCGCGATGAACCCAGACATCTTGTCCGAAGGCGAGCGTTGCGCGTCCACTTCCAACCGCAACTTTGAAGGACGTCAAGGACGCGGAGGACGTACGCACTTGGTCAGCCCGGAAATGGCAGCGGCGGCAGCAATCGCTGGACATTTCGTCGATGTACGTGAATGGAAACGCGAGAACGCTAGCAAGGAGGTATTCCAATGAATCCATTTGTCATCCACACCGGAGTGGCAGCCCCACTCGACCGTGTAAACGTAGATACAGACGCTATCATCCCCAAACAGTTTTTGAAACGGATTGAGCGCAGCGGCTTTGGCCAATTCCTCTTTTACGAGTGGCGCTTTGAGGTTGACGGCAGCCCGATCGACTCCTTCATTTTGAACACGCCTGCGTACAAGGATGCTACCGTACTGCTGGCTCGCAACAACTTCGGCTGCGGCTCCTCCCGCGAGCACGCGCCATGGGCCCTGCTCGACTACGGCTTCCGCGCGATCATCGCACCGTCGTTTGCCGACATTTTTTACAACAACTGCTTTAAAAACGGCATTCTGCCGATCAAGCTCAGCGAAGAGCAAGTAGATGAACTGTTCAAACGCGCACAAGGAAAGGAAAACTATCAATTGACCATCGATCTGCAGGAGCAAGTGGTCAAGGACAACGATGGCCTCTCCTATCCGTTTGAAGTGGATGCGTACCGCCGTTATTGCCTGCTCAATGGTCTTGATGACATTGGCATCACCCTTCAATACGAAGACAAGATTGCCGCTTACGAGGCTCGCCGCTAAAATAATCTGCGAATCACGTGAAAAGGCGAAGGCATTGCTGCTTGCATGCCTTCGCTTTTTTTCGCTCTTTCCTACTCGAACATTTTGTACATGTGGGCCTCGTCGACGTAGATATCTCCAATCCTCAGCGCCCTCTTCTCCAAGCCATACGTTACAAAGCCCATTTTCTCGTAAAATCGCTTCGCTGCTTCGTTGGCAGTTACGACTGCCAACTGGACCTGATCGATGTCGCCGAATGCTTGCAGATGCGATAGGGCAGCTTGCATCAATTGCCCCGCCACGCCCGTCCCGCGATGTGCTTTTTTCACATACATAGAAACAATGGATGCTTTATGCCTTACCTTGGCACCCTTGTGTCGAAAGTAACCGATCAAGCCGATCATCTCACCAGCATCAAAGGCCCCGAAGTACCCGCTTTCCTCACGATTGGATTCTGCAAGTCTCGCCTGCCATTCTTCCAAGCTGCGTTTTTTCTCTTCTTCCAGACTGGCTCCAAAAGCATAGGGCTCCTGCTCCAGTGCCTCCAGGCGAATCGCAGCCAAGGCTTTCGCATCATCTGGTGTCAACAAGCGAATCTGCATCTCTAGTTGCCCCTCTTCCTACTTTTCCCACCATCATAGTAGAGGAAAGCGAGATTGTAAAGTGCCCTCTCCGCGATCAAGCAGTGCTGGGCTCAGTACTGGATGCCAACCCGAAGGCCTGGATCGCTTGTTCACGCAGCTTGAACTTTTGGATTTTGCCTGAAGCCGTCATCGGATAATCCTCGACGAATTGAATGTAATGCGGAATTTTAAAGCGTGCGATCTTCCCGTCACAATACGCCTTGACTTCTTCTGCTGTCAACGTCTCTTCCGGTTTGACGCGGATGCAGGCCAAGACCTGTTCCCCATAGGTGCTGTCCGGCACTCCGACGACCTGTACGTCGAGGATTTTGGGATGCGAGTAGAGGAACTCCTCGATCTCACGCGGGTAAATATTTTCCCCGCCGCGAATGATCATGTCTTTGAGACGTCCGGTAATCCGGTAGTAGCCATCTTCATCCACTGTCGCAAGATCCCCGGTATGCAGCCACCCTTGTTCGTCAATGACCATCCTCGTCTGCTCCGGCATATTGTAATAGCCCTTCATCACCAGATACCCGCGCGTACATAGTTCCCCCTGCACATTGGGTGGAACCGTCTCTCCAGTAGCCGGATCTATGATTTTTACCTCCACCCCTTCATGTGCGCGTCCTACAGTAGACACCCTGCGTTCGATCGTATCTTCTGGCCGGGTTTGGGTAAAAACGGGAGAGGATTCGGTCTGCCCATAGGCGATCGTAATATCCCGGATGCCCATTTTCTCGATGACATTCTTCATCACTTCCATCGGACATGGCGAACCAGCCATGATGCCCGTTCTCAGAGAGCTTAGGTCTCGAGTAGCGAATGACGGGTGATTCAATTCCGAGATAAACATCGTGGGAACACCGTACAAGGCCGTGCAGCGCTCGTTTTCCACCACGGAAAGGACCAGTCCGGGATCAAAAGAAATGACCGGAACCATCGTAGCCCCTGTAGCAACGCATGCCAGCGTACCCATCACACAGCCGAAGCAGTGGAAGAAAGGCACCGGGATGCACACACGATCCTCCAGACCCAACCCCTGGCATTCGGCGACCTTGATCGCATTGTTGACGATGTTGTAATGGGAAAGCATAACCCCTTTGGGGAAGCCCGTGGTGCCAGACGTGTACTGCATATTGATTACATCATCCGGACCAAGCGATTGCTGTCTTTGTAACAGAGCCTCCTCGTCTATCGAGGCCGACCGCTCCAACAAATCCTGCCAGAGGAACATCCCCGGCTGACGCTCTTCTCCCAAATATATGACATTTTTCAAATGAGGCAGACGTTTGGATACGAGTTCCCCCGGCTGACTCGTGGCAAGCTCGGGACAAATTTCCTGAATCATCTGTAAATAACTGGCGTCACGGTAGCCATCGATAAGCAAAAGCGTCGTCGACTCGGACTGTTGAAGGAGGTACTCCAGCTCATGCGCCCGATAGCTCGTATTGACCGTCACCAGCACTGCTCCCATCTTGGCGGTCGCAAATTGACTGATCACCCATTCGGGCACATTGGTCGCCCAGATCGCGACGTGCTCCCCTTTCTGGATGCCAAGCGACATCAGCCCTCTCGCCACCTGATTGCACAACTCCCGAAATTCCTCGAAGGAATAGCGCAGACCTCGTTCCTGGTAGACCAAAGCTTCTTTTTGCGGGTAACTTCCTGCTGTCTCATCTAGCAAATCGCCGATTGTAATGCTACGAAGCATGCAGACACCCCCACTCATTTTTCGAGTAGAATTTCTTCCTTCCTCCAATATATTCCTTCTACAGCAAAAAAAGAAAAGCGTCCCCCGATCGGAACGCTTGCCTCTTACTTCACGACGAATTTTTTGACTGCCTCTACCTTGTAAGGGAGATGATTGCTGTAGTTCAGCTCTACGCGCAACTCATGCTCGCCTTTTGGCAATTTCTTCAGCAGAAACTCTGGCTGATAGATCATGCCCTTTGCTTCTCCATTCAAGTAGAGATGCGCGTGGCCTTCTCCGTATACCGGATCCAAGCTCATGTCGCCGTTTTCTTCGACAAATTCAAAGTTCTGCGTCAGCAGCGATACTTCTGCCGTCGTACCATCCACCTGAATGTCCAGATTCAAGGATGGCTTTTCTGTACCGACGGGTTTGTTCACCGGCGCGGCAGAGGCAGGGACGCTTTCTCCCCCAGGACGGTAGGAGTCAGACACGTTCAATGGATCCTTCACCAGCAGCATGATCCCTGCTACCAGGACAATCAGGAAAACGATGCCGCCCAGAATGAGGTTGCGCATACTGATAATAAAGACCTTCATGTCTCTACTCTCCCTTTCACAGTGCTTGTCACTTCTTTGTACATGCATACGCGAAAAGAAGAGAGGTTAGAAGTAAAAGTTTTTTCGGTTTTAACGGTAATTGATGAATTGGACGTCAAGCGGCAGGTCAGCCTTGCGGATTGCCGCAATGATCATCTGCAGCTCATCCCTGCTCTTGCCCGTGACGCGAAGCTGGTCATCCTGGATCTGGGTTTTCACTTTCAGACCAGCATCCTTAATGATCGTGGTAATCCGTTTCGCATTTTCCTTGTCAATGCCCTGCACCAGCTTGACGCGTTGACGCACAGTCCCCCCTGCCGCAGGCTCGATTTTTCCGTAGTCCAGGTTTTTGATCGGGACATCGCGCTTCACCAGTTTGCCGATCAGGATGTCCTTTACCTGCCCCAGTTTGAACTCATCGTCTGAGACCAGCACGATCTCTTCCTTCTCCAGGGAGATGCTGCTTTTGCTCCCTTTGAAATCAAAGCGATTCTCGATCTCTTTGAGTGCCGTATGGATCGCATTGGTCACTTCCGACAAATCTACCTTGGAAACAATATCGAATGAATTTTCTTTGCTCATGCGATTGGCTCCTTCCCGTTCATACCAGTGGTTTTGACAATTACAATGCCTTGACCAGTCCGCCGTCGACCAGGATAGCCTGCCCCGTTACATAACTGTTGGCAGGTGAGGCGAGGAAGGTGACCATGCGGGCGAATTCATCCGGCTGACCATAGCGTCCTACCGGAATCAACGCCTCCTCCTTGGTCCGGACTTCTTCCACTGTCATCTGGGTCCGTTCCGCTTGGTTCTGGTCCAATTGTGCGACCCGATCTGTCGCGATCCGGCCTGGACCGATCGTATTGATGAGGATGCCATCTGGTCCAAGCTCTGTAGACAGGGACTTTGCCAAACCGACAACTCCTGTGCGGAAGGTATTGGAGAGAATCAGGTTTTCCAGCGGCTGCTTGATCGAGGAAGAAGTGAAGTTGATAATGCGCCCGAACTGCTTCGCCCGCATATGCGGCAGGACGGCGCGGATCGCCCGAACGTAGCTCAGCAGATTCAGCTCAAACGCTTTGATCCAGTGTTCGTCCGTAAGTTGCTCAAAATTTCCCGGAGTAGGTCCACCGGAATTGTTGACCAGAATGTCAACACCGCCAAATCGAGCGACTGTCTCTTCCACAATGCGCGCAATGTCGCTCGCCTGTGTGACGTCCGCTACGACAGAAAGCGGCTCTTCGCCAGTGAGCTGCTGCAATTCGGCTTTGACCAAAGCGAGTGCTTCCTCATCACGTCCGCAGATGGTCACATTCGCTCCCTCCTGTGCCAGGCAGCGAGCTGTCGCCCGGCCCAACCCTTTGCTGGAAGCCAGTACGATCGCCGTTCTTCCTTTTAATTGCAAATCCATGTACCATACCCCTTTTCATCATGAATCCATGTTTCCCTCCATTCTACAGAACTTTCTGAAGAACGAAAAGAAAAAGAGAAGGGAAAACGCACTCCCCCTCCCCATTTATTAGGTTTTATAGTTTGATTCCGATGGCAGCCTCTGCAGCAGCTTGTTTTGCAGCTTTTCGAGCTTCTCTGCGCGCGAGTCTTTTTTCTTTTGTCCCCTCAAATAGGGAATACAAGACAGGCACCAGGATGAGTGTGACCATCGTATGGAATATCAAGCCAGAGATAACCGCTGTCGCCAAAGGTGCCTCGAGATCGGATCCTTCTGCCACAGCCATTGCCATTGGAAACATGCCGAGGATCGCTGTCAGCTTGGTCATGATGACTGGTCGGACCCTGTCTTTCGTTCCCTGGATAATGGCTTCTGACAATGGCATGCCCCGCTCCCGCAAGAGATTGATTCGGTCGATCAGCAAAATAGCGTTGGAGACGACAATCCCGATCAGCATGATCATCCCGATCATCGCCATCTCTCCAAAAATACGCTGCGTGAGGACGAATCCGATGACTACACCTACCAAGGCCATCGGGATGGTCAGAAGGATGATCAAGGGCTGGGAAATTCGGCTAAACTGCGCGACCATAATGACGTAGATCAAAGCGAGTACACCTACAAAAACCAAGAGAGCTTGGGTCATATTGGCGCTCTGTTCCTTCAGTTTCCCTGCAATTTCGACCTGATACCCCGCTGGAATCGCCAACCCCGGCATTTTTGCGGCAACCTCGCGTCCTACTGTCCCAAGATCTGTCCCGAGCATTTCTGCGAAGACCGTCACTTTGCGCTCTCCCTGATCCCGGACGATGACGACAGGCGATTTGCTGTACTTGATATCCACCAGCTCGATCAAAGGAACCTGTGCTCCCTGATTAGAGGATACCATGACCTGGCGCAATTGCTCCGGATGCTTCAACCAATTCTCCGGCATTCTCGCGACGACGTCTACATCCAAGCCGTCTTTTGAAATGACGGTAATCGCTTGCGTACCCAACATCATGCTGATCTGCTGCAGCAAAGAGCGATGATCCACGTCAAATCGAGCCAAGGCCTCCTGTCTGGGAACCAACGTGACCTTTTCTTTTCCTTCCTCCAAATCGTTGCGGATGTTGTTTACACCTTCGATGCTTGCCAGCATGGCCTCGACTTCTTTGGCGATCCCGGCCATCTGATCCATGTCGTCCCCTTTTATGTCCAGCTGGATCGGCGCTTGCGTCCCTTGCCCGCCGAAAGCGGTTGTAATATTCTCGATTCCCGGGACAGACTTGAGCCGCTCGTTGATTTCTTGCGTCAATTCCTCCTTGCCCCGCTCTCGCTCTTTCTTTCCTTTCAGCAGAATAAAAATCTCAGATGAGCTTTTATTCGCGAAGAAGAAGACATCCTTCACTTCTGCCAATTGGCGCAGCTGCTGCTCTGCATCCATGGACGCCCGCTGCGTCGATTCCAAAGAAGAGCCCTTCGGCATGGTAATTTGCGCAAACACGATGTTTTCATTCACATCCATTCCCTGGCCCATTTTCATGAACGGCATCAAAAAGCCTGATGCAACCAAAAGCGCAACGGCAGCGATTACTGTCTTAACCCGATGGCGCAGCGCAAATTTCAACAGACGCTGGAAGGATCTGACGATGAGATGGTCCTTTCCGCTTCCCTCCAGGGAGACTTTTTTGTCTTTTTGCAAAAAGCGCTCCGAGAATACAGGGACGAAGAAAAAGGCTGCCACTGTAGACGCGATGATGGCGGAGGTCACGGTAAAGGCAATAGTCGCCAGAATCGGCTTCAACCAGTCCTCAAAATCCGCAAACATCAGTGGCAAAAAGACGACGATGATCGTCAATTGGGAAGTAAAGACGGGCGTAAGCACTTCACGGGTCCCTTTTACGATCGCCTCAGACAGCGGCTCTCCTTTTTCCCGGAAATGATAAATGCTCTCCAGCACTACAATTGCCGCATCCACGATCAATCCCACCGACAGGCTGAGCGAGATCAACGTAACCATGTCGATGTTGTAGCCGCCAATTTTCATCGCAATGAACGTCATTAATGCTGACAGCGGCAATGTGGTAGCGATCACGAGTGTCACGCGCCAGTTGCGCAAGAAGAGGAAGAGGATGATAATCGCCAGTGAGCCGCCAACCATCAATTCACGGCTCAAATTGCTGACCGCATGCTGAATATAGGAGACTGCCTCCACCATAACTTTTATCTCATACTGACCGCTTGCTTCCGCATTGATTTCCTTTACAACCTCTTCCACCTTTGCTTGCGTGGTGATCAAGTCGCTGCCGTCCGAGCGTTTGACAGACAAATAGATGAACACGCCGCCATTGGTAAGAGCGACCGAATCTTTCACTTGGCCGCGCAGATCCTCAAGCGTTGCCAACTGGTCCAATGAAACGGCTCCCTTGGGTGTGTCGATGACGAGCTGTTTCATCTCCTGCACGGTACTGTAAGAATGGTCGATCATCACGACCGTATCAAAACCGCTGTTTTCCAAAGTCCCCACTGCTTGTTTCCAGTTGGTTTGCTGCAGTTGGCCGATGACTTGAGCCGGTGTCGTTTGATAGGCGTTCAGACGATCGGGCAAGAGAGTGACTGCGATCTTATTCTCAAAGCTGCGGTCTGATACGACTACTTCCTTTACACCTGGCACAGCTTCGATGCGATCCTTGATCGTCGTCTTGGCCAGACTGAGCAGCGCTTGCGGATCAACACCGACAAGGGCATAATCAACCAGAGCATCGTCGCCAAGATTGTCCTGGCTGACAGTGACTCGATCGACATCTTTGGGAAAGTCATTTCGCAGCCGATTCACGGCATTTTGCACTTCCTGTTTGACCTGCTCCCCCTGGCCTTCCTCAGCGATGATTTGGATAGAAGTATTGCCTGTACTCGTTCTAGAGGAAAATTCCTTGATTCCGTTGATCGATTTGAGTTCCTGCTCAATTTTTCGAGTTACTTTTTCTTCGATTTCTTCCGGTGGCAAAGCCCCGCCACTCACAGAGACATTTACCCACGGAAAATTGGATTTTGGCACCAATTCAATATTGAAGCTGAACAACGAGCCCATACCGGCCAGCACGATCAAGAACGTGATCAGGTAGACGATGAGACGACGTTTCAGCAAAAAGAGAATCATCCGAATCATGCTTATTCTCCTTTCGCCTCCACTTTTTGTCCCTCTACATAAAAGGTAATCCCGCTTCTCAGGAGCTGGTCCCCGGCTGAGACACCGGACAGAATCTCGATTTGATCATCGACCAATTGGCCGGTCTTCACTTCCTTTTTTACCGTGCTGCCATCGACAACCGCCATCACATAGTGATTCGCTTGACTGACTCCCACACTTTCCAGCGGCACGAGGAATCCAGCGATCTTGCGTGGCACCTTCACTGTTGCCATCATACCCCCGCGCCAGGATTCATCCGGGTTGGCGACAGTCACTTCGACACGGTATTTTCCTGTCTGCTTATCCATGACCGGTGCGACGAAGGTCACATTCCCCTCACCCATCTTCCCGTCCTGCGATACCACCTGAACCTTCGAATCTTTGCCGAAGAGCCCGATCTCGTCATTCGTCACATCCAGGGTTACTTTGATCTCGGACAGGTCAACCAGATGGATCATCTGTTCACCTGGCGATACCTGCTCACCGATCTGCTTGTAGATGTCCACAACAGTCCCGGCAAAAGGAGCCTCGATCCTAGCGTCATCGATGCTTTTTTTCGCCCGCTCTACCTGACTAGCCGCTTGTGTGATCGAAGCATTCGCGATCGCTACGTCCTCTGGTTCGGCTGCCCGACGCAAGGAATCCAGCGCCAATTGCGCATTTCGCGCTCCGATTTCTGCGCTCGTCAAGGCGCGTTTGCGTTCATCCATTTCACTCTGCGAGATTGCCCCTCCCGCCAATAGTCTTTCCCCTACTTCTACATCTTCTCTTGCTTTTGCCAATTGGTTTTGCGCGTTTGTCACCTGCAATTGCTGCTGCTCGATTGCCTCTTCGTTTGCACCCTTCAACGTCTTGCTTTTCCGAGCCGCCGCTTCCGTTACTTGACTTGCGGCTGCCTCTACTTCCTTCTGGTAGTAGCGCGTATCCAAAGTGGCCAATAGCTGTCCCTGTGCGATGTGCGCTCCCTTGACAGCACCGATGGAAGCGATCGTCCCTCCCGTACCAAAGGGCAGGACTGCATCCCTCTTCGCTTCCATGATTCCCGTCAACTGCAGGAGAACCGGATCAGTCTGAGGTTTTACGGTCACTACTTCCACTACCTTTGCTTTTACAATCTCCTGGCTGGCTGCTTCGGGCTGAGCCTGACTGCAACCTGCCGTCACGAGCAAGAGTGACGCAAGAATGAATGCCGCTTGTTTTTTCACGAGTATTCCTCCAATTGACTTACAATCTTTCCCTTGCGTTATTGTGCCAGTTTTTCCCTCCGTCCCAAACAGTCAAGGGTTGGAACTTTCTCTCCTCCTCCAGACGGAGGGCACCCATATTTTGGATATAAAAAAACAGCCGGAGCACACTCTCCGACTGTTCGATCCTTGGTTAATCCTATTGTCCAATAAGTTGTTCCAACTCTTCTATCAATGATTTGAAGACGGCCAAAGCCTCGCGGATCGGTTCTGGCGACGTCATGTCCACGCCCGCATTTTTCAGCAGATTGAGCGGGTAGTCTGAGCTTCCGCCTTTTAAAAACTGGAGATAACGATCCACAGCTGGCTGCCCTTCCTCCAGAATCTGTTTGGAGAGCGATGTCGCCGCAGAGAACCCGGTGGCGTATTTGTAGACGTAGAAATGGCGGTAAAAATGCGGGATTCGTTCCCATTCCAGTTCGATTTCTTTGTCGATGACCATCTCAGGTCCATGATACGCCACATTCAGCTCACGATAAATTTCGTTGAGGCTGTCTGCCGTGAGCGGTTCTCCCGCCTCTTCCTTGGCATGGACGATTTTCTCAAACTCTGCAAACATCGTCTGACGGAATACGGTCCCTCTAAATTGCTCCAGATAGTAGTTGATCAGGTACATCCGCTGCTGCTTATCCTTTGTCGTCTCCAGCAGATGGTTCATCAGCAGTGCCTCATTCACGGTAGAGGCTACTTCCGCGACAAATATTTTATAGTCCGCATAAGTATACGGCTGATTTTTATTCGAGTAATAGCTGTGCAGCGCATGCCCCATCTCATGAGCCAGCGTAAACATGTTGTTGACGTTGTCCTGGTAGTTCATCAGGACGAAAGGATGAGTCGTATAGGCTCCCCAGGAATAAGCCCCGCTTGTTTTGCCCTCATTCTCATGGACGTCAATCCAGCCCCCTGTAAAGCCTTCCTCCAGCACTTTTCCGTAGTCTTCCCCGAGCGGATGGAGCGCTTCTTTGATCGTTTGCACAGCCTGGTCATACGGGATCTTCATGTCCACTTCCGGAACGATTGGGACATAGAGATCGTACATATGCAGTTCGTCGACGCCAAGAGCTTTTTTGCGCAGGGAGATATACCTGTGCATCAAGGGCAAATGCTCGCGGATGGTTGCGATCAGATTGTCGTATACCGAAATGTCCACATTGTCGGCGAACAAGGCGGAATAAAGCGCGGACGGATACTGGCGCGTACGGGCGTAGAAGACATCCGCTTTGACAGATGAAGTCAGGGAAGCGGCAATCGTATTGCGAAATTTGCCGTACGTGCTGTACAGCGCCTCGAACGCTTCCTTGCGCACTCGGCGATCTTTACTTTCCATAAAATGGGTATAACGTCCCTTGGTCAGCTCCACTTCTTCCCCGTTCTCGTCGGTAATCATCGGGAACTTGATGTCAGCATTGTTCAACATCCCGAAAATCTTGGAGGGAGCAGATGCGAGTTCACTCATATTAGCCAGCAGAGCTTCTTCTTCTGCAGACAGTGTATGAGGCTTGAATCGGGTAATTTCGTCCAGCATGATGCGGTAATGAGCCAAACCCGCATCCTCCTCGACCCATTGCTTCAAGGTATCAGTCGGAATCGCCAGGATCTCCGGCTGTATGTATGAAATAGCGCCGTACACCTGCGTACTGAGTGCGGTGGCACGGTCTGTCAGACCCTGATATTTGCTGTTGGCGTTGTCTTCGTCGCGTCTCATCCGGGCGTAGACGTATACCTGATCCAGCGTCTGAAGAAGTTCGTCCTGCAGGGTGAGTGCCTCGTGCAAATGCTTGGCGGACTGACCCAGCGTTCCTTTCTTGGCAGCAATCTCTTCCGAAAGCTTCTTCGCTTTCTGCAGATCCTCTTCCCACGCTGCGTCTGTCGGATAAATGTCCTCCAATCGCCATTTATGCTCGGCAGGAACTTCGCTTCGTTTCGGCAGTGTCTTGCTTTTATTCAAATCGATCACTCCTCATCATTGGTGTTCACTACTTGTATCGTATCGTATTCTCCCTCTTGGTTCAAATTGACATGAATATCTTTTCCCTCAAAATCAAAAAAGCCAACTCTCCATATAGGAGGAGTCAGCTTCTGCCCACGCCTTGATACTCGAATCCGGCTTTCTTCAACTCATCGCCAGGCCAGGCGTTTCTGCCATCGAAGAGAAGTGGTCGCTCCATCTGTTCCTTGATGAGCTTCCAATCCAATTTGACGCACTCCTGCCATTCTGTCACCAAGACTGCCGCATGCGCGCCGACAAATGCTGCTTCTGGCGCCGTAACATATTCCGCATCGGGAAACAATGCTGCAACCGCTTTTGCTGCGATGGGATCGTAAGCGGAAACGACTGCCCCTGCAGCTTGCAGAGCCGCAAGAATTCGCAGTGCGGGGGCTTCGCGAATATCGTCTGTGTCCGGCTTGAATGCGAGTCCCAAGACCGCGATGCGCTTGCCTGACAGGTCCGGTATTTTTTGGGCCAATTGTTCAATAAACCAAACAGGCTGAGAGGCGTTTACTTCCCTCACCTTCTCTAGAAGACCAAGTGTGACGCCGTGCTGGTTCGCCAGTTTCAACAGGGCGATGGTATCTTTGGGAAAACAGGAGCCGCCATAACCGACCCCCGCGCGCAGAAATTGCGGACCAATCCTGCTGTCCAGGCCCATGCCATGGGAAACGACGGTTACATCTGTTCCGAGTACGGTGCTCAGGCGTGCCAATTCGTTCATAAAGGAGATGCGCGCGGCGAGGTACGCATTCGAGGCGTACTTGATCAATTCCGCATTGGCTCGCGTCGTAATGACCCAAGGAGCCGAAAGTCCGCTGTAGAGCGTTTGCATGACCGCAACTGCTTCCTCGCTGTCTGCCCCCACGATGATGCGGGACGGATTCAGGGCATCCTCCAACGCACAGCCTTCACGCAAAAATTCCGGATTCGAGACGACATGCAGTTGATTGCAACGGCGCAACGAATCTGCCGCCCAATCCCCTGTTCCGACTGGTACTGTGCTTTTAATCACGACGATCCGCTCTACAGGAGAATGCTCATGCAACGAGGCAATATCCTGCAAAGCGGCATGCAAGTAGCTCAGATCCGCTTCGCCGTCTGCAGCTTCGGGTGTACCCACGCAAACAAAAACGACTTGCGCTTCCTTTGCCTCGAGCAGCTTTGTGGAAAAACGGATTTTGCTTTGTCCAAGCATTTCCAATAGAACCTGATCCAAGCCTGGCTCGTAAATGGGGGATCGCCCGTTGGACAATAGCTCGATTTTCGCTGCATCGACATCGATTCCCAGTACCTCATGCCCCTTCATTGCCAGGGATACTGCAGTGGTCAATCCTACATACCCGGTACCGATTACGGCTACCTTCATTCCTTCACCCCATCATCTTTTCATCACTTGTAGATAGAGCTCCTCCAGCTTGGCTCGCTGCTTTTCAATATCGTGGTTTTTCTCTACCTTTTCCCTCGCTCGAGTGACGATCTGCGGCCATTCATCTCTGGACGTCATGACATACTCGATCATCCGGGCCAGCTTGCTTGGTGAGCGTTCCGGCACCAGATAGCCGCTTACCTTGTGTTCGATCAACTCTGGAATCCCAGCATGGTAGGTGGATATCACTGGCCTCCCCGTAGCCATGGCTTCCATCAGCACGTTGGGTATCCCCTCCTGATTGCCGTTGCGTGCTGTCTTGCAAGCGATGACAAAGAGATGACAGCGCGCAAGCTCCCGTTGAACCCTTTCATGCGGCAGGGCGCCTTTGAACACAACCTGTTTTTCGATTCGGAATTTTTTGGCCAGCCTGTGAAGTTTTTTCCGTTCTTCTCCATCGCCTACGATGATGAGCTTGACATGCGGAAAACGTTCCCGCAGCCGCTTGAAAGCCTTGATTAGCGTATCCATCCCCTTTTTCTCCGTCAGACGGCCTACGCTTAGCAGGCGGTACTCGCCGTTTGTGACCTCTTGGGGCGGCTGCATCGGGAATTTGCGCAAATCGATGCCCGAGCGGATCAATGTTATTTTTTTCTCCGGGCATCCCAAACGGACAAGGCGCTTCTTCATGTGCTTGCTCACCACGGTAAACGCTTTTCCCTGTCGAAATAACCGTTTGAGCGAACGACGGTACCCGGGATTCTCCCGCACTCTCTTCGTCGCATCAAAGCCGTGAAATGACGTAATCAAAGGAAGCTTGGCACGTCTTGCGTATGGGAGAAGCTCCAAGCCTGCCGGACCGAATCGCGCATGAAGGCACTTGACTTTCTTTTTTCGCAGCCATGCAGAGAGGCCGGTCATACGCTTGCGAACGTAGACCGGCGAGTAGGGAAACAGCTTTTTATTCTGTTGGCGTTGACGTGTCAGAACAATCGGTTTGACCCGGCGGTGGCCAAGCAATTGCTCGTAGATAAAGGTCTCGCTCTTCGGAAGAAACTTTCTGCGGTATACGAGGACACGATGCATGACTCGGCCTCCTGTCATTCATTCTTATCCTTTGTTCTGGGCGCGCAAATTGGCCAATTGCATTCGGAGTCCATCCTCCAGCCCTACACGAGGCCGGTAGCCCAGTTTGGCTTGAGCGAAGCTGATGTCAGCACAGGTTCGCAGGGAATCTCCTGCGGAGCCTGTCGTAAATTGAATCTTCGGCGTAGTTTGCAGCAGTTGGCCCATGATGTTGAGCACGTCGATCAGTTTGATTTCCCGGTCGCCGCCAATGTTGAAAATATCACCGGGTGAGGCATGCTGTGCAGCCAGCAGATTGGCTTCTACGGCATCTGTCACAAAAGTGAAGTCTCTGCTTTGCTGCCCATTGCCGTATATGGCGACTGACTCGCCCTTCAGCATTTGAGTGAAAAAACGGTGGAAAGCCATATCTGTACGCTGCCTCGGCCCATAGACCGTAAAATATCGAAGCATGGTGACGGGCAGACCAAAAGCTTTTACGTACACCTGGCAAATCTGTTCCATCGACGCCTTGGTGACTCCATAGGGGGAGATCGGCCGAAGGGGTGTTTGTTCGTCGGTACGGCTCCCTTCCATCGTTCCGTAGACCGAGGAAGAGGACGAAGCGACGATGACTGGCGGCTTGGGCAGTTTCAGACAAGCCTCCAGCAGTGATTGTGTCACCAAAATATTGTGGCTGACATAGTCGGAAAAGGCTGACCCCCAACTGCTGCGTACCCCGGGAAGGGCAGCCAGATGATAGACGACATCGACCCCATCCAGCCACTGCTCCCATTTTTGGGTCTGCAGCATGACGGAATGAAAGGTGAAGGCGGGATGCGTACCAATCTCCGCAAGGTTGCGCAGTTTGGCAGCTACGTCGTAGTTGTCAAGAAATCCGTCTATCCCGATCACGGAAACGCCGTCCTGGAGCAGACGCTGCGTCAAATGAGAACCGATAAACCCGGCACATCCTGTGACTAGTGCTTTCGTCATCGACGCCGCCGCCTCACTTTCTTCAACCGTTTGATGACCAGATATCCGTCTCGATAACCGTACACAGCCCGATAGCGGTTCCCCCAGCGTTTCAGATAATGGGAGAACGTTTTTCTGCGCAGATGATTCCGTCTTCTTTTCATTTTTCGGTCTGTGAGTTGCCCTTTGTGCTTGGTGCGATTGTAAAGCTTGCGATTGATATATCTGACAGGAAATTTTTCTATCAGTCGAAGGATGATGCGTCGATCCTCCATAATGCGTCCCTCGTACTTGTCGGAAGTATCCCAGCCCCCTACCTCGCGCAAGGCTGTCACCCGATAGCAGCGTGGCGCTACCATCCAGCGATTGTACTTCAAGAACTGGTATTTGTTGCGAAAATGCTTGTGTTTTACGAGGAAGGGATTGTAATACTTCCCTCGCTTTACCCGCCAAATCTTCACATTGCCGTAGAAAAGAGCTGTTTTGGGTTTGCTTTTGTCGATGTACTTCTTGATGGTGGACAAGGTTCGCTTGGGGAGCCAGTCATCGGAGTCCAGCTGCAGCAGATATGGGGTATCGATCATGGTAAGAGCTGTGTTCATCACTTTGGATATTCCTGAATTCTTTTCCATGCGGTAGTAGGATACATTGGGATGGTACAGATATTTCTCTACTTTTTTTCTGGTTTTATCTGTTGATGCGTCGTCCATGATCAGCAGTTTCCAGTCTTTGGACTTCTGCTTCAAGACACTGGAGATGGCCTTGCGAATGAATTTCGCCCGATTATACGTCGGAATGACAACAGTAAAGGTCGGACTCATAGCTCCTCCCTCTTGACAGCTGGTAGCCGCATGGAAGACTTGTCGCTTAAGATGAAAACGCCGATGCTGTCAGCAGATTGACCTGTCAGTTGAGAGGACCGACCAAAGACGCTGTCGGTCACCTTCCATGCGACATCTTGGATGGTGCTGTTTTCCAGAAAAATACTGTTTTCGATATGGGCGCAATTCTCCAAGCGGACACCGTCTTGTATGGAGACGTATGGCCCAATTGTGCAATCCTTGATGTGACAACCCTCGCCAATCAATACCGGACCAACAATTGTACAGTTTTCCAGGGTACTGGTCGCACCGACATGGTACGTCTCCCCCAACTCTCTTTCCAACATCCAGCGATTTGCCTCCAGCCAGCGCTCAATCGTACCCACGTCCGTGTATTTGCCATTCGTGGTGACATGGGCAATATGATATCCGCGATCGATCATGGATTGAATCGCATCTGTAATCTCATATTCGCCGCGTGCCGATGGCTGCAAGGAAGCGATCGACTCAAAGATCGGTTTGGTGAACAGATACGCACCGATGACGGCCAGGTTGCTTTTCGGCTGCTTCGGCTTTTCTTCCACACCAATGAGACGGCCGTCTTTCACTTCAGCGATCCCATAATCCTGAGGTCTCTCCACTTCGCTGACCATTACGGCACCATCGGATTGCGCATGTACAAAAGTACTTGTCAGTCCATGCAGCGAATCCATCAACAAGTTATCACCTAACAGCAGGATAAAAGGTTCGTCTAGCAGGAATGGCTGGGCCAGTTTGACGGCATGTGCGATACCCAAGGGAACTTTTTGTTCAATAAAGGTAATGGTAGCCCCGAATTGACTACCATCACCAACCAACGGAGGAATTTGTACCTGGGAAGGGTGAATGACGATCCCGATGTCATGGACACCCACTTCACGCAACTTGCGGATGCAAGAGTGTAAAACTGGATGGTTGGCCACTGGGAGGAGGGTTTTGGGTTGCGAATAGGAAAAAGGGTGCAGTCGTGTGCCACGGCCAGCACATAAGATTAATCCTTTCACAATATCACTCCCCAGATGTGCTCTGTGATACTTACAACGTATGCACAGTTACATATCTGGACAGGGCAAACGTCCAACCCATAGCAAGAAAGGGCTTTGACCTATCCTGCCCGCAGCAGTTCGCTTGGTTTTGTGCGGCTGGAATTGCGCTTTTGTACAGCTTGCTCAAAAACGCGGAGATAGCCTTGAGCTGTCGCATACCAGGAAAACTGCTTGGCACGGCTCAGCGCATGTTTCCCCATCTCGTTTTTGATCTGCGGATTCTTCCATAGCCCCTCCCAGATGACAGGAAGCTCTTTTGTCCACTCCTTGGGCGGAATGAGAAAGCCGCTGCCCTGATGGGTCACGACTTCCCCGATTCCCCCGCGGGGGGTCGTAATGACCGGTTTTCCTGATGCCATGGCTTCGAGATTGACGCGGCAAAACGCTTCCTGCCAGACGGAAGGTGTCGCGACTACATCGCCGATCTGGTAATAAAGCGGCATTTGCGCGCTCGGGACAAATTTGACGAACTTTACCTTGTCCCCGAGCGGTTTGGCAAGCTTTTTCAACTCACGCACATACTTGTTCAGGCGATTGCTGCCATATCCTGTCCCGCCCACGATGACTAATCGCGCCAAGGGATCCTGTTCGCTTACCTTCCGAAATGCACGCAACAATACGTGAACGCCTTTTGCCCGGATCAATCTTCCAGCATAGAAGAGCACCCGATGCTCTGGCAGCAAATCCAGTTGTTTGCGGAGCTTCTTTACGGTGTAGTGGAGCTTGGCTTGCTGATAAGGTGTGACATCTACCCCGAGATGGACCGCCTGGATCTTTGAAGCCGGGATTTTGCGCTTTGTCATGAAATGACGGCGCAGATACTCGCTGTTCGTAATAAACCCGTCAGCCAGCCGCACCACGCGCCGCATTTTTTTGGGGCTGATCATCGCAGGGGTCGCATATACATGCGAGTGCATGTTGACGAATACAGGGATTTTGGGAAAGCGGCGCTTCAACGCCAATACGTACTGAGGCCGATTTTCCACCATGATGACGTCTGGCTTGTGCTTGCGCAAATGATTTATGATCTTTTGCAAATACGGCTTTGGCCCATTGTAGCGGTATCTGACAAAGCGCCGATTCTCCTCAACGCTTGATTTCGGATAGGTCGGGCATTTGCGTGTATAGATGGTCACTTGATGTTCTGGGTCCATCATTTTTGTCACTTCATCAATATCATGCTCGACCGAGCTTCCCTTGACTGGAGGGACTGAGAACGGACCGGGACTAATGATCGCGATGTGCATTTCGTTCGTTCTCCCACTCCTTTTTTAAGGACAGGACGACCTGATAAAGATGCTGTCTTTCCTTGGCCTGTGCCTCTTCGGCAGCCTTCCAGTGCTTTTCCATAGCTGCCGCTTGCTCTCTCGCCTCGATCAGCTTTTGTTCCAGCTCGCGGATTTGCTCCATCAATCGCTCTTCTACCTGTTTAATCGCATCTTTGAGAGCTTCATCCGACTGCTTCTCGTTGCCAGACGGTTTTTGCAAGGTAAATTCCATCGGCTTGAAACTGGTAATCCGTTCTACAGCTTCATCCACGACGTAACTTCCCGAAAACACACCCGGGGTAACCCAATGCGGCATATCCCATTTTTTTCGTTTTTCCATCTACCATACCTCCAGCATTCTGCCTCCCGCTCCAGGACCTTCTACTCGTCCTTGTCGCGATGGTAGCGGGCGCGGCAGCGAGCTTCTTCGTAATATGCTATGACACGGGCTTAGAATGGGTACGTGTACAGAAAACAAGAAAACCGCTTTGACTGTTTCCAATCAAAGCGGTTGCCGATGGTCTTTGGTTGTCTGCTGGCGGCGGAACTGCAGGCTGTAGTGGCGGGCTTGCTCTACGCTTGTGATCTGCTGTTTTTGCCACTCCAAAAGAATGCGGTCGATGTAGCGTATGTGCAATTTTCCTACCGTCGCAGCTTCGCGCAGGGCGGTCAAAATCAAGTCCTCCTGATAGCCATCCTGCTGTGTCCACATGTGGATATTCTCGACCTCGATCGGGGACAAGGGACGGCCAAAAGCCTGTTCAAACCGTGAGTAAAGTCCCACCGGCTCCATTTCCTGTGAGACGGCCACCTCGCTATACGTGCTGCCGAGTACGGAGCCTTGCTGTTCTCGCCAGGCGTTGTACAGCTTGCGGTATAAAGGAGTCAGATTGTACTGCTCATGCCGCATGCCGGTCTGTTCGTCCCGATACTCGTCGATGGCGATCCATTCTTCCTTCAGCAGTTTCTGCAGAGCTTGAATCAACCGGGCATTCCCGATCGACATCCGCTCCTCCAGCTCAGCCAGTGTAGGAAAACGATTGCCTTCCTGTTGAAAGGACAACAGATGAATGAGCAGCATCATCTCTTCATCTGCCAGCGACATGCGTTTATACATTTTTAACAGCAAGTTGGATACAGAAGTTGCACCCTCTTGCAATAATTGTAAAATATGGGAATCCATGAAGCAACGTCTCCTCTGGGTTGGAATGACTCGGATACCACGCTCATGCGCCGCTTTTTCTGTGACAGAAACACCCTGCTGCCATCCAGCAACAGGGTGTTTCGAGAAAAAGGACGGTAACCCGTTTACGGATAGAGGCGGTACAACATGCGCGGGAATGGAATCGTCTCGCGCACGTGATCCAATCCGCAAATCCAGGCAATGGTTCGCTCCAGACCCAAGCCAAAGCCGGAGTGAGGAACCGTTCCGTATTTGCGCAGATCCAGATACCAGCGATACGCTTCTTCCGACAGCTCATGTTCGGCGAAGCGCTTTTCCAAAAGCTCTGGATCATCAATGCGTTGACTGCCGCCAATAATCTCGCCGTAACCCTCTGGAGCGATCAAATCCGCACAGAGGACCACTTCAGGTCTTTCCGGGTGCGGCTTCATGTAAAAAGCCTTGATCTCAGTCGGATAGTGCGTGATGAAGACCGGTTTGTCATAGTGCTCGGCAATCAGCGTCTCGTCGGGCGCTCCGAAGTCATCGCCCCACTTGATGTCACTGCCTTTTTCCTGAAGCAGCTTGATGGCGTCATCATACGTGATGCGCGGGAATGTACCAACCACATTTTCCAATTTGCTGGTGTCTCGTTCGAGCGTTTTCAACTCGCGCTGGCAGTTCTTCAGAACGGACTGCACGACATGGGATACAAACGCTTCCTGGATGCGCAGATTTTCTTCATGATCCACGAACGCCATCTCGGGTTCAATCATCCAGAACTCGATCAGATGGCGGCGGGTCTTGGATTTTTCTGCACGGAAGGTAGGACCAAACGAATAAACCCGTCCCAGAGCCATCGCGGCAGCTTCCATATACAACTGGCCGGATTGGGACAGATAGGCATCTTCGTCAAAGTACTTGGTATGGAACAGATTGGTCGTACCTTCTGCAGAAGTAGGCGTCAGGATTGGCGGGTCTACCTTGTAAAAGCCGTTTTCCTGGAAAAATTCATACACAGCGCGAATGACTTCAGAACGCACGGCCATGACGGCACGCTGGCGTGGCGAACGAAGCCAGAGATGGCGGTGATCCATCAAAAAGTCGACCCCATGCTCTTTCAAAGAGATCGGATAATCCTGTGCAATTTGAATGATTTCCACACCTGTCACAGTCAGTTCATAACCGCTTGGAGCACGATCGTCCGCGCGTACAGTACCTGTTATGTACAACGAGCTTTCTTGTGTCAATTTGGATGCATTTTCCCAGACGTCTTCCCCTACTTCAGCCTTCACGACAACACCCTGAATAAATCCAGACCCGTCGCGAAGCTGAAGAAACTGTATTTTACCGCTGCTGCGCTTGTTATACAGCCAGCAACCTATTCGAACTTCTTGTCCCACATGCTGCCCAACTTGAGCAATGGTCGTCAACATCGGATCACTTTCCCTCCATTAGCCATTACCTTACATGAGATGCTTGGTATACCTAACAATTATACTATCGGCATGTGGCAAATACAACGAGAACAGCGAATGAGAAGGTTCGATAGTTTACCGTAATTTTATTATGTTGCTTGTTTGCTTGCTTTTGGGTGCTTGGTTAGTCTTTCTACTGTAGTGGAGATGGAGGGAAAAGGGGGAGAACGCTTCTGCCGGGTTGGGATCTTCTCTCATCTCCCCTTTTTCCTCAGCCAGCTTTATGTGGTCCTCCTGTTTTGCACCTTCCCTCCTTTTGAATACATAGGTAAAGAACACCCTCAAACCCGTAAAGGGACAGAGGGTGTAGATATGTTCTAACTCTGAATGCTTATGATTCTTCACTCGCATCCGGGTCGCTGTCCTCTGATGAAACTTCCTGGCCCAGATCGAACAGCAACTCCTCCCGTTCTTCTACCAACTCGTCTGCGGGTTCCTCTTCCTCATCCCGCCAAGTCGAAAACGCTGCAGGGTCGTAATCATCAACAGGCAGCCCCTTTTCTCCCAGCGCAATCCAATGTACCACCCCATTTATTTCCTGTCCGATCCGCGGCCGGAATATTGTAATCACCGAATTCGTTTTGGTACTGTATTTCAGCGAGGCGTGGCACCCCGGCTGATTCGTCATGGCAACCAGGCAATAATGCTGGTTCGAGTAGGGCTGCGGCAAACGGATTGTCACATCAACCATCCTTTTGTTGGCTGAAAAACGGAATGGCGCGAAGCCAAACTGCTGCAGGGTTTCCCCTTGTGCAGCATGTGTTTCTACCGGACGAAAAGAGAGCTTTTCAGGAGTTACTACACCGGCTGCCAGTTTTTCTGTCGTTATACTTTCGTCTTGCAGTTGATGATGTCCGATGGCTGATGCCGCGATATGCTTCTGCTGGATCACCTGCGGGCCAAGATGTTGGGCTTGAATTGCATGGTCGGCTATCTTCTCGCTGGTAATCGAACCTCTTGCTACATGGCGGCTTTTGACGGCATCTGTCGCCAGCTTGGATGTGGTAACTGCATGTTCAGCCAATTTGGCTGTCGTGACGCTCTGTTCCGTAATTTTATCGGTAGAGACGGATTCCGAGGCAAGCTTCGATGTCGTGATGACCCGATCAGCCAAATGATCTGTTTGTATGGCAGCTTCAATCAGATGGGCAGAGTTAATCAGTCGCTGGGTCAAATGTTGCTCCTCAATGGATCTGGCTGCGATTTTGTCACTGTCGACTGCCCCATCTGCCAGGTGGATTCGCTGGATGCTTTCCTTGTTCACATGTTCACTTCCGACACTCCAGGGGGCCAGTTTGTCAGCCGTGACGGCCTTGTCGGCGAGCTTGCTGGTCGTGATCTGCGAATCTCCAATTTTAGCTGTGGTAACACCTTGCTCCTGCAAGTGAACGGTCTGCACGCTGGATGACTGAAGATGGTTGCTGGTGATCGATTCTCTGGCAATTTTTTCAGATGTGATACTGGCATGATCCAGATGTTCGGTGAGGATGGCGTAAGGACTGATTTTCTCGCTCGTAATCGCGTTATCTGCAATATTTTGAGGATAGACGGCATCAAACGCCAAATGTTGATTCTGCACACACCCCGCAGTCAGATTGACACTGTCCACCGCCATCTCTGCAAGATGATGGTGCTGGATGCTGCCTTCCCTAAGGTGGCGTGATTCTATCGCCTCTTCGTCGATTTTCGAAGAAGTGACTACTCCATCGCGAAGCTTGCTGCTGGTTACGGCACCGTCTTCCAGCTTGGCGGAATTGATGATCTCATTTGCCAAATTCCCTTTTTGAATCCCGCCCATTTTGATTTTGTCTGACGTAATTGCCTGGTCCTGGATACATTCTCTCGTAATCGCTTGCTCAGCAATGTGTCTGCTCTGGATAGCACCATCCCTGAACTTGATAGAATCGATCGTATTGTCTGCCAGCTTTTCCGAGGTGATGCTGTTGTTCATCAGTTTATCCCCGGAAATCGACCGGTTTTGAATCATTTCATTGCTGATGATTCCAGCACTCAGATGCTCGCGTGCGATCGCCTGTGGGGCAATTTTGCTTGAGGTTACACTTTGATCAGCCAGTTTCGTGGCGTCTACAGCGTAATCTTTCAAGAGAAGAGTGTCCACCGTACCGGGTTTGATTTTGGCAGCATCGACGGCGCGATTGGCAATCTTCTCGGTCGTTACCGCCTGATCGGTCAAATCATCCGTATAAACGAAGGATTGCGGCCGGTCCCCCGTACGTTCTTTTATCATCTTGGAAAAGGTTGTCTGATTAGAAGATACCCCCTTCTTTGGCTTCTTTTGCAATGGGGGATAAAGGAACGGTTCTGTATGGGTACCTAACAGTTCTGCCTCCAATTCGTACACTTCCGCAAGATCCCCACCCGTCTTGATCAGGGGTATGTCATGCACGCTGCTTCGATACGTTTTGCCCAGATTTTTATTTAGCTTTCGGCGATTTACATTTGCCATGCGGCTCTCCTCCCGTCCAGTGACAACATAGCTATTGTGTAGCGTATTCACGTTTCTGGGTGGTGGGTACTTGTGTACGCAAATTTTCCATACAAAAAAACTGCTTAACCAGCATCTATGCTGGAAAGCAGTTTCTCATGCGGCGTTTAGACCGCAACATGTTTGCGTTCAGGAGCATACTGCGCAAGCAAGGCCCGAAATTCGTCTCCCTGCAGAACTTCTGAGTCCATCAAAGTCTGCAAGCTGTTGATGAAGACCGGATCATACTGGCCCAATACCTCGCGAGTTTTGCCGAGCAGTGTTTCCAAGAGATGCTCGACTTCTTCATGCACCCGATTTTTATCGACGTATTGAAGATGTACGATGCCCAAGCGGGACATCCCGCTCTGTACGATCTCCTGTGCCATGTTCAGGGCTTGTTCAAAGTCGTTCTTGGAGCCTGTACTGCGGCCACCATAGTAGATTTCCTCGGCGACGGCGCCGCCTAAACATACCATGATCTGTTTTTCCATCGCATCCTTGGTGTACAGATACCGATCTTCCATGGGATTCTGCCGTACGTATCCCAACGCCTTTCCGCGCGGACTCAGCGTGACCTGGGAAACCGAACCCGGGCGTACGATTTCACTGACGATGGCATGACCCAACTCATGAAGTGCGACCCGTTTTTTCTCTTCGAGTGATGCTTCCCGGTCCACTTTTTCCCCCATCATCACCTTGTCCACGGCATAGCCGAAGTGGCGGGCCGCGATCATCTCATTGCCTTCGCGCATGGCGTAGATGGCGGCTTCGTTGGCGACACTCTCCAGTTGAGCACCGGAAAAGCCAAACGTTTCCTGCGCGATTTTCTCCAGGACCACGTCCGAACCGAGCGGCTTGTTCGCCGTATGAATCGTCAAAATCTGTTCGCGGGCGGGCTTGTCCGGCAAGTCCACACTGATGTGACGGTCGAAACGTCCCGGTCTGAGCAGGGCTGCATCCAGCATGTCCTTTCGGTTGGTCGCAGCCATGACAAGTACACGCGGCTTGTCACTGGTAGCTACCCCGTCCATCTCGGTCAACAACTGGTTGAGAGTCTGATCGTACTCGCGCTGCTGCTGACCGTCCCTTTTTCCCCCGATGACGTCAATCTCATCGATGAAAATAATCGCGCTGTCCTGGCCGTTTTTCTCCGCCATCGCTTTGACATCTCGAAACAGCTCACGTACACGCTGAGCACCGACACCAACGTACATCTCGACGAATTGGGAGCCGGAAGCCGCAACGAAAGCGGAATTCGTGTAATTGGCCGCCGCTTTCGCCATCAGGGTTTTTCCGGTACCCGGAGGGCCTGTGAGGAGTACACCCTTTAGCGGACGAATGCCGTATTGCTCAATCTTGTCCTTGTATACCAGAAAGTCGAGTGCTTCCTTCAATTCCTTTTTGGCCCGCTCTTGTCCGCCAATGTCGGCAAACTGCACGTTTGATCGGGGAATCACATGCTTTTTCTGCTTGCCTTTGCCGCCAAGAGCCACGTTGCCGCCCTTTCCGCCCTGATGGCGTTGAAGCATGAAAAAGATAACCCCTAGCACGATCGCCAAGAGCAAGAACGGGGTGACATTGATACCAAGGAACAGCAGGAAGATCAGGATACCCGCAATGACACCTATCGCCCATTCCTTATGCATGTGCCGTCACCTCTTTTTCCTCGGAGCGGGGGACGATCGCATAAAAATCCTCCGTCCCTTTTTTCATATAAATATAAATGTTCGCATCATCCATCAATGCAGAAACCTCGTCCAACTGATGACTGTTCTTCCACTCATTCACCAGTTGCGGAATGCGGCTGTACTGATGCAGATCCATCGCTTCTGTAAAAACAAACTGGCCGCTTTGCCAGATGTCTTCCATCGACTCGGATTTGTTGCCGACCCGAATCACCACTTGCTTTTCTCCTGCCAATTTGCTGGCTGTATCCATCAATTCCCGATATTCTTGCGGGAATACATCGGGTTTTGTAACGGTAAGATCTATTTGGATTTTATCTCTGCCAATTTCCAGGTTGTTCAGTGTTGCAGATTGCAACTGGCCGATTTCCCCACGGAGCGGCGACTCCACTTCGAGTTTTTGATACAGAAACCATGCCCCAAAAAGAAGAGTCAGCGTCGCCAGCAAAGATAAACCTATTGTCGATTTCCGCCATTGCAAAGCTTTCTCCCCCCTACGATTCATCTCTCTTAGTAACGCTTACAAGTATATCACACAAGCATATCCATTTTTCCATGTAGATGTTGGATAGCATGCCAAAGAAAAAGAGCAGCCGTACAGGATTCAACCCTGCTCGACTGCTCTGTGCCGTTGTTTTCTTCATTCAGGCTGGCGAAAGGACATAGCTCGTCAACAGTTCGCCAGTATAAAGATTGAAATGCAAATAGTGAAAGCGTCCGTCCTGATCCTCCATCGTGACCTCCCAAAAACGCTGCTCCCCATCCATCCCCGGGACGATGCGGGTGATCTGGGACTGAGGGTAGCTTTTTTTCACCGCTTCCTCAACGCTTTTCTTGGGAACGGCCAGGTCGAGCCGATCCATGACGGCATGTTCTTCCGTCAGCCATGCGATGACCGGAGTTCCCGCCTGGTTTTTGCCTGTCACGACAGCATAGCTCTGTTTGCCGCGGTATTCATCGATTTCCTCAATCTCCTGAATGGTGGTCCGTTTTGAAACCCACTGGCGAACCTGCGATTCAAAATCATTCCTCTCCTGAATCACTGAGGATGCCAAATGATATGCCCATCCGACAACGAAGACAAGAAGAGCGGCGATGATACCTATTATCCATCGAACTACCACAAGCCATAAACTCCTTTACTGAAATACCGCTACAATCGAAAACGAAGCTGGTCCCGCTTTTCTCCTGCTGGAGTTTGAAGCTGCAGATCGATCTCCAACTGACGCACGAGTCCGGACTGCTCATCGTACCAGAGCTGATACTCGACCGCAATCTGGTTTGCCAGCTCTGGTGAAAGGTCCTTGACGGGAAAGGATGGTCCCAGCCATAAGTCCAGAAGACTGGTGACTTCCTGGGACGGCACGGTAATTCGATACCCCTTCCAGCCTTCTCCGCTGGGGTCGGATACCGGTGCAGCCTTGACGGACGACAGTACGCCTTTTAAAAGCTCTGCATGCTCATGCGGGGTGAAAAGCGCATAAGGCAGTGCAGCATCATCTTGCTTTTCTCCATCGATCTGGACTGTAACAGGCTGGTTTAGATCACGTGAGATCTCCAGCTTATGCCCCCCGATTTCACCTGTCAACTGAAAGCGTTCCTGCTCGTAGCGGCCATTCAAAGCGCTCTCCTTCATGTACACAATAAACGAACGTTCTTTCGCATCTGTCAATTGATCCAGCAGTGCCTTCAAAGCAATCTGCTCCGTGTAGCCCTTTTCAGCAGGCTTCTGGATTTCGGGCGCTATCTCGACCTCTTGCCGGTTTCCTGCAGCCCCCAGCGCCATGCCGACAAGGAAAAGGATCAAAAAGGCGGGCAAACACCACCACAACAGTTTGGGTCGGATGTACATATCCCCTTCCCCCCTGTCCCGTTTTTTGTGTAAGCCTATGCTATACGGGAAGGTTTTAGAACGGGACGGAAATCTTGCTACTCATAGCATGAGGGGCGACGGTCATACTAGGTTTACACCCGAAGGAGGTGAGCGCGTGAAATGGTCGCAACGAACCACATCTCCTGATGTATTAGGGTTTCTGTTACAGGAATACCGCGTCTCCTGGGCAGCTTTATCCTCGCCGCTGCGCAACCTGACTCACACACCCACACTGCATTTTCGCCACCGGTCCCTGACAGAACTGTGGCGAAAGTGAGCACGGTATTACAGCTTCAACAAATTCCCCTACCTACACCTACTTATTGGCACTCCTGCCCCACACCTGGCAGGAGTATTCTTTCTCATTATCGCTTCAACTGCTGGAACAAGCGGTTGGCTTCAAAGATGGCTTTTTCCTCATCGATGGTCAGCAGCTCGCGGTTGCGCATCAGGAACGTGCCCGCAACAATGGTGTCCTTCACATCACGGCCATTTGCGGCGTACACGACGTGGGAGACTGGTTCATGAGCCGGATGGAAATGCGCTTGATGACTGTCAAGGACGATTAAATCGGCTTGCTTTCCAACCTCGATGGAACCAAGCGAATCCGCTTGGAAAACACCGTCCGCACCTAGAATCGTTGCCATGCGCAAGGCTGTATCCGCAGGCACAGCGACAGGATCGTTGTTTACTCCCTTGTGCAGAATCGCCGCAAGCCTCAACTCCTCAAACAAGTTCAGGTTGTTGTTGCTCGCCGAGCTGTCAGTCCCCAGGGAGACGCTGACGCCTTTTGCAAGCATTTTCGGAACGGGTGCGACACCGCTTGCCAGCTTCAGATTGCTGATCACATTGTGCGAGACTTTTACTTGGTATTTTGCCAAGACATCGATCTCTTCATCCGTCAAATGAACCGCATGAGCCAACAAGGTCGGACGAGAAAACATCCCCAGCTTTTCCAGATGCGCCACAGGGCGCAGGCCGTAATCCCGTTCATTTTGCGCGACTTCAAATGCAGTTTCTGACATATGGATATGGAGCGGCACCGAAAGCTCGTCCGCTTTTTCTATAATTTGTGTGATAAATTCTGGCGAGCAGGTATATGGTGCATGAGGAGCCATCATGGTCGTGATGCGTCCATCTGCCTGGTTGTTCCAGTCTTTTGCAAATCTTGTGGCATCCTTCAGCTTGATCTGGCGCTCTTCTTCCGAGCACAGCCCGATCATGCCGCGGCACAGTCTGGCCCGCATGCCGGCAGCGTCAACGGCTTTTGCCACCTCATCCATGTGATCGTACATATCGACAAAAGTGGTAGTCCCTGTACGGATCATCTCAATCAGGGAAAGATGTGTCCCCCATTTGACATGGTCTGCCGTAAACTGGGCTTCGAGCGGCCACATTTTTTCTTCCAGCCATTGCTGCAGGGGCAGATCATCCGCATACCCGCGAAGCAAAGACATGCCAGCGTGTCCGTGGGTATTGATCAAGCCTGGCAGGACGTAATCTCCCTTTTGGTCCAATACCTCATCATAGCCTGACAAATCCTCTGGCGTCGGGCCGACATACGTGATTTTTCCGTCTTCAAACGCAACCGCGCCATCCAGAATGACTTCATTGTTCTCATTCACTGTGATAACCGTCGCGTGAACCAAAATTGTCTTTTTCATACGTACACTCCGTTCTCTATGTCAGGTAATAGGCCAAGCTCTGCAGGTTGGACGTCACATCTGCATAATGGACCCGCACATCTTTGGGGACGCGAATGGTAGTCGGGGCAAAATTCAGGATACCCTTGATCCCCGCCTGGATCAATTGATCGCATACCGCTTGGGCAGCAGTCGCCGGGATGGTCATGATCGCCAGCTTGATGTTCTGGGCTTGTATCGTCTTGGCCATCTCTTCCATCGGTTGGATCAGGAGCCCTGCGACTTCCTTGCCCCATTTCTGCGGATCGTTGTCGAAGATGGCGGCGATCCTCATATTGTCTTTCATATACGCGTTGTAATTGCTGATAGCATGTCCCAGGTGGCCCGCTCCGACGAGCACCACTCGGACTTCTTCGGTGAGCTTCAAAATTTGGCGAATGTTCTCCACCAGATAATTGACATCATAGCCGATCCCTTTTTTGCCGAAATCTCCGAACGCGGCCAAGTCTTTTCGTATTTGCGCCGGATTTACGTCCAAATTCATCCCCATTTGCTGGGAGGATACGGTCGTAACATTCACTTGCTGCAAATAGGAGAGGTACCGAAGATAGATCGGCAAGCGACGTACGACCGCTTCCGAAATCTTTTCATGTTTTGCCACGTACGGTCTATCCCCCTTCTTTACTGCTGCTTCAAGACACGATACTCCTTGCCATTCGACAAGATGGTGATCGTGCCGTCCTGGCCGGTCACATAGGTCTCCGCCCATGACTCGCCAAGCCTCTCCAGCACTTCTGTCTGAGAGTCTTTCATCTGGTCACGCGATTTTCCTGTCTGGATGATCGCAATCTGGGGATCCACCTTTGTCAAAAAAGGGTGAGAGGAACCCTGATTGCTCCCTTGGTCTCCCACTTTCAGAACAGCAGCCTGCAAATCTTCCGGATGGCGCTCCAGAAGCCGTTCTTCTGCCTGCTCATTGATTCCGCTTGTAAACAAAAAACGCAATTGGTCTTGCTGCAGCGAAAAAACAAGTGAATTGTTTTGGGGCGACAAAAACAACGGTTCATTGGGCGATAATGCCTTCATGGAAACAGTCTCATCAAGCGAAAGAACTTCACTTTCTGCCAATGCCAGCCGCTTCTGGTCCGGACGAAGGGAAGTGGCGTGACGAATCACGTTCTCGATCAGCTTCGGCAAGACCAGCATATCCACTTGCAAGTTATTGGCGAGAAGCGGATAACCGCCTGATTGTTCTGGCTGGTCGCTGGTGAGAATGACGTAATCCAATCGCGTCAGTTTGCGTTCGAGCAATTTCTCCTGCAATACCGGCCAGTCTTCCTCGCTGCCGGTATCGATCAGGACGGTCTTGGCATCCGGCTGCGGCAAGCGAACCAACGTGCTCTCCCCATGCGGAAGGGCGAAGTAAGTAACCACCATGCCGGTAAAATCCCGCTCGTCTTCAATCGCGAACGGATCATCGATTTTGATGACCTCTTGCTGAAACAGATGGCTGTCAATCGACGCACAGCTGGACATCAGCATCACGCTTAGAACAAGGGACAAGCACGTCCATCCCGTTTTCCCTACCATGTATTTTATCACCTAAATCCTTGCGAGACTATCGATTCATTTTATGAGTCTGACAAGGGTAGCATGCCCAAAAAGGCGGGAATCTGCTGGCGAAGCGTCGGCCAAGGTCCGCTTTCGATTTGAAAAGGCGGCAAGGATTGTAAAAAAGTGCGGCCGTAGCGGGACTCGACAATGCGTGTATCAAATACCACCACAACTCCGCGATCGAGATGATGACGAATCAATCTCCCGACACCTTGTTTGAACTGTATAACGGCTTGGGGGAGGGCGATCGACATGAAGGCATTTTTTCCCTCAGCCTTCAGCAATTCAGCCCTGCCCTGGTAAACCGGATGGTGAGGCGGAGTAAAAGGCAACCGTACGATCACCAGACAGCTCAAGGCTTCTCCCGGTATATCCACACCTTCCCAGAAGCTGCTGGTTCCGAAGAGAACGCTGCGCTCCATCGTCTGAAAAAGGTGGATCAGCTTGCTGCGATTATTGCTGTCAATCCCCTGTCCATGCAGCAAATAAGGGACTTCTTCGTCAGCCAACCGTTCTTTCATTGCCTGGTACACGTAACGAAGCATCGAATGGGAGGTAAACAGCAGCATCGTCCTTCCCTGCGCTGCCAAAACGACGTCCAGACAGCCTTGTACGATCGCATCCAGATACCCCTGCTCGTTTTCTTTTCCCGGCAGTGGAAAATCCGATGGGATCAACAGCATTCCTTGCTCCTCATAGTGAAACGGCGAGGGCAGAACCAGAGTGCGAACGCGCTCCTCCGGCAGCAAATCCAAGCCAAAACGACTCAGGCAGTAGGAGAAGCTGTTCTTCACGGTCAAGGTGGCTGAAGTCAGGATCACGCTTCGTTTCTCGGCGAAAAAAGGCTCCGCCAACGCCTCGGAAACCCGGAGCAGCGCTGCTGAGAAGTGCACCTGCTTTCGCGCCATCCGGGACTCTACTTCCATCCAGTAGACGTATTGCGGATCTTGCTCCAACAGGAAGAAGTGCAGTCCTTCCATGCCCTGCTGCCATTCCTGCATCAGACCATTCAGATCGGTCCGCAGGCTGCGCAGGGAGAAAGAGGGCTTCTCCTCTTTGTTCAACAGGCGCCAAAGTTGGTCCCATAATTTGGCAACCGCTCCCATCTCGTCGATGATCTTGCGGGTTTCCCTTTTGATCCGTTCGCTTTTCCCGGTAAACATCTCACTCCGGTAACGAACTGTTTCCCGGCCTGCATCTGTGGTTTCTTCTGCCCGTCTGGACGCCCAATCATACACATACGTCGTCCACTTCTGCACGCGTTCTCGCAGCGGGGAGATTTCCTTGCCCATCTCTGCAAGCAAGTTCTCTCCCATCTCCTTGGTCTCAGGAAAGGATACAGCCAATTCTTCCACGTAACGATGCAGCAAGCTGCCCGAATCCACAGCGGCGCGGTCCAGTAAAAATAAAAGCTCCGTGGTCGACAAATGCTTGCCAAGATGCTGTGTCGCAGCTTCCTCCAGGTGATGTGCCTCGTCAATGATCGCCACCTCATAGGGCGGCAGGATGCGATTTTCCGCCTGCATGTCGCTGATCAGCAGGGCGTGGTTGACGATGATGACATCTACTTCCCTTGCGCGTTCCTTTGCCTGGAAATAATAACAGCGGCTAAACCACGGACAGGCCCGATTCAGGCAAGATCCCGTGTCGCTTTTCACTTGCTGCCAAAAAAGCTGGCCTGCCGCCGGCAAGCTCAATTCTTCCACATCACCGGTCCCGGTTTGCGTCAGCCAGGTGAGCATTTGTCCTTTGACCAAGCGGAGCTCCTGACTGCTTCCCTCAATCGGCTCCTCAAGCGCTTGTTCAAATTTTCGCAAACAGAGGTAATTGCCTCTCCCCTTGAGCGTAGCGGCCGTGACCGGGAAAGGCAGCGCTTCCTGCAAGGCGGCCATTTCCTTGTGAAACAGCTGTTCCTGCAGTTGAATGGTGTTCGTGCTTACAACAAGCTGCTGCTGGTTCTGCTTCGCCCAAATCACTCCTGGCAAGAGATACCCCAGAGATTTCCCAGTTCCGGTACCCGCTTCCACCAAGAGATGAACCCCTTCGGATATCGCCGAAAAGACAGCATGCATCATCGCTTCCTGTGCATCCCGGCGCTGATAGGACGGAATATTGTGAAGCAATCTGCCCTGTTCCCCGATAGTGTTTTCCAGCAGCTCCTCGAAGCTCTCCTCCACTGTCTGCTTGCGGTCCGTTGGTTTCAACGAGGCCTCCAGCTTCTCTTCCCGCTTGTACAACGCCAATTGGCGGTACACATCCCACATCTGCTCGTCTTTTCCTGCGCCCTGTTCCTCAAGCTCAGGTAATGCAGCCAGCTTCTCCATTTCCAGATGACGAAGCAAAACATGAATGTCGGAGCGAAAGGATGAGACCAGCATGTGCAATCTTTGGATCGTCACCAGCGGCAAAGCCCGCAGAACCTCGACCAGATGCAGATACAGCTTGGCTGTCGCTTCAGCGTCACTGTCCGCCTGGTGAGGACGTTCGTGGACAATTCCGAGATCAACGGTAAGCTCTCCCAGCCTGTAGCTGTTCTGCATCGGCAGCAGCAGGCGGGCCAGCTCGACTGTATCAAGCACATAGCCGTCAAACGTATAATAGCCCTGACTCAGCAGGGCTTCTTGTAAAAATTGGAGATCAAAATAGGCATTGTGGGCGACGAAGGCACGTCCCTCCAGCATGCGCAAAAAACGGGGAAACACTTCCTCCAGGGTGGGAGCATCTTTCACCATCTCATCCGTAATCCCGGTCAACTGCGTGATGAAAGGCGGGATTTCCATTTCCGGATTGATCAGGCTGGAAAAGCTGTCCACAATCGCGCCATCCTCAATCGCGACAGCGCCGATTTGGATGATTTGATCACCCTGGCGCGGGTTGCTTCCCGTGGTTTCAAAATCTACAACGAGTAATCGATTCAAAACATTAGTCACCTCGTAACCTAAAGCAGAGCTTAAGAAAAACAGCTCTCCTCACATTCGGCAACGACGGGGAAACTTCCTGCCGAAAAGCCTTCTATGAATTCAAAAGCTCGTTAAACTGGGTTGCTTTTCCCTGTTTGCTGGCACAAAGCTGCAGATAGAGGGGGATCTCCTGAAGCCATCCGCTGTTTGGCTCAGCCCGTTTCAGGTATTGCTCAGCCAAGAGCCACTCTTCTTCCCCCATCGCCAATCTGCCCAAATGAAAATAGCCAAGGGATTGGATATAAGGCCGCTCATCCGTTATAAAGGACTTCGCCAACTGCTTCGCAGCCTGAATATCTCCGCTTTTTTCGTACGCCGAAATCATCCCGGATTGGGCAAGCCGGTTTGTCCTGTCCTTTTCCAGTATACGGCGAAAAGCTTTCACTGAAGCCTCAATGTCCCCGTCGAACAAACGCATCCAACCAAGGCTGAACAACAAGTCAACCTGATCCGGTGCAAGAGAGATCGCCTTTTTCATCAAGGTTGCCGCTCGTCTGGTACCGGTAATCAACCACGTATGCCAGGCAAGCCCATGCCAAGCCCAGCCTTCTTTCGGGAAGCGCTCGGTCAAAAAATGATAGCAGATTTGCGCCCGGTGATGATTCCCGACCGCTTCGTACAGCGCAGCCATTTCCTGCAGCGTCTCACTATCCAGATCCCGGGTCGGCAAACGCAGGGAGGCCGGGGGTTCCAGTTCCGCCGTTTCGTCCATTTCCTGCAGTTGTTTTGCCGCCCGCAGCCAAAGCATCTGCGCTTCCCAGTCATGTTCATGCGCCTCCAGATACTTGGCGCTCTCGTCGATTGCTTCCTGCGCATCTCCATCACGGTAATAGCACAGGGCGAGATTGAAGCGGGCGTCCGGCTGGTCTGGTTTGGCTTCCAATGCCGCTTTAAATGCCTGTGCCGCTTCCAGCCACTGCTCTTCCTCTGCCAGCATGCATCCTAGAGCATTATAACTGATCGACACGACGTTGGGCGAGCTGGCCGACTTGCATAAGAGCCGAAATTCACGCATCGCCTCTCCCTTGTCATCGCAGAACAAGAGGCTGTACGCATAGTAGAGGCGTCCCGTCTCCCAATCCGGCGCCGCAGCTACCAATTCAGAAAAGCATCGCTTCGCGTCAGGGTACATCCGCAGATGATAAAATCCTTCTCCGCGTCGAAACAAATGCTCGTAAGCGTACACATGTTCTTCCGTCCCGTTGTTGTCGTGCTCCGCTTCCTTTGCTTCGTTTTTCAATTCTTGCTGCAATTCCTTCAGCTCCGCCCCCTGCTCTCCTTGATCAGATGAGCCTTGTCCCTCCCATTGCTTCACGTGACGAATCGTATGGGAAAGCCTTTCTTCGAATTGCAGCCATAAATCTACGACTCTGTCGCTGACCTGGCGCAGGTAAAACAATTGATCCGCCAGCTCCAAGCGTTCCTGCTCTGTCGCTTTCGGCCATTTTTGTTCGATGGTTTCCGCTCTATTGCGCAAACCTTGAAACCAATCCTCGATCTTCATGCAAAAGCCACCCCCTGTGAGGCGTAAGTACTCTCATTGTCTCACAAGGCGGTGGGCTCTATGCAGACAGCCTGGATGCGCAGGATCCGTTACAGGACCGTCGCATGCACCTCTTCGGCGATCAGTTGCTTGATTTTGTTGTTCTCGTCCATAATGGCGACCCGCGGAGTGTAGGTACGGGCTTCTTCATCTGTCATCATGGCATAGGCGATGATGATGACGATATCCCCTTCCTGGACAAGGCGGGCTGCTGCGCCGTTCAGGCAGATGACGCCACTCCCGGGAGCTCCCTCTATCACATAGGTCTCCAATCTTGCGCCATTGTTGTTGTTGACAATTTGCACCTTTTCGTTCGGGAGTATATCCAGAGCATCCAGCAAATCTTTATCAATCGTAATGCTTCCGACATAGTTCAGATTGGCTTCTGTGACGGTAGCGCGGTGAATTTTGGCTTTCATCATGGTGCGAAACATGTTTTTCCTCCTCAAGTCATGGATCCACTCTTGTTCTTACAGGGTCCCGATCCAGTTGTCGATCAGGCGGGTTTTGCCGAAGCGCACCGCCAGCGCCAGAATCAGCGTAGTGCCAGGGACCGCATGATCAAGCGGCTCCAGCTCAGGGTAGCTCAAAATCTCGACATATTCGATGGCAGCCAAGGGCTTTTCGCTGATGATGTCCATGACGCGCCCACGGACTTCCCCGATCGACACTCCTTCAAGGAGCCATTTTTCCGCCAGCGTTAGCGAATGGGACAAGACAATCGCCTGCTCGCGCTCCTCGGGCGTCAAATAAACATTGCGAGAGCTCATTGCCAACCCGTCTGCCTCGCGAATGATCGGGCATGGCACGATTTGGACCGGAACATTGAGGTCTTGGACCATCTGTGTGACCACTGCCACCTGTTGCGCGTCCTTTTGACCAAAAAAAGCGTAATCGGGCTGTACGATCTGGAACAGCTTCATCACGACTGTAGCTACTCCGTCAAAATGGCCTGGACGCGATCTCCCGCACAGGGGATTCGTCACATTCGACACGGATATATTGGTCAGGATCTTGCGCGGATACATCTCACTGACTTCCGGTGTAAACAGCATATCTACCCCCGCTTGATCCGCCAGTGCGCGGTCCCGCTCCAAATCGCGCGGATACCGGTCAAAGTCCTCGTTGGGACCGAATTGCAAGGGATTGACGAAAATGCTCATGACGACTACATCGCATGTTTCCCTGGCCGCCTTCACCAGGCTGAGATGGCCTTCATGCAAGTAGCCCATGGTTGGAACAATGCCGATGCGCTTTCCTTGCATTCTCGCCGCTTGTATTTGATCTCGCATTTCTGCGACGGTGTTTATCTGTTGCAGCGTCTTAATCATGGCTTTGACACTCCTTCGCCGTACAACTGTTGTATCGTCTCCTCCGTCGCATGAAATACATGCTCCGGCGCAGGAAAAGCACGCGCTTCCACCTCTTGGACATAGGAAGCGACAGCGGCTCGAATTTGTTCCCCGATGTCTGTATAACGTTTCACAAATCGGGGAGTAAGTTGTGAAGCGTACCCCACCAAATCGTGGAAGACGAGGACTTGTCCGTCACAGTGAACCCCTGCTCCAATGCCGATGACAGGAATGCTCAATTTGCTGGCGATCTGGGCTGCCACTTCTTCCGGAACTGCTTCCAGAACGAGCGCAAACACGCCCGCCTCCTGCAAGGCAAACGCGTCCGACAACAAGCGCTTTGCCGCCTGCAGATCCCGTCCCTGCACTTTGTAGCCGCCAAGCTGATGAACGGCCTGCGGCGTCAAGCCGATATGGCCGACGACGGGGATGCCAGCTTGCACGCAGCGAATGACAATCGGCACGATTTCATTGCCGCCTTCCATTTTTACCGCTTTGGCCAAGCCTTCCTGCATCAATCTTCCGGCATTTTTCACGGCTTCCTCAACGGTTCCGTGATAGCTGAGAAAAGGGAGATCCGCGACGACCAGTGCACGTTTTGCCGCCCTGGTCACAGCTTTTGTGTGATGAATCATGTCTTCCATCGTCACCGGGACTGTCGAGTCGTATCCGAGTACAACCATCCCAAGTGAATCTCCCACTAAAATCATGTCTACCCCTGCTTCTTCTACTAACTTGGCGGTTGGGTAGTCATATGCTGTAATCATGGTGACCGGTATCCCTGTCTCTTTCTTTTTACGGATAAAAGCTGTCGTTACCGGTTTCGTGCTCTCTGCCATTTCTTTCACCTCTGTACGTGCCGAAAGCCTGGGCTGTCCTGGAACGTAAAAAACCTTCTCACGCCGAATACGGGAGAAGGTTGTCCATACATAAGAGACATCTTGCGTCTGAAAGGATTCCTTCTGTCTCGGTCCACACAGGCTCTGAGCAGATCTTAGTCCATAAGCTTGTAAGTATCACTATTCTCAATCAACAAGTTCTTTACTCGAAAAGAATTTTCCCTCGAGCAAGTCTTTCATTCGGAGTGCCGTTCAGTATGATACAGCCTCCACTTTTTGGAGTATAACAGAAAATTTAATGATTTGCACGATAATTGACGTCTGCCGAATAGACTTTGTGTACGTGTCCGGACTCGTCCCGCACCAGCAGCACTCCGGCTTCATCCAGGCCTATCGCTTTCCCATCCAGTTTTTGGGAAACAGTTTGTACGCTGACGTCCCGACCGATGGTATAGGAATGGGCCTCCCAGTTTTCCTTGATCTGCTGAAAGCCATCCTGCAGGAAATGGTCGTACCAAGATTCAAATATGCGGCAGAACCGCTGGATCAGACGAATGCGGTTAACAGGCTGCCCGGCCTCGATCCTCAGCGATGTGGCGATCTGTGCCAATTCCTCCGGAAAGTCGGTGCTGACGCTGTTTACATTGATTCCGATCCCGATCACCAGATAATGGACCCGGTCCGACTCGGCATGAAGCTCTGTCAGGATGCCGCATACCTTTTTGTCCCCGATGAAAATATCATTGGGCCATTTGATCTTGACCGGCAGTCCAGTCTCTTCGCGTATGCTCTGCGCTACACAGACAGCTGTCAAAAGAGTCATCTGCGGTGTCTTGGGCAGCGGGATCACAGGTCTTACGATCAAACTCATCCAGATCCCGGACCCCTTTGGCGAATGCCAGGGGCGGCCCAAACGCCCTTTTCCCCCCGTTTGCAGCTCTGCCAGCACCAAAGTGCCTTCCGGAGCGCCTTTAGTCGCAGCATCATGCGCGAGCGGTTGTGTCGAGATAACCTCGTCATAGGCGAAGACCTGCTGTCCGATTCGCTGGGTACCCAAGCCCGCCGTCACTTCAGCGGCAGACAAGCGATCTGGAGCTGCCACCAGCCGATACCCGGATTTGCGGACGGCTTCTACCTCATAACCGTCGCGGCGAAGCTCCTCCATATGCTTCCACACCGCAGTACGAGAACAACCGCACATCTGGCTCAATTCCTCTCCCGATATGAAACGATCTGGCTGATCGTGAAAGGCCTGCAGTATGACCTGTTTAATATTCATTGCGTGCCACCTCATTTTTTGCCGCTGCGATCAGTGCCTCAGGCGTGTTTGGCAAACCCTCAAATGCTGTTTGATGCAAAAGGCTTACCAGAACCCGACCAATCCACTCACCTTTATGCTTTTTCAATGCCACCTGAAGATCATAGCCCGTCACTGCCAGCTCCTTGGTGCTTTTGACAGGCAGGCTGTCGTATACCCGCCGAAGCGCCTCCGTGTCTACCTGCTCGCGCCGCTGCCACCAGATGGCAAGCAACAAGCTGTTTACCTCCTGACTTATCTCCAAACCTGCATCCAGTATGAGCATACGCCACTCGATGTCTTTGGGGACATCCCATTCGGGACGAATTTTCTCAAGCCATCCCAACAGGGTCAGCAAACCCTCGCTCTCTCGCTTGGACATTTTCAACTGGGTCGCAACCTGCTTCACCTCGGATAGCGTATACTCTGCCGCGTAAAAGAGAAGCGCCCATTTTTGCACCAGATCCTGTACAAGAGGAAGCCTCCACGCTTGTTTGGACCCAAGCTGAAAAAGCCTCTCCAACAGCGGTGAGGAAACAAAGAGACCTGCCTCGCAAAGAAGCTGACACCCCCATTGCGGTGCAGCGCTGGCCAGCATCTTGTTCACTTCCTCACGCACTCTCTCTACAGCAATATGAGCCAGCAGAGGAGCCGTTTGGTGCATCGCTGCCATCGTCTTGTTTTCTATCTCAAAAGAAAGCTGGGCTGCAAACCGGACCGCACGAAGCAAGCGAAGCGCGTCTTCCCGGAAGCGTTCGACAGCCACTCCGACGGCACGGATTTGCTTCTTTTTCAAATCCTCTTGACCGTGAAAGGGATCGTGCAGCCTGCGGTGGCGGTCCATCGCCATCGCATTGATCGTAAAATCACGCCGCTGAAGATCCAGCCGCAGCTCCGAGACAAACTGGACGGTGCTCGGCCTGCGATAATCCTCGTACTTGCCCTCTGTCCGATACGTCGTCACTTCAAAGAACATACCTTCCAGCCTGACACTGACGGTCCCGTGCTTGAGACCCGTCAAGACATGATCGGGAAATATGGCCATGACGTCGCCAGGATGGGCATTCGTACATATATCTATATCATGCACGGTGCGATGCAAGAGCCAGTCGCGGACGCAACCCCCGACAAAATACGCTTCGTATCCGTTCTTTTCAAGCGTCTGCAGGATTCGTAACGCTATCTCGTACACCACTGTGGATTTCCTCCCGTTTTTGCATGACATTCCCGATCCTCATTACGAAAAGGAGGCATCTTGCATGAGAATGTTGTATGGCCTGTTTATCCTGATTTCCAAGCTTCATCAATACGCCAAAGAAGCCTTGCAACGTCCCTAATTATGCAGCTGGCTGATTCCGAGAAGCTGTTCGTACAAAGCCTCATACTGCGAGGCGATTTTTTCATGGCAAAACGTATCATTCGATCGTTCGATACCGTTGCGCGAGTGCATCTGATACAATTCCTCATCCTTCAAAAGCCGGATTGCTGCCTCTGCCATCCCGTCGACATCCCCGATCGGCCGTAAAAACCCGCACACGCCATCCAAGACCACCTCGGGCAATCCCCCTGCATCAGAGGTGACAGCGGGCACCCCGCACGCCATTGCTTCCAGTGCGACCAGTCCGAAGCTTTCTTTCGCGGATGGCAGAAGCATCACATCGGCGAGAGAGAGAACTTCTGCTACGTCATCCTGTTTTCCCAGAAAGCACACATCTTGAGTCAAATCCTGCTCGGCAATCATGTTGCGGACGAGCCCCATCTCAGGCCCTTCCCCGATCAGGATCAGTCGGGATGCCACTTCCTTGCGCACCTTGGCAAAAATCCGGATCACATCCGGGACGCGTTTGACTGGGCGAAAATTGGAGATATGCATAAGAATTTTTTCGCCATTTGGCGCAAACTTCTTTTTCAGCGCACTCACTTCTTTGGGATAGTAACGCCGCTTGTCGACAAAGTTATAGACGGGCACAATCTCTTTTTCCACGTGCAAAAGCTGTTTTGTCTGGCGGATCAGATCGCTGGATACTGCCGTGACGAGATCGCTTCGTTCGATGCCGAAGCGAATCATGTCGCTGAGATTGGAATCGTAGCCCAGGACTGTAATATCCGTGCCATGCAGGGTCGTGACGATCTTCAGATGATCCCCGACCATTTGCTTGGCGAGAAAAGCACACAAAGCATGCGGCACAGCATAGTGAACATGGAGCAAATCCAGATTCTCATTTTTGGCCACCTGCGCCATCCGGTTCGCCAACGTCAAATCATACGGTGGATATTTAAATACATCATAATTGTTCACATCTACTTCATGATAAAAAATATTGGGGTGGAAGGCTCCCAACCGAAACGGCATGCCAGACGTAATAAAATGGACCTGGTGTCCGCGTTCAGCCAAGAGCTTGCCCAATTCGGTAGCCACTACCCCAGAACCGCCCAATGACGGATAACAGGTAATCCCGATCTTCATACCAGGATGTCACTCCTTCTTACAGGTTCGCCACTACAAATGGCGTCGCACACATAAATCCCTCCGCGTAGCGCACCCCTGCTTGTTGTCCAAACAGCCGTTCCCGGTACTCCACTGATTCGAGATATCCATTGGTCAGCGGTGTCGCGACACTGCCTTCCTCCATTTCAAATTGACTTTTGTAACAGCGAAGCACTTCCATTTTCTCTTCATAGACTGCCGTGATGTCTACCACGATCTGCGGTGTTACTGTCGAATTAATGAAGTAATAATGCAATTGCGCAGGCCGATACGCAGGATGCCTGTCGTCCGGCTGGTACTTGCGGATGCCGCTGGAAAAAACAGCTTCGCGAACGATCCGGCTGACACTTTCGTGGTCTGGATGCCGATCCTGGAAATACGGTGCCAGGACGACGCGGGGGCGCGTCTGCCGGATCAGCTCGACGATGCGGCTGATTGCCTGCTCCCGTACCGGCTCCAGTCCTCTGTCGGGAAATCCGAAATTGTAACGCGCCGCCACTCCCAGCAGGCGGTCTGCTGCTCCTGCCTCCTGCTGTCTGCGCTCCACGTCGCCATTCGACGACAGCTCTGCGTATGTCAAATCCAGGATGCCTACCCGCTTCCCTTGCTTGGCGGCCAGCAAGAGACTGCCAGCCGCCCCGATCTCCACATCGTCGGGATGAGCACCAATTGCCAATATATCCAATGAACTCATTGTCTGTTCATTCCTTCTCCTCATGAATGATTTCCCGCCAGTTCAGTTCTCCTCGCTCCAATGCACGCAGCAAGATCTCTGCCGTCCCCAGATTGGTGGCGAATGGAATCTTGTGCACATCACAAAGCCGCAGCAGTGCAATAATATCCGGTTCATGCGGTTGAGCGGTCAACGGATCGCGCAGAAAAATGATCAGATCCATCTCGTTCTGGGCGATTTTCGCACCGATCTGCTGGTCTCCTCCCAAGGGGCCGGAGAGACATCGCGTGATCGACAAGGAGGTGGCCTCCATGATCCGCTTGCCGGTCGTGCCCGTCGCAAACAATTCATGCTCGGATAAAATGGCTTCATAGGCAAGAGCGAGCTGGACGATCTCTTCTTTCATGCGGTCATGGGCGATTAAAGCAATTTTCACACTACCCTCTCCCTTTTCTCCTGACAAAATTTCCGTTAAACAATTGTTTAATCGATAAGATGCTCCAATCCATACAGGAATCCGTTCATATTCATCACGGCTTTAATTGCCATATTGACCCCTGGCATGAAAGACTCGCGATTGATTGAATCGTGACGGATAGAAAGAGTCTGACCGGTGGCGCCGAACAGTACTTCCTGATGGGCGACCATCCCCGGCAAGCGCACGCTGTGGATGCGGAAACCGTCGTATTCGGCTCCGCGAGCTCCTGGAATCGTCTCTTTTTCCTCCGGGTGGCCTTGTTTGATCTCTTCGCGCACAGCCGCAATCATCTCGGCTGTTTTCAAAGCGGTCCCGCTCGGCGCATCCAGCTTTCGGTCATGGTGAAGCTCGATGATTTCGACATGCGGCATGTACTTGGCCGCCATCGCTGCAAACTTCATGCACAAAATCGCCCCGATCGCAAAGTTCGGCGCGACAATACAGCCCAATCCTGCTTCGCCAAATCGTCTGGTCATCTCCTGGATCTCATCCTGGCTAAGTCCGGTAGTTCCCACGACAGGACGAATCCCGTGCTGCAAACAAATTTCCAAGTGGCGGTATACGCTATGGGGAGTCGTGAAGTCGACCAACACATCCGGCTTCATCTCTTCAATCCTGGCTCGGATGACCTCATCTTCGCCTCTCGTATCCAAGGCTCCTACGTACAACAATTGCTTGTCCTGTCCCAGCATGGTGACAACTTCCTGTCCCATACGTCCGTTTGCACCTGCTACTGCTACTCGAATTTGTTGTTCCATTACTCTGTCTCCTCTATTTTCGTCCAGCGATCTTTATCTCTTGTATTAAATTTGTGCATGATGCGGTCGAAGGCCTCCTGCAAGTCGATTCCCAGGGAATTGGCGAAGCACAGGACGATAAAAAACACATCGCCCAGCTCCTCTTCCACGGTTTTCTCGCCTTCATCCGATTTCTTCGGTTTTTCCCCGTAATGGTGATTGATTTCTCTCGCCAATTCGCCGACCTCTTCCGACATGCGAGCCATCATGGCCAAGGGAGAAAAATAGCCTTCCTTAAACTGCGATATGTATTGATCCACTTCCTGTTGAATCTCCTGCAACGTTTTCTTTTTCTGTTCCATAGGCCACTCCTCTTCTATCAGAAACATCCTTTCACTTATCGTAACTGAAAAGCCCTGGTTTGCCAAATTTGAAATCGCGATGCGGTGCATAAAAGCGCATGTCGCTGCATCGATAAAATAGATAGGAAAATCTTGACAAGGCTTGCTCTCCATGCTTAAATAAGTTGCGGTAATTTTTATACATTTTTGTTTTTAATATATAGTTAATGGGAGTGTGAGCATGAATGAAACCGCTTTTCACGAAGTCTTTTGTCAGTTTGACGCTCTCAATGTTCTTTTTATCTACGGGGTTTTATTTCCTTTTGCCGACGATGCCCCTCTACATCAAGGAACTTGGCGGCAACGAGTCACAGGTTGGACTGGTTATTGGCCTTTTCACGATTGCAGCGGTAATCATCAGACCGATCGTCGGAAGCTTGCTTGACCAAATCGGCCGAAAATCTTTCATTATGTGGGGACTCTCTCTGTTTGCCATTACGATGTACTCGTACACTTGGGCCAGCAGCATTCTTTTGTTACTGATATTTCGGGTGCTTCACGGCATTAGCTGGGCTTTTGCCTCAACTGCCATTGCAACTGCGGTTACAGACACCATTCCTGAACAGCGACGCGGTGAAGGCATGGGGTGGTTCGGTCTGTCTGGGACACTCGCAATGGCGATCGGGCCCCTCTTGGGAGTGTGGTTGATCGCAGAGCAGTCATTTGCAGGCACTTTTCTTGTGGCTACGCTGCTTGTATTGATCGCCTTGGTCGGGAGCTCGATGGTAAAAATGCCTTTTCAGAAAAGTTCGTATACCGGGCGAATGAGACTTTTTGAGAAAGTGCTGCTCCCGATTACCTTCACTGTCTTTTTCCTTGCTTTTGTCTACGGGGGAATTGTCACCTTCATTCCCCTTTTCTCTACATCGGTTCAGGTCAATCCCGGTTTGTTTTTTCTCGTCTATGCCATAGCTCTTACGTTCGTCCGGTTCTTTTCCGGCCGTATCGCAGACCGCTATGGAGAAGCGTATGTGCTTATTCCCGGTCTGCTTGTAACCGTCGCCGCAATGATTACCCTTGCTTCTACAACTGGACTAACCGGTGTCGTCGCAGGTGCCATTCTTTTCGGTTTTGGCTTTGGTTCAGCCCATCCAGTCTTGCAGGCGGTAGCTCTGAGACTGGTCCGTCCCGATCAAAAAGGAATGGCGAATGCCTCCTTTACGACTGCATTCGATCTTGGACTCGGCATAGGCTCGATCACTCTAGGTTGGATTTCTGAATGGAGTGGCTACTCTGCTCTCTTCCTCGTTGCAGCTGTTTTCGGCGCCGTCTCACTGGCGATTTACCTCCTGACCGCAAAGCAAATGAATCAAAAGCAGGAGTCAGCGCAAGAAGCTTGAGCCTCACCCGTTCATAACTTTATTTTCCTCCGCTATTGTCATATAATGACACTCGAATGAACATTGCCCGCGCCCGTCTCGACGGGTCAACAGGAGGACAAGATGAAATTACGTTTGGACAGCATTATTGCCATTATTGTCGGTACTGCCATTATGGGATTTGGCATTAACTCCTTTAACATCCCCAATCATTTAGCGGAAGGCGGCATTACGGGCATTAGCATTTTGATCAAATTGCTTTTTCCGGCGGTGGACCAGGGGATCGTATTCTTTGCCCTCAACATTCCCCTGTTCATTCTCGGTTGGAAAATCCTTGGCCGCACCTCGTTTATCTATACGATTCTAGGGACTGTTTCCCTGTCGGTCTTCCTGTCCGTGTTTGACAGCGTCCTCCCCTTGCCCATGGATGATCGACTGCTCGCATCGTTGTATGCAGGGGTTGCTGTAGGTATCGGGCTAGGCATTATCTTTCTCTATGGGGGAACCACCGGGGGCGTCGACATTATCGCCCGCATGCTGCAAAAATACTGGGGTGTCAGCATGGGAAGAACCCTTTTTTTCAGCGATATCCTGGTTATCTGTGCATCTCTCATTTACCTCAATCTCGAAAGCGCGATGTACACATTGGTCGCCGTCTTCATTGCCGCTCGGGTCATTGATTTCTTCCAGGACGGCGCTTACGCCGGCAAAGCATTGACCATCATCTCCGACCGCGCAGAAGAGATTTCCAAGCAGATTCTCGAGCTTGGCCGGGGCGTTACGCTTCTCTCCGGAAAAGGGGCCTTCTCCGGCGCAGAGAAGCAGATTGTCTACGTCGTCGTCAGCCGCAATGAAGTGATGCGCTATAAAAATTTCATCCAGGAGATAGACCCTCATGCTTTTCTGATCGTCAATGACGTGCATGAAGTCCTTGGGGAAGGCTTCACCCTCGATGAGAACAAAAAGCCGCTCCATGACTGAACATCTGAATGCAAAAAAACCTTGCCGCCAAAGAGCAAGGTTTTTTTACATTCGTCGTGTTTACGTGGAGTGAAATTCAGCTTCGTATTTGCGGTAGGCTACATACGCGAGTGCGATGATGACAGCTACAGATATGCTGGTCGTGATAACCAGCGGGGAATCGGGCCGCATCATCAAACGTGTAAACGCGCTTTTTTCTCCTCCAACAAAAGCATCCTGCAATTCGCTGTTCAAAACTCGCAAGGATTCGCGTACGATCTGCCAGTCCTTCTCGCCCTTGCGCATTTCCTTGAGAATCTGCTCGTAGGCAGAGGATATGGTCTGCATCTGGGCTTCAGCAAGATGGATGCTCATCGCAGGTTTGAGCGCCAAAAACAAGCGTTGATTCTCCTCAAACTGCACACGAAACGTCTCGAAATCCCGCTCCACTGCAGATAGCTGCAAATTTTGCACCTGCGTCATAAAAGAGGGATAATAGCTGCGCCACATGGGTTGATGATTTTCTCTCAAAGCATCAATAGCGACACGAACGCGGGTTGCATGCCAAAGTATCTGTTCTTCGTTCACGTTCGGGGAATGAATGCTTTGCTTGGCTGCCAGGATAGACTGTGTAACAGCATTCAATGTCTCGATGCGAATCGGGATTGGCAGGTGCTGATTCGGGAAGCGTACAGCCAGCCGCTCGATGCGCTCTTTTGCCCCCTCCAAATCTCCTTTTTTTACGTTCGTCAGCAGTTCCTGTGCGATCTGGTCCAGATCAGCCAATTGCTTCTCTTCCCGTGGTTGGTCCAATCTCATGTACAAGCTGTGAATCGGCCAAGACAGAAAAATGCCAATCAACAGGAAGACCGAAAGATAGCGTAAGTTTTTCCTCAACGCAAAAAACCCTCCTTTCCCTTGTACAGACTATGGAAAGGAGGACAAGATTAGACCTTGTTTCTCGTGAACATCTGGTTGGTAAACCAAATGACCCCTATTGAAAGTAAGCTCAGCATAACCGTGAACAGGCCGACTATTCCGTCATAAGGTTCCAGAACAGAGGGCAGCCATGGATGAATTTTCATGACATAATCCAGAAAATCATTATTCAACGTCCACAGTGCTGCAATCCCAACTGGCAGGATGCTTAATTTGAAAAACCTTGCATACAGGACTGATTCAATCGCCATGCCTGCATGTGAGACCATGAGCATAATATCGGTCCAGCGCAGTTCATTTCCCATGACCCACCCTGCCACGATGATGCATACAGCCCACACGCCATATTTAAAATTGGTAATGCCAGCCAATGCTTCCAGAACAGGAACGTGGCGACCCAACAAATAAGTAAGCAGGACGAGCGTAAACAATCCGCTACCGGTCGGGCTATCCGGGACGAAAGGACGCAAGAATGCAGGGGTTGCTGCCAGTTGATTGCCATACCAGATAAATCCGTATATGGTTCCCAGCAGGTTCACGACCAAGAGCGTCCAAAGAAACCATCTTTTCGTCAAGGATTGCCTAAACCACTCCCATATCCAGATCATGATCATCGTCTCCCGCTGTTTACGCTGAAAGAAAAAGCTGACCGAACGTCAGCCAGCTTTTTCTCTATGAGCTTATTTCAGGCTTGCCAAGTACTCAGCAAGTTTTTGGATTTCTGCATCATCCTTGATCAATTTAGGTGGCATTTGACCTTTACCGTTCTTGATGATGTCGGCAATTTGGGTAGCATCCAGTTCGCTGCCGATTTTTTGCAGGTTAGGTCCCATTCCGCCTTCCATGTTGCCGCCATGGCAACCCATGCAGCTTGCTTGCGCTTTCCAGACTGCATCTGCTTTAAAACTGGAATCTGCAGGAGCTGGTGCCGCAGCAGCTGGAGGCGTGCCGCCACCGCCCTCGCCACCACTCTTGTGTTTCAAGTGGTTTGCTTGATCGTTTGCAGTCCAGGTCAGGTAGAAGATAGCGACCAACGCTGTCAGCATCAGACCAGTTGCTACTGGACGTTTGGATGGACGGCGTTCTTTACCGGTATCCAGCCAAGGAGCCAACATCAGGGCGCCAAAGGCAATACCCGGGATACCAATAATACCGATGACGACCCAGTCTCCGGCAGCCCAAGGATACTTGAGCAACTGATACAGGAACAAGAAGTACCAGTCTGGCAACGGGAGGAAAGAGGTGTCATTCGGGTTTGCTTTGTCAGTCAGCGGCGACGGATGGGATACCGTCAAAATCAAGAAACCGACCAAGCAAACGGCCGCAACCATCCACTCTTTCAACAGGAAGTTCGGCCAGAAAGGCTCGGTTTTTCCCGGAAAGTCAGAGTAGGATGGGGAAATATTAGGGATACGCTTCGCCGATACTCGGGAGTCTCCAACGAAGGTAGCATCTTTATCCTGTTTTGCCATGCTAATTCCTCCTTATGTTATGAAGACTATTTTATAGTGGACCCGAGATCCCTTGCGAACGAATCATTACAAAGTGAGCTGCCAACAGGGCAAACAGACCAGCAGGCAGGAAGAATACGTGAATTGCAAAGAAACGTGTCAGGGTTTGGGCCCCAACGATTTCGCCACCCGTAAGCAGCATTTTTGCATACGGACCAATAAACGGTACGGAGTCAGCAATTTGCAGACCTACCTTGGTTGCGAAGTATGCTGTGTTGTCCCACGGGAGCAGATATCCGGTGAAGCCAAGTCCGAGCATGACGAAGAAAATCAGTACGCCGACTACCCAGTTCAGCTCACGCGGTTTTTTGTAAGCCCCGGTGAAGAATACGCGCAAGGTGTGCAGGAACATCATGACGATAACCAAGCTGGCACCCCAGTGGTGCATCGCACGAACGATCGATCCGAAAGCAACCTCGTTTTGCAGGTATTTCACCGATTCATACGCATTGATGATGTCTGGTACGTAATACATGGTCAAGAACATGCCAGACAAGATTTGAATAACGGTAATAAAGAACGTAAGACCACCAAAGCAGTAAACAAAAGCAGAGAAATGATGTGCCGGGTTCACGTGCTCAGGTACCTCGTGGTCGGCCAAATCACGCCACATCGGAGTGATATTGAGTCGTTCATCAACCCAATCGTACATTTTTTGCATCATCTTAACCACTCACCCCCGCACGAGGATTCGCTTTCACAGCGCCCAGATACAATTTGCCGTCTTTGATCTCAGTCTCGTATTCGTCAAGAGATGCAGTAGGCGGCGTACCCAGGATGTGTTCACCGTTGATTGCATAGCGGCCCATGTGGCATGGACAAAAGTACTCGTTTGGAAAATCAGGGCTTGTGTTCCAGTCAACTGTACAGCCTAAGTGTTTGCAAATCGGGGACAAAGCCAGGATCGTGCCATCTTCAAGCTTACGAATCCAAGCAGACAGTGTGGTCTCTGATTCATACCAACCGTCCTTGGTATGTACCTTAAACTCAACACGCTTAGGGTCTGGCCCGAAGTCATCAGGACTTCCGACCGCTACCATATCTCCTCCGGTATGTCCTTGGAGCAGGGGGTCAACCGCAAAGCGAAGCATTGGGGTGATCATTCCTGCAGCAAGAAACCCGCCAGTTCCCATCAGTGCGTAGTTTAGAAATGTACGTCTGGAAATTTCGCGTTTATCGCCCATATCTTTTCCCTCCTTATCCTGTAAAATAGCGCAACGATGGCGTTTTCATACATATACACTAGGTCAATCCCAATCATAGCTAACGCCTATTCAGATGTCAAGAATGTCCAATGGACAGGACCGATTCAATCCCCTGATAATAAAGATATTGTTACCATTTTGTCAAAAATAGCCCTATTCCTCTTGCAAACTAGTATGACCCGAAGTTGTTTCCTAATGCTCGCTATTTCGCTGCCAATGTCGGATCACTTCTCGGTACAAGACATCGACAGTGACTTCAAAACGCAACGCGGAATCCAGCTCCTGATCCCCTACCGCTAGCATGAGGGCGTCCGCATTTTCTTCTGTCTTCTTCATGGTGTCGCCACTAAAATGAAGAATGACAGCATGTGCAAAACCTTCCGGAAGCCGTGGCGTCATCTGCTCATCCGAAAACTGATAGACCATCGGAAACAATAAGACTCTTCCCCTCAGCTTTCGTTCGATTCCAGCCGCTACGTTCAATAAATAATTCATCCGCAGGACGTGGTCGGGCACCTGAGCGCCAGATCGATACAAATAAAGAGGGAGTAGCGCGGTATCTACATCGCTCCGCAGCTGCTCCCAATTCTCCAGTTCATTCGTATTCCACTGCATGGCTCTAGCTCCTCTTCTCGTAGATTTACGGAAGTTAGCGTACCATGAATCTGTCGAGACTGGCAATCCGCCTTGGCCATTCTTTCCAGCAACATCACTTCTGCTCGTAGGCCATGATTTTTTTCAACTCTCCGGTAAGTTGCAAAAAAACTTCCTTGTCCTTTTTTGCCAGTGCTTCGTCAATCTCTTTATAAAGCTCCCGTTTCCGATAGCTGCGCATCTGTTCGTCGATCACGATCTCGGACAACAAGCCCGAAACCATTTGATTGTTCGTACCATACGCATTGGAATAGAAATTCAGCCACTCCATACCCATCCCTCACTTTTCCTAACTGGATTCGGCCGTCTGTGGCCAAGCCGCAGCAGCCAAGAAATCTTCATGCAACCACCGTTATGACTTGCACCGTCGCAGGGCCTAACCGTTCCTGTCGCCCAACAGAATGGTTGTCTCCGCAAAGCCGTTGTATTTGCGCAGCCACGTCTGACTTGCGTACGTGGCTGAATACAACCAGTTTCCTTCCTGATCTTGTCCGACACGCAACAAACCGAGATGAACCATCATCTTGCATACCCGATTTGTCAGTACCTGAAAAGAGTCGTCGTAATAAAACTCCTTTACCCAATTCAACAACGTCTGTGTCAAAGTGGATTGTTGAACCCATCCGCCGGACACCAGCATGGGAATCAACTGCACAAGCATCGGCAAATTCGGAATCGGTTTTTTGTAGAGTCTGATCCAAAAGCGTATCAGATCATGGTACAGGCTGTCCTCGTACTGCTGCTCCAGCCTTTCCCTGCCTGCCTCCGAAAGTCCGACCTTGCCGCCCGACTCCTCGATCCACTTGTTGTAATAGCAGAAATCATACAACAGCGAAAAACGGTCCGGGTATAGATCAAAGTGAAGCCCGTAGCCAAACCGCCATTTTTGCGGCAGCAGCGGCTCTTCTTTTACAAACAAAAATTGAAAAAGCTGTTGTTGATGCCGCTTGTACATGCCTCCCTCAGCAGTCAGGGGAACTGGCTCCTGCTGAAGAAATTGTAAAAATTGCATGATATCGTCACACAGGGCCGTTCCTTCATCCCGATACGCATCAATGCTTTGCAGCTCCAGTATGTGGTGCTCCTGCCGCCATTTTTCAAGCCAAGCCTGCAAATAAGGCTCGCGAATGTCGAGCGGAATCTGGTACTGTCCCACTGCTTTGCTCCTGATCGGGTAAATCCAGCCCCTCTTCATCGCCTGTGTTACAAAGCGGCGTGCTTCCGCCTGCTTTTGCTCCTTGGCTCCGTCCAGTGCAATCCCCGCCTTGGCCAGCAGGTCTTCGAGCGACATCACCGTTCGCTTGTCGAGAAAGAGCAGCAGCATGAAGTGAGTCTCATCCTTGCTTAAATTCGTAACTTCCTGAGAGATTGTCAACCGATGCCGCAAACTGGACAGCAGTGACGTGATCAGATCATTTTTGGAATGAGGGTTGCATTCGCATCCATAATGGTTGGCAATCTGATGGAGCTGCCGGATATCGGTGTAAACCAAGATCTCAGCCAAGTTCATCTGCGCATCCCTTCTTTGCGTTGGCTTACGTTTATCCTCCATTCTTGCCAGAATGCGGAAAAATAAACAGGAAGCCACCGATGTGACTTCCTGTTTTTGTGCCCTGCTATTCTTCGTTCGATTGATCGTCCCACTGATTGAGAAGATGTTGGTATTCCTTCGCTTCCTCGTACCTTCCTGCTTGGGTCAACAATGCGACGAGGCGTTTGATATGATCCAGGTCAAATCCTGACAATTCCACGTATTGCTGCAGCGCTTCAATAGCTTTCTCCGTTTTGCCGAGAGACAGGTAGATATCCGCAGCAAGCGGATAGGCAGCCACGTATTCCTCATCGAGCGCAAGCAGTCTGTTTACCAGCTCCACCGCATCATCCAAGCGGCCGATGTGGAACGCCATCAGACTGCATCCGTACAAAACCTCTGTAGACTGGTCCAAGACCAATGCCTGCCGAAATACCTGATAGGCCTGTTCGAAGTGACCGTTCTGCGCCAGTGATCGCCCTTTGCTGAGCAACAGCTCCAGGCTCTCTTCTCCTGCCTGTTCCAGCAGCCTCAACGCTTCCTCGTCATTGCCGATCCGGAAATACAGATTACCCAAGGCAGCCAAAATATCCTGGTTGTCCGGTTCTTTCTGACGAGCTTGCTCCAGATATTTTACTGCAACTTCATCCAAATCCTGCAACGCGTACAGGTCCGCCATCAGCAAATCAAGCTGAATGCTCTCCACACCGGATTCCTTGCACTCGTACAGCAAGTGCTGAGCCGTCTCAAAATCTCCGGAATCCAGCGCAATCTCTGCGAGCAGCATTTGGCATTCCCGACGCAGCGAAGGCTCCATACCGGGATTCTTCTGAAGAACTTCTGACAGCAGCGAGGAGGCTTCCTCCAGGTGGCCCAAGCGATACCAAACCTCCGCCAGATACATCATGACTTCGGGTAGATCCCTTCCATGCTCCTGTACTTTTTGCAGAGCTGTCAAACCCAGCTCTACCTCATCATTTTCAATCCGTTTGATCGCCTCGTCTATGACGTAGAGCCATTTTTTCGGCATTCCGTTCACCTCATATGTAGGATCAACAGTGGCAAAAGACCGTCCGAGGACGGTCTTTTGCTGTTCATTTGATCATATACCATTATACCCGTGTAAGCCAACTCATTGTTAAGACTGTAATTAAAATACCAAAAACACTGAGGACAATGCTGTAGTTAGGCTTGGCATAATCGTTGCTGACCGGTTTTCCGTCCAGCGGTATGATCGACGCAGTCGCGTACTGCAATGCATCATCATGCTGGGCAGACAATGGCGGCGTCTCTACCACATAGGTGCCGTCATCCGTCTGCATCGAAGAAGAGATGACCTGGGCCTTGGATGTCTCCATTGCCATCAACTCTCCATCGATCATCAAAGCATTGGCATGCTCTGTAGAACTGGTATTCAAATAGAGCGTAAACGTAAAGACCATGAGCAAAACGGCTGCGGCACTCGCGCCCATTCTTCTCATTTTCGCCGTTACGGTAAAGATTTTCCGACCGATCGGAATCGCCCATTTTTCCTCCGAGAGGATCCTGGCCATCACAGCGTCTACAATCGAACGGGACGGGGTCACGGAATGGTACTGCTCCATGTCCTCCTTCATCCACTCTCCGCTGTCTGACCACAGCTCATAATCCGAGCGACAGGCGTAACAACTCGCCATATGATGGTCTACGCGTCTTTGTGTTACCTCGGACAACAGATTCTCGGCGTAATCAGGCAGGAGCTCCTGAACTTCTTCACATCTCATCATCGATTCATCCCTTCAGCTTCATCCAAATGAGGGTCCAGGATATAGGCTTCCAATTGTCCTTTTATACTTTGCCGAGCGCGGAACAACAGGGACTTGACCGAGCTTACGGTCAAATCGAGAATGGTGGCAATCTCGTTGTAATCCAACTGTTCGTACTCGCGCAGGATCAGGGCAGAACGTTGTTTTTCCGGCAAGTTGTTGATAGCCAGTCTGACCATCTGTTCCCTTTCATTGCGCAACAGGACTTGCTCAGGCAGACGCTCCGAAGAAGCTGTCGGCACCTGTAGCGTGTCCTCCAGATAGACATCTGAATTTCGACTTTTGCGCAGTTCGCTCAAGACGGAGTTGCGGGCAATCGTATAAAGCCAAGTGGAGAACGTAGCTTCTACATCTCGGAAAGAATGAATGCTTTTATACGCCTTGTAAAACGTCTCCTGACAGATATCCTCTGCAATGTGCTCCAGATGTGCCTGACGCAAAAGATGTGTGACAAAAGCGAGGATCTTTTTCTCATATCGACGAATCAGCTCAGCATAGCATTCCAGATTACCTTCTTTAATCTCTCGGATAAGCTGGGAATCGGTCATGTTCAGGATTACCTCCTTGCGATTCCGACTCCCCAGCGACCTTTTGCCTAATTAGACCGCCGGAGAGCTAAAAAGTTGCGCTGTTATCAGATCTTTTTTCTCGTCTGTCTGCAAAAAACCCTTTATGAAAATATCCCCATGCGCAAGGACTAGATGACATAGGAATAGGGCCTGGTGTCTCGAAGGCACCTGCCAAGTCCCAAGACGGGGAGAAACTGCAAATCTCGATATATCCAAATACCATTCGACATAACAGATGTTGGAAGCTCGATTTCACTAAAATTGAGAATAGTGGAAGAATCCATCTTTGTCAACCAGTATTCCTTTTTCAGGAAAAGGATATCGGCATCCGCCCCTGGAGCAAGCGACCCTTTTCGTGGATACAATCCGACAGCCTTGGCGACGTTTCTCGACGCCAGCCGTACCAGAAGGGACAAAAGCTCCTCCTCCGAACACCACTTTCTCCGGTAATCGAAGCGGATTTCCTTGATCGAGGAAGCAATCGGACAAGAACCATACCATTGACGTTGCATAGCCCGAAGACCGCGTTCCGTATGTTCGGCATCGAGCCAGTACAGATGATAATACTTCTCGAAGTCTTCTTCCTCAAAGGGAGGAAGCATCTGTTCTACGACGATACGGATATTCCAGAAACGGGTGACTTCCATCCAGCGGCGCTGGAGTTCTTCGCGATCCGCCTTGCCAAGCGACGACCTTGGCGGCAGGTGAAGATGAAGCATCGTTCTATATGACGTAAGGATTTGCGAAATAGTTTCCCATTCCAGGGTGGAAATATCGCCCAAATGCCGGAGGTGCAATCGAATCGTCCGGAATCCCTGCCGGCACCATTCGAGGACTTCCTTGGCCGTAAAACGAGGGACTTCCAGGCCGACATGCCAGACGTAATCAATGGGGCTGTTGTAATGGCTCGTCTTCAGATAGGCTACCTGGGTGCGATCCATCCAGCTCTCAGGCAAAAGCACATCCACGAGCGTCGTACAGCCTGTCCGGATCATCGCCCTGACCTCTTCCAGGTAGTCCCTCCCCTTCAACCGCTGAAGATGCGGAGGAGCCATTGCTAAAAAACCGGGCAAAAGGTACATCCCGGTTGCATCAATTTCCTTCGGCCTCGACACCTGCTTTTTGGCCTGCAGCGTGTCCTTCCCCCAACGGGCTATCTTTCCGTCGACGACCCAGACATCCGTCTCCAACAGCCCTTGCGCTGTCACAATCGTGCCGCCGCGAATCACTGTCTCCTGCTGCAATGCTTGTCCCCTCCCCATCCCGAAACCGCACGTTATCTTATACATGCTTATGAGAGGGAGGCAGGAAAAATACAAAAAAAAGACCGTCTTTTGAAAACGCATTCAATAGACGGTAGCACGATATGTGCTTTATATATTGGATAGGAGTGGAGAGAAACCATACTGTATTTTTATAATAAACGGAATGTAAGCGCTTGTCAAATCATTTTTGCTAAAATTCGGGAATAAAATCAATATTATTTTACTGGGCAATTTTTTTATCAGAATAGCCGGTCATGCAAAAAACCCACACACCATCATGTGGGTTTTTTGCCTTTCTTCTATAGACTAATCCTGCTTAGCAACTCGGCAAATCCAGGGAACGATACGGCGATCGCTTCGTCGTTCTCGATCTGTGTCTCCCCTTCTGCAGCCAGTCCGGCAATCGCCATCGCCATGCCGATTCGGTGATCGCCCATGCTGTCGATGACAGCGCCTTTCAGCTTGGAGCTGCCGGTGATAATCATTCCGTCATCTGTCGGTTCCAAGTCGGCCCCAAACTTGCTGAGCTGGCTTACAACTGATGCGATGCGGTCTGTCTCTTTTACTTTCAATTCCTGCGCGTCACGAATGACCGTTTGGCCGGCCGCCTGCGTCGCCATGACCGCGATCACCGGAATCTCGTCGATCAGTCGCGGAATGATATCTCCTGCGATTTCAATGCCGTGCAACGGCGCGTACGTCACCAGAAGATCCGCGACCGGTTCTTCATTGACTACTCGTTCATTGAGCAGTTCAAGACCGCCGCCCATCTGGCGTACGACGTCGATGATACCAGTGCGGCTCGGGTTGATCCCCACATTTTCAATCAGCAGGGAGCTGCCCGGCACCATCATCACAGCTGCAATCAGAAAAGCGGCTGAAGAGATGTCCCCAGGGACCTGGATGTCGCGTCCTTGCAGCTCTTGACCGCCTTTGACACGAACGGTCAAGCCGTCACGCTCGACCTGCACGCCAAACGCTTGGAGCATTCTCTCTGTGTGGTCGCGCGACAGATGGGGTTCTGTCACGGAGGTTTCGCCTTGTGCCTGCAATCCTGCGAGCAAAATAGCCGACTTCACCTGCGCGCTCGCTACCGGAGAGTCATAGGAGATCCCTGTTAATCCTCCGCCGCGGATGGACAACGGGGTGAATTCTCCCTCTTTGCGCCCGTCAATTTTGGCCCCCATCTGGCGCAATGGACCAATCACGCGGCGCATGGGCCGTTTGGCGATCGATTCGTCTCCTTCCATGACGACATGGAAGGGCTGGGTTGCCATAATGCCTGCCATCAGGCGAATGGTGGTGCCGGAGTTGCCGACATCCAGACGAGAGGAAGGCTCTTGCAGGCCGTACCAGCCTTTCCCCTGGACGGTGACGCGGTCCCCGTCTTGCTCAATCTCAATCCCCATTTGCTTGAAGCATTGAATCGTGCTCAAGCAATCTGCACCTGGGAGAAAGCCCTCGATGCGCGTCGTTCCCTTGGCAAGCGCTCCGAACATGACCGCGCGATGGGAAATTGATTTATCTCCTGGAACACGGATCGTTCCTTTGATTTGATTGGTTGGTTTGATGCGTAGCACACGTACACTCCCCTTCTTCATCTAGCCAGTCATGCTGTGAAGCGTCTTCGTTGTAAAGTACCTTCGCATGAAAAACTATCGTCTGTACACATTGTACTCGAAATAGCGCAGCAGCTCTTCCCCTTTTTCCATCTCGTACTGGGATTGGAACGTAATCCGCAATGCGCCGTAGATGTCCTCCCGCGTCTCCCTGATTTGCAGATTGGTAATGTTGATCTGCTTGGCCCCGAGCAAGGTCGTAATCCGACCGATCTCACCCGGATGGTCAGGAATGTCAATGTACAGATCGTAGAGCGGAGGCAGTGCACCCGTTTTTCTTTCGGGCAGTCCATCGCGGAAATCGCGAGCAGATTGAAAAAACTGTTCAATGCCGTCGGGATTCCCTTCTTCGACCAGCTTCATCACATCCTCCAGCGCTTTTGACCAATCGCGTCCGATCTGGAGCAGATGCTCGCGGTTGTGCAGGAGGATGTCGCGCCACATGCGCGGATTGCTGGATGCGATGCGGGTAATGTCTCGGAAGCCGCCTGCAGCCAGACGGGCATGCCAGGCGTTTTCATCATCATAGCCCGCTACCAGATTCACCAGGGCTGAAGCCAGAATATGCGGAAAATGGCTGACTGCTCCGACGACTTGGTCATGCGTGTCAGCATCCATGCGCACGATCTTGGCACGCGTCAACTGAAGCAGCTCGCTCAAATACTCCACTTTGTCTTCTGGAGTGCCGGGGGCTGGCGTCAGCACGTAATAGGCATTTTCAAACAAACGATCGGAGGCTGCCTCGACCCCTGATTTATGAGAGCCTGCCATCGGATGGCCGCCAATAAAGGTAACATGGTCGGGAATGACGCGAATCGCATGGTTTACGATGCCTGTTTTGATGCTTCCAGCGTCCGTGACGATAACGCCGGGCTGCAAATCCAGATTGCGAAGCGATTCGAGAATCGCGTAGATCTGTTCCACAGGAGCTGCTAGGAAAATAACGTTTGCTTCTCTTACTGCTGTCTGCAAATCGGTCGTTCCCGCATGGATGGCCCCTGTATTCAATGCTTTATCCAAAAAATCCTGACGGACATCGAAGCCGACGATCCGAATGTCGGGATCCCTTTTTAAGGATAAAGCGATCGATCCGCCGATTAATCCGACGCCGATCACAGCTATGGTTGTTCTCTTCATCTCCAGTTTCGATCCTTCCTTTGCGCGTGTAGCGAAAAATGCCGGGAAAGTCCCGGCATCTCAAGCTTGAATTTAGGCACCTTTTACGATCTCTTCGAGGGCGCGCAGCAGTTTCTCATTCTGCTCCGCAGTCCCAATCGTGATTCGCTGATAGCCTGGATGCCCCAGTGCACTACCGGATCGAACGATAATACCACGACTCAGCAGTTTTTTAAAGACCTCATTGGAATCCTGGTTCAAGTTGACAAGGACAAAATTCGTCTGTGAAGGATAGTACTGCAATCCCCATTCGTCGAAGCGGTCCGTCAACTGTTTCATGCCTGCTCTGTTCTTCTCCCGGCAGGAAACGACGAATTCCTGGTCATGCAAGGCTGCACGGGCTGCTGCCTGTCCCAGAGTTCCCGTGTTGAACGGCTCACGCACATGCTCGAGCGCCGAGACGATTTCTTCGGAAGCGATTCCGTAGCCTACGCGCATCGTCGCGAGCCCGTAGATTTTGGAAAAGGTGCGCAAGATGATCAGATTGGGGTAGTCAGCAAGCATTGGAACAGTCTGCGGATATTCCGGGTCCACCACGTACTCGTAGTAGGCTTCGTCCAGAACGACCAGTACTTCTTTCGGAACCTTTTTCAAAAAGGCTTCCAGCTCTGCTGTCGTGACGATTGTTCCGGAAGGGTTATTTGGATTGCATACCCAGACAACGCGTGTCTGCTCGTTGACGGCAGCAGCCATGGCTTCCAGATCGTGCACGCCGTCTTTCAACGGCACCTCGATCAGCTCCGCCCCTTCGATGATGGCATTGGAGCGATATTGGGAAAAGGTAGGCTTCGCCATCACTGTATTGGTACCTTCGCTAAGGAAGGCGCGTGCAATCATGAGGAGATTCTCGTCCGAACCGTTGCCAAAGATCAGCTGCTCAGGCTTTACGCCGAGGAATTCAGCCAAGTCCCAACGCAATTGCAAGCTGGCGCCGTCCGGGTAAATCGCCAGGTTGTCCAGTTGCGAGACAATCGCTTCCTTGGCTTTGGGAGAACAGCCATACGGATTTTCATTGGAAGCAAGCTTGATCACTTCCGTCAAACCATATTCGCGTTTCACATCTTCAATCGGTTTCCCAGGTTGGTAGACCGGGGCATTGAGGATTCGTTGCTTCGGTTGCATGCACGTCTCACTCCTGCATTCTTTTTCACATTATTGTAGCGCACTCGTCAGCTGATGTACAAAGTTTTTTATTTTTCCGACAGCCTCTCCTGTCGTTGCAGGGTCCCTCAATTCTGATTCATACCGCTCGATTTCCCGTACAATCGCACTCCCCACGATCACCGCATCCGCATGGGGCGCGAGTGTGCGGACCTGTTCCGGGGTCGAGATGCCAAAACCGACCGCAGTTGGCGCATTCGTACTTTCTCTGACACGCGCCAAAAAGTCTGTCAGGTCGCTGCGCAGCTCCGAACGCGCACCCGTCACGCCAAGAGAGGACACACAATAGAGAAAACCGGTCGCCTGCTCCCCGATCATTTTGATTCGCGCATCCGAGGTTGGAGCTACGAGCGAGATGACGTGAACGCCGTGCTTTTGTGCCGCTGCCACGGCAGGACCGCTCTCTTCCACTGGCAGGTCGGGAATGACGACTCCATCCGCGCCGCTCGCTGCGAGATCCGCGAAGAATCGCTCGATCCCGTATTGGAAGACAGGATTGACGTAGGTGAACAGGACCAGCCCTGCTTCCATGCCGCTATCCCGCAGGCGGACGACCAGCTGCAGAGCGTCTTTGATCGAGACCCCATTCTTGAGAGCTCGTTGGGAAGCCCGTTGAATCGTAGGTCCGTCCGCGAGCGGGTCGGAGTAGGGAATTCCCAGCTCGAACAGGTCTGCCCCTGCCTCCGCCAAGCCTTGAATCACTTGGTAAGTCGCTTCAAGCGTAGGGTCTCCCACGGTAATAAACGGTATAAAACGCTTGCGGCTGCGGTCTGCAAACAAACGGTCAATGCGATTTGCTGGAGTAGTCGTCATGCCTGATTATCCCCTTCCTGTTTCGGTGCCAAAGCATCCTGGATCGTCAAAACGTCTTTGTCTCCTCTGCCTGACAGACAAATCACCAGAACTTGATCCTTGCTCATCTGCGGCGCGCGCTTCATCGCTTCGGCTACTGCGTGGGCGCTCTCCAATGCCGGGATAATCCCTTCTGTACGACAGAGGAGCTGAACCGCTTCGAGTGCTTCTGCATCTGTAATCGCTGCATACGTGACCCTGCCGGTATCCTTGAGGTAGGAGTGCTCCGGTCCAATGCCCGGATAGTCCAGGCCTGCGGAGATGGAGTGCGCCTCCTGCACCTGGCCGTGTTCATCCTGCAACAGGTAGGTCAAGGAGCCGTGAATCACGCCGGGACGTCCCTTGGTCAAAGTAGCTGCGTGTTTGTCCGTATCGGCACCCAGCCCTGCTGCCTCCACGCCTCGCAAGGCGACAGACTCATCCTGGATAAAAGGATAAAACATCCCGATCGCATTGCTGCCGCCACCGACACAAGCGATCACTTCATCCGGCAGTTTGCCCAGCATGTCGAGAATTTGGCTGCGCGTCTCCTCCCCGATGATTTTCTGAAATTCGCGCACCATGTACGGATATGGATGAGGTCCGACGACGGAGCCGATGACGTAGAAGGTTTCATCCACATGCGATACCCAGTGGCGGATCGCTTCATTCGTCGCATCCTTGAGGGTGCGGGAGCCTGAAACAGCCGGAATCACTTCGGATCCGAGCAGTTTCATGCGAAAAACATTCAGGGACTGGCGTCGAATATCTTCTTCGCCCATGAACACCTGGCAGGACAGTCCCAGCTTGGCTGCAACCGTAGCACTCGCTACACCATGCTGGCCCGCTCCCGTTTCTGCAATGATCGACTTTTTCCCCATGCGCTTTGCGAGCAAGCCTTGCCCAAGCGCGTTGTTCAGCTTGTGGGCGCCGGTGTGGTTGAGGTCCTCGCGCTTCAGGTAGATGCGCGCCCCGCCCAATTCCTCCGTCAGCCGTTCCGCATACGTAAGCGGCGTCGGTCTTCCCGCATATTCCGTGAGCAAGCCATACAGCTCTTCTCGGAAGGATGGGTCACGCCTCGCTTCCTCAAAGGCTTGTTCCAGCTCCATCAACGCATTCATCAGCGTCTCCGGAACGAATTTTCCCCCGTATTCTCCAAACCGTCCCCTCTCATCTGGAACGACTCTTGCTGCTGTTTTTTGTGCATCAGCCATGTCCCTTCACCCTCTCCATCAATTCTCTTATTTTCTGTGCATCTTTTTCTCCGTCTGTCTCCACACCGCTGGACAGATCAATGACCGCAGGTTGATAGCGCTCGATCAGTTCTGTCACATTGCCCGCATGGATTCCCCCAGCGATGACCTCTGTGATCCCCTGGCAGGCTTCCCGAAGCCCCGGAATCTCCTCCCAGGTAAACCGTTTTCCCGTCCCACCTGCCTGTGCAGGATCGTAGGTATCGAATAAAAAGGCGTCTACTGAGTTCGCATAAGCTGCCAACCGATCAGCCGTGTCTTCTTTTCCAACCGCCATCGCCTTCCAGACCGGCAAAGAAAACCGTTCCTTGACTTCTTGGCAAAATGCCGGTGTCTCCTGTCCATGCAGCTGAATGACCGCAAGCGGCGCTTCTGCCAGCACTTGCGTCAATTCGCCTATCGTCGGATTGACGAAAACGCCCACCGCCGGCGGATGCTCCGGAACAGCCCGCAGCATTTCCCCTGCTGCAGCAGCCGTTACTTGGCGCTTGCTTGGAGCAAAGACAAATCCGGCGTAATCAACTCCGCATTCAGACAGTAGCCCAAGCGTTTGTTCGTTTTTGATGCCGCATATTTTGACCAGTGTCATGTAGACACCCCCGACGGTTTCTCGGCAGTCTTTCCGACGAGGTCGCAGACGGCTTTTGTCACATCAGGCTGTCTCATAAAATGCTCTCCGACCAAAACGGACCGCGCACCGCTTTTCCGTACACTTTCCACATCCTCCGGCGTCCCGATGCCGCTTTCGCTCACCACTGTCAAGGAAGGAGGCAGCTCCTTGATCAGCTCACGCGTGACATTCAGATCAGTCTGAAATGTACGCAGATCCCGATTGTTGATGCCGAGCAGCTTGGGCGTCGTATAGCGGAAAACCATGTCGCACTCTGCCCGGTCATGGACCTCGATCAGAACGTCCATGCCCAAATCTTCTGCAGCCTGATTCAACGCTCGAAGCTGGGCTCCCTCCAATATCGCGGCAATCAGCAGGACGCAGTCCGCCCCTGCCGCTCGCGCCTCGATGACCTGCAGCTCATCAATGAGAAAATCCTTGCGCAGAAGCGGACGATCTACCGCTGCACGTATGTCTTTCAGATAAGAGAGATGACCCTGAAAAAAGACTTCGTCGGTCAGTACCGATAAGCATTCGGCATCTGCCTTTTGATAGGCAAGGGCAATCTCTACCGGGGAAAAATCGGCCCGAATCAATCCTTTGGAGGGGGACGCTTTCTTGACCTCTGCTATGACGCTGACGGGGCGAACACTTGTCTCCAAGGCCCTGCGAAATCCCCGTGGCGGCTGAGACTGATTGACTTCTGCCAGTAATGACGCTGTCGTGTGCTCCTGTTTCAAGCGGCTAACTTCTTCTATTTTTTGCGCGACAATTTTACGAAGCATGAATCATCCCTCCTGCAATCTGGCGAATATGGTCCAACTTGCTCGCTACGTGGCCTTCATCGATCAATTCCGCCGCACGAATGACGCCTTCTTCAATCGTTCTTGCCCGATTGGAAAGGTATAGGATCGCCCCCGCATTGAGCAATACCACGTCGCGGGCTGCGCCACGCTCTCCTGCGAATACATTGGCGATGATCTTCGCGTTCTGTGCCGCATCGCCGCCTCGAAGGGAATCTTTTTCATGCCGATTGAGACCGAATTGTTCCGGCTCTACCTCATACGAGTGAATGCTTCCATCTCTCAACTCGGTGATATAGCTTTTTCCCGTCACCGTCAATTCGTCCAGTCCATCTTCGCCTGCTACGACCAAGGCCCGCTGGACGTTCAACTCACGCAGCACTTCCGCCACGATCGGCAGCAGCTTCGCATCGTATACACCCATCAACTGATGGCTGGCTCCTGCAGGATTGGTCAGGGGGCCCAACAGATTGAAGACCGTGCGCACCGCCAGCTCCTTGCGCGGTCCCGCCGCATGCTTCATCGCCTGGTGATAGGTCGGGGCGAACAAGAAGCAAAGGTTCGTCGCCCTCAAGCAATCAGCAGCTTCTGCCGGACTCAGGTTGACCGGGATTCCCAATGCTTCCAGGACATCGGCGCTGCCGCTCTTGCTCGATACCGCCCGATTGCCATGCTTGGCGATTCGCACGCCGTCACTGGCTGCGACGATCGCACTCGCTGTCGAGATGTTAAATGTATGGCTTCCGTCCCCACCAGTCCCGCAGGTGTCTACCAGCCCTGGCATATCCAGCGGAAAGCGGATCGCACGCGCTCTCATCGCTCTGGCAAATCCGATGATTTCTTCTACCTGCTCTCCTTTTAACCGCAGTGTGGCGAGGAAAGCCCCGATCTGCGCAGCGGTCGCCTTCCCGTCCATGATCTGTCCCATGGCTTCCTCCGCTACATGTCGGTTGAGATGTTGTCCTTGCAAAATTTGCTCCAGCGCTTTCGTCAGCATGTCAATTCCTCCTTGGGCGCAAACAACTGCTCCGCTTTTTCCAGCGCGGAAATCATCGCAGCCGCTTTATTTCGTGTCTCCTGGTACTCATGTGCCGGAACCGAGTCAGCCACAATCCCTGCACCTGCCTGGACATGGGCTTGACCATCCTGGAAAACCAGTGTGCGAATCGTGATGCAGCTATCGAGCGAACCGTCGAAGGAGATATAGCCGATTGCGCCAGCGTAGAGATGACGCGCATCTGTCTCCAGCTCTGCAATAATCTCCATCGCACGCAGCTTAGGCGAACCCGATACGGTGCCAGCCGGAAATACCGACAACAGGGCGTCAAAAGGATGCAAGCCTTCGCGAAGTTCCCCGGTCACATGGGAGACCATGTGCATGACGTGGGAGTAATGTTCAATCACGAGAGCTTCTTCGACTTTTACACTGCCGTACGTGCTGACGCGCCCCACATCGTTGCGGCCGAGATCGAGCAGCATGTAATGTTCTGCCCGTTCCTTTTCGTCCGCCAGCAGGTCCGCTGCCAACGACTCATCCTCTTGTGGCGTCGCCCCGCGCTTGCGGGTTCCAGCGATCGGTCGCATCTCCACTTTCTCGTCCTCGACGCGCACGAGCAGCTCCGGGGAGGTCCCTACGACTGTCTCATCGCCATATTCGAGGTAAAACATATACGGAGAAGGATTCAAGGTGCGCAGGACTCGATAGACAGCAAAAGGATCTACTTCCGTCTTTACGGAAAACCGCTGAGAGAGTACGACTTGGAAAATATCCCCGGCAGCGATGTATTCCTTCGCCTGTACAACCATTTGCTCGTATTGCTCGCGAGTCATATTGGCTTCCACTGTCAAGGAACGAGGCTTTTCTACAGCGACCGGAATCCGCTGGTCAGATACAGCCGGACTGCTTACCTGATTCGCAAGCTCTTCCAGCCGTTCACATACTTGCGCGTATTTTGCGGCAATGGCCGCTGCGGAATCGCTCTCTTCCACATGCAGGTTTACAATTAACCGAATCTCCTGCTTGAGGTGGTCGAATGCGATCATTTCATCGACGAACAGGAAGCGCATGTCCGGAACCCGCAAAGCTTCTTGGGAATGGGGAGGAAGCTTTTCAAAATAATGCAGGGTATTGTAGCCGAAAAAACCGACAGCTCCACCACTCAGGCGAGGCAAGCCTGGCAGCTTGGGACTTTTATAGCGCTCTGTCTCCGCTCGCAGGAAGTTGATGGGATTTCCTTCCAAACGGGTTGTCGAGCCATCCCGACGACGGACGCTGATTTCGTTGCCTTTTGCCTCCACGATCTGAAAGGGATTCTTTCCGATAAAGGAAAAGCGCGCCCAGCGAGCTCCGCCTTCCACACTTTCGAGCAAGAACGAATCGCGAGTCCGAATTTTTTGATACAAGCGGATTGGGGTCTCCTGGTCCGCCAGCAAGGTCATGCTTACAGGAATAAAGGAATACGACGCCGAGAGGGTTTGCACCTCGGCAAGGGAGGGAAAATACATGTGCTCTCATCTCCTTTTCGGGGAGCGGAAAAAGAAAATCTCTTTCCTGCCCCGCTTCTAGAGCGAGAGGTAGGGGGAGAAAATAATAAAAAAACCCAGGAAAAGACCTGGATTGGGTGTGTGTTCATACCCAGCCTGCTCTTCTCTTCTCTCCTCAACCTAACTCATCTCAACTCTGCTCTTCTCTACTCTCAGCCGGCATACTGCTATTCATACCGGGTAAAACGTCTCATCTGCCTCCCGCTCCTCTGTGAGCGGCTAAGGCTACTCAAAACTCATCTTGTGGAAAAACGAGGCGCTCTCGTTTTTACTATGGTAAAAGAGAGCGCCGCTCTTGTCAACTCTGTAGTGAAAAATGAATCGTTTCGATGGGGAAAATCCGGTCAGGACCGGTTGGTCAAATCAGGACGCAGCTTGACGGCATCGCGCAAAAAGACGTGTTGAATCTCCTTGGCCGATTTGTCCGTGTTCACATGCATGATCACACGCACGCACATAGGCAAGCTGCCTGGTACAGGAATCTCGCGCATGCACATCAACGGCACGTACGCCCAATCTTCCCCTTCCAACAGACGAGCTGCTTGCGCTGGAAATACCGAGCTGACGTCCTCGGTCGTGGTGAACAGCATGCTTGCAATGTCTTCTGCAGCCAGTTCATTGCGCGCAATGATTTCCTCCAGCATAAGCTTGGTTGCCGATATGACTTCTTCTCGCGTATCCTTCTCTACAGTAATGGCTCCTCGAATTGCTCGCACTCCCATTATTTTGCCTCCGCTTCTTCTCTCATCACACTAAGGATGTCATTTTCATCAATCTCTTTGACGACTCCGACACTGCCGATGGCACGCGGCAAAATAAGCGCCAGCTTGCCTCCCACAGTCTTTTTATCGCGTTTCATCGCTTCCAGTACAGCATCCGGCGACATGCCCGCAGGCCAGGTGGTGGGCAGGTGGTAGAGGCCAAGCACTCGCGCCGTACGCGCATAGGTACCGGACTTGGCAAAGCCGATGCGTTCAGCCAGCCTCGCCGCCACACACATTCCGATGGAGATCGCTTCCCCATGGTTGAGGATGGAATACGATGACAAGGCTTCAAAGGCATGGCCAAAGGTATGCCCCAGATTCAGCAAGGCGCGCTGTCCCTGCTCCGTCTCATCCTCGGAGACGATGGCAGCCTTGACCCGGCAGCCTTGGTAGATCGCTTTTGCAATCGCATCTGCCTCCAATGCCCCCAATCGGTCTGCTTCCTGCTCCAACCAGCTCACGAAGGTTTCGTCCGCAATCAATCCATGCTTGATGACCTCGGCAAAACCCGCCGCAATCTCCCGCTTGGGCAATGTCTGCAAGGTAGCTGTATCATAAATCACCGCTTTGGGCTGATGAAAAGCGCCGATCAGATTTTTGCCCAGGGGATGGTTGATCGCCACTTTTCCGCCGACGGAGCTATCGTGCGCCAGCAAAGAGGTTGGGAGCTGCACGAAATCAATTCCGCGCATGTAAGTCGCTGCCACAAACCCTGCCAAGTCGCCGACCACGCCTCCGCCCAGTGCCAGAATGGCAGACTTGCGATCCAACCCAGCTTTGATTGCCTCGGTCATGACGTTTTCATAGACAGCCAGGCTTTTGGATTGTTCGCCCGGCTCGATCACTTTGGCCACGACCGAATACCCTGCTGCCTCCAGCTCGGCTTGAAGCGAAGCGAGATAGTGGGCTGCTACATGCTGATCGGTAATGATCATCAGCTTGCTTTTGGACATAATCCCTACCTCTTGCAACAAAGCTGAAGCACGCTGCAAGAGATGTTCCCCTATCAATATCGGATAGGATCGTTCGCCCAACTCTACCTTCAATGTTTGCATGCTCATCAGAATTTCTCCGTGTAGGCGCGATATTGGCTTACGTTCTCCAGCATGTCGTCCATGGAATCAGACGGGAACTTCTCGCACATTGCCCGCGCGATTTCCCATGCCACGACAGCCTCGGCTACGACGCTTGCAGCAGGCACCGCACAGCTGTCCGATCGCTCAACACTGGCAGAGAACGCTTCATGCGTATCGATATCGACGCTCATCAATGGTTTGTACAAGGTCGGGATCGGTTTCATCACGCCGCGGACAACGATTGGCATACCGGTTGTCATGCCTCCCTCCAGTCCGCCTGCCCGATTGGATTTGCGGCTGTATCCGGTCTGTTCGTTCCAGGAGATCTCGTCATGCACCTGAGAGCCGGGACGTCCGGCCGCTTCAAAACCGATGCCGATCTCTACACCTTTGAACGCCTGAATGCTCATGATCGCTTGTGCCAGACGCCCATCCAGCTTGCGATCCCATTGCACGTGGCTTCCCAGTCCAATCGGCACGCCATCTACGATCACTTCCACGATGCCGCCAAGCGAATCTCCATCTTCCTTGGCCTTGTCAATCAATGCCATCATTTTCGGCTCTGCCTCTTTATCCAAGCAACGGACCGGCGATTCCTCGGTACGCGCAATCAATTCTTCCAAGCTGACATCCTGGCGTTCTGCCACGACATCGCCGATTTGCAGAACCTGTCCGCCGACGCGGATGCCGAATGCCGCCAGCAATTGCCGGGCCACAGCGCCAACCGCCACGCGAATGGTCGTCTCACGGGCACTGGAACGTTCCAGAATATTTCGCATATCGCGCTGATGGTATTTAATCGCTCCGTTCAGATCCGCATGGCCTGGCCGCGGACGGGAAACCCGGCGCTTTTCCTCCGCGCCCTCTACAGGCTCGACACTCATAATACCTTGCCAGTGGGTCCAATCTCTGTTTTCCACTACGAGTGTAATAGGCGCTCCCGTCGTATAGCCGTGACGCACACCAGAGACGACCTTCACTTGATCTTTCTCGATTTGCATCCGTCTGCCGCGTCCATGTCCTTTTTGACGGCGGGCCAGTTGTTCGTTAATCGCATCTACAGAAAACGGCAGATTGCTGGGAACCCCTTCAATAATTGCCGTTAATTGCGGTCCGTGTGATTCACCTGCTGTCAAATAACGCATCCTTTGCTTCCTCCATCCTTTTGGCGCTCCTGCACACCGTCAAAGCCCTATCATCAGGACGCCTTTCTTTATCACTTTTAAGCGCTATAATATCATACCTGCCATCCTGTGAAAATATAAAAGTGGCAATCCATATGGGATCCGCCTTCTTTTACGGAAAAACGCTCCTCCCAATAAGGAGAAGCGCAACGGTCTATCACACACTCAGAAGTGATCCACGATCATGTAGGGATTTTGACTAAGCGGACGTCGGTGGTTTTCAGTTCGCATCAGATCATCTAGTTGCGTCTGCTCCGCACCGAGTATTTGCCCACATTCTTGCAGCGTAATCAGGCCCCGACGATATGCTTCGATGACTTTCTGCTTATCCATCTGCATCCTCCCATACTAGTAGGTATTCCTAGTCTTGGAAGAAAAGAGCAGGGTTATACCTCCAGTAGGGTTGAATCATCCCATTTTCCGATAAAAAAACGTATCTTCTGCTTCAAGTTGATATTGATGCGGCTGAAAAATTTGCTCCGTGCTGCCGACGAACAGGACGCCGCCCGGTTTTAGTGCGCGGCTGAACTTTTGATAGAGCTCATGTTTGGCTTCTTCGGTAAAATAGATCATGACATTGCGGCAAATGATCAAATCAAATTGTGATTCAAAAGGATCTGCCAACAGATTGTGCTTCTTGAAAGTCACCTTGTTTTTCACTTCGTCCAAGATCCGGTAACTGTGCGTGTCCTTGGCAAAGTACTTCGAGACCAGGTCTGGCGGGCAGTCCTGCAGCGAACGGTCCGTGTACACTCCCTGCTTCGCTTTAGCCAGCGCCCCCTCATCGATGTCTGTTGCGAGCAAAGTTGCATCTACTTTTTTGCGCAGCAGGATGAGCGAAAGCGTATAGGGTTCCTCCCCTGTCGAGCAGGCGGCGCTCCAGCATTTGATGCGACTCGACTGCTTGGTCAATCTTGGCAGGATTTTGTTCTCCAGCACATCCCACCTGCCCGGATTGCGGAAAAACTCGGATACATTGATTGTCATTCGATCCAAAAACTCATAGAATAGCTCTTTGTCTTTGGAGATGGCCTCGAAGTATTGCGCGAACGTAGAATAGCCGCGTTTGAGCCGCAGAGAAGTCAAACGGCGCTTCATTTGCGCTTCCTTGTAGAGGGCTAGGTCTATACCAGTCATTTTTTTTACACTTAGGATAAATTGTAGAAAGTCCTTATCTTCCATATCAGCCATCCGCCATCCATCCTCTTTCCAATATCATTCATGCTATTCTCTAGAATATCGGCAAAACCCTATCGAGTTTGTAGCGAATTGTGACAAAAATAGAAAAAGACCCCAATATCGGGTCTTTTTCTGAATCCCAAGATTCCGGATTAGATCCAAGCTTGGATCGTTTTGTCATACGCCAGCACTTCATCTTTGGAGAACCACAATGCGATTTCACGCTCTGCGCTTTCAGGGGAATCGGAACCATGAATGATGTTCATGCCGACAGAAGTTGCGAAATCGCCGCGGATTGTACCGGAAGCTGCGTCAGCAGGGTTTGTTTTGCCCATCATGGAGCGAGCGTTGGCGATGACGTTGTTTCCTTGCCATACCATCGCGAATACAGGACCGGAAGTGATGAAATCTACCAATTCGCCAAAGAACGGACGCTCTTTGTGCTCAGCGTAGTGTTTTTCAGCCAGCTCGCGGCTTACTGTCATCAATTTTGCTCCTACCAGTTGGTATCCTTTTTTCTCGAAGCGGGAAACGATCTCCCCGACCAGGTTACGTTGTACGCCATCAGGTTTTACCATAAGGAATGTTTTTTCCATTGTAAGTATGCCTCCATTACCGCTATGTATTGGTGAGTGTAATCACACCACCGCAAATTTTATCAAAACAGTGGTTCGCAAGCAACAGCATGACCAAGAAATTTGTTTAAAATTTACGTTCAATGATAAAGTCGGCGATTCCCAGAAGAGAAGTTTTCGCCTGATTATCCGGCAAATCAGCCAAAACTGCGCGCGCACGAGCGATGTAGCGCTCCGCCAGTTTCTGCGAAAAGCCGATTCCTTCGTCATTGCGAACCATATGGACCGCTTCATGGACATGATCCCAAAACGTTTGCTCGGCGATCCACGTCTGGAATTGCTCGCGTGAGCGTCCGTAATGCGCGGAATAGAGCGCTGGAAGAGTGATGTTTCCGTTGAGCAGATCGCTGCCTGCCGGCTTCCCTAGCTGTTTTTCCGTACCGGTAAAGTCAAGGATGTCGTCGGTGATTTGAAAAGCCATCCCGACATTGTAGCCATACCAGTACATTTTGCGGACAATCTCATCTGCAGCTCCGCTCGCAATCGCCCCCATCTGGCAACTGATCGCGATGAGGAGCGCTGTTTTGCGCTTGATTCTGCGCAGATAGGTGCGGAAATTCTGGTTCCAGTTGTTCAAATCCTTCACTTGCTCGATCTCGCCCTTGCAAACCTCCACCATGGCGTGTGCAAGAATTCGATGCAATTGAGGGATCGGTAGTTGTGCTGCGATAGCCAAGGCACGCGCGAGTATATAATCCCCTGCATACATGGCGACCTTGTTGTCCCATTTGGTGCGGACTGTTTCCCGTCCGCGTCTTTTGTCCGCATCATCAATCACATCGTCGTGAACCAATGTCGCCATGTGAATCAACTCTAGCGGTACTGCGACGTGCTTGAGCTTTTTGATATCGTAATTTCCCCATTTGCCGCCGAGCAGAACAAAAACCGGACGAATCCGCTTCCCTCCGGCCTTCAGCAAATGCGTAGAGGACTGGTATAGCTCCCGCACTTCGGTGTCGATGGACTTTTCCAGTTCATCCTCAATGTACTGGACGTCCTTTTTCATCTTGAAGTAAATTTCGACAAGGTTCATCCGTCCCACCTATTTCATCGACGTAGTATTGATCGGTGTCGCCTGCAGAGTCCCGCTCTCTAGAAAGTCCTGCTCCCCTGTAACGGGGATGCCCTGTGGCGCGTATTCCTTGGTATAGAAGCTTCGGACCTACTCTCCCCAGCGGCGAAACAGCACATGGGGAACATCCAGCGCATCCAAAGCTTTGCCCACAACAAAGTTGATCAGATCATCCATCGTTTGCGGCTTCTGATAATACCCGGGCATCGCTGGAAGTATTTTTACCCCCAGACGAGAAAGCTTCAGCATATTCTCCAGGTGAATGGCATTGAGCGGCGTCTCGCGGGGCACGATGACAAGTCGGCGCCCTTCCTTCAACATCACGTCAGCGACCCGTTCCAGCAGATTGCCGGAGGCGCCTTGTGCCAGTCCAGATACCGTCCCCATCGAGCAGGGAACCACGATCATCCCGTCACAGCGGTAGGAACCGCTCGCGGCAGGACATCGAAAATCACGCAATCCCCAGTACTGAAGCACACCGGGAAAATCCTGCTGCAGCTTTTCCTGCAGCAGGGCCTCCCGATCCTGCGTATCCCAGTCCAATTCGTCGCGAAATACTTGCCAGCCTGCTTCCGTGATCATCAAATGAACGAGATGTCCTGCCCTCAGCAGCTCCTGAACCAGACGAACGCCGTAGATGGCGCCGCTTGCTCCTGTAATTCCGACAGCCCATTTTTGTTGAGTCATGTGATCACCAAATCAATCATGGTAAAAACAAACATGACAACACTCAAAATCCCATTCATATTGAAGAATGCAACATCCACTTTCGAGAGGTCTGTAGGCTTGACCAAGCTGTGCTCATAGATCAGAATCGCTCCGGAAATCAGCACCCCAATCAGGAACCAGAACGACAGATCCGCCATGGCATAAAGTGAAACCAGCCCGACAAACGTAAGGACATGGCACATTCTCGCCACGAGCAGCGCATTGGCAACCCCGAAGCGGCTAGGCATGGAGTACAAGCCTTCTTTGCGGTCGAAATCCGCATCCTGGCAAGCGTAGATAATATCAAAGCCAGCCGTCCAGAACATGACGGAAGCAAACAGCAAGAGTCCTGTTATATCAACCTGACCAGTCGTAGCCACCCAGCCGCCCAACGGACCGAAGCCGATGGCGACCCCGAGAACAAAGTGACAAAGCCAGGTAAAGCGCTTCGTATAAGAGTACAGCACGAGAACAAATACCGCCAATGGCAGAAGCTTCACTGCCAAATCGTTTAACTGGAATGCTGCGATAAACAACACCAGGAAAGAAACGACGATAAAGACAAGAACTTCTATCACAGATATCAATCCGGCTGGAATCGCACGTGTCTCCGTACGCGGATTTTTGGCATCGATGAAACGGTCAATCAGCCGATTGAGCGACATCGCTGCGCTGCGGGCCCCTACCATGGCTACCGTCACCCAAAAAATCTCCATCCAGGTAGGCCAGGTGCCTTCTACTACAATGCTGCCCAGTACCGCTCCCATAAACGCGAAGGGCAATGCAAAGATCGAGTGTTCAAATTTTATCATTTCCAATATGATTTTCAACTTGCGAAGAGCCATGCGATACACTTCCTATTCCCATTAGAAAACTTGGCTATACCGAGCCTTGGCTGCATGACAGGCAAAATCCCCTTTGGTCAAGGTGTTGGTTTTGTCCCCATATGCAAGGCTGCTACGCCTCCCATGAACAGCTTGATTTGAACAGGGTCGAGCCCTGCCTTTTGGAACATTCCCGCCAGTTCGCGACTGTCCGGAAAATTCGTCAATGATTGCGGCAGCCAAGCGTACTGCTCGTACTTGTTTACAGTCAATTTGGCGACGAATGGCAATATGTGGTAAAAATAAAGATAGAACAGCTGGCGATAGGGCTTGAAAGGAGGTTTGGACACTTCGAGTGAAACCACTTTCCCTCCTGGCTTGACCACTCTGGTCATTTCCTTCAGCACTGTCTGCACATCAGGCACATTGCGAAGGGCAAAGCCAATCGTCACAAAATCAAAGGTATTATCCTCGTAAGGCAGATTCATCGCATCGGCATTTACGAGCGAAACGACATGGTCCTGCTTGTGTTTTGACACCTTGTAAGCTCCGACATCCAGCATGTTCTGGCTAAAGTCCAGGCCCACTACCCGGCCTGTCGGACCTACTGCCTGTGCCAGCGCAATGGTCCAGTCGCATGTGCCGCAAGCAACATCCAAAGCTGTTTGACCAGGCTGAATATTCATTTGCTTCATGGTATAGTTTCGCCAGGCTACATGGCTGCCGAAACTGATGACGTTGTTCATTTTGTCGTAATCGTCCGCAATGCTTTCAAAGACGGAGTGAACAAACTGCGCCTTATCTTTCATGTGTGTCTGCTCCAAAGCTTACAACTCCTCAATGACCCGTTTCAATCGGTTCACCCGATGTGCATAACGAGCCGTAATGGCTGCCAGCATGTTACGCGTTTCCACGGGATGGAGATTCCGGGCCATCTGTTCACACATGCCGATCATATCCAATGCTTTTGTTTCAATGCTGTACAAAACCTGCGTGATCGTAGCCCCTGGTTTTTGCAACAGCAGCCTGGAGAAGCCAAAAGGTGGTTGCTGCTGCCACTTCAAATGCTCCCACTCTCCGATGACACTCTCCACCGTAGCCGTATCCCGAAAGAGATCAATCCAGAATTGCCGGGTATCCTCTCGTGTAGCGTACTCCTGCACAATCGCGACATAAAGGCCCGTATCGATCATATTGCGCAATTCCCAGTACTCTTCATCGGAGAAAAGCCTGCCGTCTTTGCCTGCGATATACAGCCTCATTTTGGCTTCGTTCACGCGCTGGACAGCGCCAGACAATACTTCGACCGCCTTTATCTCTCCTGCCTCGGCCAACAATTGATAGTAACGGCTGCTGTAATAATCTCCGGCCAGCACCGTTAATTGTCGATTACGTTCTGCCGCTTCCGTCTTTTCATAGGTGTTGGTCACAAGTTCATGCATGTCCAATCCCAGTTGGACGAGCCCAGTCGCTGTGCAGAGTATGGTGGCGCGTTCCTTGTTCATGCCCTGTTCCAAAAGAAAATGAAACAACAAGGAGAGTCTGCTCTCCGAAAGCGCGGGAACATCCACGTATTTCTCTACATAGGATTGGGTGGTTCGCTTGTAGATTTGTTCGATAATGTTGCGAACTTCTTCTACAGTTGGAGTTTGTTCTCTGCTCATGCGTCCTCCTCCACTAGCTGTACACAACCTGATGTCTTTCGCTTGTTCGTACACGTCCATTTTTCAAGCTGCCCGGTCAAAAGGCCGTCCTTACCATCATATCACACTTCGTTCCTCAGGGACTAATTCTCTCGTAAAAATAAGGGTCAATACGCACAGAAAAGGTTTCTTTTACGAAACCCGCTATCTCATCCGTCCCTTTCAAATTCCTGGCATGCCGGGAGTGCGTCTGCCGATCCGACTGAATCGCAACCAACAGGCGGTTTCCTCTCAAATAATCCCGATCTTCGAGCAAGCGAAAATAAACCTGGTTCACATTCCAAGTAAATGTAAACATTTGATTCGTTACGTTGTAAAAATCTTGATATACGAACGGAAGCTCCACATGCTGTTCCGGTTTTACGACGAGATCGACGTAAATCGAGGCATGATCCCATTTGATACGCTTAATATTATAATGTGTTGTAACCGTTGTAAACAAATCGAGCGTATTTTGCTCGGTTAGCCGGATCGGGGAAGAAGGCTGGAAAGTAGCCATATCAGCCTGTTTCCACCGATCGATCGGAATCAAAGATAGTACCAAGGCAAGCAATGAAGATACAGCGATCGCCAGAAATAGTCTTCTTGGCATCCGACATCCCTCCTCTCTCACCATTGTACAAACAAAAAAAGCAGGCTATGCCTGCTTTCCCATTCTTCCTCTATTCAGTCGTGTCGATGGTTCCGTGCTTGGAATAAATAAACGCGCTCCCTCTCACCTTGATCGCGGAGGTATGCTCGGTAAACTGCAAAATCATAACCTCACCCTTGTCCAGCTTTTCGGTATGGTGAAAACGCGTATCGGAGCCGCGAGTAAGTCCGATTACGTGTACACCATTTTCCTTCGCCTTCACGATGACGTAATCTTGTTGAAAGTTGGGTGTCTGGCTCATCTTCTGTCCTCCTTCTCGGCTAGCTGATCTACAAGCGGCTCAAGATTTTCTCTACATAGCGCTGCGTCTCTTGAGGAAGCAACGCGTATTTCTCCTTCAGCTCTTCGTCCGTAGTGATGCCGAGCCTGCTAACGCGGGTAGGACCAGCGTTGTATGCAGCCAAGGCCACTCCGATATTGCCATCGAACCGCTCCAGCAGGTTTTTGAGGTATTTGGTTCCCCCTGCGAGGTTCTCCTCCGGATCGTACACATTACGGACATGCATCGCCTGGGCGGTCCTGTCCATTAATTGCATCAATCCTTTCGCTCCTGCACCCGAGACCGCATAGGGATTAAAATTGGACTCCGCACGAACCACTTCGCGAACCAAATCTTCGTCTACCCCATGGGAACGAGCTGTCTTTTTGATTTTATCCAGGATGGACTGTATCGAAACATTGCTGACCTGGTCTGCCCCAACAGGCGTTCCGCTATACGGCCCGGCTGCGGAAGCTTCGTGCATGAAGCTCCAGTCAGATGCGCCATCGAGTTTGGATACGATCTCTTCTGCGCGGATCACGCGCTGGCCTGCATCCACCTGAGCCTGCAACAGATCAGCAAAAAGCGCATCTTCCGAAGTATAGGAATTCTGAGCGGCGGCCGTATCAAGATTTTGGAGTTGATAGTACATTGCTTGCGCCGATGCGGGTATCTTCATGACCTCAAACAACCTTTCCTACCTCTATCATCCCTCTATTATAGAAAAGATTGCGAGGGAATCCAAGAGCGGAATTGGAAAAAGTGGCCAAAAAAAAAAGAAGCCCGGATCTTCGGGCTTCTTCATCGGTTATACAATGGTCGGAATGCAGGGATTCGAACCCTGGACCTCACCCACCCCAAGGGTGCGCGCTACCGGGCTGCGCCACATCCCGACGTTGGTCTGATCGTTCAGATCAAGTAATTACGTATTTGATTATACAATACAGGCGCTCAATGTTGCAAGAGAGAAAAGCGAATATCTTCCATATTTTTTTCATCCTATTGAAAGATTTGTACGAATACGAAATTCAAGTTGCACCTGGGACTATAGAACTCTTTCCTATATTGTAACTATTTTGTAATCCATGTTCCTGTCCATTTGCTAGAATGTGAGTGGTATCCAAAAATTTACAGATGGAACAAGGAAAGGAGGAAGCAACTTTGAAAAAGAAATGGTTTGTTGTGTCTAGCCTTGCGCTGCTTGTTGGTTGCGCAAGCTTTTTCATCACGATTCAGCTTCGTGAGAATGACTCAGACATGATTGTCGAAGTAAGTATCCAAAGGACCCTTCAAGTTTTGGGAATCGAAACAGATATTGAGTCAATAAAGTCTTCACAATCAGTAAAAGATCGGACTTATTTTACTGATGGGGACGGAAAAAAATGGGTTTATATTGAGTATACCGATAGAACAGCATTCATAGAGGACATGGAAAACTACTACAATGGGGGGTTTATTGAATCCTTTATCGGAGTCCAAGCAAGCATAATGAGAAAACACTCACAAATAGGCGATTATATTCCAATCATCCTGCTGGACGAAGATTTACAGCAAGGCAGTTTCACATTCTCTCGAGATAGCGGAGAAACCTTATCCTTCCCAATCCATTATGAGTACATAAAAGGATGGGTATACGAAGAACCAATCCTCTTTGAATCAGCTTAATATCCATTCGATTAGCCATCTTGAGGCAGATAAACACGAGACCATCCCTAAACTCTGGGATGGTCTCTTATCCGTTCTCTCAATCTGCCGCCTTCTCCAGCTGCCCCGTCGCCGCATTCAGGAAACGGCTCTCGGCAGAGAAAGAGGGAACGTACGCCAGCTTTGCCTGCTCGTCTTTCATCGTGCTGGCATTCAGGTAGACATACTGCAGCTCCAGAGAAATGGCGTCCAGCCAGGCCCTCTTCGCCTGATCCACGTTAATCACGGCAGGAGTCGCTGCTGAATACCGTTGGAACGAACGAGTGGTCATGGCGGAAAGCGTGTTTTGGCCTCGATCGAAAGACAGTGTCAAGATCGGCTTCGCTGCCCGTATGTCGCCATGCATCGGGTACAATTCGAACTGGTAATCGCTCGCAGCTTCCCCATCCGCGTAGCGCTTCTCTCTCAATACGTAATCCCCTTTTTCCAGGCTCGCATACGATTCTATGAAATGGCGTGCTTTTTGCTTTGCTTCATCCGCATTTTTGCCATTGGAAGCGGTGGTCTTTTCCGCATCCTCCTCGTGGATGGTAAGCAGGGTCCCCGTATTCTCATCCGTTTTCAGAATCAGTATTCGATTTCCATCCGTTACGGTAAAAATCGTTTTGGCATCTTCATCCGGATGTTTTTGACGAGAGGTACGAACATTCAGCTTGCCGGCATCCAAGCCTGCATATGAGCTGGCAATTGCTTTCGCCTTATCAATGCTCATAGGTGCCGGCTTCTTGTCTTGATCCAATGTCCACTCTTCATCAACCGTTTCGTACGGAACAGTTAGCTTCTGGCCTGTCTTGGCGTCGATTCGGCTGAATGGCGACGATTGGTAGCCGAACTTGCCCCGTTCGTCATCGTACACCAGCTCTACGGAAAGCAGATCTGCAAACGCTCGTTTGGCATCTTTGCTGTCGATGACGCCAGAGCGGGACGGGAGCATAGCTTCTCGCAGCTCGATCTCTTTGGTTTGGAAAGAGCGGAGATTTCCGGCTGCATCGACGATGACAGATGCTGCCTCTTTTTGGACCGTGATGTTATTGACGACGGGATAGAGCGGTATCGCAAACCAATCGATCCCTATCCTGGAGGGCTGCAGCCCAGCCCTGAGATCGCTGCCGAGAACCTGATTGACGAACCCTTCGGCCTCATTGACAGCAGTCCACTGGCTAATCGAGCCCTTATTCTCCTTTGCATCCCAGAAAGCGTCAAGCCGCTCCAGCTTTCCTCCTTTGGAAAGGCGCAATGCAACCGAACCCGGTTGATGCTTTTGTCCGATCTCCTCAGGATGCTGGCTCAATTGCACATCCCAAGCGTCCTCTCCCTTTTTTTGAATTTGAACGTCAAGCTTGTGCTGACTTCTGAAAAAGAATTCCGCCGTCTCTTCTACAATCCGCTTCGCTTTGGGGGGCAGCTGCTTTATCTGTTCCAAAGCTTCCTTCTCCATGGCTTTGGGACTGCTGGCTTGTGCGACTGACACAGGAGCAAGGGGAGCAGCAAGCAGAATCCCGGTGCAGACCCATTTGATCCATGAATGATGTACCCGTTTCATGTGCATCTCTCCTTTCTTTCTAATCCAAGCACATATTCCTGATTTTACCATAACAAAGAAAAGAATCCAAATTTTCCAGAATATAAAAAACACTCCCCGAAAATGAGGAGTGTCTGGTATTCTTGTCATTTATTATACACGCATCAGGCTGAATACTTCTGCTCTGGCAGCCGCATCTTTTTCAAAGATTCCACGAACAGCCGAAGTGATCGTTTTGGAGCCGGGCTTTTTGATCCCGCGCATCGTCATGCACATATGCTCCGCCTCGATGACAACAACTACCCCATGCGGATCCAGCTTGCGCATCATCGAATCGGCAACGGTTGACGTGATCCGCTCCTGGAGCTGTGGTCGTTTGGCGACGACATCTACGGCACGGGCCAATTTGCTCAAGCCGACGACACGGCCTCCTCGTGGAATATATGCCACATGCGCCTTGCCAAAGAATGGAACGAGGTGATGCTCGCACATGGAATAGAACGGGATGTCCTTGACCATGACCATTTCCTCATGCTCTTCGCTGAATACGGTCTCGAAGTAGACTTCTTCATTGATGTGCATGCCTTCAAATACTTCCGCGTACATTTTTGCCACGCGTTTCGGCGTGTCCAGCAGCCCTTCCCGATCCGGGTTATCTCCTACGGCCTCCAAAATCATACGGACGGCCTGTTGAATTTTCTCCATATCAACGTTCATCCTGTACCTCCTAGCTTTTGGTTCTATTTGCACGATTCTATCTATCCGTACGAACCTATGACTTTTCTTTTGTTGGGTAAGATGTCCAAAAAACGAAACAAGGCCATCTTACCATATTCCTTGGTAAAAAACAAAAAATGAGTTCTTGCGACAGCACATTTGACAAATGCTCAAAAAGAAAAAAATCCACATCACGAAAATGTGGATTTTTTTATGTAAGTGTCCATTATCAGGCAATACGATTACTTGATGGAGTCTTTGAGTTGTTTACCTGGTTTGAACGCAGGTACTTTGCTGGAAGCGATTTCGATTTCTTCCCCTGTTTGTGGGTTACGGCCTTTACGAGCCGCACGCTCACGAACTTCGAAGTTACCGAAGCCGATCAGTTGGACTTTATCACCGGATTTCAGAGCATCAGCAATTGCATCCAGAACGGCATCAACTGCTTTTGTTGCATCTTTTTTGGTGAGTTCAGTGGTTTCCGCCACTTTTGCAATCAGTTCTGTTTTGTTCATTCTTGTTCACCTCCCCTCAAAGAACACCACAAGTCCTAGCTATTATTTTTCTTAACCGAAATGCGCGGTTTTATACACGTATTGGCTGTTTTTACCGCTCTGACAAGCTAATAGTAATACACCGATTTCTTAAATTCAAGTACCTCCTGTCGAAATTGAACGAAATACAAGAAAAAAAGGCATCCCATCACAGAGGGCGCCCCTTCTAATGCCTGTTTTTTTAGGTCTTTTTTCCCAACTCTTACAGGATAATTGCAATCAGTCCACCAGAGCCTTCGTTGATGATGCGTCCCAATGTTTCCTGCAATTTGTAGCGGGCATTGTCCGGCATCATGGTGATTTTGGCTTGGATGCCTTCCCTTACGATCGAGTGCAGGGATCTTCCAAAAATATCCGAATTCCAGATGGACAACGGATCTTTGTCGAAGTCTTGCATCAAATAGCGGACCAATTCTTCGCTTTGCTTCTCGGTGCCGATGATAGGAGCAAATTCAGACTCTACATCCACGCGAATCATATGAATGGAGGGTGCTGTTGCTTTCAATCTGACTCCGAAGCGCGGTCCTTGGCGAATGAGTTCGGGTTCGTCCAAGGTCATCTCATGCAACGACGGAGCGGCGATCCCGTAACCGGTGCTCCTGACCATATGTAGCGCTTCTGCTACCTGATCGTATTCACGTTTGGCGTGGGAGAATTCCTGCATGATTTTCAAGAGCTGATCCTTGCCGCTGATCTCGACTCCTACGATCTCCATCAAAATTTGATCGTACAGCTCATCTGGCGCGTAGAGATCGATTTCCGCAATCCCCTGGCCCATATGCATTCCCGCCAGGGAAGCATTCTCCACAAAGTCGTATTCATTGAAGAAGCCTACTACACGGTCCACGTCACGCAATCTGCGGATGTCCTGTACGGTTTCACGAACGGCTTCCTCATAGTTTTGACGCAGCCAGTGACCGCTCTCGAGCACCATCACCCAGCTCGGCAGATTGACATTGACCTCATGCACTGGGAATTCAAACAGCACTTCCCTCATCAGCAGCAGGATTTCCTGTTCTGTCATATGGTCTACGGAGAGAGCCACGACAGGCACATCGTATTTTTCCTGAAGCTGAACGCGCAGATTCTGTGCTTCTTCCGAGCGCGGACGTGTCGAGTTGACCACGATGACAAACGGTTTCCCTACTTCTTTCAATTCATTGACCACGCGCTCCTCGGCGTCGATGTATCCCACACGCGGAATCTCCGCGATGCTGCCGTCTGTCGTCACCACGATACCGATAGTGGAGTGCTCCTGGATGACCTTGCGCGTGCCTACTTCTGCCGCTTCCTCGAACGGGACTGGTTCTTCATACCACGGTGTATTCACCATGCGCGGCCCGTTGTCGTCCTCGAACCCTTTTGCCCCCTGTACCGTATATCCTACGCAGTCAACGAGGCGGACGTTGATGCTGAGACCTTCGGTAACATGGACATTGACAGCTTGGTTGGGAACAAATTTGGGCTCAGTCGTCATGATTGTTCGTCCGGAAGCGCTTTGCGGCAGTTCATCCGTCGCCCTGATCCGCTCTGCCTCTGATTGAATGTTGGGGATGACGACCTGCTCCATAAATCGCTTGATAAAGGTTGATTTTCCCGTACGAACCGGCCCTACCACACCAAGGTAGATGTCTCCGCCCGTCCGTTCGGCTATGTCTTTAAAGATGTCAACTCGTTCCACCATCGATGACCTCCTTCTATTTGTCTATTTTTACACTATGACCGTTTTTCCGAATTATCCCTGACCGCCAGCATTTTCCCGGGGATCTCGTACAAGTTCCGTGGACAGTACAAATATATGTCTGTACATCGCAACTAGAACAAAAAAAACGACTCTATTTACGAGTCGTTTTTCTTTCTTTATTTTAATTTCAGCAATTTCGGCTGGTCCCCATCCATCGTGTAAGGAAATGATTTGGCCGGCACGAAGCTGGATTCCCGCGCCATGACGTAACGCGGATCTGTCCGTTCCTGAACAGTCGCCTCGCTCTCTCGAAGAACAGTGGCGATGTCGATGGCATAATCGATGCCAACCTCACCTTTGCCGTTCATGATCAGAGGCAGGAGGTAATTCCCGGCCGTACCCGGCACCTGTGTCTCCTTCATGCCGATTTTGCCAAAGTCGATAGAAAAATAGCCTTCTCCCAAATCTGCCTTGATCGGCAGCTTGTCGTCATTTTGATAGCGATAGCTGTCTACCGCCCGCTGGACATCTGCCACCGTGCTGACGGAGGGCAGATGGATCAGTCTGACGGCAGGATTGGTTTCCACGTCAATCAAAACGTATTTATAAACCCCGCCCTTTTCAAAGGCATTGCCCGGCGCGTCCGGCATGTATTTCGGGATCAATTTGCGAAACTCAATCTCGTACTTCTCAAAAATCGGTGTATTCATGTCTTTGGTCACGATCGGCAGAACGGATGTATCCGCTTTGAACTGATCAATCGCTTTTTGCGTCTGCTCCAAAAAAAAGGCGCTCGGCATCTGGTTCTCCGCCCGTCTTTCATCCGGATACAGGCATCCCGTCAATGCTGCGGATACCAGAATCAATGCCACTATCAGGTACTGCCATTTGCGTGATGAATCCCCCATCTTCTCTATGCACCTCTTGCCTCAATCTTCATTTTCTTCCCGTTGCCGCTGCAAAGCCGCCTGTACCACCGACTTCAGCCTGTTTTCCGGGATGCGTACAATACAATCCTGCTGCGTCGCCTTCGCTTGACACCCTAATCGGACGCCTTGCGCGAGATCTTGCGCCGAAAGCTTTCGCAGCTCCAACTCTGTCGGTGCTGTCAGTTCTCCCTTTTCCAGGACGATACGGCACATCAGACAGGACGCATGACCGCTGCAGCGTTGCGGAATCACGACGCGTGCCGAACCCGCTGCACTGACTACCGACTGCCCAGCCCTCGCCTTGATCGATTTGCCGGTTGGTAAAAAGGTCATTTTCCCCATCAATCACTGCTCCCAACTAATAAGGCCGATGAGCAACCGTCACATCGCCGTCTTTGACGAGTTGAATCTGGCAGCCCAGCCTGTACCCCTCGGCTCGCTCTGCTTTTCGCAAACGCAGCTTTTCTTCTTTGGTGACTTCATTCAGCAGCTCTGCCCCTTCGACCACAAAGGTACGACACTGTGCGCACACACCGCGCTGGCAGGCATGTCCCCAGACGATTTTGTGCTGTTTGGCCAGTTCCACGATGGTTTTGCCTGTCTCTGCGGGAACTGTGTGGCTCCCTGCGCGTGTCTGCATCGTAAGTTGTCCCACTACTGCTCCCCCTTACACAAAAATAACGATGAGGATTAAAACAAAGATTGTAATCAGCATCAGCAGACCGAGCGTTCTAAACAAGAAACGGAGCCAGCCGTTTTGTGTTTTTCGAGAAAAAATCATAAGAAAATTACAGACGAACATCAGCCCCATCGCGACAAAAGAGATGTTCATCTTGGTGATAGGATCAATATACATCTACCCTGCAGCATCCTTTGCATTTTTGGTTTCATTATACCATACTTCACCATCCTGCACCTGACGGATGTGAACCTCCAACTAGACGTTCGCATAGACTATTGTGATGAATTCGCCTATTGGAGGGATTGCAGAATGAGTAGCAAACGGAAATGGCGAAATCCCTATGCTCCCATCCCCAGCAAAAAACTGAATGATCAGGCAACGGACGTCTCCCTTGCCGTAACGTCCAAAAAGGTAATCCCCGCAGTCGATCTGCGCACTTCCGTATCCAAGATGCGCAATAATATTAAAGGGATTAGTACAACCATTCGGCAAGTGGAACAAACCATGGACACGCTCTACGGCGCCATGGAAATGTTCGAGAATCTGGGAAAACGCTCAGCCGAAAAGGCGCAAGCAACAGAAAAGACGGCCAACAAGAAGAAAGCAGCCGTACAGCCCGCCCGTACAGCCAGCGAACCGGTGACGGAGCCGGAACCAGAAGAAAGCAACAGCAGCGTCAATAATCCGCTGGCGAATATCGACATTAGCCAATTGCTCGGATTGCTGCAATCTCCACTGGTCCAGAATTTGCTGAGCCAAACGTTCGCCAGCAACGGCAAGCAACGAAAAAAAGAGGGGTGATTCCCCTCTTTTTTTCTTGTTTCTGTAGGTCAGCCATGTCCCTGTAGAGCCATGATTGTTCCTAATGTTACTGTATGACGGTTTGCTTCGCATGCAACGGTCATAATCGCCCATTTCTCTTACCTGAGCAGCTTGTTTAAAGAGGAAAGATCCTGGAGATTGATTTCCTTGTCCCGAAACATCTGAATGATCTTGTCCTCGCGTTCGGGTGTCAGTTGTTTTCCGGTCAAAGTAGCCAACGACTGAATCATTTGACGAAGCTTGGTTTCATCTTCAAAATCGCTTTTTTTCACCTGACTGGCTATTGCTTGCAGCTTGCCTTCATCTACCTTGCCAGCCAACTTCCCTTGCAGACTATCCAGGAAACGGCGAGATCGATTGTTGTTCATACAAAACCTCCTCCTGCATCTGGGCTTTCACCCTATCTTATGTGCAGGAGCCTAATTGTGTGAGGAGAACTGCTACGAACGATCCGCTTCTGGATTCAGATAGCTCATTTCAAAGGTTTTACCGCGTCCCATCAGTTCTTCCACACCTTGTCTGGCTGTCTTTCCTTCGAACAAGATCCCGTACAACACTTGTGTGATCGGCATTTCTACCTGTTCTCGCTGAGCCAGCGCATAGGCGGCGTGGGTGGTGCGGACCCCTTCCACGACCATGCCCATTTGCTCCAGGACCTCATCCAGATTCTTACCTTGGCCGAGCATATAGCCCGCACGCCAGTTGCGAGAGTGCTTGCTCGTGCAAGTCACGATCAAATCCCCGACTCCGGCAAGACCAGCAAATGTCAGGGGCATGGCCCCCAGCTTGATCCCCAGACGGCTTATCTCCGCGAGGCCCCGCGTCAAGAGAGCAGCTTTGGCATTATCCCCATAGCCCAGGCCGTCGGACATTCCGGCGCCGAGTGCGATAATATTTTTCAAAGCGCCTGCGATTTCTGCCCCAACCAAATCCGGGTTGGTGTAGACACGGAAATTTTGATTCATCAGCAAATCCTGCGCCCGCAGCATGCTTTCTTCATTTTCAGATGCCACGACTACCGTTGTCGGCTGTTCGCATACCACTTCCTCGGCATGGCTCGGTCCCGTAAGGACTGCCAGGCGGGAGGCAATCTCTGGCGAAAGCTCTTCTGCGATCACTTCGGACATCCGCTTCAAGCTCTCCAGCTCAAACCCTTTAGTCGCATGCAGCAGCCAGACATCCGGGTCAAGATAAGCAGCCATGCTTTTGCAAACCTGGCGCATAGCGTGCGAAGGAACAGCAAGCAGCACGACAGGCGTTCCCGCCACTGCTTTCTCCAGGCTTGACGTGGCGACGATGTTGGCAGGAAGAGTCGCCTCCGGAAGATATTTTTGATTACGATGTGTTTGGTTTACTTCATCCGCCAATTGGGCATCACGCACCCACAGCGTCACCTGATGACCGTTTTTGGCCAAAACAGATGCAAGTGCTGTACCCCAACTCCCAGCGCCAATCACGGCGACGTTTTGAATCAAGAGCGCTCCCTCCACTATTTCATCTCGGCTTGCTCCCGTCGATACCACCCAGGGCAATGACTACCCCAGTTTCCGATGTGATCGATCTCCCAGTTTTCGCTCGTTCCCTGCAAGAAGATTGCGGATATTGTTATAATGCCGAATGTAGGCAAAGACAGCGAGCGCCAGACTGGTCCAAACAAAGGCGTTTGGCTTGTCCAACAGGTAAATCGCAATCGGGAGAGCCGATACCAGAATCAGCGATCCCAGCGATACATAACGCGTTATCGCAATCGTGACCACGGCAAGGACGGCACCGATGAGGAAGGCGAGGGGCGAAAAGCCAAGCGCCACACCCAAAGTAGTGGCGATTCCTTTCCCCCCGCGAAATCCGAAAAAAATGGGCCAGTTGTGACCAGCGATGGCAAACAACCCTGAGATGGCATAGGCGACAGGGTCTCCGCCTGTCAACAGGTGGGTGATACCCATCGCCAATAGTCCCTTCGCCGCATCCAGCAACAGAACAAGGATTGCCGGTCCTTTGCCGAGCACCCGCAATGTATTCGTCGCGCCTGCGTTGCCGCTCCCGTGAGAGCGGATGTCGATGCCGGCAATTTTTTTGCTAATGAGATAGCTGAAACTAATGGATCCAATCAAATAGCTGATCACCCAGGATAGTAACACCATGACCCTTTCCCTCTCCCTACGTTTTTTTCCGGGTCCAGATACGTACAGGCGTGCCTTCAAAGACAAACGCTTCACGTATTTTATTCTCTATGTAACGCTCATAGGAGAAATGCATCAGCTCCGGATCATTCACGAATAGGATGAATGTCGGAGGCTTCACTGTTGCTTGTGTCGCATAGTTGATTTTCAATCGTTTGCCGCGATCAGATGGCGGCGGCGTGCGGATCGTGGCATCCGTCATCAAATCGTTCAGTACGGACGTCGGCACTCGCATCGAATGCGCTTCTGCTACCTCGTTTACCTTGGGCAGAATCGTATGCACCCGCTGTTTGGATTTGGCCGACACATAGAGGATCGGCGCATAGTCCAGATACTTGAACTCTTCCCGGATCAACTCGGTAAATCGCTGCATGGTTTTGTCATCTTTTTCCAAGGCATCCCATTTGTTCACGACAATGATAACCCCGCGCCCCGCTTCATGGGCATAGCCGGCGATCTTCTTGTCCTGCTCGATGATGCCCTCTTCGCCGTTGAGGACTACCAGCACGACGTCCGAATCCTCAATGGCCCGCATGGCCCGCATGACGCTGTATTTCTCCGTGTTTTCGTATACCTTGCCGCGCTTGCGCATCCCGGCGGTATCCACGAGAATATAGCTTTGGCCATCCCGCTCAAACGGGGTGTCGATGGCATCGCGTGTCGTCCCAGCTACATCGCTGACGATGACTCGTTCTTCACCCAAAATGGCATTGGTCAAGGACGATTTGCCGACATTTGGCCGACCGATAATGGAGACGCGGATCACGTCTTCCCCAGTTTCATCCTCATCAGGGTCCGGGAAGTGCTTGACGACTTCCTCCAGCATGTCCCCAAGTCCAAGTCCGTGGCTTCCAGATATCGGAAACGGCTCGCCAAGGCCAAGCGTGTAGAAATCGTAAATATCAGCCCGCATTTCCGGGTTGTCTACTTTGTTTACGGCAAGGACAATCGGCTTTCCCGTGCGATTCAGCATGCGCGCCAATTCCAGATCGGCATCTGTCACACCTGTTCGACCATCTGTAATCATGACAATGACAGTCGCTTCATCAATCGCCAGCTCCGCCTGATAACGCATTTGCGTGAGAATTTCGTCGGTCTCGCCAAATTCAATACCGCCGGTGTCAATGACATGGAAGGAGTGGGTCAGCCACTCTCCCTTTCCATACAAACGGTCACGGGTTACTCCCGGCTTGTCCTCCACGATGGCGATGCGCTCGCCGATCAATCGGTTAAAAATCGTGGACTTGCCCACGTTGGGTCTCCCCACAATGGCTACCACTGGCAATCCCATAGTTGACAACACTCTCTCTCGTTTTCTGTTTTTGACTAGCTAATCATACCATACACTCCTAATGCCGAACAATGACCAGGGTATCTGCTGTCACCTCATGCACCATCCCGTCCAGAATTTTTTCCAGAAGGAAGGCGATCTGCTGCTGTTCCTGTTGATCTGAACAAAAAAAGATGGGAGCACCGCCAGCGACCCGGTCCTTGTTCAACGTAATGACAGCAAGGATGCTGCTGAGCATGTCCTGCACCTCCTGCATGCAGATTAGTCTTGCTTGGCTTTCGTGGGCTTCCTATAGACACTCTCCAGGATTGGCACTGCTCCGATCACCGCCCGCGCTTTCTCCATGTCCTTCACCTGCGGTAGCAGGAACACGCCTAAACGTCCTGTAGCCATATCCCTCTTGGCCAGCGGCGTCAAGGAAGGCTCGCCTGTATCCATGTAAACGCCAAGCTGTGTCGAAACATCGTGGAGTATCGCTTGCCTCTGTCCCGGCTGGGAGATCGTCACTTTTGCATTGGGGTCCTTCGGGGAGAGGATCATGCCCATGCCATGCTGCTGAATGACTTTCTGCGCTTCCTCGAGACCGACGTTCATGATGTAGATATCGCCTACATACAGATCCTTCCCCTCTACTCTCACCTCAGCCGGCTCGATGTCCACGATCAGCGACAGCGTCTTGCCGGACATCAGAAACTTTGCGATCAGAAGCGTAATGATTCCGGCGATGATACCGCCCCACCAATGAAAGAACACGGCCGCGAGGGTTGTAACCAGCGAACAGAAGATGACCAAGTAATTTCGTCCTTCGAATACCAGCGCGATCCCCTCGATATAAGGGCCTCCCCGGGGTACCAGCTCTTGCTTGTCGATCTCGGTCAAGGTCGTCCGCTCCATATTGCGCACATCCCGAAATTGCTGGGCCGCCACGGTCAAAAAGGTAACGGCTGTGTAGTTTTCCTTGAGTAATGCGGGAATGGCTACAGAGCCGAGAGCAGCCGCTATGACCCCCAGTGCAACCTGGATGATTTTCCCATGCGGATAGGTCGGATATTGACGGTAATCGGTGCGAAGCAAGTGGATCCTGCACATAATCCCGAATGTGAATCCCAGCAACAATGGCACGAGAAATTCACTCGCCAGCAATTCTTTGAACAATCTCGTCATCCCCTACGTGCATCTGATTTGGAGGGTTCGGCATGACTCCACCCGATCCAACGACAAATCCACAACCAGACAACTCGGAAACAAAACCAGAAGGAAAGAGAGCTCCAGATCAGATCTTGTGCGAACTCACTCCCAAGCTGACAGGTTCCGGACATTTTCCCGAAGTACAATCCGTAGATTGCATCTGCCAGCACGATAGAGAGCAAAAGGCAAAATAACTGCGATACCCCCCGCCTGTTGATGATCACGGCTGCGACAATCGCCACTGTCGGCAATATGATCCGCTCGTCCCAAAACAACAAGATTGGATCGGTAAAAAAAATCCAACGAAGCCAAAACAAAATCCAGGCCATGACGATCGCAGCAAACAGATGAAAGCGGCGCCTTTGAGCGGGGATCTGGACGTACAGCCAGCCGGAAAAAAGCAGCGGCATAATCGTTCCACTCAAGCTGATCTCGACAGGTGCAAAAGCGAGTGTCCAACTCACGAACGAGCAAACCAGAAAAGCGACGAGGATGGCCAACATTCGTCTTCTCGACAGGTTTAGCTCACGTAAAAGAAGATCGAAACTTCCCATCCAAACGAGGCAGATGAGGCACCACTGGATGAGAATCGCAACTGTCCCTTCGTTCATGTTCATCTCCTCAAGATGTGGTTGTCTCCCCAAAGTATGCCTCATCAGGCAGTCTTTCATGTGGTTTGAGAATGGCTCAATCTCGATTGGCCCACCCCGCTAAATCGATCTTTCGCTGCTGGGCATACGTGCAAATACGTTCGGAGAAAATGAGTGGAACGCTTGAAAAATCCTTCACCTGGGTGATTCCGAGAGCTGTCATGGCTACTCGGACTTGATGGTGCCATTCGTCAACTGCATGTAACGCGCCTTCTATGGATTGGGTTTGGACAATGCGCAAAAACCCGCCGGCGATCCCGACTGCATCCGCACCCAATGCCAAGGCTTTGGCTACATCCAACCCATGCCGAATGCCGCCTGTCGCCACGAAGGCTGTTCCGCGATTCATCCATTCCCGTGCCTCCAGCAAGCTCTCGACTGTCGTTAAACCCCAATCGTCAAACATCGGAAGCGGTTTGCTTCTGCGCATATTTTCTACTTTGGCAAAATTGGTGCCGCCGCGTCCTCCGACGTCAATCATCGGGATCCTGATGTCCATCAGCTTCCCAATCGACTCTTTCGTCATGCCGAAGCCCACTTCTTTGACGAGAACAGGTACGGGGACCTGTTCCGAAATGCGCTCCATTCGCTCCAAATAACCGGTAAAGTCCCGATCTCCTTCTGGCATTAACAGTTCCTGCATCACATTGAGATGAATTTGCAAACCATCTGCCTCCAGCATCTCCACAGCCGCCAAGGCCTGCTCTACTGAAGCTTCTGCACCGATGTTGGCGAAAAGAATGCCGTTCGGATTCTCTTTTCGTACGACACGGTAGCTGTCACGGACGGAAGGGTCGCGCAAAGCTGCCATTTGTGACCCAACTGCCATCGCCAGTCCTCTTTCTCTTGCTATGATCGCCAAGTTCCGATTGATGGTTGTCGTAGAAGCAGCGCCGCCGGTCATGGCATTGATAAGGATCGGAGAAGAAAGGCGAAAGGAGCCCATGGTTGAATCAAGGCTCGTGTTACCATAATATATATTCGGTAAACTGTTGGGGACAAAACGAATCTCGTCAAAGCCGTTTGTCTGCAGTTCATTCGTAGCCAACGCATGCTGAATATGATCCATTTTACGCTGAGAACGATCCATCGATCTGATTCCCCCTCTTCTGTTCCTGTACAAAAAAGGGATACGCCTAAGCGTATCCCCCACACTTCCTGCTTTTTACTTGAACTTGTCTTTCAAATCACCGAAGAGTTCGCCCAAAGTAACGCCCATTGGCTGGTTGTTCTCTTGTTGGAACTGTTGCTGTTCCTTTTTGCTGGCGCGTTCCGCTTGTTCAACACGATCTTCTTCCACGGCGCGAATGCTCAAGCTGATGCGCTGTTCTTGTGGAACGACATCCAGGACCTTCACCTGAACCTCCTGGCCTTCCTTCAACACTTCTCCAGGTGTGTTGACGCGGCGATTCGCGATTTGCGAGATGTGCACAAGGCCCTCAATGCCAGGAGCCACTTCTACAAACGCGCCAAAAGAAACCAGACGCTTCACCGTTCCGCTGACGATGGAGCCCGCTTTAAATTCTTCCGCCACATTGGCCCATGGACCTGCTTGCGTTTCCTTGATGCTCAGCCCGATGCGCTCGTTCTCCTTGTCGACCTTCAGTACCTTTACGGTCACCTTGTCGCCTTCTTTTACGACATCAGAAGGTTTTTCGACGCGGTTCCAGGCCAATTCGGAGACGTGCACCAGTCCGTCTACTCCGCCAATATCAACGAATACGCCGAAATCTGTCATGCGTTGTACCGTACCTTCCAGAATTTGTCCTGGTTGGATGGTATCCAGAATCGATTTCTTTTTCACTTTCACTTCTTCTTCCAGAACAGCTTTATGGGAGAGGATCACTTTGTTCTTTTCTTTATCCATCTCTACTACTTTCAGGCTCAGTTCTTTTCCTTTGTAGTCGGAAAAGTCTTCGACAAAGTGGCGCTCTACCATGGAAGCCGGGATAAATCCACGCACGCCCACATCGACAACGAGGCCGCCTTTTACAATTTCCTTCACGACCGCGTGGATCACTTCGCCGTTTTGCATTTTTTGTTCCAGGTCGGACCAGGCGGATTCCATCGCAACAGCCTTCTTGGAAACAACGAGTTCTTCTTTATCATCGTTAAGCTTGATGACTTTTACTTCAAATGTGTCACCGACCGCTACCTCATCGGCAACCTTCTCCACGTGCAGCGGGGATAGCTCGCTGATCGGGATCAAGCCGTCATATTTGTAGCCTACATCTACAAGCGCTTGTTTGTCCTCTACTTTTGTCACTGTCGCTTTTACGACATCTCCTACGGAAATTACGTTTGCATCCGTTAGGCTAACATTCGTTTCTTCCATCATCATAAAGACCTCCTTCATACCATCCAGTCCCCAACTGTCCGTTAGTGGCGGAATTCTCCTACCATCTTGCAAGAAGCGGGAGCATGTATATTTTTAACTGACGCCTTGAAGGCAGTTCAGTTAGCTGACGAAGCCATTTCATTCCAGTACAGGTAGTATTCTTCCCTTTGGAGATTCTATACCGAGACCTTGGAACGATGCTGTTCGTGAAGAGAGCGGATCTGTGCCATGATCAGATCCGTCGTTTCCTTCAGCGTATCAGAACCTGCTTTGGCCTCACGCAAGGAAGTCAGGTCAATCGGTTTGCCATAGACGATCTTGATTGGCCGAAACGGGCGATACGGGCCAATGATCGCTACGGGCACTACCGCTGCCTGCGATCTCAGAGCAAACATTGCCACACCGGGCATCCCGGCGCCGACCTCTCCTGTTTTGCTCCGTGTGCCTTCTGGAAAAATTCCCAAGATTTTTCCTTCTTCCAACAATTTTAAAGTGGAGCGAATCGCTGCTCGATCCCCTGCTCCACGCTTGACAGGAAATGCCCCAAACTTGGTGATCAAAAAGGAAAGGACAGGGATCCGAAAAAGCTCTTCCTTCGCCATGAAAAAGACCTGCCGTTCAATCCCGGAACCCAGGAGAGGAGGGTCCCAAAGCGAGATATGGTTGGCGCAAAGGATCACTGGGCCTTCCTTAGGTATATGTTCACGCCCGATCACTTGCCAACGGAAGACAAGCGAAAATATCGTGCGGAAAAAGCCTCGGAATAGACGATAATAACTCACTGGCTCGACTCTCCCACTCGCTCGCAGATTTCCAGAATGCGCTCCGCCACCTGATCGATCGTCATGCCTGTCGTGTCGACTAGGACGGCATCCTCCGCCTGACGCAACGGCGCCACCTCTCTGTTCATGTCTCGCTGATCACGCTCGGCAATCTCTCGCTCCATTTCGGCCAGGTCCGGGTCGAATCCTTTATCGCGCAGTTCTTTCCATCTTCTCATTGCCCGCTCTTGAATCGAAGCGGTCAGGAAAATTTTCACCTCAGCATCCGGCAACACATGCGTCCCGATGTCACGACCGTCCATCACGACCTTTCCTTGGACGGCGAGGTTGCGCTGAAGAATCAGCATTTGCTCGCGCACGGCTGCATAACTGGCTACAACGGAGGCGTATTGACTAACATTTGGCGTGCGAATCCATTCTGTCACATCCGTATTGTTCCAATAGACATGCTGTTCGCCTTGTATGCGACGCAAACGGATGTCATTTTCTTGCAAAAGCTTTGAAACGACTGACTCGTTTTCAATCGGCAAGCCTTGATCAAGGACCGCCCAGGCCAAGGCGCGGTACATGGAACCTGTGTCGATGTACAGGTAGTCCAGCTTGCCGGCCACCATTTTCGCCACCGTGCTTTTTCCCGCTCCCGCTGGTCCATCAATGGCAATATTCATACCTTCTCACCTGCTATGTACTGTAGTCCAAAAAGGGAACATAAGAAAAAATTTGGTTGACGCCAAATCAAGGAAAAACAAGAAAAGCTTCTGTCGAAGCCTTCTTTCCCACATATGTCTTTTTCATAGTACCATAGGATGGTAACATGCGCAAACCTTACGGAGCCTCTGAAACCCCTTCCAGTCTTTGCGTCTCAATCAAAAACGCTCGAGCCGGATCGTACTGAAACAGCACTTCGCTGCCCACCAGCACGATAAAACAGATCACGATACCAGCGATGATGACCTTCTCGATTCTTTGAGAAAAACGACGGAATCTCTCGTTGTAGCGGCTTGTCATGATGTCCCATCCTGTCTGGTGTCACTCAATAACACCCTTTTTGCGCAATTCCAATTGTCTTTCATAGCAGGCCCGTACTACCTTGGCCCGATCAGCTTCGCTTATTTGTATAAATTTCCCAGAAATCCACTGCTGCATTCCCTTTTCTTCAGCTGGTTTTTGGCGCACTACCTGCAATTCAGCAGAAGCATGCTGCACTGTCCCCGCTTTATTCGGCAGGGAAATCCACACCTGGATTCTGTCGTTTTCTTGTATGGTGTAGGAATCTTTGCAAGTAAACGAAAGTCCTCCTCCGCTCACATCCACCGTTCGAGTGAGAAAATGATAGTTGCGTATGGGATCGTTCAACTTGACAGCAATATCGAGCGAGGTATCGATGCGTAAATAATTGCGCCTCTGTGTACGGCGAATGTCCCCTTTCTCCGGCAAACCGAGCAACAAGACTGGAAGCGGCTCGCTTTGTCTGCCTACGATCGAAGTCTGGAACTCGTACCGCGACCCATCCTCACCCAGGTACCATACGAGGCAAGGTGTACCGACTTCGAGTAATTCGGTTCTCCCCGTGCTCTCGCTGGTAGGCAGCTCGATGGAGGCAATTCCTTCTTTACTGTCTGTGATCCTGCTCTTATAGGAGTGAGCGAGTATTTCTTCAGAGGAACTGATTACGTTTAGTCTTACTGTTTGTCCAATCCGCGGAAGCATCATTGCAGCGTTCCTCCCTTTCCCTCTCATGCTCCCATTATATACCCTTGTCCACAAACGGAAAACAGGGAAAGCCCCTTTTTCAGGCTTCCCCCGGAGTTTTATCGAGTCCCATGCGGCTGGTTGCCCCCGCCTGTGATCATTTTGACTACCTCTTCCTCATCCCCTGTTTCGGCGTTGATGTAGATCAAGTAGGTATTTCCTTCGTAGTTTCCGGTCATCTCCCAGGCAAGGACTTCATTGCCATCGCTCTTCCCTTCAATCATGGCGAGTCTCTGGTTTGTAACCTTCACGGCAGGATTCACCTGTTTTCTTGCTTGTTCCTTGCTGATTTTCGGCTTTGGAATCGTCCGTTTTTTGTTGTTGAACAGGTATTCAGTCGAATTGAACGCATGTACGTTCCCAGTATCCAGCGCCACTTCGACGACTACGGAATCAGGATAGATGCGGACACCATCTTGCACGGGAACGAATGTAAAGACAGCGGAGCCTTGATAGTTGTCCACCTCCGAAACTTCCATATCCCCGTAGCCATGGGCCCGAAGAAATTTCTGGCCGCTTTTGCGGGCTTGCTCAATGGAGATTTTCTCTTTCCCGATCTGTCTTTCATCCATCAGCCAAACGACCTTGCCGCTGCGCTTCGTCACATCCATGTTGATCGAGCTTCGCTCATTGGGGGTATGAATACGAACGCTATACGCGGAGTATCCCTCGCCTTTTCCGTTTTCGTCTACATCTACGCGGACCCCTTTGCCCTCCTGCTTGCCGACGAAATCCAAAGCGATCCTTTTTGCTTCTTCCTTGCTGATCTTTTTGCCGTCAATGCCCTTGATCCTCATTTGCTTCTTCTTGTCGAGACTCTGAATGCCGGCTCCCCAATCCAGTTCCGGATACTCCTGGACTTTTTTCTCGATTGTTTTGAAGCCATCGATAATCGTATTGTCTGATTTTTTGTCATCCGAGGCCAGCGCCGTCTCCACATCCATCCAGCGCAATTGCTTGTCAATCACATTCCCCTGCACTTTGCGAAGCTGGTCTTGAATGTCGGCCGCATGCTTGTGCAGACTTTTCAAGGTCCCGTATTCTTTCTGGCTCAGTGGCTCTTTATTCAGATCACGAACGGCTACCCGATGGGAAAAATCAGCTACGCGCGACAGCATCTCTTCTGTTTTGTTGAACGGCATCAGCGTGAGCGGCAGCTGCCCTACGTCCGATTGAGCAGCGTAAGCCAGTCTCCAAACATTCGTCAACGTCGGTGTCATCTGCTTTCGGGAGTTTACCACCAATGCTTTCCCCAACTCGTCATGGAGCTGATCGACGTGGTAGGTCAAATCGTGGAATGCCCGTTGATACGAGTTCTCCGCTTTGATCAAAATTGAATTTTTCTCATTGTGTTCCTGATAGCCCCACATTCCGGCTCCGACCAACGCTACGATCGCTACGGGAAAAAGAACGCGCGACACTGCTCCGTATACCATCCCTTTCCACTCCTCCTCTTCTTATGCTTTCGATTAACGACAGAAAATGTGTTTGCCGATTTTCTTGGCTTGCGGTCGACTCCAGATCCATTGGGAAGTCGCGGTCGCGGGGTTGAAATAATACGTGCAGCCACCGGTCGGGTCCCAGCCTTTGAGGGCGCTTCGTACAGCCTTGCTCGCGTTCTCGTTGGGCTCAAGCCAGATCTGTCCATCCGCTACGGCAGTAAACGCTCTTGGCTCAAAAATAACGGCAGACGGCGTATTGGGAAATGACGGGCTCTTAACCCGGTTCAAGATGACAGCCGCCACCGCTACCTGTCCCTCGAACGGCTCCCCCCTGGACTCCCCGTACACGGCATTGGCCATCAGCCGCAGATCGTTGTCGGAGATTTGGGAGGCGTGGAATTTCGTTTGATTCGCTTTGCTCTTCGCCACCTTGTTCACTACCTGATTTTCTATGGATGACAGAAGGGTTAATCCGGAAAGTACGACTGCGGCGACGACCAATGCAATACCTGCGAACCAGATTTTTCGCATGGTTGACCCTCCTTGGCACGTATTGAAATCTTTGCATAGTGTTAGTGGAGGATCGGGCGTTTATGCATGAGATCTGGCATGGGAAATCGCATCCAATGAGGGTCCAGAAAAAGGAAAAAGCCCGTGCATACGGATGCACCGGGCTTTCTGTGTCTTCCTTGCCTATTATTCATAAAATTCCTGGATGAAAAAATGCTGCTCATTGTCATTATCGCACAGGCATTGCTTGAAGCCTGTCTCCACCTGTCCCCCAGGCTCTCGTCGACCTCGCAGCGTAAATGTTTCTCCGCAGGCATTGCAGCGAATCAGCACTTTGGCACGTTGAGTTTTCACCACGACTTGTCTCCTCCTCCCGTTTATTGTGGACGGGAATAGAGATTTTTAGAACCGTGTTCATGCGCCCGCTGCACTTTTTTCATCCCTTGCCACCACAGGAAAATCATAAACGGAATGATGGCGAGCAGCCAATTTTGAATGGCCAAAAAAATAGCGTTATAAAGCGCATGCAAACAAATAGGAAGAATCAGGGAAATCCAAAGAAAGAACCGTTGTGACTGCACAGACTTTGTGAATTTTGCCTTCCCCAGATAATAACCCATCCACACAGCGAACAGAGCGTGGCTGGAAACTGGCAGCAGCGCGCGCCAAAAGGCGACGTTTGTCCCATTGATAATGAGATAAAACAGGTTTTCCAATGTAGCAAAGCCCAGTGAAACCGCTACGGCGTAAACGATTCCATCATAGGGCTCATCAAATTCCACGTGCTTGTAAGCTGTAAAAAAGATAACCATCCATTTGAAAAACTCTTCTACGACAGCCGACTGAAATACTTCTGCGACGATTGTGTCCCGCCAGTACCATTCATTTTGCATGATGTATTGCAGCACCATGATGGGAATCACAAGCAGCACCCCAAAAATGAAGGAGCGAATCACCATCGATATCGGTTCCGGTTCAAAACTGTCACGCAGGTAAAAATAACTCATGATGGCAATACCGGGGGCTATAGCAGCTCCGATCAACGCGATCATCCGTGTATTACTCCTTTACACAAGGCTGTTATTCATCGTACCATGAATACTGATTCATGAAAACCCGGTACAGGAGAAGAGATCATGTCCAAAAAAGTACTCGTGTTAAATACTGGCGGAACAATCGCCATGTCTGTAGACGATTCGGAGGGCGTTAAACCGCTTGACGATCAAGCGGTCAACAAGATTCTTCCATTTTTAACCCGCTATGCCGATGTGACGATGAAAAACGTCCTGAATCTCCCAAGTCCGCATATCACCCCCTCTTTGATGAACTTCCTCCGCCTGGAGATTGAAGCGGAGCTGGCTAATGGAAACTACGATGGCGTGGTGATCACTCATGGAACTGACACCCTCGAGGAAACGGCCTATTTTCTTGATCTTACCTTATCTCATCCTGTGCCAATCGTGGTTACGGGAGCCATGCGCAGCAGCAATGAGCTAGGGGCAGACGGTCCCGTCAATCTCATCTCGTCCGTGCGCACGGCCGTCGATCCAGAAAGCGCAAACAAGGGCGTGCTGGTCGTGTTCAATGACGAGATACACGCAGCCTGTCACGTCACGAAGACGCATACGAGCAATATCGCTACCTTTCAATCACCACAGTACGGTCCAATCGGAACGATTTTGAAAAAGCATGTCCAATACCACCACGCTCCCCTGGTCCGCGAACATTACACCATATCTCACGCAGATGCCAATGTCCCCCTGATCAAAGCGGTAGCAGGCATGGACCCGGGCTGGTTGCGTTTTTTACTGGAAGAGCCGATCGACGGTCTGGTCGTGGAAGCATTCGGACTGGGCAATCTGCCCCCCGCCATTATTCCGACACTCCAGCAGGTACTGGACAAAGGGATTCCCATCGTTCTCGTCTCCCGCTGCTACAATGGACAGGTGCAGGATGTCTACGACTACGAAGGCGGCGGCCGTCAATTGAAAGAAATGGGCATTGTGTTCTCCAACGGGCTCAATGGCCAAAAGGCAAGGATCAAACTGATTGTCGCCCTGCAACAAACCCGTGACGCCAAAACCATGCAACAATGGTTTGATAAATAGAAGAATCACCTTCTGCAGCGAAAACCCCCTTATATTCAGGGGGTTTTTATTGAAGCTGTTTGATCCGTTTGAATGTTTAAGAACTAAGAGCATGGGTGTTATAATACTGGAATGAACGATCTGGGGGGAGTTTACATGAATCGTATGATTGGCTTGCTAAAACGCGGATTGACACAGGGAGCAGAGATCTTTACGTGATCCGGTATATTCGCCTCCTCCTTCATTTTGGCTACCAAGAAGCTATGTCGTGTCTCTTTCCAGTTTTTATTTTCGCTTCGCTAGCGCTGTCCAAATACATCACCATTCCCGGTCTTGCGCGGTATGACTTGCTTTTGATCCTCTGCCTGCTGTTTCAAATTTTCATGGTCAAAAGCGGACTGGAAACACGGGATGAACTGAAGGTCATCACGGTTTTCCACTTGATCGGACTGGCACTGGAGCTATTCAAAGTACACATGGGCTCGTGGTCGTACCCGGAGGATGGGATTAGCAAAATTTTTGGGGTCCCGCTGTACAGCGGATTCATGTACGCCAGTGTCGCCAGCTATTTATGCCAGGCTTGGCGGCGGCTCGACGTCAGCTTGACGGGCTGGCCCAAGCCGGTGTTTGCCGTGACGCTCGGCTGCGCGATCTACCTCAATTTTTTTACCCACCACTTTCTGATCGATGTGCGCTGGGTTCTGATGGCTGCAATCTTTCTTGTGTTTTGGAACACGCGGGTATTTTTCCGCGTCACCCACGAACGCTTCTTCATGCCGCTTCCCCTCGCCTACTTTTTGATCGGCTTTTTCATCTGGATAGCCGAAAATATCGCCACCTTTTTCGGCGCGTGGTATTACCCGAATCAAAAGTCTGGCTGGGAGCTGGTTCATCTCAGCAAGATCAGCTCGTGGTTCTTACTGGTAATCGTCAGCTTCATCATCGTGGCGGAGCTCAAGCATGTAAAGGAAAGAAGGTCCCATTCTTTTGATGCAAACCAGGCGCAGTAGGCTTTTCCAGCAAACTGTGTCCGCGAACGGTTGAGCACTGCTCAGAGCAAAAAAAAAGATAGCTTTTCCCTTAGCCAAGACGGGCTGAAGAGAAAAGCTATCTTTATTTTTTTGTCCTACAGACAAAGCTTAGACCCAACCGCGGAAACGGGACGCTTCCGCCATTTTGCGAACACCTGCCATATAAGCGGCGAGACGCATGTCTACTCGTCTTGTTTGGGACAGGGAGTAGATGTTTTCAAACGAGCGAACCATTACTTTTTCCAGTTTTTCTTCTACTTCTTCTTCGGACCAGTAGTAACCCTGGTTGTTTTGCACCCATTCAAAGTAGGATACCGTTACACCGCCTGCACTGGCCAAAACATCCGGAACGAGGAGAATACCGCGTTCGGTCAGAATTTTGGTCGCTTCCAGCGTGGTCGGTCCATTCGCTGCCTCGACAACGATCTTTGCCTTGATGTCGTGAGCGTTGGCACCCGTGATCTGGTTTTCGATCGCAGCAGGAACGAGAATGTCGCATTCGAGCTCCAGCAGCTCTTTGTTGGTAATGGTGTTGGTAAACAGCTTGGTCACCGTACCGAAGGAATCGCGGCGATCCAGCAGATAGTCGATATCTAAACCGTTTGGATCGTACAATGCACCATACGCATCGGAAATCCCCACTACCTTGGCACCTGCATCATGCATGAATTTCGAAAGGTAGCTGCCGGCATTCCCGAAGCCTTGTACCACAATGCGCGCACCTTTAAGATCGATGCTGCGGCGTTTGGCAGCCTCGCGGATACAAATAGTTACCCCTTTGGCTGTTGCGGTTTCACGACCATGCGAGCCTCCCAGGGAGATTGGCTTGCCGGTGATAAATCCAGGGGAATCAAATTCGCGAATTGCACTGTATTCATCCATCATCCAGGCCATGATCTGCGAGTTCGTAAACACGTCTGGTGCCGGAATATCTTTTGTAGGCCCAACAAGCTGACTGATTGCACGGACATAGCCACGGCTCAAGCGCTCCAGCTCGCGGAAGGACATCTCGCGAGGATCGCAGATAATCCCGCCCTTACCACCGCCGTATGGCAAGTCTACAATGCCAGCCTTCAAGCTCATCCAGATGGAAAGCGCTTTCACTTCGTCCTCTGTCACTGCCGGGTGGAAACGAATGCCCCCCTTGGTCGGACCAACTGCATCGTTATGCTGCGCACGATAGCCCGTAAAAACTTTGACTTCGCCATTGTCCATGCGAACCGGAATGCGTACAGTCAAAACGCGTAGCGGCTCCTTCAAGAGTTCGAACATCGAATCTTGGTAACCTAGTTTCTCCAGTGCTTCCTTGATCACCGTTTGGGTCGATTTAAGCAAATCCATGCTTTCTGGCTCTTTTTTCCCTTGGGTGCTTTCGGTTACCACTTCTTGATTACCCATTACTTACCACCTCAGAAATGTTGTCGGTAAATCCATCGTTAAGTATACACGCTTGTTTTACGTATGAGAAGATAAAAAAATTCCATTCCGCTGTTTTTTATTCGTAAATAACATATTTCCGATAATACTATCCTGCCCCCAGCCTATTTGTTTCATGACCAGCAATCGAAATCTGTGTCATAATGAGACGAGAGACGCAAGAAATTCGAGGAGGTTTTTATGAAGAAAGAGCGAAGCATTTTGTTTTTATTTGCTCATCCCGATGACGAGACTTTCACCTCCGGGATTGCCATCTCCAAATACGCGGCAGAAACGCAAACACAGCTCTACTTGATCTCCGCGACCAAGGGGCAAGCCGGCAAAGCTGGCGATCCTCCCCTTTGCAAGCCTTCCGAGTTGGCCGAATATCGGGAACAGGAGCTGTTGCGAGCGGCACATGTACTTGGCTTGAGCCAAGTAGAGACATGGGATTACCAGGACAAACACCTTAGCGATGTTCCGATGTCGGAGCTGGTTGCCAAGATACACGAAGCAATCGAACGGTACCGGCCGGATGTCGTCGTCACTTTTGCTCCACATGGCATTTCCGGTCATCCCGATCACCTGGCGATCAGCGCCGCTACCACGCAAGCAGTCGAAACACTCCCCACAGGAAGCAGCGTGCGGAAGCTCTACTACGCTACACGTGCGTCCGGTACTGCGCCTGCCGGAGGCAAGCCGGTTTTCACGGACCCGTATGAAGCCATTACGACCGTCATTCAAGGTCCTGCCTATGCCAAGCAGGTCGCTGCTGCTTTGGCCGAGCACAAAACCCAGCATCTCTCCGTTGAAAGGGTTTTTCCGGGTGCGATCAGCGGGGACACAACCCATGTGCCGCCCCAAAATTATTACATTCTTGCCTGGTGCGATCTGCCTGGCTACGCCGCAAATGCGCAAGACAAAGAGGGCGATTTCTTCGCAGGATTTCCACTCGATCAGTAATGTACAGACAGCAACAGCACCTAGCTCTTGAACTAGGTGCTGTTTTTATCCGGAAGTATTTCTTCCATTAGGTAAAGTGCCTGCATATTTCTTTGACTGCATCGTCAGCCACGACCACTTTTCCATATTCTTCCAACACATAAACCGTAGTTGGCGTCGCTTCTCCGTACTCAGAAAGGATCGCAATCAATTTGTGATACCGCTCCTGATCCAGGTCCATTTCTTCCAGTACAAGATGGTATTTCCCCTTGTAGAAGTAAGCAGTTCCTCCATTGGTCAGTAGAGCGTTTATTCGATGAGAGGCTTCGACAAGATGCTCAAAGTCACGGAAGGCGTAGATGATGAGGTCGCTTTCCTCCAGCGTAACCTCTAGTTCATACACTTCTTCATCCTCGTATTCTTCCTCTTCTTTTCCATCCTTCGAGCCTGTTTTTCCTCTAGTTACGATTACGACCATCCCCTGAGCTGGCAAGGCAAACACTTCAACGGCGACAGGTCCGGAAACTTCGAAGCCAAGTTCGTGATAAGCCTGTTCCATCATGTCGTTGAACAGTTCATGTACTTTCGGAATGTCACGCCACATGTCTTCTTTCTCTATTCCGCGCTCTGACAAATCGTCAAATGTTAAAAAGATGCGTATCTTGTCTTGACCAAGGCGTTCAACACGCATGACTGTCCCTCCTCGCCATCCAGTCGTACTACAAAATATGATGGTAAGCCTGTAAGAGTTCTCCGCATTTTCCGAGGTGTACCTGAGGCATGTATCCATTTTTCAAAAAACGGATGGAGCCATTTGAGGCCCGATTACAGCGTAATGCAGTCCGCTGTTCAGAAAATTGGGAGGTAGTCCTATCATATCACATTTGGTAGCCGGAAAATAGTGAAGCGACACCTTGCGCGCCAGTTCGCGTTCTTTCGCTCTGAATGTCGATTTCTCAATAGGCGGCGGTTAAAGATGTTAGTTCCTGTCAAAACCTGCGCTTTCCCAGGAAACTTTCATTTCCCATCCCTGTTCTTTTCCCGATGATTATCTGGACAGAGGAATGGTGACGACCGTGCCAATGCGCAGCTGTGCATCGGCAGACAAGCCATTGTAGCTGGCGATCCGGGAAACGCCTGAATTATTCCCGTAGTATTGGCGTGATAGCTTGAACAATGTATCACCTTTTACCACAACATGCTTGACCGTTTTGGGCTGCACCGCAGCTGGCTCGGGAACGCGAGCTTGATCTTGGGGAGCAGAAGCTTGTTCAGCCGACGGGGCTTGTACCGCTGGCTCCGTCTCCATGCTGGTTGCTGGCGTGACCATTGCAGGTGTCGTAGAGGACTGCCCCTGTTCGGAGTCAGTCACCGGAGTTTGGGGAACCTCCTCGGCAGTCTGCACGGGCGGCTGTTGTTCTTCCTTTGCGGCTGGATCCTCGGCAGGTGTTGCCGTTGAATCTACCAGTTGATTCGGGACGGCTGACTGGGCTCCTCCCTGGGCATGATAAAGCTCCAACCCAATCAATCCAAAGAAAAGAGCTCCAAAAAAAATCAAGCCGCCCTGTATCACTCGTTTCAAGGACACCCTGCCTGGTTTTCTTTGGGTGCCACGAGAGCTGCGCGGCGGCAATCCACGCTGTATTTCGCTCACTCTCCCTCCCCCTTTCTGCGTTTTAAAATGGATTGTAAGTAGAAGGCAAGTGTCAGATCCACCAGTATATGAGCGATTATGGGAAGCCATAAGTTGCCCTCATAAGAATACAGTTCTCCCAAAAGCCAGCTTGTCAAAAACAGACTGGCGACCAATAGCGGCTTTCTTAAATACCGGGTATGTACCAATGTAAATATGACACTCGTCCAGAGATTTCCTGCAAAGGATTGAATGACGCCGCGAAACAGCCATTCTTCCGTAACACCAACCACTGCACATACCAGAACAGTCATCAGAGGAGACATCTGCCCAAACAACTGTTCATTGATACTGCCATCGTCCTGCCAACGCTGCGGTAAAAAGCGCTCCATGCCTATGCTCATTCCCACCACGAGAATCGCAACAAGCACTGCCCACCCGATGCCAGCGAAGCTGGGACGGGAAAATAACGCAAGCGTGGACTCCCAGCCATGCATCCACAAACTCCCTCCGGCCGCCAAGACCAAAACCACTCCTTGCGTCAGCCAGAGATTGAGCTGCAACATGGCTGGATCCATCCCTTGCCCATGGTCTTTCACTGTTGATCCTCCTCACTCATTTCGGCAAAAGAACAGACAACGCCTGCCGCAAATCCCAACTCGTTTCTATTCTTCCTACATTCTCGGTCTGCCTGCTCTCCTTGTACAAACTGCGCTCAAGCCCGCATACGGAACAGCATTGCAGCGTATATTCATGTCCCATCTCGCCAAAATAGCCATTAATCCTTTTACGCAAGCAGTTTTCCCGCTCCTCTGCGAAGCGAATCATCTCCGCGAGCTTTCGCTGTTTCAGAAGCTTTCTTCTTTCCAGCTCTCCGTAAACCTGGTCGGCGTGATCACGGAGTTCCATTCCGGGCTCCAAGGAAGCTGCCACTTCTTCCCTGGATGCTGTGCTCACTCGCTGAGCATAAAACAGCAACAAATCCGCCATCTCCTGTGTCAGCTCAATCGAAGCGAGAACCTCTGGAGTCAGGGGCTGTTGTTGCCGCAACAGCTCTGCAAGCAGGTCAATCTGCCTGCGGGTCGGATATTCACGCTCAATCATATACTGATGGATTTGCACATCTTCCCGGGTGTAATACAAAGCTGCATATCCGGCTTCCCCGTCCCGTCCTACCCGGCCAATTTCCTGGACATATGCCTCCATGTTTGCCGGAAGCTGATAATGGATGACGAAGCGTATATCCGGCTTGTCGATCCCCATGCCAAAGGCATTGGTGGCGACGATCATGTCCAGATCGCCTGACAGGAATTGTTGTTGGATCAGCATGCGTTCCATGCTGTTCATCCCGCCATGGTAGGCGTGTACCCTGCGTTTTCCCTCCAACTGGTAGGAGGTCGCCAAAACCTCCACCGCTTGCCGGGTACTGCAGTAAACAATGCCTTGGCCCTTCCATTCATCCATTTGACGCAAGACCTGTGAGCGCCGTTCTGATTCGTCCGCTGCCGGAATGATGTCAATCGCGATATTTTTCCGATTGAGCGATTGTAGCACGACGTGTTCAGGCTTGATCTTCAGCAGGCTGCAAATCTCCTCCCGCACAGCCGTTGTGGCGGTTGCCGTCACGGCCAGCACAGGCGGATTGCCCAAGGCACGGACAACTTCAGGCAAGCGCAGATAGTCGGTGCGAAAATCATGGCCCCATTGGGATATGCAATGGGCTTCGTCGATGGCGATTAGCGATACACCAACTTTTTTGAGCAGAGCCTGAACGTAGGATTGCTGCAATTTTTCGGGCGATATGTAGACCAGTTTGTACATTCCCCTCTCGATTTCACGCATCACTTCGCGCATATCAGCCGGGTCCAGGAGGCTGTTCAGGTACGTGGCGGCGATCCTTCTTTGCGCCCGCATCTGTTGGACCTGATCCATCATCAAAGAGATCAAAGGGGAAACTACGACCGTTATGCCAGGCAGCATCAAGGCAGGTAGCTGATAGGTGACGGATTTGCCCCCGCCAGTAGCCAGCACCCCCAAAACGTTCGCCCCTGCCAGGACGCCGCGAATGATGTCTTCCTGCCCGGCACGAAATGTCTCGTAGCCAAAATGTCTCTGCAGGTGGGCCTGCAAGCTTGTGCTCACGACGTTGCCTCCCCTCTGTTGCGTGCTAAAGCCAAGCGAATATGCAAATAGGAGACCTCTGTCCCCAGATGGTCTTTTATCAGACGAAGACGGCCAGTCCCAAGCTTCTCACTGGTGTGTACGATTGCTGCAGCCAGTTCGGAAGAAAGGTATTCGGAAGCGTCCCACTCAGGGCAGCGCAGGGCCATCTCGACTAGGTGGTCCTCAACCGTGCTTTCCTTGATCCGCCTTATCCGGGCGATATCCGCTTTGGAAATGCCACGCTGTACCAGAGCGTAGGTTTTGGCTGCACTCTCACTCAACCGCACATCCCCCCGCTCCTGGTGATCGGCATCCAGTAGGATCCTCAACAGGGAAAATGCCTCTTTTTCCTGTTGCAAGCGCTCGACGGACGAGGCGAGACCATATCGAAACAAAAGCTGAAACTGCGATGGCGATAGGTCCATCTCAGCCGCAAGCTGCCCAGAGGTCCTTCCAGTATGCTCGGCACCCGTCAATTGACCTGCCAGGATCTGCTGCACTTGTGCGGGAAGAGGCGACCACAGCTTGTACAGCTCGTCCCCCAGATGTGCCTGCCACCTCTCCCGTACTTCCCCATTTCGCAGCTGTAACTTTACCCAGGATTGAATCCGCCGATCTGTCACGACAGGAATAAAGTCCATGCGAGCTGCAGCCAGCTGCGAAACTGTCTGCACCAATAAATGAATCCTCTTCCAGAAGATTTCCAGGTTGAAGGTCAAAAGCCAAGCCGAAAAGGGCGACAGCCAACGCGGCAACTGATAGTGATTGGACTGTTCCGACGCGTACCGCAAACCCTCTGGCGTAACAACAAACGTCGATTTCCCATTCATTCCGGAAACTGTACGGACTTGAATGCAGCCACGTTGAACCAAATTTGAAACAATTTTATCCCATTTCTCTTTTGAAAAATGGGGAAACATCCGATAATACGGATAAAGGCTGTACAAATGAACATCCTGCAGGGTCTGATTTGCCTTGCGTCCGCGCAATATGTAGTAGACTGCTTGCAGGGTCCGTTCGTTGGCGAGAGGAATCATGGCGTTCAGGGCAACAGCGGAAAGCACCTCTTGTTCCCGCGCCTCCACACTCCGACTAATCATTGCGTACTCCTTTACTTTTCTCTATGCGTTCTCTGTCTGCTTGGCTGTACTCGCTGCAGCACGGTAAGACAGGGTTCGACAATCATGCGCTGCAAAATTGCTGGGGGATTTTTATGACAAAACGATTAAAAAAATCAGAATTTATGATGGCTTATATGATCATCATAACACTTGCTTGTACGATCGGTGGATTTTTTTTCGGGGCACATTATATGAAGAACAAGATCGAAACGGCACAAGCACAAGCTCTGGAGGCACAAAAGCAGGAAGCTGAGAAAGAGCGCCTTCTCCAGGAACAAAAGCTCTATAGTGAACAGGACTTCATCCGTTTTTATTACGCTGTGTATTCTCCTATTCTCGACTTGAAAAAAGCTCATTTTGACGTTATGGACCAATGGGCCAAGATGGATAAGAAAGCCCAGGAGCAAGCTTTGAAGCAATTGAGCCAAACAGCGGATGCAACACTCAAGTCCGTGGAAAAAACCGTTTCGCTGCCAACTGCTCCCCTGCTGCTTCAGGCTCAGGTTCAATTTAAAAACAGTGTACGGGCTTATTTGGATAGTATGGACCAAGTACGAACCGATCAGAATAGTAATGCCCTAACTCCTGGCGACATCAGTGCTCGAATGACTCCTTTCCAGGAGAGCTGGCTGAAAGCTCAGGAGCTTGTATACCAATCATTTGCTACGTGGGAATCCGCGTACGTCGTCAAAAAACCTCTGCCGCAAGCGTTGCCGCAGAATATCAGCATCGAACAGTGGAAGACGTTCCCGTTCCATTACAGAACTTATGTGACGGCTGCGACGCTTGCCCAAGACCACCAATGGCGCGCTTTCAATCCTGAAGATCTGACGGCGCGATTGGACAGCCTGTTCAGCTCAAGCGATGCCCAAGCATTGGGCATTCACGATTTGCAGGCTGCGGTGCGTTTGCTTTTTGCGACGGACGCGATCCATCCAGGGGATTTTAAACAGTTGCATTCCCGGATATATTCCGACTTGCAGACTCCAGAGGTACCTCTTTTCAAGTAGAGTACATTTTTAGAATGATTCAATCTTGAAATCTTTCCAACAAGAGCATACAATGTGAATGAAGTGGACGTACCACTGGTATGGGAGGTGAAACCACGATGACAACATGGGTTGATAAAGATACTTGTATTGCATGCGGCGCTTGTGGCGCAACAGCTCCTGACGTGTTCGATTACGACGACGAGGGCCTGGCATACAATAAACTGGATGACAATGCTAACTCCGTTGAAATCCCGGACATTCTTCAAGACGACGTACGTGATGCCGCTGAAGGATGCCCAACAGATTCTATTAAAGTTGAGTAGTACAACCAAGCCTCCCATTGCTGCCATGCGTGGGAGGTTTTTCTTTTCCATTGAACGAAGCATTGAATCGGAGTATAATGGCGAAAAGCCGAACATTCTTCTTGTTTTTTTCCGGATTTTAGGCGGCAAATTCTCTAACGTTCGGTTTTTACTCCTTTTTTCATGTTTCTTCTATATTAAACTGCTATTATTCACGAACGATAGATTAAGTTTTTTTGATAATGTTCATTTTTTCTCTTTTTCCCCCTTGACGTGCTCCCAACGGGCGTGGTATCGTAAGAGCACATCATTCGAAACACCAAATAAGAAACGACGATGACGAAGATAGGCTGTGTCCCGGAAATCCTCAGAGAGCCGATGGTTGCTGCGAATCGGTGATTCCACACACAGATAAGCACTTTCGAGTTGTTGCGCTGAACCATCTGCTCTGATGAAGTATGCGTGATCGGTTGATCCGTTATCTCTACAGGTCATGTACCTGGTAAGGCTCTTCTTTGAGAAAAGAGGAGCGAATGAGGGTGGCACCGCGAAGCAAGCCTCTCGTCCCTCACTGTTCTGTCTAGGAGCAGTGTGAGAACGGGAGGTTTTTTTGTATTCATAGCCTACTTCTATTCGACCGGAAAGGAGAGACAGCCTAATCATCGATCAATCACTGCCACCAGCCGCATCATTTTTTGTACAAGCAGACTGCGCTTTGCTGTCTCCTTCCCTAATCGAAAAGGAAGCAAGGGTCGCAACGTCCAAGATTGTCTCATGCTACTATTACCAGGAGGTGCTCAACGCACATGTATAAAGTACTTATTACAGATCCACTAAGCGAATTTGGTATTCAGCAATTGCTCGATGCGACCGATGTAGAAGTCGTTCGCAAAACCAACCTCTCCCCTTCCGACCTGTTGGATATCATCGGGGATTATGACGCCCTGCTGGTGCGCAGCCAAACACAGGTAACCGCTGATGTATTCGCGGCCGGCAAGAAACTGAAAGCAGTCGGACGCGCCGGTGTCGGTGTAGACAATATCGACATCAATGCTGCGACGCAAGCTGGGGTGCCTGTCATCAACGCTCCTGACGGAAATACGATCTCGACGGCTGAACACTCCTTCGCCATGCTGATGGCTGTAGCCCGCAATATTCCGCAAGCTCACAAAAAGCTGGCTGACGGCACTTGGGACCGCAAAAGCTTCCAAGGGGTCGAGTTAAACAAGAAAGTCCTCGGCATCATCGGGATGGGACGCATCGGATCGGAAGTTGCCAAACGGGCGAAAGCCTTCGGGATGACAGTCATGGGCTATGATCCTTTCATGACGGAAGAACGCGCACAAAAAATGGGAGTAACCAATGCAAGTGTTGACGAGATTTGCCGTCAAGCTGATTTCATCACCGTTCACACTCCGCTGACAAAAGAAACGCGTCACATCATCAGCTCCCGTGAATTCGCCAAAATGAAAGACGGGGTTCGCCTGATCAACTGCGCTCGCGGCGGAATTATCGATGAAAAAGCTTTGTACGAAGCCATTACAACAGGCAAAGTAGCAGGTGTGGCCCTCGACGTATACGAAGAGGAGCCGCCAGTGGACAACCCGCTGATCGGCCTGCCGCAAGTCGTGCATACGCCTCATCTCGGAGCGTCGACGGTAGAAGCTCAGGAAAACGTAGCTGTAGACGTTTCCGAAGAAATCCTGAAGGTCCTGCGTGGGCAGCCATTTAAAAATGCCGTCAACCTGCCTTCCATCCCTGCGGATGTCATGGAAAAAGTACAGCCGTACTTCACGCTTGGTGAAAAATTGGGTCATTTCCTGGCTCAAGTGACAGTGGGTTCTGTCTCCGAAATCGAAATCAAATACAGCGGCGAACTGACCGATGTGGATACAGCGCCACTTACTCGCACAGTGCTGAAGGGAGTCCTCTCCTTCCGCCTCGGTGAAGGAGTCAATTACGTGAACGCACCGCTTCTCGCGAAAGTGAGAGACATCACTGTGACCGAGCGTAAAGCTGCGCAAAACCGCGGATTCACCAATCTCCTGACCGTCTCGCTGAAGACCTCCCAGGAGACGCGTACGGTCGCTGGAACTCGTCTGAACGGATACGGCGCCCGCATCGTCAAAATCGACGACTACGCGATCGATGTGGCCCCAGAAGGCTATCTGCTCTACATTCACCACAACGACCGCCCAGGCGTGATCGGCCGCGTAGGCTCCATCTTGGGCACAAACGGCGTCAACATCGCGACCATGCAGGTAGGCCGTCGCGATATCGGCGGCGACGCGATTATGATGCTTTCCGTCGATAAGCCGCTCACAGCAGAGCTGCTTGATACCATGGGCGACCTGCCTGAAGTGAAAAGCGTAACGCAAATCGAATTGTAATAGCGGCATAGTCTTGACCCGGCATTTTTGCCGGGTCTTTCTGTTGTATTTTTTCCCAATCCATGCAACGAAATGGTTTGTAGCTCGTATTAAAATAGAGATGATTTGGTGCGCAACGCTATCTCCAAGCCATCGTAGACGGAGTACAATGGAAGAAGGTTGTGAACGTATGATTCGATTGATCGACAACACGAACCCGGTTATGGCCGCTCATATACTGCGGGTACAAATCCCTGCTTACCGGGTAGAAGCCCGCTTGATGAATTTCGACGGTATTCCGCCATTGCAGGATACGCTGGAGAGCATTCAAGCTTCTGATGAGACCTTCCTCGGCTATTTTGATGCTGATGAAGAGTTGGCTGGGTTTCTCTCCTTTGAGGAAGAACAGGCTGGCTACACCATCTGTCGGCTTGTTGTCCATCCCGATCACTTCCGCAAGGGGATCGGGAAAGCATTGCTGCACCATTTTATGTGCGAAGTGGGCAAATCGCTGAAGGTGGCTGTCAGTACCGGTGCAACAAACGAGCCTGCCCTGAATTTGTACAAGCGATTTGGATTTCAGCAGATCGGATTGCTCGAAATTGCACCGGACGTGTATCTTGCTTTGTTGGAGTCAAATCCCTCGGACGATTCCGTCTCCCCGTCATCCCGGGACGCAGGGCAAAGTTGAGCATATCCTCCCCTACTGATCCTGTCTTCGCTTTCGCAAAATCACTTGGCGAGGAGAATCCATTCATGCGGAAGATTTTGTTCGGAATTTTAGGCTGCTTTTGTTTCATTCTGATCATCGGAGTATGGAGTTATTTCAATAGGCCTTCCTTTTTATATCCGGCTCTCCCCTTTTCGCATCCTGATAAATCTTCCGTGGTAGCGAAGTTGAAGCAAGCGGATGACGAAATGCTGATCCCGCTCACAACCGCTGACTCGGATACGCGCTATTATTGGCTAGGAGCCAAATCCGCCCAAAGCGGCGAAGCCAAATCGTTGAAAAGCTTGCTGCAGACGAGGGGCTGGACGTTCGCAGAGCAAGAAGGCGCCGGATATTTTTTTGAAAAGGAGCAGCAAAGGATTGTTATCACCGCTCAGATGTGGTCTAGTGATTTTGTCCTGTACAAGGTACCCGCCGAGGTGCCTGCCGATCTTTTTCAATAACTGTATCCTCATAATAAAAAACTCCGTCGCTGCGCACAGACGACGGAGTTTTCCTGTTTACAGGATGGATAAGATGCCGCGGACATCATCCAGAATATAATCTGCTTTCACTTCTTCAAATTTCGCACGCGCCTCCTGGCCGGACAAGCCCGTTAACGTAGCCGCGAATTTGCATCCGATCGAACGAGCTGCCAGGAAGTCAGCCAGGGAGTCCCCTACGATCAGCACTTCTTCTCCATTGGAGATCGGGAGCGAGAAATTGACGGCTTCGCTGTTCGGGGTGTCGAGACCAAGCATTCCTTTTACATACGAAATGGGATGGGGCTTGGACATCGGCGCGAGCGCAGGGAATTCCCCTTCTACTTCCAGTACATGAGAAGCTGTTACGACGCGATTCGGGTCAAACCACTCCAGAATGCCCATTTCACGCAACGGCACATGCGTCTCAATGGTCGGGCGGCCCGTTCCAATTCCCAGTGTATACCCTTTTTCCTTCAGGGTTTTGAACAACTCGATCATCTCTGCAGGCGGGACAATCGGGATTTCATCCGTGAGAAAGCCTGTTTTGCCAGGCTGCATGGTTGCGCGGCCAATCGAATCTGCTACGCGGTCATCCCCAAGGTACCACTCTTGGAAGGTCTCCTGGCAAAGCTGCCACAGCTCACTGCTTCGCGAGAACATCTGCGTCTCTACACCGCAGCGCTCCTTTGCGATCTGATTGAGATAGACGAGCATTTCCGCTTTTTGTGCGGAACCCTTGGCAAAATCGGCCGTAAACGCGGCGTAATCGACCCGGAAATCAGCAGCATGCTCCGCCGCCCATTCTCTGAGCTGGTCGACTTGCTCTCGACCGATCTGATTGACAAGCAGGTTGACCGCATCCGAGCCAAGCTTGGGCTTCAATGCTTCCACCAGATGGATCAATTGATAGGAAAAAGTGAGGAAAACCATGTCCCAGTTGGAATTGATTCCGCGGGACTTGATAAAGTTCAACACTTCATCTTTTGCGAATACCTGTTCACGTACGGTACGGATTTGCGATTCCACGGGCGATGGTGTAAAAGCATCACCTTTTAACCCCAGATATTGCGGGCTGTACAGCATTTCCCAGACAGTCAGTGCGGAAGCATCGAAGTACCGCTCTTCACTCAACATAACCCCGTCTACGTCGAACAAGATCGTTTTTATCATTTCTCTCTACACTCCTAGTTGGTTTTTGTATCTACCAAGATCGAAATCGTAAATGTCGTTCCTTCTCCCAGCTTGCTTTGCACGCTGATCGTACCGCCATGCGCATCGATGATGTTCTTGGCAATCGCAAGTCCCAGTCCGGTTCCGCCTGCACGGCCGCGTGTGCGGGCCTTGTCGGCCTTGTAGAAACGCTCAAACACAAACGGCAGATCTTCCTGAGGAATCCCGCTGCCCGTGTCGCTGATCTCCAACCACAAGACCTTTTCTCCTCGCGCACGAATCATGACGCTTCCTTGACTTGGCGTATGACGCAGCGCATTGTCGATCAGATTGGTCAGGACTTGTTCCATACGATCCGGATCGAAGTCGGCATGCTGATGCGGCGTCGTGACCTCCAGCGAAAGGGAGATGTCCTGTTCGCGAGCCAGGTTGCTGAATTTGCGATGAATTCGTTCCAGATAAGGACGAAGCTCTACCTTTTCCTTGAATAGTTCCACATGTCCTGCTTCCATGCGCGCCAGGCTGAGCAGCTCATTGACGAGTTTGGTCATGCGAACCGATTCGTCGTAGATGATCTGCGCCAGTTCCTTATGCTCTTCGGGGGTCGCCACCATGTCATCGACGATCGCCTCACTGTATCCTTGCAGCATCGACAAAGGCGTGCGCAGTTCGTGAGAGACATTGGCTACGAAATCATTTCGCATCTTGTCCAATTTGCGTTCACGGGTCATATCGCGTATCACGGCAACCGCACCGCGAATTTGTTCCTTATCCATTAACGGGACCATGACCAGCGACCAGATGCGCCCTTGCACCGGGATATCCTCCGCCACCTCGTAGCCGCCGCGCACCACTTGCTGGTAATACCCATACAGCGGGAACGGCTCGTCCGGATGCTCATACCTCCAGTCGCGCAGGAAATGCTCCGCAGGCGGGTTGGCTACCACGACATTTCCTTCCCCGTCAATCATAACCACCCCGTCCACCATGCTGCGCAAGACGCTGGCCAACTGCTCCTTCTCCTTGGACAAGGCATCGACCAGTTGATTCAATCTCGTCGCCATCGTATTCAAGGAGGCGGCTAATTCCCCGATTTCGTCCGTCGTGCGGATCGGGATCTCGGCATGAAAGTCTCCTTCCGCGATGCGATGCGCCGTCTCTTTCATTTGCCGCAGCGGCGAGGTAATCCGCGAAGACAGGAAAAAGGCGAAGAAAGTCGTAGCTGTAAAAGCAATGACGCCGACGACAAAGATTAATAGTCGTACCTCTGTGAGCGTATCGTCAAAATCTTCGATCGTCTGATAGAGCACGACAGCTCCTTTATGCCCGGAGGAAATCTCCAACGGCACAGCAACAGCCAGAATCGGCAAAGTGCCATTGCGGGCAGCAGGATTGTTGCGATCCGGCTCGCTCAGACTTAGGGAAAATCGTTCCGGCAGCGGATGCTTGCCCTCGATAGCCTCGGTCAGCTTCAATCCTTTTTCTGCCAATAATTGATCGACTGGAATCCGCGGCAGAGGTTTGCCTTCGCTTTTGCCAATGATGTTTTTCTGCTCATCTACAACGACCAACCCGGTGTGATGCACCAAGCCAAAGCGCGACGCCAGCTCCAAGGCGCTCTGCTTGTCCTCGCTTTGGGCAAGTCCATCCCTCAGCCCGATGGCCAAATCCTGCAGATTCGATGTCTGGCGATTGTGATAAAAGTTATCAAAGGATTGCACCAGCAAGAGACTAAATACAGTCAAGACCAAGGCAAACAGGGCGATGATGGTCATCCATAGTTTGCCAACTACACTGCGGAAAATAACGTCCACCTTATTTTGGCACCTCTAATTTGTATCCGACTCCCCATACCGTAGCAATCATGGCTGCTGCTTGTGGAGACACGCGATTTAATTTTTCACGCAACCGCTTGATGTGCGTATCCACGGTGCGCAGATCCCCGAAAAACTCGTAGTGCCATACATCCTTCAACAATTCCTCACGCGTGAATACCTTGTCCGGAGATTGCGCCAGATAATGAAGGAGCTCGTACTCCTTGGGCGTCAGGCTTACCTCCTGGCCGCTCGCAATCACTTTATGCGCATCATGGTCAATCGTCAGTTCAGGAAACACGAGGATCGAATGGCTGTTGATTGTCTCCGTCTTCAGATAAGCAGTCGCAGACGAGCGACGCAGGATCGCCTTGACCCGGTAAATGACCTCACGCGGACTAAATGGCTTGACCACGTAATCATCCACCCCGGCTTCAAAGCCGTGAACACGGTTGGTTTCTTCGCCCTTGGCTGTCAACATGATGATCGGCGTAGCCTTGAATTCGCGAATTCGCTGGCATACCTCAATTCCGTCCATTCCTGGCAGCATCAGGTCCAGCAAAATGATGTCAAAATCATCACCGATCGCCATTTCGACGGCCTGCTCGCCGTTGTCAGCTTCTTCAATCACAAAATTTTCACGTTCCAGATACATTTTTAACAGTCTGCGAATCCGTTCCTCATCATCCACTACAAGAATACGTGCCTTCTTTTCCATTGCCAACACCTCTTGTCTTTCATCTTCAATTCCTAGGAAAGGCGGGAGATAGTCCAAAAAAGCTGGCGGTAAAACCAGCTTTTTTGATATGTTACACGCCTGCGTACGAGTGCAGGCCAGCAATCACCAGATTCACAACGACTAATGTGATTAAAATGATAACAAATCCGATGACAGACATCCAGGCTGATTTTGCACCGATCCAGCCGCGCGACAAACGCAGGTGGAGATAGGCGCTGTAGAACAGCCATACAATCAATGCCCATACTTCTTTCGGGTCCCAGCCCCAGAAGCGGCCCCATGCTTCATGAGCCCAGATCATGGCGAAGATCAATGCTCCCAGCGTAAAGACAGGGTAGCCGATACTGATCGCCCGATAGCTGATCTCGTCGACAAGTTCAGGATCAATCCCTTCCAGGGAAGGCTGAATGGCTGCAGCCAGTCTTTTGCGAAAGATCAAGCGCAGAACCCCGTAAAGCACAAGCCCTGACAAGACAGACCAGATCATCGTATTCAGCTTGCGGGCGGCGTCTTTTCCTTCCATCCACTCAGGAGCGGTAAACCATGGCGACATCGGCCCTTCCTGAATCAGCTTGGCATTCGCCGGAGCGACAATCGCCGGCATCGTGTACTCTACTTTGGCAGGAGCTACCTGCCCGGTCGGTGTTGTCACCTGTTCTGTCAATTCAAAAACGGTTCTCTGATCCATTCTGGCAAACGTGGACTCCATAAGGATGAAACCGACGAGCATCAAGACCACTGCCAGAACGACCTCCAGCCATCTCGTGCTTTTGGTCGCTACCTTTTGCGGAATGGTCAGGATCAGGTACATCAGTCCGGCAGCAAAGCCGACTGCCAAAATCCCTTCTCCCAAGGCAGCCGTTGTTACGTGAATATGCAGCCAATAGCTTTGCAAGGATGGGATCAATGGCGTAATTTCTTTCGGAAACACATAAGAGTACGCCAGCATGATGACGCCGAGCGGAAGCACAAAGGCCCCGATCACGGTCATTTTGTAGATGCGATAAATAATCAAGTAGGCAAGAATGATGCAGTAATCAAAGAATGCCATGAACTCAAACATGTTGCTGGTCGGACTATGCCCGCCAGCAACCCAGCGGGTGATCACATAGCCCGTCTGTGCGACAAAGCCAACGACCGCCATCCAGTACGCGATTCGGCCAAAGCGCATCTCGTGTTGCTTGGGGTCGCGCCCCGCCCAGTTCTTTCCCGTCATGGCGACGATAAATACTACGGACGAGAGCACGTACAGGAAAAACGCGATATCCAATAACAAATCACTGATCTGGTAAAGCTGCACGTATGTTCGCCCTCCTTGAAGCTTATGCCTTCGTTTTATCCTCCAGAGTCACCGAGAGGTTCGTCTGTTCCACCATTCCCTGTACTTCCTTGCGCAGACCAAACCAGTTTTTGTTGGTATGTCCGGCAATCAGCACATTTCCTTCCTGCAACTGCACCCAGATTCGGCGGTGCTGCCAGAAAAAGCCCATTGAGACTCCGACCATGAAGACAAACGATCCAAAGAAAATCAGCGGCAAAGCTTTATCCGTGCGAACGTTCAAACCGGAAATGTCCACCAGATCCGGCATCTCGATCTTCAACCCGTATCTGGGGTTGTCCTTCTGTGTCAGAATCGACCCTTGCAAGTAGACCAGTTTCTCGTTGATCGCGTCTCTCTCATCGATTATTTCCAATGCGAACATCGGGTTTTTGGGCAAATTGGTTTGGGTGATTGGCTTTCCGTCTTTCCCCATCGCAAAATCAGGGAAGTAGTCGAGGATGCGAACCTTCATGCCTTCTGCAACCTGCATCTCTTCCGAAGGGTTGTAGAGATCCAGTTTGATCGCGCCTACTTCTTTATCACCGTTTTTCAGATCAATCAGAGTGAAATTGAGTGCCCCCAGCTTCATCTCCTGATAGCCGGATTGATAGAGGTAGATGTCTTCATGCTTCATCGGATGGTTCACGATGATCGGACCACTCTGCACTTCCACCAAATCCGGTTTGGCTCCTGGCGTATCTGCGTTTCGGTTCAGATACAAGATCGCATCTGTCTGGTAGTTCTTCGCAATGGCACCGCCTTTGAGATCCAGCTTCTCCACCATTTCATCCTCAGAGTAATACTCGACCTTGAAGCTCAGATTTTTCACATAGTAAGGGGTCTCCGGGATTGGAACCGTTTCCCCTTCCCTGACCCATACGTACTCGTCCAAATGAAAGCCGGGCAGACTGCGCATCAACACGCCAATCAGGAAGAGAATCAGCCCGATGTGGTTGACATAGGGGCCCCAACGGCTGAAGCGCCCCTTTTCTGCCAGCAAGGCGCGATCTGTCTGAAACAGGTAATAGCCCTTTTTCTTCAAAGCTTCTGCCGATTGGGCCAGAATCTCTTCAGCACTGCGATCTTCCGGCTGTTTGGCCTCCGCGTACAGCTTTTGTCCTTTTAAAAAGGACTTGTGCTGATTGAGCCGCGGCTTGCTCAAAGCTTTGTACAATGGGATAACGCGGTCCAGGCTGCAGATGATCAGCGATGCGCCGAGCAGCACGAGCAGCAGGACGAACCACCAGGAGGAATACATATTATGAAAGCCTAGCTGATAGAATATGGTCCCCAACACTCCGTAGGTATCGGTGTAGAACCGCTCTACATCCAATTCTGTCGGCACGGGCACCGGTATGTATTGCTGCTGGGGAAAAATCGTCCCCACTCCTGACGCAACCAGTATGACAACGATGATCCAGATGGCGACTTTTACGGAAGAAAAGGTATTCCAAATCCGATCCACTATCGTTGTGGTATAGGTTTGGGAGCGGCGTGCCATTCCTTCATAGCGCATGTCAGGAAACGCGGCTTTGTCTGTCAAATCCACTTCCAACGGCTTACCGCAAGATTCGCAGAGCAGCGTCCCGACCGGGTTCGTATGTCCACATTCACATTTTCGCTGATCCATATCGATCCTCTCTTACGGCAAAATTTTCGCCACTTTGGACTCAATCATGGCTTCATTCATTTGACCTATAAAAATTTCTTCCACCTTTCCGTCAGGTGAAACGAAAAAGGTAGTCGGAATTGGTCCGATCCGGTAGAGCTTGGTAATTTGCGAATTGCGATCCAGCAGAATCGGGAAATCGACTCCCAATTGCTTGATAAACGGTTCAACCGTAACGGGTGCCTCGCCAATATTTACGCCTACGACAACCAATCCCTTGTCCTTGAGAGCCTCGTACTTCTGCTGCAAGGCCGGCATTTCCGCTTTGCACGGTTCACACCAGGTGCCCCAAAAGTTCAATACGACGCCTTTTCCCTTCAAATCACTGAGTGACATATCCGGGCCATTCAATTGCTCCAAGCTAAAATTGGGAGCGGTACTCCCTACCTTTACAGCATTCGGGTCCTTGACGAAGCTGGAATAAAGAGCAAAAACAAGCGCTACCAGCAGCAGTCCCAAAATGGCAACGCGTACATAAATGCGATTCTTTTTGTTCATTGCCCGATCTCCCATCTACTACTTTTCATATCGAAACCGCTTACTACCTCTCTATTATAGCGTTGCTTCATTTTATTCAGCGCATAACTTATGAACAGATTTTGAACGAATGCCTTTACCGCGCCCTTCGCTTGCGGTTTTGCACCAGCCCCTGCTTCAGTCTCGAAACCTCCTCGCTTGTCAAAGGACGATACTGACCCGTGGCAAGTCCCTCCAGCGTCAAAAATCCAAGCCGCACGCGCTCCAGCTCAAGGACCGGATGGCCAATCGCCTCGCACATCCGTCTCACCTGCCTGTTGCGCCCTTCGTGAATGGTAATCTCCAACCAGGCCCTTCCTTGATCGCGCTTCAGAAGTCTCGCTTCGCCCGGAGAAGTCATCCCGTCCTCCAGCATGATTCCACGTGCGAGCTTTTCCAGCTTGTCCGCTGTAGGTACACCCTTTACCCATGCGCGGTACACCTTGTCGATCTCATAGCTGGGATGAGCGAGCTTGTTCGCCAACTCCCCATCATTGGTCAAAAGCAAAAGTCCGGAGGTATTGTAATCCAGTCTGCCTACCGGGTATACCCGTTCCTTCAGGCCCTTGAGCAAATCAGTCACAACCCGTCTGCCGCGGGGATCGGAGACGCTCGTAATGACCCCGGTGGGCTTGTTCAGCATCAGATAGACATGCTGCTCCGTACGAATCGGACGCCCTTCCACGAGAATTTTGTCCTTAGCTGGATCCACTTTTGTCCCCAGTTCACGAACGACTTGGCCGTTCACCTGCACTTTGCCTTGCATGATCATTTCTTCACAATGGCGACGAGAGGCGATTCCGGCATGTGCCAATACTTTTTGCAAACGTTCCATTCTTGGATCACCTCTCCAACATCATACCCATTCTTACCAGTGTGGACAACAAAAAGGGAAAAACTTCCCCTGTCTTCGGAAGTTTTTCCCACAACGTTTTCTTTCAACCAAATACAAGGTAAACCACGAGAAGCGAAAAGATGACACCCGCCAAATCGGACCACAGGCCCACCTTCAGCGCATACGAGGAATTTCGTATCCCTACCGCTCCGAAGTATACCGTCAGGACATACAGTGTCGTATCCGTGCTTCCTTGCATGGTGGCAGCCAAACGCCCCAAAAAAGAGTCCGGACCATACTGCGCGATCAAATCGGTCGCGATGGCGAGCGAGCCAGTTCCCGTCAAGGGGCGCAGGAGAGCGAGCGGCAGGAGCTCTTCAGGAAAATGGAGGAAGTCGAGCACTGGCTTGATCAAACCGAGCAGCAAGCCCAAAGCCCCTGATTCACGGAACATCGTCACCGCTACCATCATCGCGATCAGATGGGGCAATATCCGGATCGTCGTGCCAAAACCGCCTTTCGCCCCCTCGACAAACGTCTCGTAGACCGGAACCCGCTTTTTCCAACCGTACAAAAGGACAAACGCGATCATGACGGGAATCGCCCAGAGCGAGATCAGGGACACCCATTGGTACATGCGGCTCCCCCCTTACCTGTAGCGTCTGTTCGTGCGATAACGGTACCAACGGTCAATCACAATGGCGACAAACGTCGCAGCAAACGAGGACAGCAGCGTGGTCCCGACAATTTCCACTGGATTGACCGATCCGTATTGCATCCGAATCGCAATCATCGTCGTAGGGATGAGCGTGATGCTCGCCGTGTTGATCGCCAGCAGTGTGCACATCGCCGGTGATGCCTGCTGCTTGTCAGGATTTAATTTTTGCAGTTCCTCCATCGCTTTCAGGCCCATCGGTGTAGCTGCATTCCCCAGCCCGAGCAGATTCGCGCTCATATTGGACATGATATAGCCCATTGCCGGATGTCCTTTCGGGATGTCAGGAAAGAGCAGCGAGATGACCGGAGACAACGCACGGGCGACAAGCTCCATTAAGCCCGCTTTTTCCGCGATCCGCATGATGCCCATCCAGAATGCCAATACGCTGAGAAGTCCGAAACAAACCGTGACCCCTGCCTTCGCACCGGCGAATGCAGCCTGATTCATCGCCTCCATGCGTCCAGTGACCGCCGCAACGATAATGCTGCTCACGATCAGCGCGAGCCAGATGAGATTAAGCACGGAACAACCCTCCCGCCATCAGATTCCAGAACTGCTGCCAAAAATCAGCTTTTGTGACCGGGTTGGTATTTGCCCATGTCGGAGTGTCGACCTGCACCTTCAATGGAACCTGCCCGATCATCTGATCCTGGAAATGAAATTGCAGGAACCCGATTATCTGCCCGTTCATTCTTTCGGTCACGACCGATTCGCTCATTACCATCCGTTTTTTCACATCTGCTACTTCCTCAGGCTTGAGGGGGTAGCGGAATGCATTCGTGGCAACGAGCTGGACCCCTTCTTTCACAGTAATCGCAGGCTCTGGCTGAATGGTTTCCCCGTACTGGACGAATTCCTTCATGGCGAAATGACGGAAGCCCCAATCCAGCAACTGGGCAGAATCATTCCAGTCATCAGGCGCGTTCAATGTAATCGCCGCCAGCTGTCTGCCGTCTCTGGTCGCCGATGAAGCCAGACAACGCTTCGCGAGTTTGGTATATCCCGTCTTTACGCCATCCGCTCCGTTGTACAAATGAAGCAGCTTGTTCTTGTTGAGAAGACGTCTGTCGTACTCCTCCCCTTCCCAGGAGATGTCCTTTACCTTAGTGGAGACGATCTGCCGAAATGTAGGATTTCGCAGAGCGTATGCCGACAGCAAGGCCATATCCTCGGCAGTGGAGTAATGCATGTTGCTGTCATCCAGACCGTGTGGATTCGTAAAATTGGTATGCGTCATCCCGATCAGAGCAGCCTTTTCATTCATCAGGTAGACAAACCCCGGAACCGATCCCCCGACATGTGTCGCAACGGCCACAGCAGCGTCATTCCCCGAGCGCAGCATCAGGCCGTAAAGCAGCTCCTCCAGCGTCAGCTTCTCGTTCTTTTTCAGATAGATCGAGGAGCCCTCCACTCCTACCGCCTCCGGTGGAACCGTGACCTCTTCCTTTAGCTGCCCCGTTTCAATCGCCACAATGGCCGTCATGGTTTTGGTCAGACTGGCAATCCGCATTTTCTTGTCGCCATTTTTGGAATAGAGCATGCGTCCGCTTGCCACGTCGATCAAAGCAGCGCTCTCGGCGGATATGTTAGGAGGTCCGGCATTTGCCTTGACTTCCGCAACAGGCAGCAAAAGGAGCTGTATAAAAAGAAAAACGACGAGTACGCCGCATACACGTTTCCGCACCCTCATCCACATCCTCCCCATTCCAACAAAGTACAGATCGCACAGGTTTGTACCATGTATATGGGGACGAGTCAGGGGTTAGTACGAAAAAGTCAACAGCATCTAGTCGTTTCTCGTTTCATCTGCTTTTCCGAACAAAGCGGAAGCCTCCATTCGGGCCTCTTCAATGTCCAGATTGACCGGTGGCGGAGGCAAATCAGACAGCTCACGCAATCCAAAATGCTCCAGAAAATCTTTTGTCGTCGCATACAGGATCGGTCGGCCGATTCCTTCCGCCCTCCCTGCTTCACGGATCAGTTGCTTCGAGATGAGCGTATTCAGGGCCTTCTCGCATTTCACGCCGCGAATTTCCTCGATTTCCGTACGAGTGAGCGGCTGTTTGTAGGCGATGATGGCCAATGTCTCCAGCGCCGCTTGCGACAACGTGGATTGGCTGGGAGAACTGGCGAGCCGTTCAAAGTATTCGGCATGCTCCGGCAAAGTAGTCAATTGATACGCTTTTGCCACCTCAACGATTTGGATGCCTCTGCCTGCACGGCGAAAATCTGCTTTCATGTCCTCAATCAGGTCGATGATTTCATCTTCCGGCACTTGGGTGATTTCACTAATCTCCTTGGCAGCGATGCCTTCATCGCCCGAGATGAACAACAAGCCCTCAATAACACCCTTCAGCTTGTCATAGTCCATCGGTGGGGACCCCTTTCGTATTGTTCTCGCATATCATGATATCTGTAAAAAGCTGATTCTGAATGCACTGAATCTCCTTGGCTTTCATCAGTTCCAGGAGAGCGAGGAAGGTCGTAACAATCTGCGAGCGCGTCACTTCTTTGGAGAAAAGCTGTGAAAAGCGCACCATTCCGCCGCCGACCCGGACAAACTGACGGATCTCCTGCATCCGGTCCTTGATCGAAACCTCGTCCCGAGATACTTTTGTGAGTGGCTGCTCTTTATCTTTAGCTTTTTTTACCATCTTCTCCAACGCACTAATGAGATCGTACAGCGTAACATCCTTCACGGTATTCTCTTCTTCTCGAATATACGGGGTCAGATTCTCTGCTGGGCGGGTAAAGACCTGACTGCGGCCGCTCTCCATCTCCCGAAGCTGTTCGGCAAGGAGCTTGTAGCGCTTGTACTCCAGAAGCCGCTGCACCAGTTCCTCTCTCGGGTCCACCTCTTCCACATCCATATCCAGATACGGCTGAAAGACCTGCTCTTCTTTTTTCGGGAGAAGCATTCTGCTTTTGATAGATAGAAGCGTCGCAGCCATGACGACAAACTCACTCGCCACGTCCAGCTGCATCTGGTGCATGGTATCGATCGTCGCCAGATACTGCTCGGTGATTTCCGCGACAGGGATGTCATAGATGTCCACTTCCGCCTTGTCGATCAGATGAAGCAACAGGTCGAGCGGCCCCTCGAAGGAGTCCAGTTTGATGCTGTATGCCAAGATAACCCCTCGTTTCTGTTAAAGGAAAGGACGTAAAATCGAGAACGCAATCTCCTGCACCCCATTGATGACATAGGCCATCGGGATGCCAAATATGATCGAGCGTACACCTGGAATAAAGATCAGCAAAAGCAAGATCCAGGGTCCGTAGATTTCGTAGCTGTAATAGAACCGATCCCACCCTCTGGGGGAAAGGAAGCGCAAGATTTTGTAGCCATCGAGCGGAGGGACAGGCAGCAGGTTAAAGACAAACAGCGCGGCGTTGATAATGACACTGTATTCCAATGTCAATTTGATCGCGTTATTCCACTTGTCACTTGTATCCGCGAGCATCCCCGCTTGGAGGACATAGAGGTAAATGACAGCAAACAAAATGCCCAGCACCAGGTTGACCAACGGCCCCGCAACGGAAACATAGACCATCCCAAGGCGCTTGTTGCCGCGGAAATTCAACGGATTGACTGGCACAGGCTTGGCCCAGCCAAACGGACCGAACAATATCAATATCAACCCAAACGGATCAATATGGGGGATCGGATTGACAGTAAGCCTCCCTTCATCCTTGGCTGTGTTGTCACCAAGCTTCCATGCGACAAAAGCATGGGCGTATTCATGAAGGGAGAAGGCAATTACGAACGCGATCAAGCGAAACGGCACTGTCTCCCACTCAAAGTGAAAAAGATCCATTGGCTCCTCCTCGAAAATCGTCTACCTTTTAAGATAACAGCATGGAGATAGGCTTACAAGCCTTAAAAAGACACTGGCGACGCGGTGTCACCAGTGTCTTTGACAAGTCACAATTACGATACGACTACTGTGCTCATTTTGTCGCCTTGTTTGATTGCATCCACATGCTCCATGCCGGAGGTCACGCGGCCAAACACTGTATGTACTCCGTCGAGATGCGGGAAGGAATCATAGCAGATAAAGAATTGGCTGCCGCCTGTGTCTTTTCCAGCGTGCGCCATCGAAAGCGCGCCACGGAGATGCTTGTGCGGGTTGCCTTTTGTCTCGCATTTGATGGTGTAGCCAGGGCCGCCAGTTCCGGTACCATGCGGGCAACCGCCTTGCGCTACGAAGCCAGGGATCACACGGTGAAAGGACAATCCGTTGTAGAAACCCTCATTCGCCAGTTTTTCAAAGTTGCCAACGGTGCCAGGAGCTTCCTGATCAAACAGCTCCAGCTCGATTTGATTGCCATTCTCCATGGTGATAAGCGCTTTTTTCATATGTAAGCCTCCAGACCTGATAAAGTTAACCATTCTATTCTATCATGCAAGTGACGCATTCGTCCAATTGTCGGGAATTTGAAAATGCCTCATTCGTCTTTTCAGACTCCAGAGGCATCCAATGTCATCGTATGTCGTTCTTAACGTTGCAGCTGCGCGCGCTTGGGCAAAAGGTCGTGGCTGACGACGTCTTGATATGTTTCCCGCTTGACGACCAGTTCCGCCTCCCCTTCCTTTACAAACACGACAGCAGGACGGGCAATGCGATTGTAGTTATTGGACATGGAATAACCGTACGCACCTGTACTGGTAACAGCCAGAATGTCGCCTGCGTCGGCTTCCGGAAGCATCACGTCCCAGATCAGCATGTCACCGGATTCGCAGCATTTGCCTGCGATGGACACCTGCTCAGTGGCAGGAGCGTTCATTTTGTTGGCAATCGCCGCTTCATATACTGCCTGGTAGAGGGCAGGACGCAGATTGTCTGTCATCCCTCCATCAACCGCAACGTATTTGCGCACATTCGGAATATGCTTGTGGGAGCCGATGCGATATAAGGTCGTTCCCGCATCTCCGACGATACTGCGTCCGGGCTCGATCCACAGCTCTGGCAATGGAAGCTGGCGTTGGGCCATCTCTTCGCGGACCGTATCCGTAATCGCCTTGATATAAGTTTCTGCTGAAAGAGGCGTATCGCTCTCCACATAGCGGATGCCGAAGCCCCCGCCGACATTGAGGACCTCGGATATAAATCCATGCTGGTCTCTCGCCTCTTCCAACAGTTCGATCAACCGCTTGATAGCAACAATAAAGCCCTCTGCTTCAAAGATCTGCGATCCGATATGGCTGTGGACGCCGAGCAGGTGGAGCTGCTTGCTCTCATGCGCGTATTTGATCGCTTCCAACGCCTGGCCGTTCTGTACATCGAAACCGAATTTGGAATCAACTTGTCCGGTAGAAATGTATTCATGCGTGTGCGCTTCTACCCCTGGAGTCACGCGCAGCAAGACTGCCACTTTTTCTTCCCGCTCCTGTGCAATCTCATCCAGCGTAACCAATTCATAAAAATTGTCTACTACGAAGCAGCCAATTTTGGCGTCCAGCGCCATATGGATTTCTTCAATGGATTTGTTGTTCCCATGAAAATGGATTCGTTCTGCCGGAAAGCCTGCTTGCAAGGCTGTATACAGTTCTCCGCCCGAGACCACGTCCAACGACATGCCTTCTTCTTCCACCAGCTTGCACATAGCCATCGTACAAAACGCCTTGCTCGCATAAGCTACCTGAAAGGCGAATCCCGATTGGCGAAATGCATCAATATACGCTCTGCACTTGCTGCGAATCAGCGCTTCATCATAGACATACAGCGGCGTGCCGTAGGTAGCTGCCAATTGGGTGACATCACATCCCCCAATCTCCAAATTGCCTTTCTCGTTCACTCTACTTGTCCCATGTAAGTACATTTACCCGTTTCCCCCAGTCCAACTTGGTCACCCGGACCCATTCCAGATTGCCACACGCATGCCTTTTTCTATTGTAAACGGCCAACCGCCAGAAAACTTGAATTGCACCTATTTCGTAGCGATTTCGTTTGAAAAACCGATTTTATCATCGGCTTATGTCCGTACCATGCCTTCAGGCTTATCATAAAATGTACTACATGGCTGTGCATTTGACAATGGGTGGCTGGAGCTTGTTGTCAGAATATTATTGACGGGAGGAGTTTTGGGAGCGAACGATACTCGGGCGCTTCTTTTTCATGGGAACAGCCATGCGTAAGGCAACATCCTTGAACGCTTTGTAATCAAAGGGGATCAGAGGCCACAGATAGGGCGTGTCGAGCGAACGCGTCACTGCCAACCCGATCAATACCAGCAATACCCCAAGCACCAATCCCGTCGTGGAGAAGAAGCCGACCATCAGGATGAGGAAAATTCGTACGAGTCGATTCGCCAAGCTTAGCTCATAGCTTGGCGTCGCGAACATCCCGACAGCAGCTACAGCCAAGTAAAGGATCACTTCAGGAGTAAAAAGTCCTACCTTGATCGCAACGTCCCCAACCAGAATAGCGGCTAGCAAGCCCATCGCGACGGACAGCGGGGATGGAGTGTGAATCGCTGCCATTCTCATCAGATCCAGGCCGAGCTCTGCAAGCAGAAATTGGGCTAACAACGGAATGCTCCCCTTGTCTTTTATCCCGAGAAAATGCAATTGCTCTGGAATCATGGCTGGATGCATCACCAAAAGCAACCAGATCGGCAAGAGGATAAGAGAGGCAAAAATGCCCAAGAAACGTACCCATCGCAGATAGGCGCCAACGACTGGAGTCTGGCGGTACTCCTCGGCGTGCTGGACATGGTGGAAATACGTGGCAGGGGTAATCATCACGCTTGGTGATGTGTCTACATAAATCAGTACGTGGCCCTCGAGGAGATGAACCGCTGCCACATCGGGTCGTTCTGTATACCTCACCATCGGAAACGGGTTCAACGTCTTGCCGATGATAAATTCCTCTACCGTTTTTTCCGCCATCGGAATCCCGTCAATTTGGATATTTTGCAGACGATTCCTCAATGTCTCTACCAAGTCCTGGTTGGCTATGTCCTTGATATAACAGATGCAAACATCCGTCTTGCTCCGTTCCCCGATTTGCATAATCTCAAAGCGGAGCCGCTCATCCCGAATTCGTCTTCTGGTCAGCACGGCGTTGGTCACCAGCGTTTCGGTAAACCCATCATGCGCTCCCCGCACGATCCGCTCCGTGTCCGGTTCCTCGGGATTCCGAGTTGGGAGTACCTTGGCATCCATCAGGATCGCTTCAGAAGAATTGTCAATGATTAACCCTACCTGACCAACCAACAGTTTATCCAAAAACTCATTGGTCGTTGTGACTTTGGCAAGTTGAAAAAAGGGAATGTACTTATAGTAGAGATAATCGAATATTTCATCCCTCATTTTGCGATCGCGCAAATCATTCAGGTCACGCATAATTTGCGTTATGTTCTGGCTGTCAGCAAAGCCATTTATGTAATAAATCAAGATGCGTGTTCCACCGACGTAAAAATCGTGAACCCCGACGTCGAAGCTGCTGCCGACCCCAAGCTTGTCATTGAGATAGGCCTTGTTTTCCTCCAGATTCTCCGAGATGGGACGCCGCTTCTCCGTGATCTCTGTCATTTGCTTTGCTCCTTTCCAGTATCCATTGCACCGCTTTCTTGGTAATAGGACTGCCTTTGCGCAGACTGTCGCGGCCTTCCATTTTGCCAATATCTCCAATCCCGATCAGATTGGGGATGTGAAAGGAATTCAAAACATCGACGGTGTCGCCATAGATTCGATTCTCCAAATCGACATCCGCATACCCTTCCTTGTCTACTGCCTCTTCCACCAATCTCCCGTGGTTGTCGATCGAGTATTTGACGGTTGCTCCCCTGACCCATCGGGTATTGGAAGCAACCGCGATCGCGCCAATCACCTCGATGTCCGGATGCTTGAGCAGATACTCAATCGCTTGCTCACCCTTGCCCCTGCCGAAATCCCCGTTGTCGTCGAACATCACCAGGACGGGATCATGAGGCGTCATTTTAATCAGCTCGACCATCTGGCTGCCATCCAGCGGTGTCGGATTGCCTGCAGACAGCGAAATGCACCGTCCGCCCATGTCTTTCGCGACAGCTTCGATTACTTTCTGGGCAATATGGTCGCCGTCCGTGACAAGGATAACTCTTCTTCGTGGTTCTGTCATATGCTGGATCACCGTCCTCGCAAGGTCGCGTTTATCCCTTCGGCTTGAACACGAGCGAGGCAAGAAAGCCAAACGCGATCGCTGCCGAGATCCCAGCGCTCGTCACTTCAAAAATCCCGGTAACGACCCCGATCAGGCCATGTGTCTGCGCCTCGCTGATCGCACCGTGATAGAGGGAATGCCCAAAGCTGGTAATCGGCACGGTAGCGCCTGCCCCCGCAAAATCGATCAGCTTGTCATAGATACCGAAAAAGTCGAGGACAACCCCTGATACAACCAGGGTACTCATCACGTGGGCGGGTGTCAGCTTGCCAACATCCAGCAACAATTGTCCAATAACACAAATCAGCCCGCCGACGGCAAAGGCAATTACGTATTCCATCAGATTCCTCCTTCGAATGCAACCGCATGCGCGATGCAGGGTATGGAATTTCCTTGCTGGTAACTGATCGGGCTGAGCAACGCTCCTGTCGCACAGACCAAGACGCGTTTCAACAGTCCCCGATTTAATTGATCCATGATGTAGCTGTAGGTTACGACTGCACTGCTGGCACAGCCGCTTCCCCCTGCGAACACCTCTTGCTCGGGATAATAAATCATCAGGCCGCAGTCATTGTACATATCTTCCATCGCATATCCCTGAGCCCGCATCAACTCTTTCACAATGGGATAGCCCACTGCTGCCAGATCCCCTGTCACAATCAAATCGTAATCTTCTGGAGTACGTCCTGTATCCTGAAAATGGGAATGGATCGTCGAGACGGCTGCCGGGGCCATCGCCGAGCCCATGTCAAATGGGTCTTTGATGCCCATATCCGTCACTTTGCCCATCGTAGCGTAAGTGATGCGCGGTCCTTCTCCACCTATTCCGACCAACCCTGCACCCGCTCCCGTCACCGTCCATTGAGCACTTGGCGGCTTCTGGCCTCCATACTCTGTCGGATAGCGGTATTGTCTCTCCGCTGTGGCATTGTGGCTGCTGCACGCCGCAATTGCTTTTTGCGCATAGCCTGCGTTGACAAGTGCTGCTGCTGTAGCCAACGTAAGCATAGAGGTGGAACACGCTCCGTACATCCCCATCAAGGGTATCGCCAGCTTCTCCGCAGTAAAGTTGGTCGTGATGTTTTGATTCAGCAGATCCCCGGCCAAAATGACATCCACATCCTTTTCCGCTATGGATGCCTTTTGCAACAAAATGGTGACTGCATTTTCCATCAGCTTTCGCTCGGCATCCTCCCAGGTTTGCTGGCCGACATACACATCATCATGGATCTGGTCGAAGTAGGAGGCCAATGGTCCCTCCCCTTCTTTGGGCCCAACTGACACAGCAGAAGCCTGCACGCGAACATCTTCTGCAAAGTGCCAGGTTTGACGGCTGATCCGCGCTGTTTGCTTCTTGCTATCCATCGAAAGCCCTCCTCAGAAAATCATCTTCAGCACGCTCTTGATAATGCCTGCAAGAAAGGCGGCAACGACACCGAAGACAATAACCGAGCCTGCCAGTTTAAACATATTGCCGCCCACCCCAAGCACAAATCCTTCACTGCGATGCTCGATGGCAGCGGAAGCGATGGAATTGGCAAAGCCGGTTACCGGGACTGCCGAACCCGCTCCTGCGTACTGACCGATGTTGTCGTATATTCCCAGGCCAGTCAGCAATACAGAAATGAAGATCAGCGTTGCCACCGTGGGGTTGCTTGCCGTTTTCTCTGTAAAGCCAAAAAAGTGAATGTACATGTTTTGCAGGGCTTGCCCCAAAAGACAGATTGTACCGCCGACCCAGAACGCGCGGAAGCAATTCAACATTACATTTCGTTTCGGCTGGTACTTGGACGCCTGCTGCTGGTACATCTGTTTGGTCATCTGCATAGAGCCGATTGGTTTTGCTTTTGTTTTGGTCGCCATGCCAGTTCACTCCTTTCCATTCCTGCCTTGGTTCAAACAAACCATATCTATATTCTTCCTGTTAACCCTCATCCTATGAATAGCGGTATTTACCAGATCAGAGATGAAGCGCCCATTGCAAGAGAGAGCCAGTGATTTTGCCCAAAACCATTGCCATCAGCAAATAGAGCAGGCTTGAATCCATGTGCAGGCGTTTGGCGATGATCGGGAAAACATTCAAGGCTTCGGTGAGCCCGGCAGCCAAGGTGCCTACGAAAATACCGGCAAACAAGCCGTACAGCGAGGTAAAGTACACCGGAAGAGCAGCTTGGATGGGAAAAAAGTCGATCAGGGTGAAAAAAAGGGCACCACTCACCAATGCCCACTCCAGCTTGCGAATATGCTGATGGGCATTGGTCAGTTGCGTCAGCCTCGGAATGATGTCCAGAACGGTAATAAAAGCGACAAAACCGCTGCCTACAGCGATTCCCCAGCCCAATCCAACGATAACCACGAACAACATCTCAAGGATCGTCATGTTTTCGTCCGCTGGTTTTCCTTGTTTTCATGCTCGATGTAATACTGATCGAGGTTTTGTTGGTACATGAACAGCTCTACTTCCAACGGGCTGGGTTCCTCGTTGATTTTTTTCTGAAAGATATGATTGAAAAACAAAATCATCCCCAAGCCGATCCCGATCGAATAGGGAATCTGCAGCCAGAGCGGATGGTCGTTTTTCTCTCCGGTAATCAAATAGAAAATGCGCCGGTGCACTTCCGGCATGCTGACATCCGTATGGAAGTTCATGATCGCCAAACCTGCCCCGATAAAAAGAAGCACCCAAACCAGAATGACCAAAACGGGATTGGCTTTTTTGCGCGGGTTTAAAACCTCTACGATGATCTGTGAAGCCCCCTGTACTTCCAGTTCTACCTCGGGGTACGCAGAACGAAGCCGTTCAATCACCTGCATGATGTCGATAATCATCAGATTTCCGTCCTCTGGCTTTACCCTGTAGATCGGAATTCGCGAAATTGCTTCCTCCCGTTTGCCGTCCCAGAATAGCTGGCAGATATCTCCCAAGGTAATGACAGACTGCGGCTTCACTGCCAACCGTTTGCGCAAGCGCAAAAATAACGGGTCATGCATCTGATCCCCTCCTGTACAAACATCTCTGGCATCTTTTGTAGTATGTGCGAGGTGTGAAAACCAATACCAAGTAAGGTGGTCGATGAGCTTTAGTGGTGGGGAGGAAAACGGGGAAACGCTCCAGGCGGGTTGGGATCTTTGCTGGGGGTCATTCCTGGCCGCCTCCCACTCCAGAGGCGGAACCGCGGCCAAAAGCAGCCGACTTCGAAGAGGTCATTCAAGGTTGGCCCTGAGTGCGTGTTCCGCCTTTTCCGTTCCGGCTTGGTGAAGATCCCAAAACGCCTTCGCTTTTTCTCCATTTTCCTCAACCAGCTCTAACTGCTCTTCCTGCTGCTATCTTTGTGGGTTTCTCTAGGTATGAAATACAAGAAAAGACACCAGACCAGCATGATCGCTGTCGGTGTCTCTACCTGTTTATCAGTGTTCAATTTGGTCTTTGATCGTTTGCAGGATGCGCTTCTCCAGCCTCGAGACCTGCACTTGGGAAATGCCCAGGCGCTCGGCGACCTCTGACTGGGTCTGATCCTTGTAATACCGCAAGTAGACGATTAACTGCTCCCGTTCGCTCAGTCTGCTGATCGCATCCTTCAATGCGATCTTCTCAAACCATTTGTTGACGCCCTCATCTGCGATTTGATCGATGAGCGTGATCGGATCTCCGTCATTTTCGAATACGGTTTCGTGGATGGAGGAAGGTGTCCGGCTCGCTTCTTGGGCAAAAACGACGTCCTCAGGTGTAATTCCTACCGCTTCGGCTACCTCTGAAATCGTCGGAGCACGTCCGAATTGCTTGTACAACTCATCCTTGGCGCGGCGAACCTTGTTAGCGGTCTCCTTGAGCGAGCGGCTGACCTTGACGGTGCCGTCATCCCGCAGGAAGCGCTGGATTTCCCCGATGATCATCGGCACAGCATACGTAGAGAAACGCACATCGTAGGAAAGATCGAATTTGTCGACGGCTTTCAGCAGGCCGATGCAGCCTATCTGAAACAAATCATCGGCTTCGTACCCACGGTTGATAAAACGCTGGACGACAGACCAGACCAGCCTGATATTGCTGTTCACCAAAAGCTCGCGGGCGTCGCTGTCTCCCTCCTGGCTTTTGGCGATCAAGTCTTTCACTTGGTCATTGGTCAGAAATGGTTGACTCGCATTTTTTATATCGGCACCCATTGGCACTACCCCTAATTTTGCAAGGCTTTGGCAAACGACAGGCGTTTGGTCAGGCGCACGGTCGTTCCTTTGCCGACAGCAGTCGCCACTTCCAAAGAGTCCATGAAATTCTCCATAATGGTAAAGCCCATCCCGGAACGTTCCAGCTCCGGCTTCGTCGTGTACAGCGGCTGCATCGCCTGCTCTACATCCTCAATTCCTTTGCCTTGGTCTTCTACGACGACGTCGACAACTCCATCGTTGATCTGCACGGAAATATGTACCACACCCTCTGGATTTTCGTCATATCCGTGGATGATTGCGTTTGTTACTGCTTCGGAAACGACTGTTTTGATTTCTTCCAGTTCATCCATCGTGATATCCAATTGTGAAATGAATGAAGCTACTGCTACGCGGGCAAAAGCCTCATTTTGGCTTACCGCAGCAAACGAAACCGTCATAAAATTGCGTTGTGCCTTCATTACGCCACCCCCAGGATCAGCAGTGCTTCTGCCTCGTTTTCACGAAACTTGATCACCTTGAACAATCCCGACATCTCAAAAATCCGATAGATCGTGGGATTGACTCGGCAGACGTACATTTCACCCGATCGGGCTGAAATCTGCTTGTATCTGCCGAGGATCACGCCAATTCCTGAACTGTCCATAAACGCCAAATCGGCAAGGCTGAGCACGATATGGCGAATGGAAGAGGTACGTAGGGCTTCATCCATCTTGCTGCGCAATTCTTCCGCAGTATGATGGTCCAATTCTCCTTGCAAACGGACGACCAAAACATCTTGTCGGGTCTCCATCGCGATCCGCAAACTCATAGCTGACACTCTCCTTCATCCCGTAGTCTTTCTCTCATTCTTCTCGTCTTTAACCAATTCCTGCCAGGCGACAAAAGAACAAAAAAATCGAGCAGCCACAGACCTTCTTTCGAGGCAACTCGATTCTTTTCGCGCTTCTGTCGTCATGTCGTCCGCTTAATAACGAAGCAACACCTTCTTCGTTGTCCGCTTGAGAATCTCCCACATGCCTGCCTCATTTACTGCATGCTCCGGATACAGGTCGATGCGGCTTACTTCATTGCCATCCTTGGAACGAATAAATATGTGGCCTACCACCTGATTCTTTTGAACAGGCGCATTCACCGTTTTGTTCACGACCACTTCCTTTTGGTAGTCTTCCGCTGCCTCCCCTTTTTTCATCAACACGCTGACGGCATGCGGTGTTACGATGTTCAACTGGGGTTGTTGTCCTTTGTCCACCGTAATTTGATCGACTGTCTCTCCTTTTTTGTACATCGGCATGACTTTGTAATGCGTAAACGCGTAATTGAACATGGTCGTTACATCGTTATTTCTTGTCTTTACGTCCGGCTCTCCCATGACTACGGAGATGACGCGCATATTATTTCGCTTGGCTGTCGCCGTTAAGCAGTATTTGGCTTCTCCGGTATAGCCTGTTTTCAAGCCGTCCACCCCTTGGTAAAAGCGGACGAGACGATTGGTATTGACCAGCCAGAACGGATTTTCAGAGTCTTTTCGTAAATAGTCCTGATACGTTCCTGTAAATTTGGTAATCTCTTCATGCTTTAACAACTCTTTGGACATAATGGCAATATCGTAGGCAGAGGCGTAATGATTCTCTGCAGGAAGACCATTGGAATTGACAAAATGAGTGTTTTTCATCCCCAATTCCTTGGCCCGTTCGTTCATGCGTTTGACGAAGGCTTCCTCCGTACCCTCGAGATGCTCCGCCATCGCGACAGAAGCATCGTTGCCGGATGCAATGGCAATTCCTTTGACCATATCTTCGACGGTCATTTCCTCGCCAGGCTGCAAGAAGATTTGAGATCCTCCCATAGAAGCTGCCCGTTCGCTTGTCCGTACCTTGTCGGTCATCTTCAGCTCTCCGCGCTCGATCGCCTCCATGATGAGCAATAAGGTCATCACCTTGGTGATACTGGCAGGCGGCAGCTTCTCGTGCGCATTCTTTTCAAACAGAATGGTCCCTGTATCGGCTTCAATCAAAACAGCAGAACGTGCACTCGGCGCAAAATTCATGGGTACAGGCTTCTCACTGGCTGCAAAAGCCCGAGGAGAAAAGATAGTGATCAACATCATGATGCATAGAGCGAGATACCCTTTCCGTTTCATAACAGTCTCTTCCCTCCATTCATGGTTTTATTCTCACCAACCCGACAGGAAAATATTCACAACTCCTATCGTTAGGTTGTTCCCATGCTGGAGTGGTGGGGAGGAAAAAGAGGAAAACACTTCAGGCGGGTTGGGATCTTCGCTGTGGGTCAGGGTGTAGAGTAGAGAACTGACGCTTTCTGGCGACCGTTTGGTCGCCTTACTCCTATCAGTTCCCCCTCATCAAACCGTACGTGAGGTTCTCCCTCATACGGCTTTCCGATGTTCTTCTT
>Ga0182742_1000094_pt1 | contig 172359 bp, 165 predicted proteins | sample eDN5th37CBELigMG_FD_128880 | JGI IMG/M metagenome (GOLD analysis project Ga0182742, IMG submission 128880) | Enriched Miracle-Growth compost microbial communities from Emeryville, California, USA - eDNA 5th pass 37_C BE-Lig MG (version 2)... ... | reverse complement strand
GCCTCGGCCGGGGTCACCTCGGACAGGGGCTTGCCGAAATAGGTGCGCGAGGCGGCGGCGAAGCCGTAGGCGCGGTGGCCCAGGTAGATCTGGTTCATGTAGAGCTCCAGGATCTGGTCCTTGGTGAGCTCGGATTCGATCTTGAAGGTCAGCAGCAGCTCATAGAACTTGCGCGAGTACGTCTTTTCCGACGACAGGTAGAAGTTGCGCGCCACCTGCATGGTGATGGTGCTGCCGCCCTGGGTCTTGGACTGCTTGACGATATTGGTCAGCACCGCGCGCGCCACGCCCATCCAGTCCACGCCGCCGTGGCTGTAGAAACGGTCGTCCTCGGCAGCCAGCACCGCCTGGCGCATGACCGGCGGGATTTCGTCGATGCGCAGCACGTTGCGGTGTTCTTCGCCGTATTCGCCGATCAGCACCTTGTCGGCGGTATAGATGCGCAGCGGCACGCGCGGACGGTAGTCCGTCATGGCGTGCAGGTCGGGCAGGCTGGGCCAGGCCAGGGCCAGCGCCAGGCCGAGCGCGACGGCGCCGCACACGGCCACGCCGGCGGCGGCGATGCCCGCCTTGACGAGGTGTCGTTTCCAGGGGAAACCCGGTTTGCCGCCCGGGGTGGCGGGAGATTGCTGGGGGGTGCTCATTGCAGGCGATTCTAGGACATAACCGTATAGACCGCCCAGCGGGCAATAAGGTTTCGGTAACGAAAAATGTAACTCGGGCGGCGCCTGCCGGCCGGCTTTCAGCCCTGGGCGGCCGGGCGCAGGTAGCGCTGCGGCGGCGCGCCCAGCGCGCGGTGGAACATGGCGGAAAACGCGCTGGCGCTACGGTAGCCCAGATCGGAGGCGATGCGCGCGACCGGCTCGCCCTGGGCCAGGCGGCATACCGCGTCGGCCAGCCGCACCTGCTGCACCCACTGGCGGTAGTTCAGGCCCAGTTCGGCCTGGAACAGCCGGATCAGGGTGCGGGCGCTGGCGCCGACCTCGCTGCCCCAGTCCTCGATGCCGCGCTGCAGGCCGGGCCGGTCCAGGATGGCGGCGCAGATGGTCTGCAGGCGGCGGTCGCGCGGCCACGGGATCTGCAGGGGCGCGACGCGGGCGGCGGCCAGTTCGGACAGGGCCAGCGCGGCGATCTGCTCGGCCCGCCCGCCCAGCGGATAGTCGATGGGTTCGGCGGTGAGCGCCAGGATCAGCTCGCGCAGCAGCGCGCTGACCTCGACCACCTGGCATTGCGGCCAGTAGCCGCGCGCGGCCTCGGCCTGCAGGTAGAGCGAGCGCATGGAGACTGCGCTCACCATGTCCACGCCGTGCGGCACCCCGGCGGGCACCCACAGCGCGCGCATCGGCGGCAGGGCCCACAGGCCGGTGGGCGTGGTCACGCGCATGGTGCCGCCGACCGCGTACACCAGCTGGGCGCGCGGATGGGAGTGAGTGCCCGTGCGCGCGCCGGCCGGGAATTCCTTGGCCATGGCCGTGACCACGCGCGGGCGGTCCTGGTAGTCCTGGGCGTTGACGCTGCGGCCGGGATCGGGAAGGGTGCGGGTCAGCATGGCTGTCACTTCCGGCGTGAGAATGAGTCAGGCGACAAAAGGATGATTCACGCATTTTGTCACTTTCAAGACGAAAAATGGCAGATCGGGACGGGACGCGCTTCCTACACTGGCTACAGGTCCCGGCATCGCGCTGGGAAAGCCGTCCCCTTTATTTCCCGAGATCCATGAACCCCGCCCAGAATCCCGCGGCCGCGATGGCCGACGCCCAACCCGCCGCGCCCGCCGCTTCAGACCCGTCCACCGCCTTCAAGGTGCTGGGCGCGATCAGCGTGGCGCACCTGATGAACGACATGATCCAGTCGATCCTGTTGGCCATCTACCCCATGCTGAAGGAGTCCTTCACGCTGTCGTTCGCGCAGATCGGGCTGATCACGCTGGTGTACCAGCTGGCGGCCTCGCTGCTGCAGCCGTTCATCGGCTTCTACACCGACCGCAATCCCAAGCCGTATTCGCTGCCGGTGGGCATGGGCTTCACCCTGGCGGGGCTGCTGATGCTGGCGATGGCGCCGTCGTTCGGCTGGCTGCTGGCGGCCGCGGTGCTGGTGGGCACGGGGTCGTCGGTGTTCCATCCGGAGTCGTCGCGCGTGGCGCGGATGGCCTCGGGCGGGCGCCACGGGCTGGCGCAGTCGCTGTTCCAGGTGGGCGGCAACGTGGGCTCGGCGCTCGGGCCGCTCGCCGCGGCGCTGTTCATCATTCCGCACGGGCAGCGCAGCGTGGCCTGGTTTTCGCTGGCGGCGCTGTTCGGCATCGTGGTGCTGACCGGCATCGGGCGCTGGTACAGCGCCAACCGCGAGCGCCTGAAGCCGCGGGCGCGCGGCGCGGCGGCCGGCAATGCGCTGTCGCGCCGGCAGGTGCTGGGCGCGCTGGCGGTGCTGGGCGTGCTGGTGTTCTCCAAGTATTTCTACCTGGCCAGCCTGAACAGCTATTTCACGTTCTACCTGATCGACAAGTTCGGCCTGTCGGTGCGCGAGGCGCAGCTGTACCTGTTCCTGTTCCTGGCCGCGGTGGCGGTGGGCACGGTGGTGGGCGGGCCGGTGGGCGACCGCATCGGCCGCAAGATCGTGATCTGGGTGTCCATCCTGGGCGTGGCGCCGTTCACGCTGCTGCTGCCGTACGCCAACCTGTTCTGGACCGGGGCGCTGGTAGTGGTGATCGGCGTGGTGCTGGCCTCGGCGTTCTCGGCCATCGTGGTCTATGCGCAGGAACTGGTGCCGGGCAAGGTCGGCATGATCGCCGGCCTATTCTTCGGCTTTGCGTTCGGCATGGGCGGCCTGGGCGCGGCGGCGCTGGGCAAGCTGGCCGACGCGACCAGCATCGCCCATGTGTACCAGGTGTGCGCCTATCTGCCCCTGCTGGGGGTGGTGGCGGTCCTGCTGCCGGACGTGGAGAAGAAGAAGGCGTAGTAGCCCGCGGTCAACCCGTGTGCACCGCGGTAAGCAGCGGGCTGCGCGTCTCGATGCCGGTGATGCGTCCGTCCGGCCCGTGGTGGATGACGGCCGTGCGCGAGGCGCGCAGCTCCGCCAGCTGCGCCGGCGTGAGCCCGAAGCTCATGGCCAGCCGGCGGTCGCCAAGCGGCTTGATCGGCTTGCGCCGGTCCTTGCCCGCGAAGCGCCGGTGGTTGTAGACCGCCCAGGCCACCAGCAGGGCGGCGTTGGCCAGCGCCAGCAGCGCATAGCCCGACAGGGTGCGCAGCGTGGGCACGAAAGCCGGCAGCGGCGACAGCCCCGGGCCCTGCGCGTCGCGCAGGATGGCCAGGATGCCGGCGCCGAACAGGTACACGAAGGCGAACCAGCCCAGGGCGGTCAGGACGAGGTCGAACAGATAGCCCGCGCGCGAGCGTTGCGTGGTGATGATCATGATGCGTCCGGTGATTTGATGCCCCGGTCCGGGCTGACCCAGCGCGCGCGCCGGGCCTGCTTGCGGAGCATGACCTTGGGAAAGCTGACCAGGGTGGTGAACAGGCTCACCATCCAGAAGGCCAGCGGATACCAGATGACCCAGTACAGCGCGCGCGGCAGGCCGGGCTCGTAGCGGCGGTCGATCAGGATGCTGACGACGAACTGCAGCAGGCACACCATGGCCAGCATCATGCCGGTGAAGGCCGGCGGCATCAGGCTGGCGATGTACATGTTGTTGGGAAGCGCCACGACCTGGCTGACGGCCCACAGCAGCACCGAGATGCCGAAGGCGAAGGCCCAGGCGGTGGACAGACAGAATTCCGCCATCAGCGGCCACAGCCGGCGGTGGCGCCAGATCCAGATCGAGCGCAGGTTCTTCAGGAAGACCTCGGCGCCGCCCTGGGCCCAGCGCAGCCGCTGCTTCCACAGCCCGCTCAGGGTCTCGGGCATCAGGATCCAGCACAGGCCGCGCGGCTCGTAGAAGATGGACCAGTGGTCGCGCTGCAGCTTCCAGCTGATGTCGATGTCCTCGGTGATCATGTCCAGGCTCCAGTAGCCCACGCGGTCCAGCGCCGCGCGCCGGAACGCGGCGACCACGCCGGACACGGTGAACACCTGGCCGTAGACGCGCTGGGTGCGCTTGATCAGGCCGATGATGGAGGAGAACTCCCCGACCTGGATGCGGCCGATCATGGTCGAGCGGGTGCGGATGCGCGGGTTGCCGGTGACCGCGCCGACGCGCGGGTTCTGGATCAGCGGCGCCACCAGGTAGGCGGCGGCGTCCGGGTCCAGCGTGGCGTCGCCGTCGATGCACACCAGGTACTCGCTGCGCGCGGCCAGCGCGCCCATGCGCAGCGCCATGGCCTTGCCCTGGTTCTGCGCCAGGTGCACCACGCGCAGCCGGTCGTGGCGCGCGGCCAGGCGGTCCAGCATGTCGGCGGTGCCGTCGCTGGAGCCGTCGTTGATGGCGATGACCTCGATGTGCGGATAGTTCTGCGCCAGCGCGGCCAGCAGGGTCTCTTCGCCGTGCTCGGCCTCGTTGAAACAGGGCACCAGGATGGACACCAGGGGATTGCCGGGCAGCGCCGGCGGCTGGCGGTCCTTGCCCCATTTCCAGTGCCGCTCCCAGTGCCACCAGAAATAGAGGCCGCCGCTCATCCACAGGCCGGACATGAAGAGCGGATAGAAGAACACGAAGCCCAGCAGCGCCTCGCCGGTCAGCATCAGCGTGAAGCCGAACGGCACGCCGAGCATGGCGCAGAGTATGAGCAGAGCGATCAGGCGGTCTATCATCGGACGGGGTACCAGGCTTCGGAGATGGCGGGCCGGATGTCTTGCAGCCGGGGCTGGTCTTGCGAGTAGTCGTCGGGGTAGTAGCCGAAGTTGCGGGCGCCGCGCAGCTGCAGCCGCTGCATCCAGCCGGCCAGCACGGCCGTGTCGATGGGCGTGGACTCGGGACGGTCCGGGCCGGTGCGCCAGTCGCGCGCCTGCAGTTCGAACACGGTCCTGTCCAGCGCGCCGGGGCGGCGCGCCACCGCGTCGACCATGCTGTCCAGCCAGGCGTGCTCGCCGGCTTCGGGCACGTTCTCCATGCGCGGCATCGCCATCGGGGCGGTCCAGTCGTAGGCCTGCAGGAAGTCGTCCAGGTTCTGCGCGAACCAGGTTTCGCTGGCGGGGTTCAGGATGGGCTGGGCGTAGATGTTGCGGGCCGTCTTGATGTGCGGGCCGCGCACCGCGCGCACGCGCCGGGTCAGCTCGTCCGTGAAATCGACCAGCGCGCGGCTTTTCAGGCGGGTCCAGCGCTGCAGCGTGTCGGGATCGGCGCGCAGCTCGGCGATAGAGCCGGGCAGGCCGGCGCGGCGGTAGGCCGCCAGCGCGCCGGGGCTGGCGTCCTCGAAATCGCTGAGCACCGCGTCGTCATGGAACAGCACGCCGTCGAACAGGGTGTAGCGCGACAGGTCCTCGTACAGGTCGCCGATGCGCTGGCGCGCCACCGGATCGAAGGGCGAGAGGCGGCGGTACTGGTCGGGATCCGGCGCCGGGGCGGCCTCGGGATGCGCGGGGTCCCAGCGCGTCACGCGCGCGATGGACGGGTCCAGGTCGACCGCCAGCACCGGCATCCATGCGTAGACCGCCACGTGGGCGCGGTTCTGCAACTGCCAAGAGACGCGGTTGAACAGGTCGGCGCGCATGGGCAGCCAGCGGTTGGGAAAGTACACGGAGCGCACCAGGCCGTCGGCCTCGGGATCGGCAAAGGCCTGCAGGAACACCGTGTTGATCTGCATGTCGGCGATGCGCTGCACCAGTTCGCCCAGGTTGCGGTCGACCTGCGCCGGGTCGGGGTCGTAGATGTAGTCCAGGTCCACGTGCGCGACGCGCATGGTGGGCAGGGCTTCCATGCCGCCGATGCTGTCGGCGAACGGCCGCAGGTGCGGATCGTTGGCCAGCAGCAGGCGCGGCGCGGACATCAGGCGCGAGACCCGGCTGGGGCCGTCTTCCAGCGTCAGCGCCATGCGGTAGCCGTGCTCGCCGGCGATCTTCAGGGTGGAGCCGCCTTCGGCGCCGTAGGGCCAGACCCAGACGCGCGGCGCCTTGCCGGTGGCGCGGCGGATCTTCTCGCTGATGGCGGCGACGTCGCGCTGCATGCGGGCCTGGAACTGCGCCTCGGTTTCGTACTGGCGGGCGCCGGCGTCGTAGACGCGGATGGCGGCCGCCGGCTCGGTGTTGCCCTGCGGGTTGGCCAGGGCGCCGTAGTGCGAGGCGTTGGTGTGGGCGGCGATCTCCACCAGGCCGGAACGCGAGATCTCGCGCACCCCGTCCCAGTCCAGGAAGCGCTCGCGCGGCTGCGGGCTGCCGCCGAAATCCACCTTGCGGTCGGCCGGCGTGTCCATCCAGACGCCGACCGGCGCCAGCACGGCCGGCCAGCGGTAGGCTTCGAGGATGGGCAGCACGCGGGTCTGGAAGCTGCGGTAGCCGTCGTCGAAACTGAGCAGCACCGCGCGCTCGGGCAGGGGCTTGCCGCCTTCGCGCGCGGCCAGGATCTGGTCCACGGACACGGCCTGGTAGCCGTTCTCGCGCAGCCAGGCCAGCTGGTCGACCAGCCGGTCGGTGCGCACGCTGAGAAAGCCCTGGTCGGGATCTTCGTCTTCCACGTCGTGATAGGCCAGGGCCAGGAACTGGCCGGACGGCCAGGGCCGGTCGGCCGGCGCGAGGCTGCGTTCGGCCGGCGGCGTGTAGACGGGAATGTCCTTGGCGCAGGCGGTCAGGAACAGGATCAGCAGCAGCAACAGGCCGGCCAGGAGGATGCGGGTATGGGTTCTAAGCATGGCGGCGGTCTCAGAAGCGGTAGGCGAGGTCGAACACGATGCGCAGTTCGCGCTCGCGGTCGCCGTCGTACGGGCGGCTGATGCCGGTGATCATGGCGCCCATGTCCAGCACGTCGTTGGCGCGGTAGCGCTGGCCGTAGCCCAGGGCGAACACGCCGCCGGTGCCGTAGCCCTGCTGCGTGTAGGCGCCGGCGCCGACGGTGCCGATCTGTTCCCACGCGGTTTCGTAGCGCCGGTACAGCGTGTGCGTCAGCCGCAGGCCGGGCACCAGCGTCAGGTCCGAGCGCGGGTTGAAATAGGGCACGTCGCTGCCGCCGCTGTTGTGCTGGGTGGAGATGTCGAATTCCAGGTCGGCCTTCAGGTGCGGGGCGGTGTAGACGCGTTCGCGTCCGATCAGGCCGAGCGACCAGCGGTTGTTGCCGTCGCTGAAGTGCGAGGGCGACAGCGCCAGGGTCCATTCGCGGCGCTCGTCGGCGCGCCAGCGCACGAAAGCGGACAGGCTGTTCGACGAGATGCCGCTGGCCAGCGCGCGCAGCGGCGTCTCGCGCGAGATCAGCTCGGCCGAGCCGCCGACCTGCCAGCGGTCGTCCAGGTCGTAGGCGGCGCTCAGGCGCAGGCCGGGCTTGACGCCGTCGCCGTAGTCGTGGGTGGAGACTTCGCCCTCGACGGTGAGGTCGCGGCCGCGCCATTCGACGCCGGCGCGCACCCAGCGGTAGGTGCCGCGGCCTTCCTCGAAGTCGCCGGCCGCGTAGCCGCCGCCGCCGAACGCGCGCCAGTTGTAGTCCAGCGGCTTGGAGTACACCACCGCGTCGATGCCGAAGTCGCCGCTGCCCGAGACCGGGCTGTCCGAAGCCAGGCCGCGGTAGCCGGCGATGCGCAGCTCGGCCATGTTGTGCACCTGCCACTGGCGCGCCAGCCGGCGCGACACCAGGTCCTCGGGCGCGCGCGCCAGCGTGTCCTGGCTGAGCGCCTCGGCCTGGCGCCATTCCTGCAGGTCGAGCGCGGTGAATCCCTGGCCGTTCTCCACGCTCAGGCTGCGCGGCGACAGCGTCTCGGCCATTTTCAACGTGCGTTCCGAGGCGCGCGGCTGCGAGCGGGCGCGGTAGACGCCGGCAAGCTGGGCCTGCAGGCCGGAGTTGTTGGGCGCCTCGCGCACCATGTGTTCCAGGCTGCGCTGGGCGGCCGGGGTGTCGTCGGCCTGCAGGCTGGCGGCGGCCTCGGTCTGCATGCGCTCCAGGCGCAGGTCGTTGGGCAGGCGGCTGGGCTGGCCCTTGAGGTAGACCCAGTCCGGATAGTCCTGGCGGTTGGCGGCCAGGCTTTGCGAGGCCTGGTCGAATTGCTCGGCCTCGGCCAGGGAGTAGTACAGGCCGGTCTCGGTGTTCAGGCGGTCCTCGGGATCGTCGTTGCGGGCCGCGTCGTCGGCGGCGACCTGGCGGTAGATGTCGCGCGCCTTTTCCGGCTGGCGCAGGTACAGGTAGGCCGAGGCCACGTCGTTCAGCGCGTAGCGCGGCACCTGCGCGCCTTCGGCGCGCAGCGCCTCGTATTCGCGCACCAGGTCGGCCATGCGCGCGCGCGCATGCAGCGCGTGCAGGCGGTCGATGCGGGCGCGCAGCACGTCGTCGCGCGCGGCCTCGCCCAGCGCCTGCCAGGCCGGGATCAGTTCGTCGTAGCGGGCCAGGGCGCGGTCGGCGACGACGTAGCGTTCGGCTTCGTTGCGCGCCGGCATGGAGGCCAGGCGCACCTGCTGGGCAACGGCGTCGGCCTCGAAGCGCCGCATCTGGGCGGCGTCGAACAGGCCGGGATGCTCGGACGCGCGCGCCAGCGCCGCGCCCGACATGCGGGCGCGGGACAGCGCCTGTATGTATTCGCGCTGCACGTAGGGCGTGTCGGGAGCGAGGGCCAGGGCGCGGTCGGCCTGGTAGAGGGCCTCGAAAGGGCGCCCCTGGCGGACGTGGACGTAGCCCAGCGCCAGGCGCGCGTCGACGTCGCGCGGCTGGCGCGCCACCCAGCGCTCGCCGGCCTGGAGCGCGGCCTGCGTCTGGCCGGCGTCGGCCAGCGTCATGATTTCGCCGGCCTGGAAAGCCGTGTGCCGCGGATGGCGGCGCAGCCCCGCGCGGTAGGCGGCCAGCGCCTCGGGCCAGCGCTGCAGGTCGCGGTAGGCGCGCGCGGCGGCCAGCTGCACGTCGGCCGGCGGATTGGCGCCGGCCGGCAGCGTTTCGAAGGCGGCCGCCGCCTCGGCGGGCCGGCCGGCCCAGCCGGCGATGACGATGTGGTCGTAGATGGCCCGTGGCCCGGCGGCGGCGCCTTGCCGGCGCAGCATTTCCAGCGCGGGCTCGTAGTCGCCGGCGCGGGCCCGGGCGATCAGACCGTCGTAATCCTCGGCGGGGGCGGCCAGCGCCAAGGCCGGCGCCAGGACCGCACAGGCGGCCAGCAGGCGCAGGCCCGCCGCGGCGTCAAGGCGCGATAGCGACCGGTTGGCGGCATTTCCCGCAGGTTTTCCTTTGCATGGCATCTGTAGTACTTCCGCAGTTGCGACTCGGGACGTTCGCCGCCTCCGCCGGGCAGGGGCGCGCCGGCCGGACAGCCGGGCGCCGCGCGGGCGCGCAGCGCCGGCGATGGAGGTGGGGAACATGGGTTCAGTTGCGCGGCGCCCGCTGCGGGGACCTTCGCACTCGCGCTATCGAAGTGCATGGCTAGTACGCGCCACGTCCGATGGACGTGGTTGCGGCACTCTGCGGCGCCGTCAACGGGATGCACTGTAGGACGTTTTGGATATTTCAACTGTCAAGTAGTGCAAAGGAGGCGCGCACAGGGGCCGGCGCTGGCGTATTCTTCGTCGCTCGGGCCGGGGCGAGTGCCGACGAGGATAGCGCGCCGGCTCGTCCTGACTGTAACAAAAGACGTCAAAAATGCTAGGGTGTAACGCGGCGCGAGCGGTGCGCAGTGCGGCAATCCCAACGAGGGCGCGCGGCAGGAGCCATGACGATTTCCTTATTCTTTCTGATGTGGGGACTGGCCACGGCGCTGGCGCTGCCCTTGTTCGTGCTGTTCCCTGCGCGCGACCTGGGCGGCATCCGCGCGTTCACCGCGGCCAATGCGCTGGCCGTGGCGTCGCTGCTGGCGTATGCCTCGTCCGGCCTGCTGGCGCCGGGCCCGGCCGTGATGGTCTCGAACGCCGCCTGGGTCGGTTCGCTCGGCCTGGTCCATGTCGGCGTACGGCGGTTCTTCGGGCTGCCGCCGCAGGCGCAGGCCACGGCGGCGCTGGGCGCGCTGTGCATCCTGGCGTTTGCGCTGCTGCTGTTTGCCGGCGGCGAGCTGCGCGCCCGCATCCTGTTGTTTTCGGCCATGACCTGCGTGGCCATGCTGGCCACGGGGCGGGTGATTTTCCGCCAGCGCCGGCGCCTGCAGACCCGCGGCGTGATGGCGTACCTGATGCTGGCGATGTTCGGGCTGGCGGCCGTGCAGGGCCTGCGCCTGGCGGTCTATTCCATCGGCGGCGAGGCGCCCCATTCCTTGCTGGAACCGTCGGCCTGGGGGCTGTTCTTCATCGTCTGCGGAGCGGTCACGGTGCCGGCGCTGTTCCTGGCCCTGCTGTTGCTGGTGCAGACCAGCCTGTCCGAGCAGATGCAGGCGGCGCTGACCTTCGACAGCCTGACGCGGGCGCACTCGCGGCGCAGCATCCTCGACGAACTCGAACGCGAATTGCGCCGCTGCCATCGCGCCGGCGGCAAGCTGGCCGTGCTGCTGCTGGACATCGACCACTTCAAGTCCATCAACGACCGCTACGGGCATGCGGCCGGCGACGGCGCGCTGCGCCATTACGCGCAGGTGGTGCAGCGCGCGGTGCGGGCCAGCGACCGTCTCGGCAGGCTGGGCGGCGAGGAATTCGCGCTGCTGATGTATGACTGCGATCCGGCGCACGCGCTGGTGCAGGCGCAGCGGGTATGCGACGCGGTGCGCGACGCGCCGCTGGCCCTGCCGGACGCCGAGGTGCCCATGACCACCAGCGGCGGCCTGGCCCTGTACCAGCCGGGCGATACCGCCGACGGCATCCTGGCGCGCGCCGACGCGGCGCTCTACCGCGCCAAGCAGCAGGGCCGCGACCGCGTGGAGATGGCCTCGATCGGGCGGGCCGCGGGCCGCGCGCGCCCGGACGGCGCGGCAGCCGAGGCGCGGTCTACGGCTTGAGGTGTTCCTTCAGGAAGCGTTCCATGGCCTCGTAGAACTCGAACTTGTTCTCGTCGTTGTGAAAGCCGTGGCCTTCGTTGTCCTTGACCATGTATTCGACCTCCACGCCGCGCGCGCGCAGCGCCTTGACCATCTGGTCGCTCTCGTCCTTGTTCACGCGCGGGTCCTTGGCGCCCTGCGCCACGAACAGCGGCGTGACGATGCGGTCCGCGTGCAGCGCGGGCGAGGTCGCGGCCAGGCGTTCGCGGTCGCGTTCGGGGTCGCCCACCATGTCCTGCATCTTGGCCAGCATGGGCTTCCAGTACGGCGGGATCGACTGCATGAACGTGAACAGGTTGGACACGCCCACGTAGTCGACCGCCGCGGCGTAGAGCTCGGGCGTGAAGGCCACGCCGGCCAGCGTGGCGTAGCCGCCGTAGCTGGCGCCGTAGATGCCGATGCGCTTGGGGTCGGCGATGCCTTGCTGCACCAGCCACTGGACGCCGTCGGTGATGTCATCCTGCATCTTCAGGCCCCATTGCCCGAAGCCGGCTTCCCAGAAGGCGCGGCCATAGCCGGTCGAGCCGCGGAAGTTCATCTGCAGCACGCAGAAGCCGCGGTTGGCCAGGAACTGCACCTCCGGGTTGTAGCCCCAGCCGTCGCGGGCCCACGGCCCGCCATGCGGATTGACGATGCAAGGCAGGCCGGACGGCGCGCGGCCGGCCGGCAGCGTCAGATAGCCGTGCACGGTCAGGCCGTCGCGCGTCTGGTAGCTGATGGGCTGCACGCGCGACATGTCCGCCTCGGGAATGGCCGGGTTGATGTCGGCCAGCTTGGTCAGCGTGTCGGCGGCGGCGTCGTAGATGTAGCGCGAGCCGGGCGTGCGGTCGTTGTAGGCGGCGACGATGAATTTGTTTTCATCGCGGTCGTAGCCCTGGATGGCGAAATCGTAGCCCGCGAGCCGCGCCGACAGCGCCTTGAACAGCGCCTCGGTCTGCGCGTCGAAAAAGCGGTATTGCGGCTTGTCGGTCTGGTAGGCGGCCAGCGTCAGCACGCGGCGCTTGCGCGAGTACGCCGCGGCGTCCAGGTCCACGTCCTCGGGCGTGTAGATTTCCTCTTCGGCGTCGGGATTGGCCGGGTCGATGACGACCAGCGCCAGCTTGTCGCGGCCGCGGTTGGACAGGGCGTAGAACTTGCGGTCGTCGAAGGTGAAGAACGCCGGGCTGACGCTGGTGCGGTAGTCGGTGGTGATCAGCGGGCGGAATTCGGCGGCTTCGTCGTCGCGGTAGAGCAGGGTGGTGTTCAGGCCGTCGCTGGCGACGGCGGCGCGTACCTTGCCGGCGTGGTCGGTCTGCCAGCCGACGATGTTGCCCGGGTTCTGCGCCACCAGCACCGCCGCGCCGGTATGGACGTTGACGCGGTAGACGTCGAAGACTTCGGGGTCGCGCTGGTTGTGGCTGATGAGGACGTGGTCGGGGTCGTCCTCGAGGTCGTCCTCGATGCCGGCGCGCACGCCTTCGTAGGGAGTCAGGTCGGTGATCTGGCCGGTCTTGGCGTTGACCGCCAGCACGTGGAAATTCTCGTCGCCGCCGAAGTCCTTCTGGTAGAGCACCACGTCGGCGCCTTTCCAGAAGAAGTTGCTGATGTCGCGCGCGGTCTCGCGCGTGAGCAGGCGCGGGTCGCCCACGGGCTTGCTGCCTTGCAGCGGCTGCACGTAGATGTTCATGCGGGCCGGGCTGCCGTCCACGCTGGTGGGCTGCATGAAGCCCAGGGTCTTGCCGTCGTCGGCCAGGCGGAAGAAGCCGCGGTCGGGGTTGCGGAAGAAATCCTTCAGGGGATAGGCGCGCGGCGGCTGGGCGGCGCTGGCGCCCAGCGATGCGCCGACGATGCTGGCGGCCAGGACGGTGCGCTTGAGGAACGAGAACAAGAGAGGGCCTCCGGGGTTGCTGCGGCCGCGGGCTGGGCCGGCAGCCGCCTGGTCCACCGATGATGCCATAGCGCCGCCGGCGGTGTCGACGCCCGCCCCGGGCCGATATGCGGGATAATCGCGGGCACTGATCTGGAGATACACATGTACAGGAATCTGGCCGCGGCTGCGGCACTGGCCCTGGGCCTGGCGGGATGCTCGATGGGCATCTCGCAGGACGGTTCGTCGCCGCACAGCGAATTCAAGGCGCCGGTGGCATTCAAGGACGCCTATGCGGCGGCGATCCGCCAATCGCGCGATTGCCTGCGCAGCACCGACAACGCCTACCGCGTGGTGGCCGACATCGACGAGCCGGCGCAGTCCGGCGTGGTGCGCGTGCTGGCGCCCTACAGCGACAACGTGATGTCGCGGGTCGACCTGAAGGCGGCCGGCCCCAAGAGCACCGACGTGCGCGTCGCGATGTGGGGCCAGGGCACCTGGGACGCGGCGGCGATGCGCGCCATGCAGGACGCCGTCTATTACGGCCTGGTGTCGTGCAGCAGCTATATGCCGCTGGACCCGCGCCCGCAGGTCCAGCCCAAGCGCGACCTGCCCAGGGACTGAGCCGGCCGGTCAGTCGCCGCCCGGGCGGCGGCGGATGATGCGGAACGTGGCGGTGGCGCGCGCCACCAGCTCGCCGTCGGCGCGGCGCACGTCGCCTTCGCAGAAGGCGATGGAGGAGCCGCGGCGCAGGCAGCGCGCCTCGATCTTCAGGTCGCCCGTGCCGGGCGACAGGAACGAGGTGTTCATGTCGATGGTGGCCATGCCTTCTTCGCCGTCGGCCGAGCCGCGCGCGGCGGCGCTCAAGGTGAAGTCGAGCACGCTCATCAGCGTGCCGCCGTGTATGTCGCCGCGGCTGTTGGTGAGGTCGGCGCGCCAGGGCAGCGAGGTGCGGGCATAGCCCGGCTCGATGTGCTCGGGCACCAGGCCGACGAAATGCATGAAGGGAATGGTGAGGCCGAAGTAATCGGTTTGCGCGGTTGCGGGTGCGGTCATGGAACGGTGATGGCGGGATTGGATAGCGGGTCGCCGGTCATAATATATGCTTTTGCCACGGGATATCAGGGTGTCTGAGGGGCGCAAGATCGTGCATGTGGACATGGACGCGTTCTATGCGTCGGTGGAGCAGCGCGACAATCCGGCGTTGCGCGGCCGGCCGGTGGTGGTGGCCTGGACCGGGCCGCGCTCGGTGGTCTGCGCCGCCTCGTACGAGGCGCGCCGCTACGGCATCCATTCGGCCATGTCGGCGGCGCGCGCCGAGCGCCTCTGTCCGCACGCGGTCTACGTGCCGCCGGACTTCAACCGCTACCGCGAAGTGTCGCGCCAGGTGCGCCAGATCTTCGCGCGCCATACCGATCTGATCGAACCGCTGTCGCTGGACGAGGCCTACCTCGACGTGACCGTCAACAAGTGCGGCCTGCCTTCGGCCACCGAGGTAGCCCAGGTCATCCGCCGGCAGATCCGCGAGGAAACCGGCCTGACCGCCTCGGCCGGCGTGGCCCCCAACAAATTCCTGGCCAAGATCGCCTCCGACTGGAACAAGCCGGACGGCCTGTTCGTGGTGCCGCCGGCCAAGGTGCTGGCCTTCCTGGAGCCGCTGCCGGTGCGCAAGGTGCCGGGCGTGGGCAAGGTGACCCAGGCCCGCCTGGAGCAGCTGGGCATCCATACCGTGGGCGACCTGGCCACCCACGGCGCGCAGGAGCTGGAGCATTACTTCGGCCGCTACGGACGGCGCCTGTACGAACTGGCGCGCGGCATCGACGAGCGCGCGGTGCAGACCGACGCGCCGCTGCAGCAGGTCTCGGCCGAGACCACGTTCTCGCAGGACGTGCGCCTGGAGGCGCTGGGCGAGGCCATCGAGCGCATGGCGCAGAAGGTGTGGGACCAGGCGCTGAAAAAGGGCGCGCTGGGGCGCACCGTGGTGCTCAAGCTCAAGACCGACCGCTTCCGCATCCTGACGCGCAGCCAGACCAGCGCCTATCCGCCGGGGTCCGCGGCCGAACTGGCCGCGGTGGCGCGGCTGCTGTGCGAAAGAGTGGAACTGCCGCCGCACACGCTGTACCGGCTGGCGGGGGTGGGAATGAGCAATTTCGCCGAACCGGGCGAGCAGGCGCGCCAGCCGGATCTGTTCGGCGGGGTGTTCTGATTCGGTGCACGGCGGCCCGCCGCCGGCGGGCCGCGCGGGATCAGCCCAGGCGGGCCTTGACCTGCTGCGACAGCGCGCTCATGTCGGCGCGGCCGGCCAGCGACTGCTTCAGCAGCGCCATGACCTTGCCCATCGCGGGCGCGCCCGTCACGCCTTGCGCGGCCACTTCGGCCAGCGCCGCGTCGATGGCGGCGGCGACTTCCTCGGGCGTGGCGGCCTGCGGCAGGAATTCCTGCAGCACGGCCAGTTCGGCCTTTTCCTGCTCGGCGGTCTCGGTGCGGCCGGCCTGCTCGAAGGCGGCGATGGATTCGCGGCGCTGCTTGACCTGTTTTTCGATGATGGCGGTGATTTCGGCGTCGCTCAGGTCGCGGCGCTCGTCCACTTCTTTCTGCTTGACGGCGGCCAGCAGGAAGCGCAGCGTGGCCAGGCGTTCGGTGGCCTTGGCGCGCATGGCTTCCTTGACGGAGTCGGAGAGGCGGGTCTTGAGCGTAGCAGTGCTCATGGGGGAACCTTTTGAGGTGTTGCGGCAAACGGCTAGTTTAATCTCCCGGCCGCCGCCGCGGCGGCCGTTTCAGCGCCAGCGGCGGAAGATCAGCGAGGTGTTGATGCCGCCGAAGGCGAAGTTGTTGTTCATGACATATTCGTTGCTCATGCAGCGGCCCTCGGTCAGATAGTCCAGCTCGCCGCAGCGCGGATCGACGTGGTCCAGGTTCAGCGTGGGCGCGTACCAGTCGCGGTTGAGCATTTCGATGCTGAACCAGGATTCCAGCACGCCGCAGGCGCCCAGGGTATGGCCCAGGTAGCTTTTCTGCGAGCTGATCGGCATGCGGCTGCCGAACAGGCTGTGGGTGGCCTGGGTTTCGGCGATGTCGCCCTGCTCGGTGGCGGTGCCGTGGCCGTTGACGTAGCCGATGGCCTGCGGCGCCAGGCCGGCGTCGGCCAGCGCCATTTCCATGGCCACGCGCATGGTGCGGGCCTCCGGGCGGGTGATGTGGGCGCCGTCCGAGTTGCTGCCGAAACCCACGATTTCCGCATGGATGCGCGCGCCGCGCGCCAGCGCGTGGTCCAGCGATTCCAGCACCAGCATGCCGGCGCCTTCGCCGATCACCAGGCCGTCGCGGTCGCGGTCGTAGGGGCGCGGGGTGAGGCCGGGCGTATCGTTCTTCTGGCTGGTGGCGTAGAGCGCGTCGAACACCAGCGCCTCGCTGGCGCAGAGCTCTTCGGCGCCGCCGGCCAGCATCAGTTCCTGGCGTCCGTAGCGCACGGCCTCGTAGGCGTAGCCGATGCCCTGGCTACCCGAAGTGCAGGCGCTGGACGTGGGGATGATGCGGCCCTTGAGTTCGAAAAAGATGCCGACGTTGGCCGCCGTGGTGTGCGGCATCATGCGCACGTAGGAATTGGCGTTCAGGTCGTCGGTGACGCCGTTGAGCAGCATATTGCCGAAGGCGCGGATTTCCGCCGTGCTGCCGATGGACGAGCCGCAGGCCACGCCCATGCGGCCGTCCTTGATGGCGGGGTCGTCCAGCAGCGCCGCGTCGGCCAGGGCCAGCTCGGCGGCGCGCACCGCCAGCTGCGAGACGCGGCCCATGCTGCGCAGCTGCTTGCGGGTCCAGTGCGCCGGCGGGCGGAAATCCTCGATGGGCCCGGCCAGCCGGGTATTCAGTTCCGCGTAGCGCGACCATTCCGGCATGCAGCGGATGGCGCTGCGGCGCGCTTCCATCGCCGCGCGCACGCCGGCCCAGTCCGAACCCAGCGCGCTGATGCCGGCCATGCCGGTGACGACCACCCGCTTCATCAGCACAGCCCTCCGTTGACGCCGATGACCTGGCGCGTGATGTAGGCCGCGCCCGGCGACATCAGGAAGGCGACGGCGGCGGCCACTTCCTCGGGCCTTCCCATGCGCTGCGCCGGCACGGCCTTGAGGATCTCGTCGACCGGCACGTGCTCGTCCAGCATGTCGGTGTCGATCAGCCCGGGCGCCACGCAGTTCACGGTGATCTGGCGCTTGGCCAGCTCCACCGCCAGCGCCTTGGCCGCGCCGATCAGGCCGGCCTTGGACGCGCTGTAATTGACCTGGCCGCGGTTGCCCACCACGCCGGAGACGGAGGCGATGCAGACGATGCGGCCCGGCGCGCGGCGGCGGATCATGGGCATGGCCAGCGGACCCAGCACGTTGTAGAAGCCGTCCAGGTTGGTGCGCAGCACCTCGTCCCAGTCGTCGCCGGTCAGGGCGGGAAAGGCGCCGTCGCGCGTCAGGCCGGCGTTGAGCACCACGCCGTAGTAGGCGCCGTGGGCGTCGACGTCGGCCTGCAGCGCGGCTGCGCATTGCTGGCGGTCGGCGACGTCGAACTGCAGCACGCGGGCCTGGCGGCCGCGCGCCTGGACTTCGGCCTGCACGGCCTCGGCCTGGCCGCGCTGCCGGCGGCAGTGCAGCACCAGATCGTGGCCGGCGTCGGCCAGGGCCAGCGCGATCGCGCGGCCGATGCCGCGGCTCGAACCGGTGACGAGGATGGGGGCTGCGCTCATTCGGGTGACTCTTCCTGGATAAAGGCGTTGGGGTCCTGCGGCTGGTAGACGTTCAGCCTGGCCTGCGCCAGCAGGCGCGCGCCGTCGTGCAGTTCGCATTCGAACACGCTGATGCCGCTGGCGTCGGCCAGGCCGCGGCGCACCTGGACCGTCAGGCGCGCGCCGGCCGGCAGGGCGTCGGCATGGCTTTCGTAGCGCCGCGTGCCCAGCAGAAAGCCCAGCTTGACGGGCTGGCCGGCCTCGCGCGCGCGGCAGCCGGCCCAGGCGCCCACGGCCTGGGCCATCAGCTCCATGCCCAGCCAGGGCGGCAGCGAACCGTCCGCCAGGCTATAGGGCCCGGGCTTGACGACGGCCAGCGCGCACAGGCTGTCCGCATCATAGCTGCGGATCTCGTCTATCAATATCATGTCGCCGGCGTGCGGCAGCAGGCTGGCGATGGGCCACGGGATCATGGCTGCGCTCCGAGGATCAGGCTGACGTTGTTGCCGCCGAACGCGAACGAATTGCTCATGGCCACGCGCGGGCGGCCCGGCGCGTAGCGGTGCGCCGGCGTGCTGAATTCCAGCGCCGGCAGCTGCGGGTCGGGCACGCCGTCCCAGACGTGGGGAATCAGGCGCGCGCCGGCATTGGAGGCCGACAGCGTGGCCCAGGCCAGCGCCGCCTCCAGCGCGCCGGCCGCGCCCAGGGCATGGCCGGTCAGCGCCTTGGTCGAACAGCACGGCACGCCCTGCGGGAACACGGCGTGCATGGCGTGGCTTTCCATCGCGTCGTTGTGCGGCGTGCCGGTGCCGTGCAGGTTGACCCAGCCGACGCTGGCCGCGTCCAGGCCGGCCGAGGCCAGGGCGGCCTGCATGGCCTGGCGCGCGCCGGCCCCGGTCGGCTCCGGCGCCGACATGTGCCAGGCGTCGGAACTGGCGCCTCCGCCGAGCAGGGCCACGCCGTCGGGCCCGGCCGCGTCGCGCGCCATCAGGAACAGCGCGCCGGCTTCGCCGATGTTGATGCCGCGGCGGTTGGCCGAGAACGGCAGGCACAGGCCGTCGTCGATGGCGCCGAGCGCGGCGAACCCGTTGATGGTCAGCCGGCACAGCGTATCCGCGCCGCCGCAGACCACGGCGTCGCACAGGTCCAGTTCGAGCAGGCGGCGGGCCGACAGCAGGGCGCGCGCGCCCGAGGTGCAGGCCGTCGACAGCGTATAGGCCGGTCCGCTGACGCCCAGCCAGTCGGCGAAGAACGACGCAGGCGAGGACAGGGCCTGGCGGCGGTAGTCGTAGTCCGCCGGCCAGGCGCCGTGCGCGGCCAGGTGGCCGAAGGCGGGCGCGTTGTCGTTCACGCCCGAGGTGCTGGTGCCCAGCACCACGGCCACGCGGCCCGGCCCGTAACGCGCCACGGCGCCGCGCAATTGCGCTTCGATCTGCAGGGCCGCGGCCAGCAGCAACTGGTTGTTGCGGCTGCGGTGATGCGCCGGCAGGGCGTCGGGAATGGCAGGCAGCTCGCCGTCGTAGCCGCCCAGGGTCAGGGCGCGTCCGCGCACCCAGCCGGTGCGCGCGCGCATGCCGGACGTGTCGCCGGCCAGCGCGGCCGCGGCCACGGCGTCTATGCCCGCGCCCAGCGCGCAGACCACGCCGGGCTTGCCCAACCACGCGTTCATGGCTGCTCCTTCAGCGGCGAGATCCGCCAGTTCGTGCCGTCGGCGTCGACGATGGTGAAATCGCCGGCCCGGGCGGCGTCGGGCCAGCGCACGCTCCAGCGCGCGCGCCCCTGTTCCAGCAGGTCGCGCTGCAGCGCCGCGCCCGTGCGGCGCGCCTGCCAGCGGCCCGGACCATAGGCGGCGTCCAGCTCGGCCTCGGGCGTCCAGGCGAACATCAGTGCGGCGAACAGGTCGCGCGCCTGGGGGTTGGGGCGCAGGAAGCCGTCGTTGCGCCACTGGCCGTGTTCGAGCATCTGGCGGGCCTGCGGCACGCCCACCAGGTCGAACAGCGACCAGCGCAGCGCGGCGCCTTCGCGCTGCACCACCAGCATCGCGTCCTGCGGCGGCTGGCCGGGCGCGGCCTGCACCAGGTGCAGCTGCCGGGGCAGCGCGAACGCCGCCGTGCGCGCCGGCAGGGGCGGGGCGCCGGCGCAGCCGGCCAGCGCGGCCGCCAGCCAGGCCGCGCCGATGCAGCGGGCGAGCCTCGTTATCGTCATGCGGCCTCCGGCGGCGCGTCGCCGCCGCGGCACAGTTCGCTCAGCATGCGCAGGCGGCGCTGCGGGCTGGCGACGAAGGGGTTGGACAGATCCCAGGCGTAGCCCGCCAGGATCGAACTGATCATGCGGCGGATCTCGGGTTGCGCGTGTTCGTAGAAAACCACGTCCTGGAATTCGCCGCTGTACCAGCCCTGCACGTAGGCGCGGAACGTCTCCACGCCCACCATGAGCGGGTCGGCGAACGCCGTCTGCCAATCGACCTGCGCGCCGCCCAGCTGGCGGTGCAGCGCGTCGGCGGCCAGCTTGGACGAGCGCAGCGCGATGGTCACGCCCGATGAAAACACCGGGTCCAGGAATTCCGCGGCATTGCCCAGCAGCGCGTAGCCGGGGCCATGCAGCCGGCGCACGCTGGCCGAATAGCCGCCGATGGCGCCGGCCGGCGTGTCCCAGACGGCGTGCTTCAGAATGCGTTCCAGATTGGGCGCGGCGCGCGCCATCGCGCGCAGGACGGCCATCGGATCGGCATCGGCGCCGCCGAACCGTTCCTCGCCGCCCACCACGCCGAACGAGCTGCGGCCGTTGGAGAACGGGATCAGCCAGTACCAGATGCCGCGTTCCTCGGGATGCACGCTGATCAGGATTTTCTCGCGGTCGAAGCCGGGGTCGTCGATGCGGTCCTCGATATGGGTGTAGATGGCCTTGCGCGGCGGCATCGACGAGGGGATTTCCAGGTCCAGCAGGCGCGCCAGCACCCGCCCGTAGCCGCTGGCGTCGAGCACGAAGCGGGCCTGCACGCGGTAGCTGGCGCCGTCGGCGCCGCGCACCGCCAGCGTCGGCTCGCCATCGAAGTCGGCCGCGGTCACTTCCTGCCGGTAGCGCAGCTCCACGCCCTGGCGCGCCGCCTCGTCGGCCAGCACCTGGTCGAAGCGCGCGCGCTGCACCTGGAAGGTGGTGCCCGGACCGGGGGTGAACTTGTCGCGGAAATCGAAATAGCTGTAGCGCTCGCCGCAGGCGAAGGCCGCGCCGTTCTTGACCTGGAAGCCCGCGGCCCGGACCGCCGGCAGCATGCCCGCTTCCTCCACGAATTCCAGGCAATGGGCCAGCAGGCTTTCGCCGATGGAAAAGCGCGGAAACTGCTGGCGCTCCAGCACCAGCACGTCATGCCCCTGCCGCTTGAGCAGCGCCGCGGCGACCGCGCCGGCCGGGCCCGCGCCGATGATCACGACTTCGCGTTGTTCCATCTCCGACCTTCTCCTATTCAGTTTCCGGCGCGGCCGGCCGGACCCAGGGCGCCCACAGCAGCGAGAAGGCCACGCCCAGCGCCACCGCCAGCCCGAAGTTGGCCAGCGCCGGGGTGCGGCTGAAGGCCAGCAGCCCGAAGGACAGCAGGGTGGTGGACGCGCTCAGCGCGATGCCGACGAGGCTGGCGGGCGCGCCCGCGATGCGCTCGTACATGAAGATCGCGTAATCCACCCCGATGGCCGACACCAGCAGCAGCCCGAACAGGCTGAACAGCGTGAGCGGCTGGCCCAGGTAGCCCAGCGCGGCCAGGCTGCATGCCGTGGCGGCGACCGGCACGGTCAGGATACGCCAGGCGGCCGCGCGCCCCAGCGTCAGCAGCAGCAGGGCGGCGGCCACGGCGTAGGACAGCAGCTTGAGTTCGGCGGCCTCGATGCGGGTGTCGGCGAACATGCGGTTCAGTTCGCCGCTGCGGTCCACCAGCGTCGCGCCCGGCACGGTTTCGGCGATGCCGGCGAGCGCGGCGGCGTCGCGCAGGCCCAGCAGGGTCACCATGCCCGCGACCTGCCCATCGCGCTCGCCCAGCCACAGGCCGCGCCAGCGTTCGGCCTGCTGGCCTTGCAGCGCCGCGGCGATGGTGACGGGCGGCAGGGCGGCGAGCGACCGCAGTTCCTCCTGCAAGGCTTCATAGGGAATGCCCAGGGCCGTAAGCGGGGCCCAGCGTTCGGGCTGCGCGGCCGCCGCGGCCAGGCTGCGGCCCAGCGCCTGCTGTTCGGCCACGGGCGCGACCAGCTGGCTCAAGGCGTTGTAGGCGGCGAGGTCGCCGCGTTCGACCAGGGCGTCCAGCGCCCGCGCCACGCGCGCCTGCCGGCGCAGCAGCTCGTCGGCGTCGGGCGCGCGCAGCAGGAAGAACTGGCTGGTCGGCACGAAGCCGGTGATCTCGCCGATCTGGCGCGCCTGCTGCAGCAGCGGCGCGGGCAGGCTCAGCCACTGCCGCAGGTCGTCCTGGACGCCGAGCCGGGCGATGCCGCCGGCGGCGCCCGCGGCCAGCGCGAGCGCGCCTATCCAGAACGCGCCGCGGCGGGCGTGCAGGCGTTCACGCGCATCCAGCGCCGCGGTCGACAGGCGCAGCAGCGGCTGCCAGGGACGCGGACGCCAGCCCTCCATCCAGGCCGGCAGCTGGCACACCGTGCAGGCGTAGGCGCCCAGCAGGCCGGCCGCCGAAAACACCGCCGTCTGCGTGAGCGCCGGAAACGGCGTGAACGCCAGCGCCACATAGCCCACCAGGGTGGCGGCCAGGCTGATGGTCAGCCCCGGCAGCACGCGCCGCAGCGCGGGCCGGCTGCGCCAGTCGGCCATGCCGTAGCTCTTGCCCAGCCAGTGCAGCGGAAAATCCACCGCCACCCCGATCAGGCTGGCGCCGATGACCAGGGTGAGCAGATGAATGGAGCCGAACACCGCCACGCAGGCCACCGCGCCGGTCACCAGGCCCACGGCCACCGGCGCGAAGGCCAGCAGGGCGCGCGCGCGGCGCAGCGCCAGCAGCAGCACCGCGACGATGCCCAGCGTGCCGCCGGCGCCGATCCAGCTGCTTTCGGCCACGGCCTGCGCGCGGCCCGCGGCCGCGTACAGCGGGCCGCCGGCCACCAGCAGTTCGGCGCCTTCGGCGTCCAGCACCTTGCGGTCCCGCTCCAGCTGCGCCGCGATGCGCTGGGGCGTGGCCGAGTCGAAGGCGTCGTCGCGGGTTTCGGCGCGCACCAGGATCCAGCGCCTGCCCGCATGCTCGGCCTGCAGGGTGCCGCTGCGTATGTCGTACTGCACCGCGCCGCCCGGATGCAGGGCTTCCTCGGCGCGGCGGGTCAGGCCGAGCCAGTCCTGGTCCGCCGGCACCAGCCCCGAGGATGAAAACGGATCCGACAGTTCGCGCGCGCGGCGCGCGGCGTAGGCGGCGGGATCGGTCTGCAGCTGGCGCCGGTCGGCCGCCGGCGGCATGGCCAGCCGGCCGGCCAGAAGTTGCCGGCGCAGCGCCGCCAGGTCCACGTCCAGCTCCACCTGCACGCGCGAAAACAGGCCGCTGTCGGTCCAGCGCTGCGCCAGCCGGCGCGCGGGCGCGGCGGGGTCGGCGCCGGCCGACACCAGCGCGATCAGCTGGCGCGACAGCGGCTCCTGGATGCGGGCCTCGGCAAGCTGGCGCGTGACGTCGCTGCCGGCGCGCGGCACCAGCTCCATCAGGTCGGCCGACACCGGCCAGCCGTTGCGGCACAGCCAGGCGCCCAGGCAGAGGACCAGCAGCAGCCCCAGCTTGAACAGCCGGGGCAGCCAGCGTTCAATCGGCAAACGCACGTTGCTCCTCGGCGGTGAGGGCCTGGGCGGCGGCCGCGTCCTGCATCTGCAGCACAGTGCGGTCGCCCTGCGTCTCGCGCAGTTCGATGCGCTGGACCAGCGCCGCGCCGTCGATCCGGATGCCGTCGAAGATCTGGCGCAGCAGCGCCGACCTGGGCGTGAGCACGAGCCGCCAGGCCTGGGCCGTGCCGCTGAGCGCAAGATCGAAGTTCTCGCGCAGGCCGCTGGTGTCGCCCGCCAGCACGGACAGAAACAGCTGGTTTTCGTGGCTGGCGCCTGCGCGCTGCGGCAGGGCCTGCCATTTGCCGTCGTCGCCGCGGCGCGAGATGCCGCGCGCGTCGATGCGCAGGTCCTGGGCCACGGGGGTGCGCAGCAGCCACAGCAGCCCCTTGCCGGCGGCCAGCGTGAAGTCGCCGCGGCTGGTGAGCGGTTGCGGCAGCGAGCGCAGGAATTTCTGCTGCACGAAGTGGCCGCGCACCACGGGCGCGGCGCGCAGCTGCGCCTGCAGGTCGGCCAGTTCGAAGGCCTGCGCGCTCCAGGACGGCAGGGCCAGCGCCAGCAGCGCGGCGCGCAGCAGGACGCGCCGCTTCATGCCGGCGTTTCCATGGCTTGCAGGCGGCGCCGCACGGCCTCGGTCAGCGCGGCCGGCGAGGCCAGCTGCATTTCGCCGGTCTCGATGCGGACCGCGACCTGCTCGGTGCTGGCCCGGGTCAGGCGCTGGCCGGTCTGCGCGTCCAGGATCAGGTAATGGATCTTCAAGCGATGCTCCCATTCCACCAGTTCGGCCCGCACGACCAGGCGCTGGCCGAACTGCGCCGGCTGCGCATAGCGCAGGTGCAGGTCGATCACGGGCCAGGCATAGCCGCTGGCCCGCATGGTGCAGTAGTTATAGCCCAGCGCGTCGAGCAGCTCGCAGCGCGCCTGTTCCAGGTACTTCACATAGTGGCCGTGCCAGACCACGTGGATCGAGTCGACGTCGAAGAATGGCACCCGGATTTCGACTTCAGCGCTGATCACGCCTCTTTTACGCATCGTCTTTCCAGAAAGGGTAGAAGTTGAACCATTGCAGCGGCGCCTGGCGGCAGTGCGCGGCCAGGCGGTCGGCGTAGCCCTGGGCCAGTTCCGCGATGCGCGCCTGGCGCGTGGCCCGCGTCCATTGCACGCGCTCGCGCAGGCGCTCCAGGCTCACGCGGTAGCGCGCGCCGTGGCGCGTGCAGAACAGCAGGTTGACCGGGCAGCCCAGCAGGCCGGCCAGCAGCCAGGGGCCCTGGGGCAGCAGGGCGGTGTCGCCCAGGAACTGCACCGGCGTGGTCCGGTCGCCCCGCAGCGGCACCCGGTCGCCCCGCAGCGGCACCCGGTCGCCGGCGATGGCCAGCCACTCGCCGCGCTCCAGCCTTTCGGCCAGGTCCAGCATGACGCCGGCGTCCAGCTCGCTGACCTGGATCATGCGCAGGCCGCCGCCGGCCTCGCCGAGCAGGCGGCTGAAGCGCGCCGCGTGCTGGTCGTGGACCAGGACGTTGAGCTTGAGCGTGCCCGCCTGTTGCGCCAGCGCGCGGCAGATTTCGATATTGCCCAGGTGCGAGCCGACCAGGATCTGGCCGCGGCCCCGGCCCATCTGCGCGTGCAGGCCGTCGGGATCGGCGATGTCCAGGCTGGCCGGCGTGATGCGGCCGCGCCAGGCGTCGAACTTGTCCAGGATGGCGTGCGCGAAGGCGAGGTACTGGCGGTAGACCGGCAGCGTGCGCGGCAGCGGCGCAGCCAGGCCGCCCGCCTGCGTCAGCCTGCGCTGGTAGGCGGCGATGGCGCGGCGCGCGCGGGCGCCGGAGACGTAGAAATACAGCACCACCAGCCAGACCACCGGCGCGATGGCGCGCCGGCCCAGCCTGCGCGCGGCCCAGACCGTCAGGCGCATGAGCGCCAGGCTGCCGCGTTCGGGCTGCTCGGCCCAGTGTCCGTCGGCCGCGCTCATGTCCGCGCTCCTCGCGCCAGCCGGCGCCACAGCAGCGCCGGCGCGCGCACCAGCATGCCGAAGAACAGGCGCGCGTGCATGCGGCTGATCAGCGCGTTGTCGCGCACGCCCTTGAAATGCGAGACGCCGTCTCGCGGGTAGGCCACGCGCGTCGGCAGCCAGATCATGGGCGCGCCGCGCCAGTGCAGCCGGACCAGCACCGCGATGTCGAAATCCATGCGCTGGCCGACCCGCGCGCCGTCGATCACCGGCAGCGCCAGCGACAGGGGATAGACGCGGAATCCGCACATGGCGTCGGGAATGTCGGCCGACAGCGTATTGATCCAGACCCAGACGCGGGTCAGCCAGCGGCCGTACAGGCGGCTGCGCGGCACGTCGTCGCCATATACCGGCCGGCCGCAGACCAGGGCTTGCGGATGCGCGCGCGAGGCGCGCGCGAACGCAGCGGCGTCCGCCAGGGCATGCTGCCCGTCGGCGTCGACCTGCAGCGCGTGGGTGTAGCCCAGCGCCGCCGCCGCCCGCAGCCCGTCCTGCACCGCCGCGCCCTTGCCGCCGTTGGCCGGGCGCCGCAGCAGATGCGTGCCGGGCCGCGCGGCCAGCGCGTCCAGCACCGCGGCGCAGCCGGGCTCGGAGCCGTCGTCCACCAGCACGCAGGGCAGGCCTTGCGCGGCCAGCTGCGCCTGCACGGCGCCGACGGTGGCGCCGTGGTTGTACACGGGGATGAGCGCGCACAGGCGATAGCCGCTCATGGCGCGCCGTCCTCCAGGATGCGGCCCGACGAGCAGGGCTGGCCGTCCACCGTGTAGGCGAAATGCAGCTTGTGTTTGGCGGCGTCCCATTTCAGCGTCAGCGTCGCCGGGTCGCCGGGCCGGAGCAGGCGCTGGAACTTCAGGACCTCCATGCCGCCAAAGCGCAGGCCGGGCCGCAGGTCGCGCCGGGCCAGCGACATGGCCCAGCCGATCTGCGCCACGCCCGGCACCACCGGCACGGCCGGGAAGTGGCCGCTGAAATGGATCAGGTCGCAGGGGATCTCCATGGCGTAGCGGCGTTCTCCGTCGGCCCCGGCGGGCAGCGCCACGGCCTGCGGCGCCAGCGGGCGCGGGCCGGCCGCGGCCTCGAAATCCTGCGGCAGCAGCTTGCCCTGCGCGTTGCAGGGCAGTTGCGTCATCAGGCGCCAGGCGCGCGGGATGGCCAGCGATTCGAAGCCGGCGGCCAGGTGCGCGCGCAGCTCGGCCAGGAGCGCCTTGCGCCCGCCGTTGCGCAGGGCGTGCAGGCCCCGGGCCGACAGCGCGACCAGCGCGACCAGCCGCGGCGCGCCGGCCAGCGTGCCCAGGCGCGCCTGCGCGACATAGCGGTGCTGCGCCAGCGCCTGCTCCAGCATGGGCAGCGAGATGCGCTTTTCTTCGATCTTGACGATGCGGTCCAGGCGGCCGAGCAGCCGGAATCCGCGTCCGCTCAGTTCGACGGCGTCGGCGGTCTGTTCCTCGGCCGCGCCGACCCAGGGCGACTGCACGCGCAGCGCGCCCTCGGCGTTGCGGCTCACGGCCACGCCGGGCAGCGGCCGCCAGTCCTGCGCGCCTTCGCGCCAGGCCACGGCGCCGGTTTCGGTGCTGCCGTAGATCTCGACGGGCCGCAGCCCGAGGTTGCGCGCGATGTGGTCGGACGCGTCGGCCGGCAGTTCGCCGCCGGCGGAATCGATGCGCAGCAGCCGCCCGCGCAACGCCGCCCAGTCCAGCCGCTGGCCCAGGCGGCGCAGCAGCGCCGGGCTGGCGATCCAGGCGAACTCGGCGTGGCGCAGGCTGGCGCGCTGCAGGTCTTCGGGATAGATGCGCTGGAACCTGTCCAGCAGCCGGCCCGCGCACAGCGGCCACAGCACCCGGAAGGGCAGGCCGTACATATGCTGGGCCGATACGCTGCCCAGCACGGGCGCGCGCATGCCGGGCCATTGCCGTTCCAGCGCGTCGACCTCGTCCATCAGTTGCCGCCAGGTCTTGGCGATGTGCTTGGACTGGCCGCTGGAGCCGGAGGTGCACAGCACCAGGCCCAGCGCGGGATCGAGTTCGGCGGGCGCCAGCGGCGCGCCCCGCAGGTCCGCCAGCCGCCATTGCCGCGGCGCCGGCAGCGGCACGGGCGCGTCGACGAGCCAGCCGTCCACGGTGCAATCCAGCGCCGCGCAGGTATGCGGCTGGACGTCGCCCGGCAGCACGGCCTTCGCGCCGGCCCGCCAGCAGGCCAGCAGCGCGACCGCCAGCATGGCCGCGTCTTCGAACCACAGCGCCACGCGGCGCAGCCGCAGCGTCTGCAGCGTGCCGGCCGCCGACAGGCAGGCCTGCGCGAAATCGGCGCGCGTGAGCAGCGGCTCGTCGGCGACCGCCAACGCGGGCGCGCCCGGCTGCAGGAGTTGCGTCAGCGGCGTCCAGGACATGGCTCAGGCCGCTTTGGCCGCGGCCGGACGCAGCAGCCACTCGCCGGCCAGCAGCAGCCCCATCAGCCCGTAGCTGATGGCGCCGTTATAGGCCAGCCACCAGTCCCACGGCGCCCAGGCGGCCAGGGCCGCGGCGGTGGCGCCGTTCAGGACGAAGAAGGCGCACCACACCAGCGTGACCTTGCGCGTGTAGCGCACGCCGGCCGGCGGCAGGTCGGGATGGCGCAGGCGCGCCAGGCGTTCGATCACCGGCGGGCCGAATTTCAGGCTGGCGCCGAAGACCGCCAGCATCATGGCGTTGACCATGACCGGATACCAGCGCAGGCCGGCTTGCGAATCCGTGGCGGCCAGGACCAGGCAGAACACGACCGCGACGGCCGGCAGCGCGCGCGAGCCGGGCTGCGCCGCGCCCGCGGTCAGGCCGCGCGCCAGCCACAGCAGCGCCAGCGGCAGCGCGATCCAGGCCGTGCTCACGCGTCCCAGCGCCGCATAGACGGCGAAGGGATACGCGATGCCGGCCACGGTCAGCGCGGCTGCCACGCCCCGTCTCATGCGGCCGGGTCCTGCTTCTGCCACATGGCTTCGACCACGTCCTCGATGGTGCGCACCGCACGGAAGTCGTTGGCGTCGAGCTTGCGGCCGGTCTGGCGGCGCACCTGGTCGATCAGATCGATGGCGTCGATGCTGTCGATTTCCAGGTCGGTGTACAGGTTCGCCGCGGGCGTGATGCGTTCCGGTTCGATCTCGAACAGTTCGATCAGCACGCTGCGCAGCGTATCGAAGATTTCTTCGCGGGTTTGCATCGTGGACTCCGTCTGCATTAGTCGTGGCGCTGGGCGTTCACGAAGGCTGCCAGCGTGGCGATGCTGGTGAAATGTTCGCGCATGTTCCGGGTTTCGGGATCGATGGTGATGCCGTAGCGCTTCTGCAGGGCCAGGCCCAGCTCCAGCGCGTCCACGGAGTCCAGCCCCAGGCCGTCGCCGAACAGCTGGGCGTCGCTGTCGATATCCTCGGGCGTGATGTCCTCCAGCCCCAGGGATTCGATGACGAAGGTTTTCAGTTCAAGTTCCAGTTGATTCATCCAGCTTGGACTCCGGGTTCGCCGCGATGGGCGATGGTTGGTTCGGCGCAGCGCGGGCGGGCGCGGCGCGCGCCAGCTCGGCTTCGAAATAGGCATGCAGGTAATCGTTCATCCGGCGTCCGGCGATGGGCAGCGGATGCGCGGCCAGCCAGGCGGCGGGATCGACGTCCTCGCCGACGTGGATGACATAGCGCATCCGGCTGGGCGGAATCCGGTACCAGGGCTCGCCCTTGGTCAGGCTGCGCGGATTCATGCTGATCACCACGGGCGTCACCACGCGCGCGCCGCGCAGCGCGATGGCGCAGGCGCCGCGATGAAAGCGCGGCGACGAATCGCGCGGCGTGCGGGTGCCTTCGGGAAAGACGATCAGCGTCTCGCCGTTGCGCAGCACCTCGGCGGCGCGGTCGAACATGTCGAAGCTCTCGTCGTTGGTGATGTAGCCGCAGCCGGCGATCGGCCCGCGCGTGAACGGGTTGGACGCCAGGCCGTGCTTGACGATGCAGTTGGCGTTGTCGACGTGGCCGACCAGGAACACCACGTCCAGCAGCGAGGGATGATTGGCCAGGATCATCTGCCCCGGCTGCCCCAGGCGCTCGGCGCCGCGGAAATCGATGGTCAGGATGCCGGTGCGCACCATGAAGCGGATGAAGATGCGGAACGTCCAGCTCAGGGTCCGGCGCGCCCGGCGCTGGCGCTCGCGCAGCCCGCCCGGCAGCAGGCGCTGCGCCGGGAACACCAGCACGCGCAGCAGCACGCCGCCCACGCCGAACAGCGTGAACGCCATGCCCGTGGCGACGAGCCGCCAGAGCCACCAGTCCTGCCGCGGCGCCGAGGTCGTCATGCCGCCCGCGTCCAGGTCCACTGGCGCGCGCGGTTCGCGTGCCGCCAGGCATCGCCGCCCAGGCACAGTTGGCGCAGCAGGTTCAGGGGATTGGGCCACAGCTGCGGCGGCGTACAGGCCGGCTCGGCCGGGCGCGGCGCCATGGCCAGCGTCCAGTCGGCGCCGGGGCGCAGGTGCAGGGCGACGGCGTAGGAATACGGCACGTCCTGCACCCAGGGAGAGTAGGGCGCCGGCGGCGATTCTTCGGCCAGCACCACCAGCACGTCGTCGTGGCCCTGGCCGAACAGCATGGCGGCTTCGACGATGGCGTGCTCCAGGCCGTCGTCCTCCACCGACAGGGCCACCGATTCGGCGGTTTCGCGGCGTATGATCGACCACTGGGCGGCGATGGCGTTGTGCACCGACAGGCCGAACGCCGTGGGCGAGAGCGGTTCGCCGGCGGCCAGCGCCTGCAGCAGCCCGAAGTTGCGGCTGGTCTCGCCGTGGCGCGAGGCGTAGACCAGCGGCATGCCGGGTCGGGCCTGGGCCATCGGCCACGCGCAGTCGAACACCCCGCGGGCCAGTGCGCTCAGGCGGCGGCGCTGCAGGGCGGGCAAGAAGGCCAGCCGGGCCGCATCCTGATTTCCGACGGGGCAGAACGGGTGTCGCGCCCAATCCAGCCAGCCTTCGGGGCTATCGATGCCAGGCGCCCAACCTCGCCATTGCGCGATCGAAAACGTCAACATAGCGCGCGATTCTACTACGGTGCTTTTGGCTGATTTTGATGAAAAAAGTTACCTGGGGCGCATCTTGTTGCGCGCTCTTCCGACCCTTTTAATGCAGGTTACCTTTTAACTTGGATACCCCTGAAATCCTGCTCTGGTGGGCCGACGGCCACGCGGCGCAAGCCTATTCGGAGGACCGGCTCTCGGCCGGCGACGCGGCGCGCGCGCGCACCGTGCGCGGGCCCAGGGCGCAGGCCGACTGGCGCGCCAGCCGCGCCCTGCTGCAGGACGTGCGCACGGCGCTGGCCGAAGGCGCAACCACCTCGCTCAGCCATAGCGCCGGCCATGCGCTGTGCGCCTCGGGGCCGGCGGGGCTGCCGCTGGGCGCCGACCTGGAGCGGATACGTCCCCGCGACGTGCCGCGCCTGGCGCGATGGGTCTGCGCGCCGCGGGAACAGGCCGCGCTGGCGCGCCTGGACGGCGCCGCGCGGCTGGAACGCTTCTACCTGCTATGGACGCTCAAGGAAGCCTTCGTGAAGGCGGCGCGGCTGGATTTTCCGGCGGACATGGCCGCGGTCGGCCTGGCGGGCGATCCGGACGCGGACTGGGCCGGATGGCGGCTGCGGGCGCCGCCGGGAGCGTGGCGGGCGGCGGCTTACCGCCTGGGCGGGGAGTGGGTGGCGTCGGCGGTCTGGCGCGCCGCGGCCGGGGCGCCGGCGCGTCCCGCGTGGCGCGCTGCAACCAATTGTGTGTTGCCGCCGGTTGCGATTTTGGGCGAGTGGGAGGTGTTAGCGGACTGAAGCGGATGCGGGTTTACCATTAGATTGTTAAAGATGTATTATGAATATATGTTTAACGGCGAACCCGATCGCACCACAAGGAGCAGTAGATGTTGAGTCCCGAAATCCGCGCCCTGGTCAAGAGCACCGCCCCCGTCCTGAAGACGCATGGCGTTGCGCTGACCCGGCATTTTTATGCCCGCATGTTCCAGCACAACCCTGAGCTCAAGCAGGTCTTCAACCAGGGGCACCAGGAAGGCGGTCAACAGCAGCAGGCGCTGGCCGGCGCGGTCGCGGCGTATGCCGAACACATCGACGATCCTTCGGTGCTGATGCCGGTGGTGACGCGCATCGTGCACAAGCACGTGAGCCTGGGCATCCGCCCCGAGCACTACCCCATCGTGGGCAAGCACCTGCTGGCCTCGATCCGCGAAGTGCTGGGCGAGGCGGCCACCGACGAACTGGTGGACGCCTGGGCCGCGGCCTACGGCCAGCTGGCCGATCTGCTGATCGCCGAAGAGGCGCGGCTGTACGGCGAATCGGCCGCCAAGCCCGGCGGCTGGACCGGCTGGCGCGGGTTCCGCGTGGTCGGCAAGCAGCGCGAGAGCGCCGAGATCACCTCGTTCTACCTGGCGCCTGCCGACGGCGGCAAGGTGCCCCCGTACCAGCCCGGCCAATACGTTTCGGTGCGCCTGTACGTGCCCGAACTGGGCCTGATGCAGCCGCGCCAGTACAGCCTGTCCGACGCGCCCGGCCAGGACCGCCTGCGCATCTCGGTCAAGCGCGAAACCGGCAGCGCGCAGGCGCCGGCCGGCCGCGTCTCCAACGCCCTGCACGACCGCCTGCAGGAGGGCGACGTGCTGGACGTGGCGCCGCCGCAGGGCGATTTCCATCTGCGTCCCGAAGGCAACGCGCCCGTGGTGCTGCTGAGCGGCGGCGTGGGCCTGACGCCCATGGTGTCCATCCTGAACCACCTGGTGGGCCTGAACGACGACCGCCAGATCCGCTTCGTGCACGGCTGCCGCAACGGCTCGGTGCACGCCATGAAAGAGCACGTCAACAGCATCGCCGCCGAGCGCCCCAACGTGCGCAAGGCCGTGTTCTACGAGGAAGTCGGCAACGGCGACCAGCGCGGCCGCGACTACGACCACGCCGGCCGCGTGGACCTGCTCGCCATCCAGGACGACGCCATCGTGCCGGGCGCCGACTACTACCTGTGCGGCCCCGCCGGCTTCATGCGCGCGCAGCGCCAGGCCCTGACCAGCCTGGGCGTGCCCGAAGACCGCATTCACGCCGAGGCCTTCGGCAGCGGCGGCGCGCCGGCCTGAGCGGTGTATCCTGGCGGCCTGTCTCCCCGGCCGCCGGGGACCTTCCCGACCTTGCCATGCAACTGACCCGATTCACCGACTTCGGCCTGCGCGTGCTGATGTACCTGACGCAATGCCGCGACCGGCCTACCGCCGTCACCATCCCGGAGATCGCCGACCGCTTCAGCCTGTCGCGCAATCACCTGGTGAAGGTGGCGCACTTCATGGCGCAGCGCGGATGGATCGACACCTCGCGCGGCAAGGGCGGCGGCCTGCGCCTGGCGCGCCCGGCCGCCGAGTACCGGCTGGGCGACCTGATCCGCGAGCTGGAGCAGCAGGGCCCGCTGATCGACTGCCGCGAGCCGCCTTGCGCGCTGGACGGCGTCTGCCATCTTTCCGGCGTGCTGGCTCGCACGCTGCAGGCCTTCTACGACGCGCTCAACGGCTACACGCTGGCCGACCTGGTGCGCGATCCGACCGCCGCCGCCATCATCCGCCTGCACCGCGCCGCCTGAGGCGCGCATTCCCTTCTGCGCATTCCCTTTTGTTATGGACCCTGCGGCATTTGGCATTTGCCGCAGGCGCCGCGCGCGCCCGAGAATAGGCGATTCCCAGTCATTTGGATTCAGGCATGCGCGTTTGCGTCATCGGTGCCGGCGTCGTGGGCGTCACGTCGGCGTATTTTCTGGCGCGCCAGGGCCACGACGTGGTTCTGGTCGACAGCCAGCCCCGTCCGGCGGAAGTGTCCAGCTACGCCAACGGCGGACAGCTCAGCTACAGCTACGTGGCGCCGCTGGCCGGCCCCGGCGTGCTGCCCAGCGTGCCGGGCTGGCTGCTGCGGGCTGATTCGCCGCTGCGGTTCAGGCCCCGGCTGGACCCGCACCAGTGGCGCTGGTGCCTGCAATTCGCGCTGGCGTGCCGCGCCTCGGTGGCGCGCGAATCGACCGCCCAGCTCTCCGGCCTGTCCTATCTCAGCCGCGACGTGATGCATACCCTGCTGGAGCAGGAGAACCTGGATTTCGGCCACCTGAAGAACGGCAAGCTGATCGCCTACCGCAGCCCCGAGCTGCTGGAGAAAGCGCGCGCGCTGGTCGCCTACCAGGCCGCGCACGGGGCCGAGCAGCAGGTGCTGGACGCGGCCCAGACCCTGGCGCTGGAACCCGCGCTGGCCGGCATGGGCGGCAGCCTGGCCGGCGCCATCTACACGCCGAGCGAAGAGGCGGGCGATTGCCGCCAGTTCACCGAGGCGCTGTTCGAGCGCCTGCAGTCGCTGGGCAACGTGGAATGCGTCATGTCCAATCCGGTTTCCGGACTGCAGCGCGAAGGCCGCCGCATCGTGGCGGTGAACACGCGCCAGGGCGACATCGGCGCCGACGCCATCGTGCTGGCCACCGGCATCGGCACGCGCGCGCTGCTCGATCCGCTGGGCCATGACGTCCCGCTGTATCCGCTCAAGGGCTACAGCCTGAGCGTGCCGCTGGCCGACGGCGATGATTCCGTGGCCCCGCGCATCAGCGTGACCGACTACGAACGGCGCATCGTCTACGCCCGCGTGGGCGGCATGCTGCGGATCGCGGCCATGGTGGACATCGGCAGCGCCGACGCCGACATCGACCCGGCGCGCATCGCGCTGCTCAAGCGCCAGGTGCGCGAGGCCTTCCCGGCGCTGGACCTGCGCCAGGCGGTGCCGTGGGCGGGCCTGCGCCCGGCCACGCCCACCGGCAAGCCCCTGATCGGGCGCAGCCCTGCGGCCGACAATCTGTGGCTCAACGTCGGCCAGGGCGCGTTGGGCTTCACGCTGGCCTGCGGCAGCGCGGCGCTGCTGACCGCCCAGATGGCGGACGTGGCCTTGCCCCTGGACCCCGCGCCGTTTCGCCCCTGAACCGGCCCATGTCCATTTCCAGATAGTCCCTGCCATTTCGTCGGCAGACGGACTGTCCCGCGCTCCCTAGGATAGGCATCCGCGCGCCGCTTCGCGGCCGCGTCCATCCTAATCCTGTGAGCGCAATCATCATGTCCTATCTGTACCCGTTGTTCGCCATCCTGTTCTGGGCGGGCAACGTCATCGTCTCCAAGATGGCGGCCAGCGCCATCTCGCCCACGGCCATCACCTTCTACCGGCTGGTGCTGGCGCTGTTCCTCATGGGCCTGTTCACCGCGCGCCCGGCCTGGCGCAACCGCAAGCTCATCCTGCGCCACTGGCCCAAGCTGGCCCTGTACGGCGCGCTGTCCGCGGCGCTGTTCCAGGCGCTGTCGTACCGCGCCGCCGAAACCACCACGGCCACCAACATGGCCATTCTGACCGCGCTGATCCCCTTGCTCAGCATGCTGCTCAGCGTGCTGATCCTGCGCGACCCCCTGACCCTGGGCATGGCCGCGGGCGGGGCGCTTTCGTTCATCGGCCTGCTGTACCTGGTGGGGCAGGGCGACATGCTGAGCGTGTTCCAGCAAGGCATCCACGCGGGCGACGGCCTGATGCTGCTGGCGGCCCTGTCGTACGCGCTGTACGGCGTGCTGCTGCGCCACTGGAAGGTGCCGCTGCCGGCCTGGCAGTCGACCTTCGTGCAGTCGATCTTCGCGCTGCTCTACATGCTGCCGCTGTACCTGCGCGTGCCGGCGGCGCAGGCCGCGCTGGACGCGGACACCATTCCGCTGATTCTTTACGCGGGCATTTTCTCGTCGGTGCTGCTGTCGTTCCTGTGGATCGAGGGCGTGCAGCGGCTGGGCCCCAACCGCTGCAGCATCTTCATCAACCTGCTGCCGCTGTTCACCGCGCTGGCCGCCTTCGCGCTGCTGCGCGAGCAGCTGCATGGCTACCACCTGCTGGGCGGCGCGGTGACGCTGGCCGGCGTGCTGCTGGCGCAGACCGTGCAGCGGCCGCTGTTCGGCCGCGCCCGCGGGCTGGCGCTGGACTAGTCCGCGCCTGCGCCCGCGGGTTCGTCCCACACATTGCGCGCGCGCGGCGTCTCGATCCGGTAGTCGGAATATTTGCGGACGAAGAATTCCGCGCCCAGCGCGGCCGCGGCGTCCAGCGGCCGGCGCGGGTCGGCGGCGATCTCGCCGCGCAGATTGCCCGCGCCGTGCACATAGCCGATGAAATCCGAGTGCGTGTAGCGCGCGTATTCCTGGACCTGGTGCACGATGCCCAGCGCGGCGCCGGGATAGGTCTCCTCGGAAGCCACGGCCAGGCCGAGGCGCTTGCCGGCCATGCGGGCCTTGACCCGCTCGGGCTCGGGGCCGGCGCCGGCGTAGTGCGCGAACGAACGGTCGAAGAAGGCCTTGGCCTGGGCCGACATGCCGTACCACCAGATGGGGGTGCACAGCAGCATGCCGTCGGCCGGCAGGAAATGCTCCAGGAACAGTTCCGCGTAGCGGTCCGTGGGCGCCGGCGCGCGCCGCAGGTCGGGCAGAAAGCCGTGGATGTAATCGTCCAGGAACAGCAGGCTGGCGCGCACGCCCGCGGTTTCGGCGCCGCGCAGCGCGGCCGCGCCCAGCGCCGCGCTGTTGCCGTCGCGCCGCGGGCTGCCCACCAGGATGAGCAGGCTTTTTTCGGCTTGATGTGAATTCATGTGAGGTTTCCCGTTCTTGCAGGCGATATGCCATGCGTCAGGCAGAATTTAGGTTCATCGCCGGGCGGCGACAAATGAGCATTCCTGAACTAAGATGAATCAAATTCATCCCGGGCCCGCCATCCATGTTCGCCACGCTACCCGTCACGGCGCTGCGCACCTTCGAGGCCGCCGCCAGGCTGCGCAGTTTCAAGCTGGCCGCGGTCGAGCTTGCCGTCACCGCGACGGCGGTTTCGCACCAGGTCAAGGCGCTGGAACGCCATGTGGGCGTGGCGCTGTTCGAACGCGTGCCGCGCGGGGTGCGCCTGACGGACGCCGGCGGCCGATTGTTCGCGCGCGTGCACGGCGCGCTGCTGGACGTGGCCCAGACGCTGGACGACTTGCGGCCGGCGCCGGCCTCGGGCGCGCTGACGGTATCGACCACGCATTCGTTCGCGGCCTTGTGGCTGGTGCCGCGGCTGGGACGTTTCTACGAGGCCCATCCGCAATACCAGCTGCGCCTGAACGCCAGCGCCGAACCGGTGGACCTGCTGCAGGACGCCAGCGTGGACGTGGCGGTGCGCTACAGCCGCCGGCAGTATCCGGGCCTGCATGCCGCCTGCACGCTGCAGGAGTGGTTCGGCGTCTATGGCGCGCCGGCCCTGGTGGCGCGGCAGGGCAGGCGCGCGCCGGCGCTGGTGACCGTGCGCTGGCGCGACTCGCTGTTGTACGAACAGGGCTGGCGGGACTGGTGCGAGGCGGCCGGGCTGCCGGCCTGGCGCCGGCCGGCGGCCGAACACGCCTATGACGAGGAACACTATGCGCTGCAGGCCGCCATCGCCGGGCAGGGCCTGGTGCTGGCCAGCTCGGTGATGGTGTCCGACAGCGTGGACGCGGGCACCCTGGTGGCCTGCCGTCCGCAGGTGCGGGTGGCGGGCGCGGCCTATACGGCGCTGTGCGCGCCGGGGCGCGAACGGCATCCGCCGGTCAAGGCGTTCCTGGCGTGGCTGGGCCGGGAATTCGAGGCCCAGGCATGAGACACGCCCCGCAGCTGATGCGCAGCGGCAGCCTCAGCGGCTACGTCGAACTGGTGCAATCGCTGGGCCGCGACCCCTACGCCTTCATGAAGGCGGTGGGCCTGCAGGCGAAGTTCCTGGACGATCCGGAGATGCTGATTTCGCGGGACGCCGTGCGCGAACTGCTGGAGATCACCGCGCGCGCCACGCGCACGGAAGACCTGGCGCTGCGCCTGGCCGCAAGGCGCAAGCTGTCCGCGCTCGGCCCCATCAGCCTGGTGCTCAGGCAAGCGCCCACGCCGCGCGCCGCCATCGACACCCTGTGCCGCTATCTGCGGCTGGTGAACGCCTCGCTGATCATCCGCGTCGAAGACGCGGGCAACGTGATCGTGCTGCGCGAGGATCTGCTGCCCACGCCCGGACTGGCGATGCGCCAGTCGGTGGAGCTGGCCGTGGGCACGCTGTTTCGCATCCTCAGCGAACTGATCGGGCCGCGCTGGCAGCCGCTGGACGTCTGTTTCACGCATCGTCCGCCCAAGGACGTCGCCGCGCATCGCGCCTATTTCCGCCGCGCCGTCAAATTCAACCAGGAGTTCAACGGGCTGGTGTGCCTGGCCAGCGACCTGTCCCGCCCGCGCGAGCCGGGAGACCAGGTCGCCGCCGACCTGGCGCGCAAATACCTGGAAGCGGCGCTGACCGATCGCGGCGAGAGCGCCCAGGAGACCTGCCGCCGGGTCATATTGGCGCTGTTGCCCAGCGGCGCGTGCAGCGCGCAGGAAGTGGCGCGCTTCCTGCACGTCGACCGGCGCACGCTGCACCGCCGGCTCGAAGCGGAAGGGCTGAGCTTCAGCCGGCTGCTCGACCAGGTGCGCTCGGACCTGGCCAGGCACCATCTGCGCGAGAGCGACCTGCCGCTGGGCGAGGTGGCGGAGCTGCTGGGTTTCGCCCGCGCCAGCAGCTTCAGCCACTGGTTCCGCGGCCTGTTCGGCTGCAGCGCCACCGAGTGGAGCAGGCAGGCCGGGTCCATGTCCCAAAAAAGCAAACTTGTGTCCCAGAAAAGCAAGTGAGCGCGCAGCGTCCGGCAGATACTTATGCCCACAGGACAGGCATTGCGCAGCGCGCATCCGTCCGACATAAGAAAGCACAGGAGACGGACATGAGACTGCAGCGATTTGCACGGCCCGCCGTGGCCTTGATCGGATGGTCGCTGGCGTTCAGCGCCTGGGCGCTGGGCGGCAAGCCCTTGCGGGTCATCGTCCCGGGACAGCCGGGCGGCACGATAGACATCGCCGCCCGCGTGATCGGGCAGCAGATGTCCGCGGACACCGGCCGGCCCGTGGTCATCGAGAACCGTCCCGGCGCGACCGGCTCGATAGGCCTGAGCGCCATGCTGAAGGCCGATCCCGACGGCGACACCATCGCGCTCGGGCCGAACAACATGCTGGTCGAGGCGCCGCAGGTGATGAAGGTGCCTTACGACCCGCTGGGCGATATCGTCACCATCGCCCGGGTGGCGTTCACCAGCTATGCGCTGGTGAGTTCGGCAGACTATCCGGCCAAGGATTTCCCGAGCCTGGTCGAGCACCTGAAGACGCGCAAGGGCAAGTCTTCTTTCGCCAGCTACGGCACGGGCACGGTGTCGCAGTACTCCGGGCTGATCTTCAGCAGCCAGGCCGGGCTGGACATGCAGCACGTGGCCTACCTGGGATCGCCGCAGGCCCTGCAGGACGTGATCGGCGGGCAGGTCGACGTGATGTTCGACGGCATGGTGACGTCCCTGCCGCTGATCAAGAGCGGCCGGCTGCGCGCCTATGCCGTCGCCGGAAAGAACCGGTCCAGGTATTTTCCCGAGGTGCCGACGATGAGCGAGCTGGGCTACCCCGAAATCCAGTTCCAGGGCCAGGTGTGCTTCTACGGTTCCAGCAAGCTGCCGCCCGAGGTACTGGCCAGGCTCCAGGCCATCGTCAGCAAGGCGGCCAGCGCGCCCACGGTGCAGCAGAAGCTCGGCGACGTGGGCCTGGAGCCCGACGTGAGCACCGATACGGCCGCGCTGCTGGCCGAAAACCGGCAGCTGTTCCAGCGCAACGCCGCCATCGTCAAGAAGTTCGACATCCGGGCGAACTGACCCGCCCGCACCGTTTCCCACGCGACACGGGCGCGCCTGCGCGCGCCGGCACGGCCGCGCACGCCCGGCGCCGCAACCCTTCCATTTCCACCCCAGCGGAGCATCCAGCCATGAATTTCCTAGACGGCCATCTGTATCCCGAAAACCAGCAGCCCCTGATCATCACCGCCGCGCCTTACGCGCCGGGCTGGATTCCTTCGGACTTTCCCGAAGACATTCCGGTCACGATGGAAGAGCAGATCCAGAAGGCGGTGGACTGCTACGAAGCCGGCGCCACCGTGCTGCACCTGCACGTGCGCGAAGCCAACGGCAAGGGCAGCAAGCGCCTGTCCATGTTCAACGAACTGATCGCCGGCGTGCGCGAAGCCGTGCCCGAGATGATCATCCAGGTCGGCGGCTCCATCAGCTTCGCGCCCGAGGAAGGGCAGGCGGCCAAGTGGCTCAGCGACGACACCCGCCACATGCTGGCCGAACTCGATCCCAGGCCCGACCAGGTCACGGTGACCGTCAACACCACGCAGATGAACGTCACCGAACATGCCGGCGTCGATGACTTCAGGGGCGTTTCGCGCGGCTTTCCGGAGCTGTATTCGACCTACAAGGACATGATCGTGCCCTCCAATCCCAGCTGGGCCGAGGAGCACATCCGGCGCCTGACGGCGGCGGGCATCCAGAGCGAGTTCCAGGTCTACAACATCAACAGCTTCGAGACGATCGAGCGCATGATCCGCCGCGGCGTCTACAAGGGTCCGCTGGTGATGAACTGGGTCGCCATCAGCGGCGGCATGGACCAGGCCAACATCTACAACCTGGCCAACATGCTGCGCGCCGTGCCCGACGGCGCGGTGGTCACGGTGGAGAGCTCGGTGCTGAACGTGCTGCCCATCAACATGATCGGCATCGCCCTGGGCCTGCACGTGCGCTGCGGCATCGAGGACGTGCTGTGGAACCAGACACGCACGGGCAAGATGAGCTCGGTCGAGCAGATCAGGCAGCTGGTCCGCATCTCCGGCGAATTCGGCCGCCCCATCGCCACCGCGCAGCAGGCGCGCGAGATCATGAAGATCGGCGTGTTCTACGAGACCGCCGACGAGACGCTGCGGGCCAACGGCTTCGCGCCCAACCGCAACGGCGGCAACCAGGGCTTTCTGCGCAAGCCGGACTGAAACCGGGCGGCCGGCCGGTCCGGCCGCGAACCTGAACCACGGGATGGATGAATCATGGCATCGTTGACTCGCAGGCAACTCATACTCGGCGCGACGGCGGCGCTGGCGGCCGGCCTGGTCCGCGCCCAGGGCGCCGGCGAATGGCCCGCACGGCCGGTCAAGGTAATCGTCCCCGGCGGGCCGGGCGGCGTGCTGGACACGCTGGCGCGCCAGCTCTACGCCCGGCTGCAGGACGCGCTGGGCCAGCCTTTCGTGGTCGAGAACCGGCCCGGCGCGAACGGGCTGATCGGTTCGGCCGCGGTCAAGAACGCGGCGCCGGACGGCTATACGATCCTGCACAGCACGGCCTCGTCCATGGTGATGGCCGAGGCCCTGAATCCCGCCATATCGATCCGGACCTTGCGCGACCTGGAGCCGGTGGCGCTGTCCTCCGTGGGCGGGGTGCTGCTGGTGGTGCATCCGTCGGTGCCGGCCAGGACGCTGCCCGAACTGGTGGCGCTGCTGCGCAGCGATCCCGACAAGTACCCTTCGTACGGAAGCTGGGGCGTGGGCTCGAACGGCCACCTGACGATGGAGTGGCTCAAGCAGCGGGCCGGCCTGCGCATCAATCACGTTCCGTACAAGACCTCGCCTTCCTTGCTCACCAACATCGTGTCGGGCGAGCTGCCGATAGGCTGGGTCGACGTCGTGGCGCCGCTGGGCTTCATCGAGCAGGGCAAGCTGCGGCCCATCGCCCTGACCGGCACGGTGCGCAGCCCCCGGCTGCCCGAGGTGCCGGTGTTGTCCGAGCAGGGCTATCCCTTCACCGCCGCGGGCTGGCAAGGCATTTTCGCGCCCAAGGGCACGCCGCCGGAAATCGTGGAGCGCCTGCACGCCGTCATCAACCGCGAACAGGTGCAGCCGGCGTTCAGGCAGGCGCTGCTGCAGGCCAACGTGCCGCCGGCGCAGGCCGTCAGCCGCGAGGCGTTCGTGCAGACGATAAAGGACGACCTGGCGGCCTGGCGCAAGGTCGTGGTCGACGGCAACATCCAGGCGGATTGAGACAGGCCATGAAGATCGCTTCCCATGCCGAAAAGATCGGCCGCCTGCTGCGGCTGCGCGCCAGGCTCGACCCCCTGGAGGATTTCGAGCTGTGGTACTGGACCGGCCTGACGGCCGGAACCAATATCTGGAACGCCGCGCTGCACGCGGTGGGGCTGACCAGCGAGGACCGTGTTTTCTCGACCATTCCAGGCGTGCACGTGGTGCCGCAGCCCGACGGCGGCTGGCGGCGCGAACTGCGCGGCCCGGGCGACGTCAGCCATGTCGGCTGGCCGGCGATTCCAGGGGAAATGCCCGAGCCCGTGCAGCGCCTGGAAGCCGCGCTGCACGAACTGGAAACCTATCGCGATCCCTGCCTGCGGGGCGACCGCGTTCCGACGCAGGCCATAGTCGATGCCTGCGACGGTGCGCTGTCGGAAGCCATCGCAGTCTATGACGCGCTGGTCCTTCCGGAGGCGCGCAGATGATTCCTGACCATCATCGCGCCAAGGCGCGGCGGATCGAGCGCTCGCTCGCCAAGCTCACCGACGCGGATTGGGAGATCCGCATCGAGGCGGCGATGCTGGCGGCCACGCACTGGGTCAATTACACGCTGCACAGGACTGGCGTCAGCGACGAGTCCGAAGACATGGTGCATGCGTCCATGTGCATGGTGAGCGTGCTGCGCAAGTACCGGCTGGCCGAACCGCTGCTGATCGCGCAGCTCGAAGCGATCGAGGAACTGCGCCCCTTGCACGTGCGCGGCGACATGGAAGGCGGCGCCGGCGCTGCGGCCAGGGCGCTGGAACTGCTCGACGCGATAGGAACGCGGGCGCGCGCGCTGTGATCCGGCGCCGGATTGACGGGCCCGGGAGCCGCTTCTAATATCGTCCGACATTGCGCGGCGGCCTTGCCGCGACCCTGGCGGCGCACCGTGAACCGATTCCATGAAATGACCGTATTCCTGGCGGTGGCCGAGGCGCAGAGTTTCGCCGCCGCCGCCCGGCGCCTGGAGATGTCGGCGCCCAGCGTCACACGCAGCGTGGCGGCGCTGGAGCGGCGGCTGGGCGCCTTGCTGCTGGTGCGCACCACGCGCAGCCTGCGCCTGACCGAGGCCGGCCAGCGCTATGCCGCGGACTGCCGCCGCATCCTCGAAGAAGTGGAGCAGGCCGATGACGCCGCGGCCGGCGCCATGGCCGCCCCGCGCGGCGCGCTCAGCATCACCGCGCCGGCCCTGTTCGGCGAGCTGCACGTGATGCCGGCGGTGCTGGGCTATCTGCGCGCGCACCGCGCAGTCTCGGTGCGCACGCTGCTGGTGGACCGCGTGGTCAATCTGCTCGACGAAGGCGTGGACGTGGCGGTGCGCATCGGCGCCTTGCCCGATTCGTCGCTGACCGCCGTGCAGGTGGGGCAGGTGCGCCGCGTGGTGTGCGCCGCGCCCGCGTTCCTGCGCGAACATGGCGCGCCGCGCGATCCGGACGAGCTGCAGCGCTATTGCACCATCACCGCGGCGATGGAAGGGCGCGGGCCGCAATGGCGCTTCCTGCAGGACGGCCAGCCCAGGCGCGTGCGGGTCGATTCGCAGCTGACGGTCACCTCGTTCCAGGCCGCGGTGCTGGCGGCCCGCGAGGGCTGGGGCCTGACGCAGGTGGTGTCCTACCAGGTCGCGCGCCACCTGGCCAGCGGCGAACTGGAAGTGGTGCTGCGCGACTTCGAACTGCCGCCCTTGCCGGTGCACGTGGTGTATCCGGAAGGCCGCAAGAGTTCGGCCAAGGTGCGCAGCTTCGTCGATTTCTGCGTCGAGGCCCTGCGCCGCGACCTGGCCGCGCTGCCGGCCTAGCCGCATATTCTTTCACCGCCTGCAAGAGTGTCTTGCCGCGGCCGGCCGTTCCCCCACAGCCGGCGCGGGGCCAAGATGGGACCTGTCCCCAGTCCCCATTGAAGAAACCTCATGCAGACCGCCCAGCCTTCCATCCTGACGTTCTACAGCTTTCCGCTGTCCGGCCATGCCCATCGCGTGGCGCTCATGCTGTCCCTGCTTGATGTGCCGCACCGGACGATCGACATGGACCTGCGCGGCGGCGAACACAAGCGCCCCGCGTTCCTGGCGCTCAATCCGTTCGGCCAGGTGCCGGTGATCGATGACGGCGGCGTGGTGGTGGCGGACTCCACCGCGATCCTGGTCTACCTGGCCAGGCGCTATGGAGGCCAGGCCTGGCTGCCCGAGGACGCCGCCGGCGCGGCCGCGGTGCAGCGCTGGCTGTCGGTGGCTTCCGGGCCGCTGGCCGCCGGTCCCGCCGCAGCGCGCCTGGTGACGCTGTTCGGTGCGCCCTACGACGTGGACAGCACGCTGGCGCGCGCCCATGCCTTGCTGGCGGTCATGGACCGCGAGCTGGCCGGCCGCGACTTTCTGGCCGGCGCGGCGCCCTCGATCGCGGACGTCGCCTGCTATGCCTATGTGGCGCATGCGCCCGAGGGCAATGTGTCGCTGGACGGCTATGCGGCGCTGCGGACCTGGCTGCGCCGCATCGAAGGCCTGCCGCGCTTCGTGCCCATGGCTTGCTCGCCGGTGGGCCTGCTGGCCGCGTGATGGCAGGGAGCGCAATCATGTCCATCGCTTCGACGCCTGCCGCAACGCCGTCGCCCTGGCATGCCGGCGAAACCCTGCTGCAACGCCACGCCGGCGTGGCCGAACGCATGCAGCAGACCGGGCCCAAGGTCATCCGCGACTACATGCCGGACCAGCACCGCGAATTCTTCGCGCAGCTGCCGTTCCTGGTGGCCGGCGCGGTGGACGGGCAGGGCGATCCCTGGGCCGGCGTGCTGGAGGGGCCGCCCGGCTTTGCGGTCTCGCCCGATCCGCGCGTGCTGCGCGTCTGCGCCACGCCCGACGCCGACGATCCGCTGCTGGCCGGCCTGGGACTGGACCGGCCGGTGGGCGTGCTGGGCATCGAGCTGCACACGCGCCGGCGCAACCGGGTCAACGGCCGCATTTCGGCCTGGGACGGCAAGCGTTTCGAGATCGCGGTGGCGCAGTCCTTCGGCAACTGCCCCAAGTACATACAGGCCCGCGACTTCCATTTCTCCCGTTCGCCGGCGCTGCGTTTCGCCGGCGCGCCGCGCGAGCGCGACGGGCTGGACGCCGCCGCCCGCGCGCTGATCGCGCGGTCCGACACCCTGTTCGTGGCCAGCTACGCCGACGCCGGCGAGCGCGCCGTGGACGTGTCGCACCGCGGCGGCAAGCCGGGCTTCGTGCGGGTGGAGGGCAATGTGCTGACCATTCCGGATTTCTCGGGCAACCGCTACTTCAACACCTTGGGCAACATGGTGCTGAACCCGCGCGCCGGGCTGCTGTTCATCGACTTCGAGCGCGGCGACGTGCTGCAGCTGGCCGGACGCGCCGAAGTGATCCTGGACAGCCCCGAGATCGCGCGGTTCGAGGGCGCCGAACGGCTGTGGCGGGTGCACGCGCGCCGCGTGGCGTTCCGTCCGGGCGCGCTGGCCCTGCGCTGGCGTTTCGAGGCCTATTCGCCGGCCTCTCTGGCGACCGGGCAGTGGGCCGGATCCTAGGCATCCGTCTTCTGTACCACGGTGTCTTCCGGGCCGACCGGGCGGCCGTCCTGCGCGCGCACTTCCAGCCGGCGCACGGGCTGGCCGCGCTTGCGGTCGATCAGCAGCGAGTGGGGCTCGGCGGGGCCGTAATAGTGGTCTTCGCCCCATTGGCGCAGGCCGACGATCACCGGGAACAGCGCACGGCCTTTTTCCGTGAGCACGTATTCCTGGTAGGCGCTGCCGTCGGAGGCGGGGGCCGCGGCCAGGATGCCGTGCGCGGTCAGCGTGCGCAGGCGGTCGCTGAGGATGTTCTTGGCCACGCCCAGGCTTTTCTGGAACTCGCCGAAGCGGCGCAGCCCGTCGAAGGCGTCGCGCACGATCAATAGCGACCACCAGTCGCCGATGGCGTCCAGGGAGCGCGCCACCGGGCAGGCGGCGCCTTCGAAACTCGTGCGTTTGACCATGCCGATTCCTCGCGCAGAAAAAATAATGGTTGCATTATAAAACCTTGAATCCTAGTATTCTGGTTTTGTAATGAAACCAAAAGGAATCGCCATGTCCGACGACTCTCCCATGCCGCGTTCGCTGGTGCTGCTGCTTGCGGTGGCCTGCGCCCTGAGCGTGGCCAACGTGTATTACGCGCAGCCGCTGCTGGACGCCATCGGCCGCGAGTTCGGCCTGTCCGAGGCGGCGGTGGGCGTGGTGGTGACGGCCACGCAGCTGGGCTGCGCGCTGGCGCTGCTGTTCGTGGTGCCGCTGGGCGACCTGCTGGACCGCCGTCGCCTGATGATCGGCCAGCTCGGGCTGCTGGTGCTGGCGCTGGCGGCCGTGGCGGTCGCGCCCGCCGCGCCCTGGCTGCTGGCCGGCATGGTCGCGCTGGGCCTGCTGGGCACGGCGATGACGCAGGGCCTGCTGGCGCTGTCGGCGGCGCTGGCCGCGCCGGGCGAACGCGGCCGCGTGGTCGGGGCCGCGCAGGGCGGCGTGGTGATCGGGCTGTTGCTGGCCCGGGTGCTGGCCGGCGTGGTGGCCGACGCCTGGGGCTGGCGCGCGGTGTACCTGGTGTCGGCCGCGCTGGCGGCGGCGCTTGCGGTGGTGCTGGCCTATCGCCTGCCGCGCCGCCGCCTGCCCACGGTGGACCTGGGCTACTGGGCGCTGCTGCGTTCGCTGTACGACTTGCTCGCGTCAGAGCGCGTGCTGCGCGTGCGCGGGACGATCGCGATGCTGATGTTCGCCGCCTTCAGCGCGTTCTGGACCGCGCTGGTGCTGCCCTTGAGCGCGCCGCCCCATTCGCTGACGCATACGGCGGTGGGCGCCTTCGGGCTGGTGGGCGTGGTCGGCGTGCTGATGGCCGCCGGCGCCGGCCGGCTGGCCGATCGCGGGCTGGGCGAGCGCACCACGGCGGCGGGCCTGGCGCTGTTGTGCCTGTCGTGGGCGCCGATCGCATTGCTGGAACACAGCCTGTGGCTGCTGGCGCTGGGCGTGCTGGTCCTGGACGTGGCCTTGCAGGCGCTGCACGTCACCAACCAGGCCATGATTTTCGGCATCAGCGCCCAGGCGCACAGCCGCCTGGTGGGCGGCTACATGATGTTCTACGCCGCCGGCAGCGGCCTGGGCTCGATCGCCTCGACCGCGGTATACGCGCAGGCCGGATGGCCGGGCGTCTGCGCGCTGGGCGCGGCGATCAGCCTGGCGGCGCTGGCGTTCTGGGCGCTGACGCTGCCGCGCCGCGCAAGCGTGCGGGATGTGGATGGGTGCAGCGCGAGACAGGCGGCACAAGAAATCCATCGTTGAACGCGCGTAACCCATCGGCCGGCGGGAGCCGGCGTTTTTTCTTGCCGCGGAAAACGGCGGCTATCGCCGCCTGATGGGTTACGCGCGCTGGGTGTTCGCGTTCTTCTTCAAGGATTCCCGCGCTGCACCCATCCTACGCTCGGGGGGCGGCCATACACACCCCAATCAAGGCATCGCGTAATCCTTCGACCCCAGCACCACCGCCGCCAGCCCCGGCGCCTGGCTTAGCTTATGCAGCGCATAGCATTGCGCGGTGGCGATCTTGGCGTCGTGGAACGCCGGGTCTTCGTCGCGGTGGGCCAGGCTGGCGAGCAGGGCGCGCGCCATCTGCCAGCCGGCCAGGGTGGTGCCTGCCAGCAGCAGGTAGGGCACGGCGGCGCCGAACACCGCGTTGGGATGGCTGGCGGCGTTGGCCAGCACGAAATCGACGGCGTCGGACAGCGCCGCGCTGGCCCGGCGCAGGGGCGCGAGCATGCGGGCCGCGGCGGGATCGCCGCTGGCTTCCAGCGCCGCTTCGGTCTGGCGGACTTCGGCCAGCAGGGCGCGGGCGACGGCGCCGCCATCGCGCAGGGTCTTGCGGCCCACCAGGTCGTTGGCCTGGATCGCGGTGGTGCCTTCGTAGATGGTGAGGATGCGGGCGTCGCGGTAGTACTGCGCGGCGCCGGTTTCCTCGATGAAGCCCATGCCGCCATGCACCTGCACGCCGAGGCTGGCCACGTCGATCGACATCTCGGTGCACCAGCCCTTGACGATGGGAACCAGGAATTCCTGGACCGCCAGGTGGCGCTTGCGCGCTTCGGCGTCGGGGCTGGCGTGGGCCAGGTCGGCATGGCCGGCGGTGACGTAGGCCAGCGCGCGGCCGGCCTCGGTCAGCGCGCGCATGGTGCCCAGCATGCGGCGCACGTCGGGGTGCTGGATGATGGGCACGGCCTCGCGCGAGGAGCCGTCCACCGGCCGGCTCTGCACGCGCTCGGCGGCATAGGCCAGCGCGTGCTGGTAGGCGCGGTCGGCGACCGCGATGCCCTGCACGCCGACGGCGTAGCGGGCGGCGTTCATCATGATGAACATGGCGTCCAGGCCGCGGTTTTCCTGGCCCACCAGATAGCCCACCGCGCCGCCGGCGTCGCCGAACTGCAAGGTCGCGGTGGGGCTGGCTTTGATGCCCAGCTTGTGCTCGATCGACACGCATTGCACGTCGTTGCGCGCGCCCAGCGTGCCGTCCTCGTTGACCAGGAACTTGGGCACCAGGAAAAGCGAAATGCCCTTGACCCCTTCGGGCGCGTCGGGCAGCCGGGCCAGCACCAGGTGCACGATGTTCTCGGCGAGATCATGTTCGCCGTAGGTGATGAAGATCTTGGTGCCGGAGATCCGGTAGGTGCCGTCGTCCGCGGGCTGCGCGCGAGAGCGGATCATGGCCAGGTCGGAGCCGGCCTGCGGCTCGGTCAGGTTCATGGTCCCGGTCCAGCGGCCTTCGATCATGGGGCCGATGTAGCGCTCGCGCAGCTCGGGCGAGCCGGCGGTCAGCAGCGCCTCGATCGCGCCGTTGGTCAGCAGCGGGCACAGCGCGAAAGACAGGTTGGCGGCGTTGAGCATCTCGGAGCAGGGCGAGCCCAGCAGCCCCGGCAGGCCCTGGCCGCCGTACTCGACCGGATGGGTCATGCCCTGCCAGCCGGCTTCGGCGTACTGGCGGAAGGCCTGCTTGAAGCCGGGCGAGGTGGTCACCGCGCCGTCGCGCCAGGCGCTGGGCTCGCGGTCGGCCGGCTGGTTCAGCGGCGCCAGCACGTCGCCGGCGTAGCGCGCGGATTCCTCCAGCACGGCCTGCACGGTGTCGGGCGTGGCTTCCTCGAAGCCGGGCAGGGCGGCCACCTGGGGCAGGCCGGCCAGGCGGTTCAGCACGAACAGCATGTCTTTCACGGGGGCTTGGTACGTCATTGCGTTGGCGCTCCTGGATGGGGTGTGGTCAGGCCGTCTTGCCCGGGGCGGCCAGGTCGATGGCCGAGGTCGCGCCCACGGCGGCGCGCAGTTCGAACTTCTGGATCTTGCCGGTGGAGGTCTTGGGCAGTTCGCCGAAGCGCACCGCGCGCGGGACCTTGAAGCCCGGCAGCAGGCTTCTGCAATGCGCGATGATTTCCTCGGCGGTGGCGCTGCAGCCGGGCTTGAGCTCGATGAAGGCGCACGGGGTTTCGCCCCACTTGGGATCGGGCATGGCCACCACCGCGGCCGCCGCCACCGCGGGATGGCGGTAGAGCGCGTCCTCGACTTCGATGCTGGAGATGTTCTCGCCGCCCGAGATGATGATGTCCTTGCTGCGGTCCTTGATGCGGACGTAGCCGTCGGCCGTCATCACGCCGAGGTCGCCGGTGTGGAACCAGCCGCCGGCGAACGCGGCGTCGGTGGCGCGTTCGTTCTTCAGGTAGCCCTTCATGCAGATGTTGCCGCGGAACATGACTTCGCCCACGGTCTGTTCGTCGGGCGGCACCGGTTCCATGGTTTCCGGGTCGCGCACCGACACGCCGGCCTGCAGGTGGTAGCGCACGCCCTGGCGGGCGGTGAGCAGCGCGCGCTGCTCGTCTTCCAGCGCGTCCCAGGCGTCCTGGCGCGCGCACACGGCCGCCGGGCCGTAGACCTCGGTCAGGCCGTAGACGTGGGTCAGCTCGAAACCGATGTCGCGCATCTTGGCGATGACGGCCGGCGCCGGCGCCGCGCCGGCGACCATGGTGCGCACGGTGTGCCGGATGCCCGCCCGCATTTCGGCCGGCGCGTTGGCCAGCGCGCTTTGCACGATGGGCGCGCCGCAGTAATGGGTCACGCCTTCGTCGCGGATCAGGTCGAACACCATCTTGGGGTCGACCTTGCGCAGACAGACGTTGACGCCCGCGCGCGCGGCCACCGTCCACGGGAAACACCAGCCGTTGCAATGGAACATGGGCAGGGTCCACAGATAGACCGGATGCTTGGGCATGTCCCATTCGAGGATGTTGCTGACCGCGTTGAGATAGGCGCCGCGGTAGTGGTAGACCACGCCCTTGGGATCGCCGGTGGTGCCGGACGTGTAGTTCAGCGCGATGGCGTCCCATTCGTCGACCGGCGGCTGCCAGTCGTAGCGCGCCGGCGCGGCGGCCAGGAAGTCTTCGTAGTCGATCGCGCCGGGCAGGGCGGCGGGCGCGCTCTCCAGGTCGTGCACCGAAATCAGTTTCAGGTGGGGATACTCGGCCACGGCGCGGCGCGCGACCTCGGCGTATTCCGTGTCCACGATCAGCGCCCGGGCCTCGCCGTGGCCCAGCATGAACAGCACGCTGGGAATGTCCAGCCGCGTGTTCAGGGTGTTGAGCACCGCGCCCAGCATGGGCACGCCGAAGTGGGCCTCGACCATGGCGGGGATGTTGGGCAGCATGACCGCGACCGTATCGCCGCGCCGCACGCCGGCCTGCTCCAGCGCGCCGGCCAGGCGCTGCGCGCGCTCGTAGGTCTGGGCCCAGTTGCGCCGCACCTTGCCGTGGACCACGGCCAGGCGCTGCCCATACACTTCGGCGGCGCGGGCGATGAAATCCACCGGCGTCAGGGGCGTGTAATTGGCCTCGCGGCGCGCGAGGCCGTGCTCGTACATGCTGCTCATGCTTGTCTCCTGTCGGATGCGGAAGGCACCCGGATATTCTTTGCGCGGAGGGCGTTTGTTCCGCGTCGCTTGCTAGAGCTTATCGGCGGCCGGAAAATGCAGTCTGTCACCTGCATGACAGACCCATCCCGAGTTTTACACGGATCTTCCCATGTCCGACGTTTCAAACATCGTTTCCGCCGAAGAACCGGCGCCGTTGTTCGCCGCCTGCGCCTGGTTCGGCGCGCTGCAGGCCGAACACCAGGAGCTGGTCCTGGCGAGCTCGCGCGCCGAGCGCGTGGACGCCGGCGCCTGGATCGCGCGGCGCAACGCGCCCTCGGATTACTGGCTGGGCGTGCATACGGGCCTGCTCAAACTGGCCATCTACAACGAGTCGGGGCGCAGCTGTACGTTTTCGGGCGTGCCGCCGGGCGGCTGGTTCGGCGAGGGCAGCGTGATCAAGCGCGAATTGCGCAAGTACGACGTGGTGGCCATCCAGCCCTCGCTGGTGCTGCTGGTGCCGGCGGCGACCTTCCATGCGCTGCTGGCGGCCAGCCTGCCGTTTTCGCATTTCGTCATCGGCCAGCTGAACGACCGCATGGGCGAATTCATCGCCTCCATCCAGAACCACCGCCTGCTGGACGCGGACGCGCGGGTGGCGCAGTCGCTGGCGCAGTTGTTCAATCCGCGGCTGTATCCGTCCACCGACCTGACCCTGGCGATTTCGCAGGAGGAGCTGGGCTATCTCACCGGCCTGTCGCGCCAGCGGGTCAACCAGGCGCTGCAGGCCCTGGCCGACCAGGACATGCTGGCGCTGGCCTACAACCAGATCAAGGTGCTGGACCTGGAGCGCCTGCGCCAGTACGGGCTGGAGCAGATCTAAGCGCGCGGGCCAGCGCGGCGCGCGCCAGGATGCGGGTGGAGTCCAGCGTGGGCAGCGCGCAATTGGCGTCGTCCAGCACCAGCGGCAGTTCGGTGCAGCCCAGCACCACGGCGTCGCAGCCGGCCGCGCGCAGGCGCTCGACCACGGCTTGCAGCCGCGCCACCGATTCGGGCTTGAAGACGCCGTACACCAGTTCGTCCATGATGATGCGGCCCACCAGCGCGCGGTCCTGCGGTTCGGGGCGCAGCCATTGCAGCCCGCGTTCGGCCAGCTTGTCCGGGTAGACCTCGCTGTCGGCCAGCCAGCGCGTGCCCAGGATGCCGAGGCGGCGGTGCCCGCGCGCCTGCGCCTGGGCGGCGACTTCCGCGGCGATGTGCAGCCAGGGCAGCGGCGAGCGCGCCAATATCGGGTCCAGCGCCTGGTGGATGGTGTTGTCGGGGCAGATCAGGAAATCGGCGCCGGCGCGCGCCAGCTTGTGCGCCGAGGACAGCATCAGCGCGCCCACGCCGTCCAGGTCGCCGCGGTCCAGGCAGGCCACGTAGTCGGCCAGCGAATGCGTATGCAGCGAGATCTCGGGGTGCGCGTGCGGACCCAGGCGCTGCGCGCCTTCGGCGCACAGCGTGCGATAGCACAGCGCCGCGCCTTCGGCCGAGCAGGCCACGATGCCGATATGCAAGGGGGCGGGGTTGTCGCTTGCGGTCGCCATGCGGTCGGCTCCTTGTAGAGGGACGGGAAGAGGCTGCGCCATCGTAAATGGCGCAGAAGGGTAGAAATGACCTTTAAGGAGTTATTTATACCCTTATGTATCACGGTAAAAAAAACCCGATAAATCACAATCCGTTGATTTAAAGGGAAATTTTTCTGGCACGGAATTCGCATATAGGAGCGTACCCAAAAACCGCAACACTGGAGGGCGTTCCCATCATGGGTCCGTATCGGAAATTATGGTTCACGCTGATCGCCGTGCTGACGATCACATTCGCACTGCTGGGTTTCTATGGCGGCGAAGTCTACCGAAAGGCGCCGCCGATTCCCGGCCAGGTGGTGTCGGCCGACGGCACCCGCCTGTTCGGCCGTGACGACATCCTGGACGGCCAGACCGCCTGGCAATCGATCGGCGGCATGCAGCTGGGATCGATCTGGGGGCACGGCGCCTACCAGGCGCCCGACTGGACGGCCGACTGGCTGCACCGCGAACTGACGGCCTGGCTGGACCTGGCCGCGCGCGACGCGCACGGCAAGGACTACGCGCAGCTGTCCACGCCCGAGCAGGCCGCGCTGCGCGAGGCCCTGAAGGCCGAATACCGCGGCAACGGCACCGACGCCGCGACCGACACGCTCACGGTCAGTCCGCGCCGCGCGCGGGCGATGGCGCAGACGGCGGCCTACTACGACCTGCTGTTCTCCGACGCGCCGTCGCAGCATCGCACCCGCGAAAGCTACGCCATGAAGGAAAACACCCTGCCCGATCCGGCGCGGCGCGCGCAGCTCACGCAGTTCTTCTTCTGGACCGCGTGGGCCGCGGCGACCGAGCGCCCGGGCCAGGACGTCACCTACACCAACAACTGGCCGCACGAGCCGCTGATCGGCAACACGCCCAGCACCGAAAACATCGTCTGGTCCATCGTCAGCGTGGTGGTGCTGCTGGCCGGCATCGGCCTGCTGGTGTGGGCCTGGGCGTTCCTGCGCGGCAAGGAAGAACCCGAACCCGAGGCGCCTCCCAAGGACCCGCTGACCACCTTCACGCTCACGCCCTCGCAGCGGGCGCTGGGCAAGTACGTGCTGCTGGTGGCGGGCCTGTTCGCCTTCCAGGTGCTGCTGGGCGGTTTCACCGCGCACTACACCGTCGAAGGGCAGCAGTTCTACGGCGTCGACGTGTCGCAATGGTTCCCGTATTCGCTGGTGCGCACCTGGCACGTCCAGAGCGCGCTGTTCTGGATCGCCAGCGGCTTCCTGGCCGCCGGCCTGTTCCTGGCGCCGGTGATCAACGGCGGGCGCGATCCCAAGTACCAGAAGCTGGGCGTGGACATGCTGTTCTGGGCGCTGGTGGTCGTGGTGGTCGGCTCGTACATCGGCAACTTCCTGGCGATTGCCCAGATCATGCCGGCGGACCTTAACTTCTGGCTGGGCCACCAGGGCTATGAGTACATCGACCTGGGCCGCCTGTGGCAGATCCTGAAGTACGTGGGCCTGCTGTTCTGGCTGGTGTTGATGCTGCGCGGCATCGTGCCCGCGCTGCGCGTCAAGGGCACCGACAAGAACCTGCTGGCGCTGCTGACCGCGTCGACGGGCGCCATCGGCCTGTTCTACGGCGCCGGCTTCTTCTACGGCGAGCGCACCCACCTGACGATCATGGAGTACTGGCGCTGGTGGATCGTGCACCTGTGGGTGGAGGGCTTCTTCGAAGTCTTCGCCACCACGGCGATGGCCTTCATCTTCACGAGCATGGGCCTGGTGTCGCGCCGCATGGCCACCGCCGCCAGCCTGGCCTCGGCCTCGCTGTTCATGCTGGGCGGCGTGCCGGGCACCTTCCACCACCTGTACTTCGCCGGCGCCACCACGCCCGTGATGGCGGTGGGCGCGAGCTTCTCGGCGCTGGAAGTGGTGCCGCTGATCGTGCTGGGCCACGAGGCCTGGGAAAACTGGCGCCTGAAGTCGCGCGCGCCGTGGATGAGCAACCTGAAGTGGCCGCTGATGTGCTTCGTGTCGGTGGCGTTCTGGAACATGCTGGGCGCGGGCGTCTTCGGCTTCATGATCAATCCGCCGGTGTCGCTGTTCTACATCCAGGGCCTGAACACCACGCCGGTCCACGCGCACGCCGCGCTGTTCGGGGTGTACGGTTTCCTGGCGCTGGGCTTCACGCTGATGGTGCTGCGCTACATCCGTCCGCACTACACGCTCAACCCCGGCCTGATGAAGCTGGCGTTCTGGGGGCTGAACATCGGCCTGGCGCTGATGATCTTCACCAGCCTGCTGCCGATCGGGCTGATCCAGTTCCAGGCCAGCGTGAGCGAGGGCATGTGGTACGCCCGCAGCGAAGCCTTCATGCAGCAGGAGATCCTGCAGAACCTGCGCTGGGGCCGCACCTTCGGCGACGTGGTGTTCCTGCTGGGCGCGCTGGCGATGGTGGTGCAGCTCATCCTGGGCCTGCTCAGCGGCCGGACCGTGCCCAACGAGCCGCAGCTGCAGGCCCGTCCGGCCCGCGGCTGATCCGGGTTCGCCGCCCTCATTGCGCCAGCGCAAAGAGGGCGGCGGCGGGAGCCGGTCCAATAGATCCAGGTCCCGGGGCGCCCCGCCCCGGAACGCAACCGGAGCCTCATCCGTGCGCAGCCTGTCGATCGCCGCAATCCTCTTATCGTTGACCGCATGCGGGCCCGCAGACCGGGCCCCTGCGTCCTTGCCGCAGGTGCTGCGGCTGCCGGCCGGCGAAGTGTCTTACCGGCCTTCCGACACGACGCTGCGCGGCGGTTATCCGGTGACCCCGGCGCCGCTGACGGCGCGTTTTCCGCGCGGGCTGTCCATCATGAAACACCAGGTCAGCCAGGCCGAATACGCGGCCTGCGTGAAGGCGGGCGGCTGCAAGCCGCTGGACGGCGCGCATCGAGGCGCGGGCGCGCCTGACATGCCGGCGGTGGGCGTCAGCTGGACCGATGCGTCGGCGTATGCGGCCTGGCTGTCGGCGCGCACCGGGCGGCGCTGGCGCCTGCCCACCTATCCGGAATGGGTCTACGCGGCCGGCGAAGCCTTTCGCGAGCAGGCCGCGCTGCCCGACGCCGGCGACGATCCCGCCCAGCGCTGGCTGGCCGAATACGACGCGCAGAGCAACCGCCAGCGCGAGGACGCCGAGGTGCGCGCGTTCGGCGCCTACGGCGTGAACGCAAGCGGCCTGATGGACATGGCCGGCAGCGTGTGGGAATGGACCAGCGACTGCCATGCGGTGCGGGTCCTGGACGCGCCGGCCGGCGAGGCCGACGGCGGACGCAACTGCGGCATCCGGATCGCGGCCGGGCGCCACGTGGCTTACCTGCCGGACTTCATCCGCGATCCCAAGAGCGGGGCCTGCTCGGTCGGCCTGCCGCCGGCCAACCTGGGCCTGCGGCTGGTGCTGGACGAGGCTGCCGTCGCGGGCTGATGTTGGGGTTTTGCCGCGAAACCCGGCGGCTGGGGCCGCCTGATGGGTTACGCGCGTTCGAGATAGGCGTCCTTGCTCAAGAACGCTCGCGCTGCATCCATCCTACGGCGCTGCGCGGGCGGCGGCTCGGCCGGCGGCGGGCCGTCCAGGCAGGAAGTACAGCCCGAACAATCGGGCGCGGCCTGGGCATCGCTGCAGACGCGCGCCAGCGCGGCCGGCGAGCGCAGCACGATGCGCTTGCGGCTGCCGTCGACGATGCCGCGCTGGCGCCAGTCGCTCAGCAGGCGGCTGACGGTGTGCAGCGTGGTGCCCGTCATTTCCGCGATGTCCTGGCGCGTGATCGGAAAACTGATGCCGATGCCGCCGGCGGTGGGCTGGCCGGCGCTTTCCACCAGGCGCAACAGCGTGCGCGCCACGCGCTGCTCGACCTCGTCGGTGGACAGTTCCTGGATGCGCAGGTGCGCGTCCTGCAGGCGCTGGCCCACGGTCTGCAGCGCCATCGCGCCGAGCTGCGGATGGTTGCCCACGAAACGCTCCCACAACTCGTCCGGCCAGGCCAGGCACACGCTTTCCAGCACGGCCTGCACGGTGGCGGGATAGCGCGATTGGCGCATGGCGCGGGCCAGTCCGAACATGTCGCCCGGGTTGACGTAGCGCACCACCACCTGTTCGCCGTCGGCGGTGATCTGCGCCACTTTCAGCCGGCCGCTGAGCAGCACGAAGAAGTGCGAGGCGATGCCGCCCTGGCGGTAGGCGGCGGCGCCGGCGACCAGCCGGCAAGGCTGGGCGCCGCGCAACGCGGACTTCAATTGCGCATCGGAAAGAGGCTTGAAGATCTCCAGGTTGCGCAGCAGCGCGTGACAAAGCGGGGAAGGCATGGCGGTCCTAGAAAACGGGGGAGACGGACGAATCTCCATGGCTTCATGTTGACACCGCGGTCCTGCGCTGACAATGCGCCCGGCGCGCGCGCCCGCCTTCGAGTTTGCGCTACAGCAAAGAACGGCGCCTGCGTCGGTTCTTCAATAGGGGTGCCGGCTTTCCCGGCGATTGAAGAACTGGATAAGGAGCTGGATATGAACGCACTACGGCCCCCCTTGCTGGCTGCGGCGCTGGCTTTCACGCTGGCCGCGACGGCCGTGTTCGCGCAGGATGCCGACAAGCTGCCGCGCGCCAAGGTCACGCTGGTCGCCCCGCCGATGGTCCACCCGCACGAGCAGGTCGCGACGTCGGGCCCGAAAGTGGTCGAATTCGAAATGAGCATCGAGGAAAAGAAGATGGTCATCGACGACAAGGGCACCACGCTTCAGGCCATGACGTTCAACGGGTCCATGCCCGGCCCGACGCTGGTGGTGCACGAGGGCGACTACGTCGAGCTGACGCTGGTCAACCCCGCCACCAACGCCATGCGCCACAACGTGGACTTCCACGCCGCCACCGGCGCGCTGGGCGGCGCCAAGCTGACCAACGTCGATCCGGGCCAGCAGGCCACGCTGCGCTTCAAGGCCGACCGGACCGGCACCTTCGTGTACCACTGCGCGCCCGAAGGCATGGTGCCGTGGCACGTGGTGGCCGGCATGAGCGGCGTGCTGATGGTGCTGCCGCGCGACGGCCTGAAAGACCCGGAAGGCAAGCCGCTGCGCTACGACCGCGTCTACACGATAGGCGAATTCGACCTCTACATCCCCAAGGACGAAAACGGCAAGTACAAGGACTACGCCACGCTGGTGGAAAGCTACGCCGACACGGTCGAGGTGATGCGCACGCTTACGCCGTCGCACATCGTGTTCAACGGCAAGGTGGGCGCGCTGACCGGAGCCAACGCGCTGCAGGCCAAGGTCGGCGAAACCGTGATGCTGATCCATTCGCAGGCCAACCGCGACACGCGTCCGCACCTGATCGGCGGCCACGGCGACTGGGTCTGGGAAACCGGCAAGTTCGCCAATCCGCCGCAGCGTGACCTGGAGACCTGGTTCATCCGCGGCGGCTCGGCGGGCGCGGCGCTCTACACCTTCAAGCAGCCGGGCGTGTACGCCTACCTGAACCACAACCTGATCGAAGCCTTCGAGCTGGGGGCGGCCGGCCACATCAAGGTCGAGGGCAAGTGGAACGACGACCTGATGAAGCAGATCAAGGCTCCGGGCCCGATCCCGCGCTGAACGTCCGGGGCCGGGCGCCCGCGTCCGGCCTTCACCCCCAGAGATCTTCCGACGGAGCTTTGCCATGTCCACACTACTACGCATTCTGCTGGCGGCCGCACTGGCCGGCCTGCCGGCTTCATGGACGCAGGCGGAAACCTCGGCCACCGTCCATGCGGCCGGCGAAAAAGTCTACAAATCCGCCTGTTTCGTGTGCCACGCCAGCGGCGTGGCCAACGCGCCCAGGCTGGGCGACAAGCAGGCCTGGTCGCCGCTCATCGCCCAGGGCGCCGACGCGCTGGTGGCGACGGTCATGAAGGGCAAGGGCGCCATGCCGCCGCGCGGCGGCTCGTCGGCCGACGAGGCCGCGCTGCGCGCCGCCGTGGAGTTCATGATGGCCGCCGCACAATAGGGACGCAGGACGCATCGGCCCGCCGCGTGGTGTTAAATACGGTTTTCCCAGACACAGAACGCGCGGTCCTGCGGCGGCGCGAAGGAAACATCATGGCATTTGATTTCGACTTGTTTGTGATCGGCGCGGGGTCGGGCGGCGTGCGCGCGGCGCGTTTCGCGGCCGGTTTCGGGGCGCGCGTGGCGGTGGCGGAAAGCCGCTACCTGGGCGGCACCTGCGTGAACGTGGGATGCGTGCCCAAGAAGCTGCTGGTCTACGGCGCCCATTTCAGCGAAGACTTCGAACAGGCCCGGGGCTTCGGCTGGAACGCCGGCGAACCCGCGTTCGACTGGCCCACCCTGATCGCCAACAAGAATCGTGAAATCGAGCGTCTCAATGGCATCTACCGCAACCTGCTGGTCAACAGCGGCGTGACGCTGCTGGAAGGGCATGCCCGCATCCAGGACCCGCACACGGTCGAAGTCAACGGCAAGACCTACAGCGCCGCCCACATCCTGGTGGCCACGGGCGGCTGGCCCCAGGTGCCGGACATTCCGGGCAAGGAACATGCCATCACCTCGAACGAGGCCTTTTTCCTCGAGGCGCTGCCGCGCCGCGTGCTGGTGGTGGGCGGCGGCTACATCGCGGTGGAATTCGCCTCGATCTTCAACGGCATGGGCGCGCAGACCGTGCAGGCCTATCGCGGCCCGCTGTTCCTGCGCGGCTTCGACCAGGGCGTGCGCGAGCACCTGCGCGATGAACTGGAAAAAAAAGGCGTGGACCTGCGTTTCAACGCCGAGGTCGCGCGCATCGACAAGCGGGCCGACGGCACGCTGGCCGCCACGCTCAAGGACGGCTCGGTGATCGAGACCGATTGCGTGTTCTACGCCACCGGCCGGCGCCCCATGCTGGACAACCTGGGGCTGGAGAACACCGCCGTCAGGCTCAAGGACGACGGTTTCATCCAGGTGGATGACGAGTACCGCACGGAGGAGCCTTCCATCCTGGCCATCGGCGACGTGATCGGCCGCGTGCCGCTGACGCCGGTGGCGCTGGCCGAGGGCATGGCGGTGGCGCGGCGCCTGTTCCGTCCGGAGGAATACCGCAAGGTGGATTACCAGCTGATCCCGACCGCGGTGTTCAGCCTGCCCAACATCGGCACGGTGGGCATGACGACCGAAGAGGCGCGCGCCGCCGGCCACCGGATCAAGCTGTTCGAAAGCCGCTTCCGTCCCATGAAGCTGACCCTGACCGAGTCGCAGGAAAAGACGCTGATGAAGCTGATCGTCGACGCCGACACCGACCGCGTGCTGGGCGTGCACATGGTGGGCCCGGACGCCGGCGAGATCATCCAGGGCATCGCGGTGGCGCTGAAGGCCGGCGCGACCAAGCAGGTGTTCGACGAAACCATCGGCATCCATCCCACGGCCGCCGAGGAATTCGTGACCCTGCGCACGCCGGTCGCGCAATAAGCCTACAAGCGCTCGATCAGGGCGCGCGCCGCCGCCGGCGCGCGTTCCTTGGCGCCGTTGATGAAAAAGGCGTAGACGTCGCGCGGCTGCGCCGCGGCCCCGGCCGGCTCGCCGGCCCGCGGCAGGTCGGCGGGCTGCGCGCCGCCGGCCCAGGCCTGCAACCGCGCGGCCCAGGCGTCCAGCGCCTTGGGCGCGTAGCCGGCCTTGAAGCCGGCGCTGGCGCGCATCAGCCGCGCATACACGAAATCGGCCGTGCAATCGGCCATCGAGGGGTAGTCCTCGCTGTCCGTGTACACGGTGGCGGCGCGGTGGCGGCGCGCCAGCCTCAGGTAGTCCTCGCACAGGAAGCTGGGGTGGCGCACGTCCAGCACGTGGCGCAGCGCCAGCCCGTCCACCCGCTCCGGCAGCAGTTCCAGGAAAGCGCCGAAGTCTTCGGCGTCGAAGGTCTTGGTCGGCGCGAACTGCCAGACGATGGGGCCCAGCTTGGGGCCGAGCTCGGCGATGCCGCTGTGCACGAAGCGCTCGACCGAATCCTTGGCGCCCGCCAGCTGCCGGCGGTTGGTCGCGTAGCGCGAGGCCTTCAGCGTGAACACGAAACCGTCCGGGGTGGCGTCGCGCCACTTGGCGAAGGTGGCGGGTTTCTGGCTGCTGTAGTAGGTGCCGTTGACTTCGATGGCGGTGAGCTGGCGGCTGGCGTATTCCAGTTCCTGCGCGTGGGGCAGGTCTTCGGGGTAGAAGACGCCGCGCCAGGCGGGGTAGGTCCAGCCGCCTATGCCGACGCGGATCGCGCCGGCGCGGTGTTGTGGGGACATTCCGGACGCTCCAGGGAAAACCGACCGCTCAACTGTATCGCCGGCGCCACTGGCGCGTAAACGCCCCGCGGGAAAGTTTCTGTTGCGCCACCGTTTTGCGCTAAGGTGTCTGTCTACGCTCCCCACTTGCCGCTCCATCATGCCAGATCTCGCCCATTTCCTGACTTTCGCCCTGGTGGCCCTGGGCATGGTGCTCACCCCCGGGCCGAACATGATCTACCTGGTGTCGCGCTCGATCTCGCAGGGCGCCCAGGCCGGCCTGATCTCGCTGGGCGGCGTGGCGGTCGGCTTCGTCTTCTATGTATGCTGCGCCGCCTTCGGCATCACGGCGCTGCTGATGGCCGTGCCTTACGCCTACGACGCGCTGCGCATCGGCGGCGCGCTGTACCTGCTGTACATGGCGTGGCAGGCGCTGCGCCCCGGCGGACGCTCGCCGTTCCAGGTGCGCGAACTGCCCAGGAGCAGCCCGCGCACGCTGTTCATGATGGGGCTGCTGACCAATCTGCTCAATCCCAAGATCGCCATCATGTACGTATCGCTGCTGCCGCAGTTCATCCAGCCCGAGCGCGGCAGCGTGTTCGCGCAGTCGCTGGCGCTGGGCATGACCCAGGTCGCCATCAGCCTTTCGGTCAACGCCCTCATCGCGATCATGGCCGGCTCCATCGCCGGCTTCCTGGCCGGCCGTCCGCTCTGGATGGCGGCGCAGCGCTGGCTGATGGGCACCGTGCTGGCCGGACTGGCCGTGCGCATGCTGACGGACGCGCGGCGCTGATGGGGGCCGGCGACGGATTCTTCGCTTCGCTGGGCGGGATGCTCGGCGAAGCCCTGCGCAGCATCGTGGCGGGGCTGAAGTGGCTGCTGGGCGGCATCGGCGGCGCGCTGGGCGATTTCTATTCGGGCCTGGCCGGCGCGATGGGCATGAGCCCGTCCGTGTTCAACCTGGTCCTGCTGGTGCTGGGGCTCATGCTGCTGTGGGCGGCGGTCAAGTCGCTGCTGCGCCGCTCCATCCTGGGCTTCGTTTTCTGGCTGTTCCTGGCCGTGCTGGTGCTGGGCGGGCTGATCAACTGAGCGGCCGGCGCCGCCCGCCGCATTCCAGCGCGACCTCGCGCAGCCGCCGCAGCAGCGCCGGAAAGCGCTCCGCGCCCGTGTTGCCGTAGCCGATCACCAGGCCGTTGTCCTGCGGCCGGGGCGACACCGCGAACGAGGACAGCGCGCTCGGGTTCATCCCCAGCGCGCGCGCCTGCCGCACGATTTCCTGGTCCGGGTACGCCGGCGGCAGCCGCACCGTCAGGTGCAGGCCGCTGTGTCCGCCCAGCACTTCGTGCTCGATCCCGAAATGGGCGGCCAGCGCGTCGCGCAGCGCCGCCTGCCGTTCCCGGTACAGCCGGCGCATGCGCCCCAGATGGCGCGAGAACTGGCCGTTTTCGATGAAGGCCGCCATGGCCAGCTGTTCGAGCCGGTGGCCGCCGCGCAGCATCTCGACGACGGACGGCATGGCCTGCGCCGCCAGCGCCCGCGGCAGCACCAGATAGCCCAGCCGCAGGGCGGGGAACATGGTCTTGCTGAAGGTGCCCACATACAGCACGGGCGCGTCGGCCACCAGGCCCTGCATGGCCGCGATGGGTTCGCCCTGGTGGCGGAACTCGCTGTCGTAATCGTCTTCGATGATCCACGCGCCGGCCTGCCGCGCGCGCTCGATCAGGTCCAGCCGGCGGGTCAGCGACAGCACCGCGCCGGTGGGGTACTGGTGCGACGGCGTGGTCTGGATCAGCCGCGGCGGATGGTCGCGCCAGGCGCTGTCGGGGATCACGATGCCGTCGTCGTCCACGCGCAGCGGCAGCATCTCCAGGTCGCCGCCGTGGAAGGCGGCCTTGGCGCCGCGGTAGCCGGGCTCTTCCAGCCAGGCGGTGTCGCCGGGGTTGGTCAGCAGCTGCACGCACAGCGCCAGCGCGCCTTGCGCGCCTTCGGTGATGACGATGCGCGAGGCGTCGCAGCGCACGCCGCGCGAGACCCGCAGGTATTGGGCGATGGCTTCGCGCAGCGCCGGTTCGCCCAGCGGATCGCCATAGCCCAGCGCGGCGGCCGGCGCGGCCTGCAGCGCGCGGTCCTGCGCGCGGCGCCAGGCGCTGGCCGGGAACTGCGTCAGCGCCGGGGTGCCGGGCGTCAGCGGCAGCGAACCGTCGTGCGCGTAGCGCGTGGACACGATGCGCGCCAGGCGCCGGGCCGTGGCCGGAACCGGAGAGGGCGGCGCGGCGGCATGGCCGGCCGCGCCGGCGGCGGCCGACAAGGGCGCGACCCGCGTGCCCTGGCGGTCGGCGATCACGAAGCCTTCGGCCGTCAGCTGCTCGTAGGCGATCAGCACGGTGTTGCGCGAGATCTCCAGCTCTTCGGCCAGGGCGCGCGACGAGGGCAGCTTGCCGCCGGCTGGCAGCTGGCCGGCCAGGATGGCCTGCTTGAGGCGCTGGATCAGTTGGCGCTGGCGCGGCAGGGCGCCGGGGCCGCGCGCCAGCGGGCTGGCGAGCAGGGCGGAGGAGGTCATCATGGCCCTATTAAAGTCCTTAGGCGTGGTGCTTTTTATCATGCCACGGTTCCGATATCGTGAGGCCATGCAGATCGCGTCCGGCCATACTGGCGGCGCGCCAACCAGGAAGAGGTCCGAATGCCCGCCCGCGTCAACGCTTTTCAGCAACCCATCGGCCCGGAAATGCCCGGCTGGACGGCGCGCCCGCGCCCGCCCGCCACGCCGCTCTCCGGCCGCTACTGCCGGCTCGAACCGCTGTCGGCCGAGCGCCACGCGGCGGATCTGTACCAGGCCTTCAGCCGGGCGCCGGACGACAGCGACTGGACCTACATGTCGGTGGGCCCCTTCGCCGACGAGGCCGCCTACCGGGCGTTCGCCGAAAAGGTCCAGGACGGCCCCGATCCCATGCACCACGCCATCATCGACCTGCAATCGGGCCGCGCCGTCGGCACGCTGGCGCTGATGCGCATCGATCCGCCCAACGGCGTCATCGAGGTCGGCTTCGTGTCTTTCTCGCGCCAGCTCAAGCGCACCCGCATCGCCACCGAGGCGCAGTTCCTGCTGATGCGCCGCGTCTTCGACGAACTGGGCTATCGCCGCTACGAATGGAAGTGCGACAGCCTCAACGCGCCGTCGCGCGCCGCCGCCGCGCGCCTGGGCTTCGAGTTCGAAGGGGTGTTCCGCCAGGCCACGGTCTACAAGGGCCGCAGCCGCGACACGGCCTGGTTCTCCATCGTGGACGGCGAATGGCCGGCGCTGCGCGCGGCCTACGAACAGTGGCTGGGCGCGGACAACTTCGACGCCGAAGGCCGCCAGCGCCGCGGGCTGGCCGCCATGATCGCCGAGGCCCGCGCCGCGTGCGCCTGATTCCCGTCGCGCTGGCCCTGTTCTGGGGGCTGAACTGGCCGGCCGTGAAAATCGTGCTGGGCGTCGTCCCGCCCTTCACCCTGCGCCTGCTGGGGCTGGGCAGCGGGGCCTTGCTGTTGCTGCTGCTGGCGCGGGTCAAGCGGCTCGATCTGCTGCCGCCGCGCGCTTCGTGGCCGGGCATCGTGGTGGGCGGCCTGCTGGCCATCGCGGTGTTCAACCTGGCGGTGGCCTGGGCGCAGCTCAGCACCAGCACCTCGCGCGCGGCGGTGCTGACCTTCACCATGCCCATGATGTCGGCGCTGTTGGCGTGGGCGGTGCTGGGCGAACGGCTGGACCGGCGCCGCGCGCTGGCGCTCGCGCTGGGCGCGGCCGGCGTGGCCATCCTGGCATGGCCGGTGCTGCGCGCGGTCTTCGGCGGGCATGACGCGGCGGCGGCCCTGGGCCTGGCGTATCCGCTGGTGGCGGCGTTCGGCTGGGCCGCCGGCACGGTCTACCTGAAGGCGCGGCCGGTGGCCGGCCACCGCATCGTGGTCACGGCCTGGCAGCTGGTGGTGGGCGCGGGCTGCGCGCTGGCGGGCGTGCTGCTGTCCGGCGAACGCTTTCCGCTGCACGGCTGGAACGGACGCGTCGCGGGCGCGCTGACGTTTCACATCGTGCTGGGCACGGCGGTGGCTTATTGGCTCTGGTTCGTGCTGAGCGAGCGGGTCAGCGCCACGGTGGCCACGCTGACCACGCTGATGGTGCCGGTGGTGGGCGTGCTGGGCGCGATGGCGCTGGTGGGCGACCGGCCCGCCGCCATGGACTGGTGGGGCTTCGCCCTGGTGCTGGCGGGGGCAGCGCTGATCGTGCTGAACCTGGACGCGGCGCCGCGCCGGCGCCGGGCCTGATCAGCGCACGCGGCGCAGCTTCTCGCGCAGCAGCTCCGCGCCGCTGACCAGCGTGATGCCGGACAGCACCAGCGCCGCGCCCAGCACGAAGGCGGCGTCCAGCGGCTCGTCCAGGATCAGCACGCCGAAGCTCACGCCGAACAGCGGGGTCATGAAAGACAGCACCGACAGGCGCGAGGCCAGGTAGCGGCGCAGCAGCCAGAACCAGGCCAGGTAGCTGGACAGGGCCACCACCACGCACTGGAAGGCCACGCTGGCGAGCGCTTGCGGCGTGTAGCGGAAGCCGTCGCTGCCGGTGGCCGCGGCGTAGGCCAGCAGCGCCACCGCCGCCACCGCCATCTGGTAGAGCAGGGTCTTGGCGGGCGCGGCCTCGGACAGCGAGGTCTTGCGGATCGCCACGGTGGTGGCGCCCCACAGCAGGCCGGCGAGCAGGCCCATCGCGTCGCCCAGCAGCATGTCGGGCGCGCCGGCCTGGCCTTCGGGACGGCCCTTGCCCAGGAACGCGATGGCGATGCCGCAGAACGCGATCGCCACGCCCAGCCACTGCAGCGGCTTCATGCGCTCTTCGGGCAGCAGCCAGTGCAGCCCGAGCGCGGCGAAGATGGGCGCGGTGTACAGGAACACGGACATGTGCGAGGCGGTGGTGTAGACCAGGCCCTGCGCCACGAACAGGAATTCGCCGGCGAACAGCAGGCCCACCACCAGCCCGGGCAGGGCGGTGCCGTCGCGCACGGCCTGCGCGCCCTCGCGCCGCCACACCACGGCGGCCAGCACCAGCGCCGCGAAGGCCGAGCGCAGGCCGATCTGCATGATGGGCGCGACGTCGTCGGCCACCAGCTTGATCGCGATCTGCTGGAAGCCCCAGCAGACGCACAGCAGCAGCATGGCGCCGGTGGCCAGCGCGTCCAGCGGCTGGCGCAGCGGCCGGGGAGCCGGCAGCGCGCTCATGGCAGTTCCGCCGGATAGCTGTCCAGGGCCAGGCCGATCTGCTGGCGCAGGTCCCATTCCGCCAGGCTGGCCTGCACCGGGCCGAAGAACGCGCCGTCGCGGGTCACGAACATGGCGGGCAGGTGGAAGACTTCGTAGCGCTCGACCAGGCCGCCGTTCTCGCCGGCGTCCACCCAGCACAGGCGCTCCACCGGCAGTTCCAGCCGCGGCAGCTGCTCGCGCGCGACCCGGCAGTTGCCGCAGGTGCGGCTGTGAAAGACCAGCAGCGACAGGCCGGGGGCGTCGAGCAGGTAGCGGTCGGCGGTGCTGTCGTTGAGTTCTATCTGTTCCATGGTCTCAGGCGCCGCGCAGCACGCGGTCCAGTTGCAGCACGGACTGGTACAGCACGCGGGTGCCGTCCAGCAGCTGCGCGGGTTCGATCGATTCCTCGGGGCAGTGGCTGCGCCCGTTCAGGCAAGGGATGAAAATCATGCCGATGGGGCCGGTGGGCGCCATGTAGACCGCGTCGTGGCCGGCGCCGCTGGGCAGGCGCATGCTGGCGTAGCCCAGCTGGCCGGCGGCGGCCTCGACCGCGTCCATCACCAGCGGCGCGCAGTCGGTGGGCCGCGCGCGGCTGAGCTGGGTCCAGCCGGCCGACAGGCGCAGCGCCTTCAGGTCCTGCGCCACGCCGGCCATCAGGGTTTCGGGAAAGGCGTCCAGCACCGCGTCGCTGTCGCTGCGCACTTCCAGCGTCAGTTCGACCAGGCCGGGCACCGCGTTGGCCGCGTTGGGCGTCATCGACAGGCGCCCGACCGTGGCCACCACGTAATGCGGATTGCCGCTGGCGGCGCTGGCCTGGCGGTTCGCGGCGTCGATGATGCGGGCCGCGCCCACCAGCGCGTCGCGGCGGATGTCCATGGGCGTGGTGCCGGCGTGGTCGGGCTGGCCCTGCACCGTAATCTGCACGCGGCGGATGCCGACGATGTTGGTGACCACGCCGATGGGCAGGCCGCGGCTTTCCAGCACCGGGCCCTGTTCGATGTGCAGTTCGACGAAGGCCGCGGTTTCGCCGGCGCGGCGCAGCGGCGCGCCCAGCGCCGCCGGGTCGCCGCCGATGCGGGCGATGCCTTCGGCCAGCGTCTCGCCCCCGGGGTTGCGCGAGGCCAGCATGTCGGCGCTCAGCTGGCCCGACAGCGCGCGGCTGCCGACACAGGAGATGCCGTAGTCGCTGGGCTCTTCGGACAGGAAATCGATGACCTCGAAGGGGTGCTCTAGCTGTACGCCGTGTTCGCGCAGCGTGTGGGCTACTTCGATGCCGGCCAGCACGCCGATGATGCCGTCGTAGCGGCCGCCGCTCATCACGGTGTCGCAGTGCGAGCCGGTGGCGATGGGTTTGCGCGCGGGATCGCGCCCGGGCAGCGTGCCGATCAGGTTGCCGCCGGCGTCCAGGCGGGTGGCCAGGCCGGCGGCTTCGAATTCGCCGCGCAGCCAGGCGCGGGCCTGGTCGAACTGCGGCGAGAACGCGCGGCGGGTCCAGGGCTGGTCGGGCAGGGTGTAGCGGGACAGGGTTTCGGCGCGGGCCCAGAGGCGCTCGGCGTTCAGCGGAGGAAAGGCGGGGGAGGTGGTTTGCGGCATGAGACTTCCTGGGGTGCGCGTGCAATTATGGCATGCGCGGCAGCGGCCATCGCGGCGCGCGCGGCTTACTATATCGGTGCCGGCGCATGGCCCGGATGCCGCGCGCCAACGAGAATTCAAACCACGAGAGACAAACCATGCTGTCCAGAGCCGATTCCTACGCGCAGCTCGCGTCCCAGTTCCAATGGCAGGTGCCGGCGGCCTACAACATCGGCGTGGACGCCTGCGACAAATGGGCCGACGGCAGCGGCCGCCTGGCCCTGATCTACGAGAAAAGCGACGGCGCGCAGTCGCGCTATACCTTCGACCAGATCAAGGCGCTGTCCAACCGCCTGGCCAACAGCATGGCGCGCCACGGCGTGCGGCGCGGCGACCGGGTGGCCGTCTACCTGCCGCAGGCGCCCGAGACCGCCGTGGCCCACATCGCGATCTACAAGATGGGCGCGGTGGCGGTGCCGCTGTTCACGCTGTTCGGCGTGGACGCCATCCAGTACCGGCTGGCCGACAGCGGCGCGGCCGCGCTGGTGACCGACGCGGCCGGCTGCCGCAAGCTGCGCGAAATCCGCGCCGGCCTGCCGGAACTGAAGGTCGTCTATTGCATCGACGACGAGGCGGTCGACGACGCCGTGCCGTTCCATGCCGCGCTGGCCGCCGAGTCCGACGACTACGCGCCGGCGGCCACCTCGGCCGACGATCCGGCCGTCATCATCTACACGTCGGGAACCACCGGCAAGCCCAAGGGCGCGCTGCATGCGCAGCGCGTGCTGCTGGGCCATCTGCCCGGCGTGGAGATGTCGCACGAATTCTTTCCCGAAAACGCCGCGCTGATGTGGACGCCGGCCGACTGGGCCTGGATCGGCGGGCTGCTGGACGTGCTGCTGCCGTCCTGGCACCACGGCGTGCCGGTGCTGGCGCGCCGCTTCGAGAAGTTCGACGGCGCCGCCGCCTTCGAGCTGATGGCGCGCCACGGCGTGACGCATACGTTCCTGCCGCCCACGGCGCTGAAGATGATGCGCGCCGTGGCCCAGCCGCCCGCGGCCGGCTCGCTGGCGCTGCGCTCGGTGGCCAGCGGCGGCGAGTCGCTGGGCGCCGAGCTGATCGACTGGGGCCGGCGCGTGCTGGGCGTCACCATCAACGAGTTCTACGGGCAGACCGAGTGCAACATGCTGGTGTCCTCGTGCTCGTCGCTGTTCGATCCGGTGATCGGCTCGATCGGCCGCGCCGCGCCGGGGCACCGGGTCGCCATCGTGGACGACCGGGGCGTCGAAGTGGCCGATGGACAGGAAGGCAATATCGGCGTATTGCGGCCGGACCCGGTCATGTTCCTGGGCTACTGGAACAACCCGCAGGCCACGGCCGAGAAATTCGCCGGCGACTACCTGCTCACCGGCGACCAGGGCGTGCGCGACGCGCAGGGTTTCATCCGCTTCGTCGGCCGCAACGACGACGTCATCACCAGCGCCGGCTACCGCATCGGCCCGGGTCCGATCGAGGACTGCCTGCTGGGCCATCCGGCCGTGCGCATGGCGGCGGTGGTGGGCGTGCCCGACGCCGAGCGCACCGAGATCGTGATGGCCTATGTAGTCTTGAACGACGGCGTGCAGGGCGACGAGGCGCTGGTGAAGTCCCTGCAGGCCCACGTGCGCACCCGGCTGGCGGCGCACGAATACCCGCGCGCCATCCGCTTTGTAACCAGTTTGCCGACCACTGCAACGGGCAAGATCATCCGCCGGGAGCTGCGCGACGGACGCTACGGGTAGCCGTCTCAACCCGTGACACTTCGTCCAAGAGGATGGGTTGACGGGCAGCCTGTGGCTGCAAGTATGATGGCCCAAATTGATACGGCCCCACTCAAACTGGGGCCGTATCATCATTCGCTGACTAGTATGGAGATAACCCCGATGGATAAGCCTTTGGATGGGGGATTGGCGGCCTTGAACGTACCTGCCTACGTCAAGCACCGTGGCCTGATCGACTGGGTGGCGAGCTTCGTCGCGCATGCCAAGCCCGAACGCGTCGTCTGGTGCGACGGCTCCCAGGAGGAGTACGACCGGCTCTGTGAGCAGATGGTGCAATCGGGAACCCTGCGCAGGCTGAACCCCGCCAAGCGGCCCAATTCCTATCTGGCCTGGTCCGATCCGTCCGACGTGGCACGGGTCGAGGACCGCACGTTCATCTGTTCCGACCGTCCCGAGGACGCCGGCCCGACCAACAACTGGGCCGATCCGGCCGAGATGCGCGCCACGCTCAACGGCCTGTTCGAAGGCGCCATGCGCGGGCGCACGCTGTACGTGGTGCCGTTCTCGATGGGCCCGCTGGGTTCCGACATCGCCCACATCGGCGTGGAGCTCTCCGACAGCCCCTACGTGGCGGTGAACATGCGCATCATGACGCGCATGGGCAAGCAGGTCTACGAGGTGCTGGGCACCGACGGCGAGTTCGTGCCCTGCGTGCACTCGGTCGGCAAGCCGCTGGCGCCCGGCGAGGCCGACGTGGCCTGGCCGTGCAACCCCACCAAGTACATCGTCCACTTCCCGCAGACCCGCGAGATCTGGAGCTACGGCTCGGGCTACGGCGGCAACGCGCTGCTGGGCAAGAAATGCTTCGCGCTGCGCATCGCCTCGACCATGGGCCGCGACCAGGGCTGGCTGGCCGAGCACATGCTGATCCTGGGCGTGACCTCGCCCAAGGGCCGCAAGTACCACGTGGCCGCGGCCTTTCCGTCGGCCTGCGGCAAGACCAACTTCGCCATGCTGATCCCGCCCCAGGGCATGGACGGCTGGAAGGTCACCACCATCGGCGACGACATCGCCTGGATCAAGCCCGGCCCCGACGGCCGCCTGCACGCCATCAACCCGGAAGCCGGCTATTTCGGCGTGGCCCCGGGCACCAGCGAGCAGACCAACTTCAACGCCATGGCCACGCTCAAGGCCAATGTCATCTTCACCAACGTGGCGCTGACCGACGACGGCGACGTCTGGTGGGAAGGCATGACCGACACCCCGCCCGAGCACCTGACCGACTGGCAGGGCCAGGACTGGACGCCGGCCATCGCGCGCGAAACCGGCCGCAAGGCCGCGCATCCGAACGCGCGCTTCACCGCGCCGGCGGCGCAATGCCCGTCCATCGACCCCGAATGGGAAAACCCCAAGGGCGTGGTCATCGACGCCTTCATCTTCGGCGGACGCCGTTCCACCACCGTGCCGCTGGTCACCGAGGCCCGCAACTGGGTCGAAGGCGTCTACATGGCCGCCACCATGGGGTCGGAAACCACCGCCGCGGCCGCCGGCCAGCAGGGCGTGGTGCGCCGCGATCCCTTCGCCATGCTGCCGTTCTGCGGCTACAACATGAGCGACTACTTCAACCACTGGCTGAAGCTGGGCAAGCAGCTCGAAGCCGCCGGCGCCACGCTGCCGCGCATCTATTGCGTCAACTGGTTCCGCAAGGGGCCCGACGGCAAGTTCGTGTGGCCGGGCTTCGGCGACAACATGCGCGTGCTGCGCTGGATGCTGGGCCGCATCGACGGCCAGTCCAAGGGCGTGGAGCAGGTGTTCGGCATTTCGCCCAGCTACCAGGACATCGACTGGACCGGCCTGGAATTCAGCCCGGACAAGTTCGAGCAGGTGATGTCGGTGGACGCCGCCGCCTGGCGCGACGAGCTGGCGCTGCACGACCAGCTGTTCAAGCAGCTGGAGCAGGGCCTGCCCGCCGATCTGCCGGCCGCCAAGGCCCGGATCGAAGGCCGCCTGGCGGCCTGACGGCCCCATGAGGCTCGACGCCGAGGACCTGGCCAAGATCAGTGCGCTGACCCTGGCGCACTACCAGGAGAACGCCGAATCGTTCGAGGCCGGCACGCGCGACCACGATGTCAGCCAGAACATCGCCGCGCTGCTGCGCCACATCGAGGGCGCGCCGCCGTGCGACATCCTGGACTTCGGCTGCGGTCCCGGCCGCGACCTCAAGACGTTCACGGCGCTGGGCCACCGCGCGGTGGGCCTGGACGGCACGCCGCGCTTCGTCGAGATGGCGCGCCAGGCCAGCGGCTGCGAAGTCTGGCTGCAGGACTTTCTCAAGCTGTCCCTGCCCGCCGGGCGCTTCGACGGCATCTACGCCAATGCGGCGCTGTTCCACGTGCCCGGCCAGGAACTGCCCCGGGTGCTGCGCGAACTGCGCGCCGCGCTCAAGCCGCGCGGGGCGCTGTTCAGCTCCAATCCGCGCGGCGGCAACCAGGAAGGCTGGAACCGCGGGCGCTACGGCGCCTACCACGACCTGGACGGCTGGCGGGGGTTGATGAAAGAGGCCGGATTCGAGGAACTCGAACATTACTATCGGCCGCAGGGTTTGCCGCGAGATCAGCAGCCGTGGCTGGCCAGTGTGTGGCGGCGGGTTTAGGGTGATGGGTTTCGCGCGTTCGATGATTGGGTTCTTGCCCGTGGATTCTCGCGCTGCACCCATCCTACGATGCGATTTCACGGCCGTAGGATGGGTGCAGCGCGAGAGACCCTAACCAAGAACACGAACGCCGAACGCGCGAAACCCATCAGGCGGCGCAAGCCGCCATTCATCCCCACACCCCCCCTCAAGCAAGCACCACCCAATCCCCCCCCGGCAGCGGCGCCACCTCGCAATCCACCTGCGCGCCCGCGCGCTCCAGCACCGCGAAATCCCCATCCGCCAGCGCCATCAACGGGTGATGCCAGACGCCGCGGCGCAGGGTGACGCCGGCGCCGGGCGCGGCCAGGAAGGCGCGCAAGGTGGCCGGGTCGGGCGCGTCCGCGCCCAGCGCCACCAGCACCACATAGGGCGCGGCGGCCAGGGGCAGGAAGGTCTGGCTGCCCAGGCGGTGGCGTTCCAGTTCGCGCGCGGCGAAGGGCAGGGCGATGGCGCGCGCGCGGAACACCGACAGCGACGGCCGGCCGCCGTCGCCCAGGATGTCGGGCTCGTCCATCTCCACCCGCAGCGAGGTGCCGGCATTGATGCTGCGGCCGCCGCGCCCCGCGCTGCTGACGACTTCGCCATAGGGCGCGAAGACCTCGGCCGTGAGGGGCTGCGCCGTCAAGGTCCGTGTATCCATCAGAAATTGATCCCCAGCCATTCGCGCACCTGCTCGTGCAGGTCGCCGGCGAAATCCTCGGGCGAGCCGGAGGCGGTGATCTCGCCCAGGCTCAGCACGTAGATGTGATTGGACATGGCCACCACGCGGCGCACGTTGTGGTCCACCAGCAGAATCCCCATGCCCGCGTCGGCGAAGGCGCGGATCCACTGGAACACCTCGGCGGCCACGCGCGGGGCCAGGCCGATGCTGGGCTCGTCGATCAGGCAGACCTGCGGCTGCACCATGTAGGCCTTGGCGAATTCCAGCGATTTCTGCTGCCCGCCCGACAGGTTGCCGGCCTGGTCCTTGAGCTTTTCCTTCAGCACCGGAAAGCGCTCCAGCGTGTCGGCGTAGCGCGCCTCCAGCACGTCGCCGTAGCGCTTGCGACGGCCTTCCAGCGGCAGGCGCAGGTTCTCCTCCACCGTAAGGTAGGGAAACAGGCTGGATTCCTGGGGGATGTACCAGAGCCCGTCGTCGATCATGCGGTGCGGCGCCTGCCCGGAAATATCGCGGCCGGCGCGCGTGACGCGGCCGGACTTGGGCGGCAGGAAGCCGCAGATGGCCTTCATGAGCGTGGACTTGCCGGCGCCGTTCAGCCCGATCAGGCCGCTGATGCGGCCGGCCTGCACCGTCAGCGAAACGCCGCGCAGCACGTCGATGTCGCCGAGGTAGCCGGCGGTCACGTTCTCCATCGCCAGCAGCGTGTCAGCCATGATCGCGCTCCTCGTGTTGTGCTTCGCCGAGGTAGGCCTCGATCACGGCCGGCTCGCGCAGCACCTGCTGGGTCGGGCCGTCGGCCAGCACGCGGCCGGCGTTCATGCAGACCGAGCGCGGGCACAGGTCCACCACCACCGGCATATCGTGGCTGACCAGGATGAAGGTCTGGCCGTCCTGGTTGCGGCGGCGGATGAACGCCGACATGGTTTCCTTCATGACGGGGTGCACCGCGGCGAAGGGCTCGTCCAGCAGCGCCACGCGCGGCGGCACCATGAAGCACGCGCCGAACTCCAGCAGCTTTTTCTGGCCGCCCGACAGCTGCCCGGCGTCCAGGTGCATGACGTGGCCGAGCTTCAGCTCCTCCAGCAGTTCCAGCGCGCGCCGGCTGGCGCCGGCCTCGTCCAGGCCCAGCGCCAGCCCGCACACCACCAGGTTGTCGTAGGCGCTCACGCGGTTGAAGACCCGCGTCATCTGGAACATGCGCAGCACGCCCAGCCGGGTCAGGCGGGTCGGCCCCTGGCCCAGCACGCTGCGCCCGTCCAGCCGGACCTCGCCGGCGTCGGCCTCCAGGTGGCCCGACAGCACGTTCAGCAAGGTGGTCTTGCCCGAGCCGTTGGGGCCGATCAGCCCCAGCAGTTCGCCGTCGGCCACGTCCATGCCCGCGCCGTTGACGGCGAGCAGGCCGCCGAAGCGCTTGCGTATTCCGGATATCTGCAGCAGCGGCATCAGGCCCCCTTGGCGTTGGCGGAACGGCGCAGCGCGGCCCGGCGCGCCAGGCCCCACAGTCCTTCGCGGAAGAAGCGCGCGAACACGATGACCAGCAGCGCGAACACGATCATCTGGATATTGCCGGCGTCGCGCAGCAGTTCGGAGGCGACGTACACCAGCACCGCGCCCAGCAGCGGGCCGACCAGCGTGCCCATGCCGCCTATCACCACCATGGCGATGACGATGCCGGTCTGCGCCACGATGCCCAGCTCCGGGCTGACCAGCTGCGCGAACGTGCCGTACAGGCCGCCGGCGAAGCCGCAGATCGCGCAGCTCACCAGAAAGGCCAGGGTCTTGTAGCGCACCACGTCTATGCCCCGGCTGGCCGCGCCGATCTCGTCGTCGCGGATCGCCTGCAGGAAACGGCCCGGACGCGCCCGCAGCAGCAGGAACACCAGCAGCGTGACCGCCGCCAGCACGCCCAGGAACAGGTAATAGTTGCCGAGCCGGCTTTGGATCAGCGCCGGCACGTTCAGCCCCTGGTCGCCGCGGGTGAAGTCGATGGAGTTGTAGATCACCAGGCGCGCGATCTCGGCGAACGACAGCGTGGTCAGCGCCAGGTAGGGGCCCGACAGCCGCAGCACGATGCGGCCCAGCACCAGCCCGACCAGCCCCGGCACCACCGCCGACAGCGGCAGCCCCAGCCACAGCGGCGCCTGCCAGTGGTAGGCCAGCAGGCCGGTGGTGTAGCCGCCCAGCATGGCGAAGGCCGCCGGCGCCAGCGAGAACTGGCCGGTGTAGCCGGCCAGCAGGTTCCAGCCCGTGGCCAGCATGGCGAAATACATGCTGACGATGAGCACGCCCAGCCAGTACGGCGAGGACACGCCCAGCGGCAGCAGCGCCAGCACCGCCAGGAACACCAGCGACAGGCGCATTTCCTGGCTGAGCTTGTTGCGCAGCAGATTGGGATGAGCCAGCGGTTCCATGTTCAGACCTCCCGCGCGCGTTCGCCGAACAGGCCGCGCGGCCGGAACAGCAGGATCAGGATCAGCAGCGCCAGCCCGAAGGTGTCGCGGTAGTCGTAGGACAGATAGACCGCGCCGAAGCTCTCCAGCACGCCCAGCGCCAGCGCCGCCAGGATGCTGCCGGGAATCGAGCCCATGCCGCCGATCACCACGATGACGTAGGACTTGATGGCGGGGAACGCGCCCACGTCCGGCGCCGGATTGATGACCGGCGCCAGCAGCGCCCCGGCCAGCGCGGCGAGCACGCCCGAGGCCATGAAGATGATGCTGCTGGCGCGCGCGGTGTCGATGCCGGCGATGGAGGCGCCCAGCCGGTTCTGCGCCACCGCCTGGACCTGCCGGCCCCACAGCGAGCGCTTGATGAACAGCGCCAGCCCGACCAGCAGCACGATGGAAAGCCCGGCCGTGATCAGCTTCTGGCCGCTCATCATGAAGGGGCCGACGGCCATGCGCGTCACGTCCGACAGCGCCGGCCCGCGCATGGGGTAGGGGCCGACGACTTTGTCCACCAGATTGATCAACAGCAGCGACAGGCCGAAGGTGACCACCACCGCGTACTCGTCCTTCATCAGGCCCCAGGAGCCGTAGCCGGCGTAGAGCGGGCGCATCAGCCAGCGTTCGGTGGCCCAGCCCAGCAGCGCGCCGGCGGCCGCGGCCACCGGCAGCGCCAGCCAGGGCGGCACGCCCAGCGCCAGCGACACCAGGGTATAGGTATAGGCGCCGATCATGTAGAACTCGCCGTGGGCGAAGTTCACGACCTTCAGGATGCCGAAGATCATGGTCAGGCCGACCGCCATCAGCGCGTAGTACAGGCCGATGATCAGGCCGTTGACGAACAGGTCCAGTGCCAGCACTCGATGCTCCCCGGCGCCGGGGAATTTTCCGGCGCGCATAGCGGTTCAGGAGTGGAGGCGTAAAACGCCTCCACGGGGGGCGGTCATTTTTCCGGTTTGACGGCCTTGTCGATCTGCAGCGGTTGGCCCGAAGCCTGGATCAGCGTGGTCTTGCTCAGCGGCTGTCCGACCTCGGTCAGCTGATAGGTGACGTACGGGATGTCGACCCATTGCTGGAAGCTGTAGCCGGGCTGCTGCGAAAAGCTGAACTTGCCGCGCACGCCTTCGAACTGCATGCCTTGCAGGGTCTTGATGATGGCGGCGCTGTCGGTGGACTTGGCCTCTTCGATGGCGCGGGCGATCAGCAGCACCGAGTCCGCGGCCTGGAAGATCAGGCGGTTGGGTTCGGTCTTGGCCTGCTTCTGGTAGGCGGCGCCCACGTCCAGGCCGAGCTGCGGCATGGGCATCTGCGGGTGGTACAGGCCGAAGGCCAGCATGTACTTGCCGGCTTCCTTCACGTTGTTCCAGAAGTCGGGGTAGTCGGCGATGCCGGCGCCGTCGTAGAACCAGGTGTGGGCGCTGGGCGCCACGCCCTGTTCGTACAGCTGGTTCATGAGGATGTAGGCGGCCGGCGGCAGCATGATGTTGACCACCAGTTCCGGCGGGCTGGCGCGCAGCGGCAGCACCGCGGGCGTGAAGTCCTTGCCGGCGCGGTCCAGCGCCACGTACTTGTATTGCGTCTGGGGCGCGGCCTTCTTGAGGAATTCGCCCAGCAGCTTGGCCTGGCCGATGCCGTAGTCGGTGTTCTCGGCGAAGGCGACCACGCTCTTGACCTTGAGCGCGGCGATGGTGTCGGCCATGGCGCTGGAGACGCGCGTGTTGTAGTTGGCCGGGTTGAATACCTCGGGGTAGCCCTTGGCGCGCACGTCGTCGGACCAGCAGTTGGTATTGACGTAGGGCACCTTGTAGCGGTGGGCCACTTCGATTTCCGCCAGGCAGACCGAGCTCTGGTGGCCGCCGGTCACGGCCACGACCTTGTCGCGAGAGATGAGTTTCTCGGCCGCGGCGCGGCCTTTTTCAGGGATGCCCTGGTTGTCTTCGTAGACGATCTTCAGCGGCCGGCCCAGCACGCCGCCCTTGTCGTTGATCATCTTGGCGATGATCTCGACGCCGTCCTTGACCTGGGTGCCTTGCACCACCGAGCCGGGCGGGGATTGCGCGATGCTGACGCCGATGACGATGGGATCGGCGGCGAGGGCGGAGGAGGAGGCAAGTACGACCGCGGATACGGCTGCGGCGAAGCGAAGCAGTTTCATCGTGGTTTCCTTAGGCGAAGGCGCTGCGGCGGTGCCGGCGTGCGCGCGAAACGCACGGGATCGGCGGTCGGGAACGTCGTTTGTTTTTTAATCCTGTCGGACTGGTCTGACCAGTTAGTGTTTACCAGCATGCGCGGCCGCCCGGCCGCGCCGCGTTCAGGCAGCCAGCAGCGCCTCCACCCGCGCCGCGGCGTTGAGCACGCGCCAGTCGGCGCCGCGCGCGCCCGCGATCTGCAAGCCGATGGGCAGGCCGTTGGCGCCGCTGCCGCAAGGCAGCGTCAGCGCGGGCATGCCGGTCAGGTTGAAGGGCATGGTCAGGCCGGTGACGGCGGTGTGCAGCGGCACCTCCTGGCCGCCGATCTCGACCGCGCCGCCGCCCGAGCGCGGCGGCTCGATGCGCAGGGTGGGCGTGACCAGCACGTCCACCGCCTGCATCGCCTGCTCGAACCTATGCGCCAGCACGGCGCGGCCGCGCTGCGCCCGGGCGTACCAGGTGGCGGGAAAGAACTGGCCGATCTCCAGCCGCACGCGCACGTCGGCGCCCAGGGTCTCGGGCTGGTCGACCAGGCGGCGCCAATGGATGTCGGTGGCTTCGCTGCACAGCGTGGCGAACTGCAGCGCGGCGCTGTGTTCGACGCCGGGCAGGTCGATCGGCACCAGCACCGCGCCGTCGGCCTGCATGCGGGCCAGCGCCTGGTCCACGGCGTGGGCCACGTCCTCGGCTAGCGGCGCGTAGAAGTAATTGCGCGGCACGCCCACGCGCAGCCCGCGCAGCGCGCCGACGCTGACGGTGCGTTCGGCCTGGCCGGCCATGATGGAGTAGGCCAGCGCGGCGTCGGCCACGCTGGCGGCGATCGGGCCGATGTGGTCCAGGCTGGCGCCCAGCGCCTGCGCGCCGTCGCGCGAAATCGCGTCGAAAGTGGGCTTGAATCCGACCACGCCGCAGCACGCGGCCGGGATGCGGATCGAGCCGGCGGTGTCGGTGCCGATGGCCAGGCGCACGATGCCGGCGGCCACCGCCGCGGCCGAGCCGCCGCTGGAGCCGCCCGCCGTGTAGCCGGCCGCCCGCGGGTTGCCGACCCAGCCGTAGTGCGGATTCTCGCTGGTGATGCCGTAGGCCAGTTCGTGCAGGTTGGTGGTGCCCACCACCAGCGCGCCGGCCTCGCGCAGCCGCGCCACGGCCAGCGCGTCGCGCAGCGCGGGCGGAGGCTTGAGCCCGCCGCTGCCGTTGGTCTGCGAGAAGCCGGCCACCTGCATCAGGTCCTTGACCGCGAAGGGCACGCCCATCAGCGGCATGGCGGCGCCTTCCCGCAGCTTGCGCGCCGCGGCGGCGGCCGCGCCATCCAGCGCCGGCGTGTCCGACAGCGTGATGAAGGCGTTCAGGCCGGCCTGCTGGCGGGCCGCGGCCAGCGCGGCCTTGGCCGGCTCGGCCGCGCGCTCGGGCGCGTCGCGCGCTTCGCGCGCAATGGCCGCGATGCCGGGCGCATGGCGCGAGACGGCGATGCCGCGGCCGGCCTGGGCCGCCGGCAGCTTGTCGCCGGGCGCGGCCGGCGGCGGCGCCAGATAGCCCAGCTCGGTCTCCGGGGCCAGCGCGTCCAGCGCCTCCAGTTCCGGCAGGTTGACGCGCAGGCGGTCGAGCCAGGCCTGGCGCCGTTCGCCATAGGGGTAGTCGCCCAGCCGCGCCAGGGCGTCGACGGCGCGCGAGAATCTTTCGTACAGATCGGTCATGTCGTGCTTGTCCTTACCGGTCAGACCAGTTGGGTGTCATAATGCCGAGGCAGGTATGGGCTGTCAACGACGCTACGCGCCGGCCTGCGCACCGAGGGACGCCGCGATGAATACCGTTGAACACATAGCCCAGCAGCTGCAGGCCCGCATCCGCGCCGGCGAATGGGCGGCGGCCGGCAAGCTGCCGGGCCAGCGCCAGCTGGCCGAGTCGCTGGCCGTGAGCCGCGCCTCGCTGCGCGAGGCCATCACCATGCTGGAAGGCCTGGGCCTGCTGCGCAGCGAAGCCGGCCGCGGCGTCTTCATCGCCCGGCCCGGCGAAAAAGGCCTGGGCAGCGCCTACGGGCGCTGGCGCTTCCAGGGGCGCTACGCGCTGCGCGACGTCTACCTGGTGCGCAACCAGCTCGAAGAACTGGCCGCGGGGCTGGCCGCCAGCGTGGTCACCCAGGCCGGGCTGGGCCGCCTGCACGCCACCATCGCGCAGATGGAGCAGGCCGCCGACGCCGGCGACCTGGTCACGATGTCCGAGGGCGACCATGCCTTCCATGCCTGCCTGTTCGAGATCGCCGGCAGCCCCATGCTGCTGGACCTGGCCGAAAGCATCGCCGACGTGGTCGACGGCAGCCGCCAGGTCGCCTTCGCCGACCCGGCCCGCGTGCGCGAGCCGATACGCGAACACGCCGAGATCATCCAGGCGCTGGCCACCGGCTCGCCCGAGGCCGCGCGCCGCGCGATGCGGGCCCATATCTGCAACGTGGCCGACCGCGCCGGGCTGTCGCTGACGATCCCCGGCGCTTGAACCCCTTGATACGCAGTCGATATCAGCAGGCAAATTCTTAATATTGGACACGAAGCGCACCGGCCCTCTAGAGTCAGGTCAGAACTAGACCAGACCAGACCAGACCAGACCAGGAGACACAGGTGCGAACCTACAGAAGACAATTGATGGCGGCCGCCATCGGCGGCTGCCTGCTGGCCGCGCTGCCCGCGGCGCACGCCGAGACCTTTCCTTCCCGTCCGCTGAAATTCGTGGTGCCGTTCGGTCCCGGCAGCGGAGCCGACACCTCGGCGCGCTATTTCGCGCGCCAGCTGCAGGAGTTGACCGGCCAGCCCGTGGTGGTCGAGAACCGCCCCGGGGCCAACGGCTTCATCGCGGTCAAGAACGTGCTGGCCGCGCCGGCCGACGGCTACACCATCTTCATCGGCAGCAATTCCACGCTGGCCGTGAACGCCGCGCTGTTCAAGCAGCTGCCCTACGACCCGGTGGCCGACTTCTCGCCGCTGACCATGATGATGCGCTCGCCGGCCATGCTGGCCGTCAAGCCGCAGGCGACGTACGCCGACCTGAAAGGCTTGATCGCCTACGCCAAGGCCAATACGGGCAAGGTGAACTTCGGCGCCGGCTCGGCCGGCTACCAGTTGATGGGCGAGCTGCTCAACGACAGCGCCGGCATCCAGGCCGTGCACGTGCCGTTCAAGGGCGCGGCCGACGCCATCACCGCCGTGGCCTCGGGCACGGTGGACTACACCTTCGCCGAAGTGACGGCGGTGCAGGAGCTGGCCAAGGACGGACGGGTCAAGGCCGTCGCCGTCGCGTCGGACAAGCGCGTGTCGACCTCGCCCGACGTGCCGACCGCAAGCGAAGCGGGGCTGCCGGGCTTCGAGGCCTACACCTGGGTGGGCGCGATGGTCAGCGCCAAGACGCCGCCCGGGCAGACCGCCAGGCTGGCGGAGCTGTTCACCCAAATCTCGAAAATGGACGAGACCCGGCGCTTCTACGAACGCCTGGGCGCCACGCCCATGACGGGCGGTCCGCAGCAGATGCGCACCTTCCAGGAAAACGAGATCGCGCTGTGGAAGCGCATCGTCGTCAAGGCGAAGGTGCCGCAGCAGTAAGCGCGCCGGCCACGCCCGCGGGCGTGGCCGCCGGCTTCAACGCTGGCCGTCGTGCACCTTGACGGCTTCTTTGGTCAGCCCGCCCAGCCGCGAATGCACGCGTCCGCCCGTGCCCATGACCAGCGCGAACAGGATCTCGTTGGCGCGCGGCGCGTCCTGGATGCCGATTTCGATGCTGTTGAAATGGCTGCGCACGTAAGAGGCGTGGATGTAGTGCACCGGCACCATCATGCGGTAGCCGGCCACGGCCACGGCCTTGACCGCCGGGACCATGGCCTTGGGCTCGCCCAGCACGCTGCGCATGGCCCAGCCGCCGGCTTCGTGCCAGACCGCGCCGTGTTCCATTTCGCCGTCCAGGCCCACGATGGCGGCCTTGCTGTAGACCTCGATCCTGTCCTTGCCGCCCAGCGTCTCCACCAGTTCGGTCGCCAGCAGCGTGCCCAGGCTGCGCAGCTCGGCCATGAAGGGCATGAGGTCCGGCTCGTAGCGGCCGGCGTAGGGATTGCGGATGACGGCGCAGGACGCGGCGAGCTTGAGCGGCTGCGCGGGCGGCGGGCCGTTTTCATGGAGCGTGGTCTCGACGATGAGGCAGCGTTTGCGGATATCGATCAGCGACATGGAAGTGTTCCTGGAAAAGTCGAAAGACGGAGTCATTGCGGCGGAATGCCGGTTTCCTTGACGATGGCGGCCCATTTGCCGATTTCGGCGCGCACGAAGCCGCCGAACTCGGCGGGGCTTTGCCGCTTGACGGTCAGGCCCTGGCGCGCGTAGGTCTGCTTCAGTTCCTCGTTGGCCAGCGCCTGGCCCAGCGATTGCGACAGGCGGTCGAGCACCGGCGCGGGCAGGCCGGCCGGGCCCATGAGGCCGAACCACACCGTCAGGTCGAAGCCGGGCGCGCCGGTTTCGTTCAGCGTGGGGATGTCCGGCGCCAGCGCGAAGCGCTCGGGCGTGCTGACGCCGTAGGGCTTGACCTTGCCGGCGCGCGCCTGCTGCAGGCCGTTGGCCAGGTCGGTGAAGGTCAGGTCCACGGTGCCGCCGATGACGTCGGTAAGCGCCTGGGGGCCGCCGCGGTACGGCACCGGCGTGACGTCGATGTTGCCCATGGCCGCCAGCTTGGCGCCGAACACCTGCGCGCTGCCCGAGCCATAGGCATAGGTCAGCTTGCCCGGATGCCGGGCGCCGTAGGCGTACAGGTCGGACACCTTGGTGCCCGGCATGCGCGGCGAACCCACCAGCAGGTAAGGGGTCTCGGCCACCGCGCCGATGGGAGCCAGGTCGGCGGCGGGATCGTAGGGCAGGTCCTTGAACAGGCTCACGCCGCTGGCCGCGGTGGAGACTCCCACCACGACCAGGGTGTAGCCGTCGGGCTTGGCCTTGGCCACGTCGTGCGTGCCGATGATGCCGTTGGCGCCGGGCTTGTTCTCCACCACCACCGGCTGGCCCAGGTCGTCGGCCATGGCCTTGCCCAGGCTGCGGGCCACCACGTCGGTGATGCTGCCGGGCGGAAAGGGCACGACCATGCGGATGGGGCGGTCGGGATAGGCGGCGTGCGCGGCGGCGGCCAGCAGGGCCGCGCCCAGGCCGAGCGCCAGCCCGAGCGCGGCGGCGGATGGTTTCATGTCTGTCTCCTGTGGATGTCGTTATGGTTTGGGCCGGCGCGTTCAGTCCGGCGCGCAAGCGTTCAGGCGTTCCAGGTAGCGATGGATCTCGGTGTTGTCCACGCCGGCCGGCATGGCCTCCAGGGCGCGCTGCCACAGCGCCGTGCACAGCGACAGCTGCGAGGCGGAAACGCCGGCCAGCGCCTGCAGCGAGTCGGCGGTGCGCAGGTCCTTGGCCATCAGCGCCAGCGCGAAGCCGCCGTTGTACGTGCCCGGCACGATGAACTGGCGCAGCTTGGTCTCGGTGGCCACGTTGCGGCCGCTGGAGGCGTTGAGCACTTCGGTGAACACGTCCAGGTCCATGTCCATGCGGCGCGCGATCGTCAGCGCCTCGCTGGCCGCCAGCAGGCCGGCCGCGTAGACGTAGTTGTTGAGCGCCTTCATGGCGTGGGCCGAGCCCACCTTGCCGGTGTGGATGAGCGAGGCGCCCATGCGCGCGAGCACCGGCCGCACGCGCTCCAGGCCATCGGCGTCGGCGCCTATCATGATGGCCAGCGTGCCGTTGGCGGCCTTGGCCACCGCGCCCGACACCGGCGCGTCGATCAGCGTCACGCCGGCCTCGCGCAGCAGCGGCGCCAGCCGCAGCGTCTCGGCGGGGTTGGACGAACCCATGTCCAGCAGCACCGAACCGGCGCGCATCACGCCGGCCAATCCGTGCTCGCCCTCGATGACGGCGTTGGTCACGGCGCTGTCCGGCAGCATGGTGATGACCACGTCGCAGCCGGCCAGCGCCCGCAGGTCGGCGGCCGGCCGCAGCGTCCTGTTCCAGGCCGGATGCTGCGCCAGGCGTTCCAGCCGCGCGGGGTCGCGGTCATGGGCCAGGATCTCGAAGTTCTCTTCGCCGCGCGCCAGGTTTTCCAGCATGGGCAGGCCCATCATGCCCAGGCCGACGAATCCTATCTTGAGTGTCATGCATTCCCTTTATCGAACCGGCCTGGAAAGTGCCCCAGGCGCTTCCTGGAATGCTAATGAACGCCCGCATTTCCCGGTTATGCTAAGTTCGGCAGGGGATATAACAAACGATTATCGGATCATGCGTTTCAAGCTCAGGCAGATGGAAGTGTTCCGCGCGGTCATGCTGACCGGCTCCATGAACGGGGCGGCCAGGCTGCTGTTCGTGTCGCAGCCGGCCGTCAGCCGCCTCATCGCTCATACCGAACTGAGCCTGGGGCTGCAATTGTTCGAGCGCGACAAGGGCAAACTCACGCCCACCCCCGAGGCCCACCGCCTGTTCCAGGAAGTGGGGCCGCTATTCGAGGAAGCGCTGCGCGTCGACGAGCTGGCGCGCGACCTGGCCGAGCGCCCGCAGGGCGCATTGACGCTGTGCTCCAGCCCCAGCCTGGCGCTGAACTTCGTGCCGCCTGTGATCGCGCAATACCTGGAGCTGTATCCCGGCGTCAGGCTCAAGTTCCACACCACGCTGCTGGCGGACATGGCGCACGAACTGCTGGGGCGCAAGGCCGAGCTGGCGGTGTCGGTGCTGCCCATCGACCATCCCAACCTGGTGGTCGAGCCCCTGGCCACCGGCGAAATGGTCTGCATTCTGCCGCAAGGCCATCCGCTGGCTTCGCAGCCGGCGGTGGGCCTGGCGGAGCTGGCGCAATACCGGCTGATCCTCTACAGCCGCAACATCCCTTTCGGGCAACTGGTGGCGGCCGCGTTCCAGCGCGCCAACGTCAGCTGGAGCGCGGCGGTGGACATCGTGCGCGCGGAACTGGCCTGCGCCCTGGTGCGGGCCGGCGCGGGCGTGGCGATCGTGGACCAGTTCTCGGTCGGCGAGCAGGGCTGGCCGGGCGTGGTGACGCGGCCGCTGCGCGAATCGATTCCGCTGTCGCTGAGCCTGGTGCGCTCGCGCTTCGAGCGCCCCAGCCGGCACGTGCAGCGGTTCGTGCGCCTGATCAAGGAACACGCGCGCGCCTCGCTCTAGCGTCCAGCCGCGCGCAGGCGATGGCGGGCGGGTTCATCGTCCCGGTTCCTGCGCCTCCAGTTCATGCAGGATCTTGCGCTTCAAGGCCAGCAGCGCCGGGCCGTGCCGCCGTTCGACCCAGGCCTGGGTTTCGTCGGTGATCAGGCTGAGGTTCAAGGCCAGCGTCGCGCCCGCCGGCAGCGCCAGCGGCGTGGACATGGCGACGACGCCCGGCTGCCACGAGGCCAGGCAATAGCCGGCGCTGGCGACCTTGGCGATGGCTTTCCCGATGTCGGCGATGACCGGTTTCCAGGACGCGCTGCGATAGCCGCGCATGATGCCGGCGAGCAAGGCGTCGCGGGCGGCCTCGTCCAGGGTGGCCAGATAGGCCCGTCCCAGCGAAGTCAGCTCGATGGGCACGCGCTGGCCGGCCACGATGGTGCGCAGCGACGCCTTGCGGTTGTAGCGGATGGATTCCAGGTAGACCATCTCGGCGCGGTCGGCGCTGGCCAGGCCGATGTTCACGCGCAGCTTGTTCGAGGCCTCGCGCATCAGCGGCGTGGCCGCCTTGAGCACCGGAGACGCCGCGCGCATCGCATGCCCCAGGCTGAGTACGGGCGCGGCCAGCCGGTAGGCGCGGGCGCGGCGGTCATGCGCCAGGAAGCCGCTGGTGACCAGCGTCTGCGTCAGCCGGCTGACCGTGGCGGCCGACAGTCCGGTGCGTTCGGCCAGCTCGCCGTTGCCCAGCAGATCGGTGCCGGGCTTGAACGCCCGCAGGATTTCCAGGCCGCGCTCCAGCGAGCGGTTCTGGCTGACGCCATCGAAGCGCCGGCGCGCCGCGGGCGAAGAATCGGTAAGGGGACGAGCGTTCATGCAATTCCACTCTATGGAAATAGCTGCGTGTATTCGGCAACTGTAGCGCCTACTGTGTCGTCATAGCCAGCGCGGGGTCCGGCAACGGAGCGCGCCGGCCAGACCCCTAAGACGGAGCGTGGAGATGGGCGGGTACGAATACATCGGACTTCAATCGCAGGACGGCGTGGCGACGCTCACGCTGAACCGGCCGGACAAGCGCAACGCGATCAGCGACGCCATGCGCGCCGAACTGATACACGCGCTGGAGGCGGTGGCGCAGGACCGCGCCGTCCGCGCGCTGGTGCTGACCGGCGCGGGCAAGGGCTTCTGCGCCGGCGGCGACATTGCCGGGATGCAGCGCCGCATGGAGGCGCCCGCCGGCGAGGTCGGGTTCAACGGCTGGTCGCGGCAGCAGCGCGTGCATCATGCGGTCAACCTGCTGTTCCGCATGCCCAAGCCGACGATCGCGGCGGTCAATGGCGCGGCCGCGGGGCTGGGCGCGGACACGGCCCTGAGCTGCGATTTCATCGTGGCTTCCGAAGCCGCGACCTTCACCTGGAGCTACATCGCCCGCGGCCTGATTCCCGACGGCGGCGGCATGTATTTCCTGCCTCGCCGCGTGGGCCTGGCGCGCGCCAAGGAACTGATCTATTCCGGCCGCAAGGTGCAGGCCGACGAAGCGCTGCGGCTGGGCATCGCCGACCGGCTCGCGCCCGCGGGCGAGGAGCTGGGCGCCGCCCAGGCCTGGGCCGCCGAACTCGCGCGGGGCTCGGCCACCGCGCTGGCATTGAGCAAGTCCATCCTGGACCAGAGTTCCGAATTGACGGCCGACCAGGTCTTCGCCATGGGCAGCCAGGCGCAGGGCATTTGCTACACCAGCGCCGAGCACTGCGAGTCGGTGGCCGCGTTCCTGGCCGCGAGGCAGTCCAAATGAGCGCGCTGGGGAAACTGCTGCGTCCGCGCAGCGTGGCGGTGGTGGGCGCTTCGGCCGATCCCGCCAAGACCTCGGGCCGGCCGGTGGCGTACCTGCGCAAGCACGGTTTCCAGGGAGCCATCTACCCCGTGAATCCCAAAGCGTCCGAGATCGACGGGCTGGCCTGCTATCCGGACGTGCGTTCGCTGCCGCAGGCGCCGGACGTGGCCATCGTGCTGCTGGGCGCCGATCGCACGCAGCAGGCCGTGCGCGAGCTGGCCGATATCGGCGCGGGCGCGGCCATCGTGCTGGCCAGCGGCTATTCGGAAACCGGCGAGGCGGGCGCGCGCCGCCAGCGCGAGCTGCGCGAGGCGGCGGGCGCCATGCGCATACTCGGGCCGAACACGATCGGCCTGGTCAACCTGACCGACCGCATCGTGCTGTCGGCCAGCGGCGCATTGGAGATGGACGGCCTGGTCAGCGGCGGCATCGGCCTGGTGTCGCAAAGCGGCGGCATCCTGGGCGCGCTGCTGTCGCGGGCCACGGCGCGCGGCATCGGGTTTTCCAAGCTGATTTCCACCAGCAACGAGGTCGACCTGGACCTGGCGGATTTCGTCGACGCGCTGGCCGACGACCCCGCGACCCGCGTGATCGCGCTCTACGTCGAGAGCATCCGCAATCCCCGGACGTTCCGCGCGGCGGCGCGTAAGGCCGCCCGCGCGGGCAAGCCCGTGGTGGCGTTCAAGATCGGCCGCTCCGACTCGGGCGCGCAGGCCGCGGCCTCGCACACGGGCGCGCTGGCCGGCGCCGACGCCATGTATGACGCGCTGTTCGAAGAAACCGGCATCATCCGCGCGCAGACGTTTTCCGATCTGCTGGACATTCCCCTGGCCCTAGCCAGCGGACGTCCGCTGGGCGGGCGCCGGGTCGCCATCCTGACCTCGACCGGCGGCGCGGGCACCCTGGTGGCCGACAGCCTGGGCGTGGCGGGCTTCGCGCTGCCCGCGCCCGATGCGCGCTGCGGCGCGGCCCTGCGGGCGCTGCAGACCGGCGACCATGCGGCGCTGGACCGCAATCCCATCGACGTGACGCTGGCGGGCCTGCAGCCCGAACTGCTGCGCGGCGCCATCCGCATCGTGCTGGAGAGCGACCAGTACGACGCGATGGTGGTCATCGTGGGTTCGTCCGGCGTGGCCCGGCCCGAACTGATGGCCGGCGCGCTGAAGGACACGCTGGCGCTTTCGGACAAGCCGCTGCTGGCCTATATCAGTCCGCACGCGCCGCAGGCTGCCGAGACGCTGGGCCGCTACGGCATCCCGGCCTTCCATACGCCCGAGAGCGTCAGCGCCGCCTTGTCGGCCATGTGGCAGGCGCGCCCGCGCGGCCTGCCGGCGCAGGCCGAAGCCGTCGCGCCGGCGCCGCGCGCTCCGGTGGACTGCCCCGGGCAGGGACAGCTGAACGAAGCCCAGGCCAAGGCGCTGTTCGCCCGCTTCGGGATTCCGGGCGTCCGGGAAATCGTGGTGCATACCGAGGAACAGGCCGCCGAGGCGGCGCGGCCGCTCGGGCCCCGCGTCGTGTTGAAGCTGCTGTCCAGCGAGATCACGCACAAGAGCGACGTGGGCGGCGTGGCGGTCGGCGTGCCGGCCGAACACGTGGCGGCCCGCCTGCGGCGGATGGCCGATGACGTGCAGCGGCATACGGGCCGCCGGCCCGACGCCTTCCTGGTCCAGGAGATGGTGACGGGGGCCGCCGAAGTGATCGTCGGGCTGCACAAGGACCCGCTGGGCGCGGCGATTCTGCTGGGCATGGGCGGCGTCGTCGCCGAACTGATCCGCGACACCACGCTGCTGTTGCTGCCCGAAGACGGCGCGGCGCTGACGCCCGCGCAGGTCGAGGCGGCCTTGCGGCGCCTGAAGACCTGGCCCTTGCTGGACGGCTATCGCGGCCGCGAACGGGCCGACGTGCCGGCCCTGGTCGAGGCCGTGCTGGCCTTCGCCCGCATGGCGCAGGCATTGCAGGACCGGCTGGCCGAGGCGGAGATCAATCCGCTGTTCGTCAGGCGCATGGGGCAGGGCGTATGCGCGGCCGACGGCGTCGCGGTGCTGGACCATCCCCGTGCGCCTTGAGCGTACGGGCGTTAAAAAACACGAGGAGACGACAATGAACTTCAGCAGCATATCGACGCGATGCGTCCGGGCGCTGGCCGCCGCGGCGGCGGTGGCGGGCGTTCTGGCGGCGGCGCCGGTGCAGGCCGCTTTTCCGGAACGGCCGCTGCGCATCGTGGTGCCGTTCACGCCGGGCGGCGGCACCGACATCGTCGCGCGCCAGTTGGCCAAGGGACTGACCGATGAACTGGGGCAGTCCGTCATCGTCGAGAACCGGCCCGGCGGCAGCACCATCATCGGCACCGAAAACGTGGCCAAAAGCCCGGCGGACGGCTACACCATGCTGATGGCGACCTTCGCCCACGCCGTGAATCCGGCCATGCAGAAAAAGCTGCCCTACGACACGGACCAGGCCTTCGCGGCGGTGGCGATGATAGGCAAGTCGCCCAACGTCCTGGTCGTGTCCGCCAAGTCCCGCTTCAACAGCGTGCAGGACATCCTGGCCTATGCCCGCGCCAATCCGGGCAAGCTGACGTTCGGCTCCTATGGCAACGGCACCTCCGCGCACCTGGCGGGCGAGTTGTTCAAGAGCCTGGGCAAGGCCGACATCCTGCACGTGCCGTACAAGGGATCGGGACCCGCCATCAACGATCTGATCGGCGGCCAGATCGACATGATCTTCTCGACCTCGGCCAGCGTCAGCGGCCAGGTCAAGAACCGGCAATTGCGCGCGCTGGCGGTGACGACCAAGAACCGTTCGCCCGCCTATCCGGGCGTGCCGACCGTGGCCGAGTCCGGCGAGCCGGACTACTTCGTCGACAGCTGGTATGGCGTGTTCGTGCCCCAGGGCACGCCCAGGCCCGTCATCGACCGCCTCAACGCCGCGATCAAGAAGGTCTCGACGGACCAGGCGTTCCAGGCGGCGCTGGAATTGGAAGGACTGGCCGCCCAGGTCGGAACGCCCGAGGAGCTGGACGCGTACGTGAAGCAGGAGGAAGCGCGCTGGACCAGGATCGTGGAGCAGGCGGGAATCGCCGAGCAGCCCTAGGCGCGCCGGCCCGGCGGAAAACCCGTTGCGGGGCCGGCCGCCGCCGGCCCCCGCCGCTTCAATGCATCTGGCCGTAACGCCCGGCGTTGAAGTCCTGGATGGCCTCGACGATCTCGGCCTGGGAGTTCATCACGAAGGGGCCGTAGCCGACCACCGGCTCGTCGATGGGCTCGCCGCTCAGGATCAGGAACACCGCATCGTTGTTGGCCTCGATGCTGATGTCCTCGCCGTCCTGCGAGAACAGCGCCAGCTGCGCGTCGCGGGCGACGGTTTCGCCGTTGACCAGCACCGTGCCGCGCAGCATCACCAGCATGCTGTTGCGGCCGGCGGCGATCGGGAAGGTCGCCGACTTGCCGGCGCTCATGCGCACGTCCCACACGTCCATGGGCGTGAAGGTGCGCGCCGGCCCCGCGTGGCCCGCGTAGTCGCCCGCGATCACGCGCAGCGTGCCCGCGCCGTCCGGCAGCGCCACCGCCGGGATGTCGGCGTCGAGGATGCTCTGGTAGCCCGCCGGGGCCTTCTTGTCCTTGGCCGGCAGGTTGACCCACAGCTGCACCATTTCCAGTTCTCCGCCCTTGCGGGTGAATTCATGGGAATGGAATTCCTCGTGCAGAATGCCCGAGGCGGCGGTCATCCATTGCACGTCGCCGGGACCGATGACGCCGCCCTTGCCGGTGGAATCGCGGTGCTCGACTTCGCCGCTGTAGACGATGGTCACGGTTTCGAAGCCGCGATGCGGATGCTGGCCCACGCCGCGCGGCTGGTCGGCCGGCTCGAAGCGGGCCGGGCCGGCGTAATCCAGCAGCAGGAACGGGCTGGTGTTCTTGCCCTTGTCGCTATAGGAGAACATAGAGCGCACCGGGAAGCCGTCGCCCACCCAGTGGGGACGGGGGCTGGCATGCAAACCGAGGATCTTCTTCATGGTCGTATTTCCTGTTGCGCGGCCCCATCGGGGCCGTTCGTCATGTCTATGAAGATAAGGGCGCAAGGCCGCTGGCGGTAGTCCCTGCCATTGATAAGCACTGTTCCATAAGCTGAACGATGGCGCGGGATTTTGCCGTTGGCGTATTCTGTGGCCATGCAACGTTCCACAGACCCGGCCCGGGCAGGGCATGACGACCGGGTGCAGGGCTTCGCGCCGGTGGCGCGCGCCGATGCGCGCGTCCTGGTGCTGGGCTCCATGCCCGGCGTGGCCTCGCTCAGGCAGGCCCGCTATTACGCGCATCCGCGCAACGCCTTCTGGCCCATCGCGGCCCGCGTTTTCGGCTTCGATCCGGCGCTGGACTACGCGGCCCGGCTGGCCGCGCTGCAGGCGGGCGGGGTCGCCTTATGGGACGTGCTGCAAGCCTGCGAACGCCCGGGCAGCCTGGACGCCGACATCCGCGCCGATACGCTGGTGGCCAACGATTTCGCCGCATTCCTGGAACGGCACCCGGGCATCGTGCGGGTCTGCTTCAACGGTGCCAAGGCCGCCGCGCTGTACCGGCGCCATGTCCTGCCGGGCCTGGACGCCGGGCTGGAATACGTCGCGCTGCCCTCGACCAGCCCGGCCCACGCCGCGGCCTCGTTCGAGCACAAACTGGCCGCCTGGAGCAGGGCGCTCAGGCCGGCGGACTGACCCGGCGAGGCATTTTGGGGACGGATTCGCGATTAATCCGTCCCCCGTTGATTCATATCAAGCCTCTATATAACCCAGAGTGATAAGTTTATTCGCGTAACACTTATGCGCTTGGAGAATCCGTATGCATCCCCCCGCCAGCCCCCCGGAAACGCCTTTGCCGGGTAAACGTGGCTTCCTCAAAGGACTACTCGGGCTGGGGGCGGCGGCGACCGTCATTCCCATCCATGCCGAGGCCGCCGGCCTCAACGGGCAGCCGCCGCGCCGCCCCGGCATGGCGGGCAAGCGCTACGGCATGGTGGTGGACATGCGCAAGTGCATCGGCTGCCAATCCTGTACGGTCAGCTGTTCCATGGAGAACCTGCCCCCCATCGGCCAGTTCCGCACCACCGTTCTGCAATACGAGGTCAAGCCCGACGACGGCCCGGCCGCGATGGTGATGCTGCCGCGCCTGTGCAACCACTGCGACAACCCGCCCTGCGTGCCGGTCTGTCCGGTGCAGGCCACGTTCCAGCGCGAGGACGGCATCGTGCTGGTCGACAACGAGCGCTGCGTCGGCTGCGCGTATTGCGTGCAGGCTTGTCCTTACGACGCCCGCTTCATCAACCACGAAACCCAGACCGCGGACAAGTGCACGTTCTGCGAGCACCGGCTGGAGGCCGGCCTGCTGCCGGCCTGCGTGGAAAGCTGCGTGGGCGGCGCCCGCGTGATCGGCGACCTGAACGATCCGGATAGCGCGATTTCGCGGCTGCTGGCCGAGCACAAGGACGAGGTCAAGGTGCTCAAGCCCGAGATGAAGACCGATCCCCACGTCTATTACATCGGCCTGCCCGATGCGTTCGTCCACCAGGTCGACGGCCAGGCCGGCGTGCGGCTGGCCGGCGCCCACTGAAGGGGATATCCATGCAGATCTCCGAATTGCTCACGCCGGTCTACGACGCCGCCTGGCTGCCCTGGGCGGTGCAGTACTTCTTCCTCATCGGCATCAGCGCCACCACGGCGCTGACCGCCGCCTTCTCGGCCTTCGGGCGCGAGGGGTCTTCCGCGCGCCGGCTGCTGCCGGCGGCGGTGGCGGTGCTGCTGGTCAGCGCCATCGCCGCGCCCGTGTCGCTGCTGGCCGACCTGCACCAGCCGGGCCGCTTCTGGCATTTCTATACCCAGCTCACGCCCTGGTCGTGGATGTGGCTGGGCGCGCTGCTGCTGCCGGCCTTCGTGGGCCTGGCGCTGCTGTTCAGCGCGGCCTGGTGGTGGGGCCGCGTCGGCGTGCTGCGCGCGACGGCCGCGCTGCTGGCGCTGTCGGCGCTGTCCATCCTGGTCTATACCGGCGCCGAAGTCATGGTGCTGCGTTCGCGGCCGCTGTGGCACACGGTGTTCCTGCCCGTGAACTTCGCGCTGACCGCCTGGCTGGGCGCGCTGGGCGCCATGTTCCTGATGGGCCGCTGGCTGCCCGGCGGCATGCGCGCCTTGCCGGTGGACATGCTGCGCCGCCTGAGCGTGACCGCCGTGGTGATGATGGCGCTGGGCGCCGGTGCCTGGGCGCTGCTGGGCCTGCTGGGGCTGGACCCGTCGTTCGACGCGGCCCTGCGCCTGTTCGCGCAATTCCCCATCTGGCGCATCAGCCTGGCGGGCGCCGTGATCACGGCCTTCTGCATCATCGCGCTGCTGCAGCGCCCGGCCCGCACGCTGGCCGAGCCGCTGCCCTCGGCCGCGCTGGCGCTGACCATGCTGGCCGCCGCCTGGATATTCCGCTGGGTCGTGTTCATGAGCGTGCAGGGCGTGCCGAAGTACGGCGCCGGCCTCTATCTGTACGACATGCCCTGGGGCAGCGATGGCCTGCTCGGCATGGTGGGCGTGCTGGGCCTGTGCGTGGCGCTGGTCGCCGCCGTGACCTGGGCCCTGGAACTGTTCCCGGCGCGCAAGCCGGGCACGGCATCGGCCTGACGCAAGAACCTGGAAGACGAAGCAATGGACAAACAACACAAAGACGACAAGCCTGGCGCAGCGCCGGAGCAGCCGCGCGACGAAGCGCGGCGCAAACTGATGGTGCGCGGCGGCCTGGTCGCCGGCGGCATGGCGGCCTTCGCGGCCGGCTACGGCGAAACCGTGGCGCGCGCGGTCAAGGGACTGGCGCAGGGCACGGCCGGCGCGCCCACGGCGCACGCCGTGCGCGGCAATTCGCTGACCCCGGAGTTCCGCATCGACCCGCTGACCGGCGCGCTGAGCGCCCAGCCGGGCCAGACCGTCAGCCCTTCCAGCTGCCTGGGCTGCTGGACCCAGTGCGGCGTGCGGCTGCGCGTCGACACCGAGCAAAACCGCATCATGCGGGTGGCGGGCAACCCCTACCATCCGCTGGCCACCACCCAGCCGGCCGCGATGGAGACGCCGGTGCGCGACGTCTACGCGCAGCTGGGCGGCGACAACGGACTGGAAGGGCGGGCCACTTCCTGCGCGCGCGGCTCGTCCATGCTGGAGCAACTGGAAAGCCCCTACCGCGTATTGCAGCCGCTCAAGCGGGTCGGCCCGCGCGGCGCGGGCAAGTGGCAGACCATCTCCTTCGAGCAGCTGGTGCAGGAGGTCTGCGAAGGCGGCGACCTGTTCGGCGAAGGCCATGTGGACGGGCTGCGCGCCATCTACGACCGCGAGACGCCGCTGGACCCGCAGAACCCGGAATACGGCGCCAAGGTCAACCAGCTCCTGTTCACCGATGCCGGCAACGAAGGCCGCACGCCGCTGATCCAGCGCTTCGCCGCGCAATCGTTCGGCACGGTCAACGTCAGCAATCACGGCTCGTACTGCGGCCAGAGCTTCCGCGTGGGCGCGGGCGCCGCGCTCGGCGACCTGAAGGGCATGCCGCATGGCAAGCCGGACTGGGACCACGCCCGCTTCGGCCTGTTCATCGGCACCTCGCCGGCGCAGGCCGGCAACCCGTTCCAGCGCCAGGCGCGCCAGCTGGCCGAGGCCCGCGTGCGTCCGGAAGAAAGCGGCTTCTCGTATGTGGTCGTCTCGCCCATGCTGCCCGCGTCCTCCAGCCTGTCGGCCGGAACGGGCAACGAGTGGCTGCCGGTCAACCCGGCCGGCGACCTGGCGCTGGTGATGGGCATGATCCGCTGGATGCTGGAGCACGAACGCTTCGACGCCCGCATGCTGTCGCAGCCCGGCCCGGCCGCCATGCAGGCCGCCGGCGAGGCGGCCTGGACCAACGCCACCCACCTGGTCGTGGCCGAAGCAGGCCATCCGCGCCAGGGCAGTTTCCTGCGCGGCGCCGACCTGGGCTGGCCGCGTCCGGCGGACACCGGCGAGAAGTGGGAAGACGTGTACGTGGTGCGCCTGGAGGACGGCACGCTGGCGCCGCACACCTCGGCCGTGCCGGCCGCGCTGTTCGTGGACCAGGCCATGGCCGCGCCCGGCATGCAGGGCGCGCCGCAGTCGCTGCGCGTGCGCTCCTCGCTGTCGCTGCTGCGCGAGGAAGCGCGCCGCAAGACGCTGGACGAATACGCCGAACTGAGCGGCGTGCCGGCCGCGAAGATCGCCTCGCTGGCCGAGCGCTTCACCAGCCACGGCAAGCAGGCCGTGGCCGACGCGCACGGCGGCACCATGAGCGGCGCGGGCTTCTACACCGCGTACGCCATCGCCATGCTCAACACGCTGGTGGGCAACCTGAACGTGGAGGGCGGCCTGCTGCTGGACGGCGGCCCGTTCCCGCCCTACGGCCCGGGGCCGCGCTACAACATCGCCGGCTTCGCCAACCGCGCCGCGCCCAAGGGCGTGCCGCTGTCGCGCAACCGCTTCCCGTACGAGAAGTCCAGCGAATTCAAGCGCAAGCAGGCCGCCGGCCAGCCCGTCTATCCGGCCGAAGCGCCCTGGTATCCGGCCACTGGCGGGCTCAGCTCCGAGATGCTGGCCTCCGCGCTGGCGGGCTATCCGTACCGCGCCAAGGTCTGGTTCAACCACATGGGCAACCCGGTCTACGGCGTCGCCGGCTTCCGCAACGTCGTGGCCGACAAGCTGAAAGACCCGCGCCTGCTGCCGCTGTCGGTGTCGATCAATCCCTTCATCAACGAAACCAACGCGCTGGCCGACTACATCGTGCCCGACACCGTGACCTACGAAAGCTGGGGCGTGTCGGCGCCGTGGGCCGACGTGGTGGCCAAGGCCTCCACCGTGCGCTGGCCGGCCGTGCAGCCGCGCGTGGCGCGTACGGCCGGCGGCGAGCCGGTGTGCCTGGAGACCTTCCTGATCGCCTGCGCCAAGCGGCTGGACATGCCGGGCTTCGGCGCCGGCGCGATCTCGGACAAGGAGGGCGGCAAGTATGCGCTGGACACGCCCGAGGACTTCTTCCTGCGCGGCATGGCCAATATCGCGTTCGCCGCGGGCCGCCCGGTGCCCGAGGCCAGCGACGAAGACATGGCGCTGACCGGCGTGGACCGCTACAAGGACCTGCTGCAGCAAAAGCTCAAGCCGGGCGAGTGGCGCCAGGTCGCGATGCTGATGAGCCGCGGCGGCCGCTTCGACAAGATGGAGGACGCCTGGGTCGGCGAGGGCGCCGCGCGCCGCCTGCGCGCGGCCTATGCCAAGCCGCTGACGGTCTGGAGCGAGGAGCTGGCGGGCTTTCGCCATTCGCTCACCGGCGAGCGCTACAGCGGCTGTCCGACCTGGTATCCGACGCGCCTGGCCGACGGCCGCGACATGCGCGCCGAGTACGGCAGGCAGGAATGGCCGTTCCTGCTCAGCTCGTTCAAGTCCAACCTGATGAGCTCCATGTCCATCGGCGTGAGCCGCCTGCGCCAGGTGCATCCGCACAACCCGGTGTCGATCAACCGCCAGGACGGCGAGCGCCTGGGCCTGCGCAACGGCGATCCGGTGCGCATCGTGACGCCGGGCGGCGCGGTCACCGGGCTGGCGCTGCTGCGCGACGGCATCCAGCCGGGCGCGGTCGGCATCGAGCACGGCTACGGCCATACCGAGCTGGGCGTGCGCGCGCATATCGTGGACGGCAAGCCCATGCCGCACGATCCGGCGCTGAGCGCGGGCGTGAACCTGAACGACCTGGGCTTCGGCGACGCCACGCGCGGCGCGCACGCCAACGTCTGGATCGACTGGGTTTCGGGCGCGGCGGTGCGCCAGGGCCTGCCGGCCCGCATCGAGCGCGCCTGACGCTAGCGCACGATGGTATCGGCCACCAGGTCGACGCCGTCGCTGGGCACGGCCACGCCGGCCAGCGCGCCGCCCAGGTCTCCGGGCCGGGCGGCCGCCGCGCCCGCGCGGCTTACCCGGATCTCCACGCGCACCTTGCTGGCGCCCGACAGGGTCGCCTGCGGCGACATCGCGCTGCTGTCGTCGAGCACGAAATCGCGCGGCAGGTCGGAGACCTGCATCTGCAGGATCGCCAGCGGCATGCGCGGGCCGTCCTCCGGCCGCGCCAGGATGAATACGGTATCGGTGGGCTGGACCTGCGCGCGCAGCGCATCGGCGATGCGGGCGCGTCCGCTGATGCGGGCCTTGGCCGTGGCCTTGGCCGCGGTGGCCGCGTTCGGCGGCGGCGAACCCGTCGCCATGGCGCGCGCCTGCGCGATATTCGATTGGATCTGGCGCGCCGCTTCCGAGTCGGGCGGCAGCCGCGCCTGCAGGCGCTCCCAGTGCGCCAGCGCCTCGGCCGCGTCGCCGCGGCGCAGCGCCATCATGCCGGCCAAGGCCAGGGCCTTGGGCTGGTCGGGCTGGGCCGCCAGGGCCTGCGCGACGGCGGCGATCGATTCCGCGTCGGGCGCGCCCTGGTTGGCCGACAGCAGCGCGTCGGCCAGGTCGGCCAGCACCGCCGGCTGGTCCGGCGCCAGGCGCAGCACCTGCCGGTAGGCGGCCACCGCGTCGCTGTAGCGTCCCAGGGTTTCGTAAGAGCGCGCCAGCACATACCAGCCGTCGGGGTCGTCGGGGGCGGACCGCAGGCGCCGGGCCAGCGCGTTGATCGCCATCGCCATATCGTCGTTGGAGGCGCCCGCGTGCGGCTCGGCGGCGGCCACGACCGCGGCCGCGCTGGCCGCCGCGCGCGGATTACCCAGCTGGCCGTAAAGCAACACCGCCGCCACCGGAATCAGCACGCTCAGCAGGCAGGCGGCCGCCACGCCGGCGCGCTGGCCGGCCCACGGCGCGGCGCGGCTGCGGCGCAGCGCCAGGTCCTGCAGCAGGTCGCGCTGCAGTTCCTCTTCGGCGCGGGCCCGGGCCTCGGGGCTGAGACTGCCGTTCTTCAGGTCGCGCTCCAGCTGCTCGCGCTGCGCCAGGTAAAAGGCGCGCACACTGGCCTCGGCCGCCTGCGCCGCCGGGGCGCGGCGCAGCAGCGGCGGGATCAGGCAGACCAGGGTCGCCAGCAGCAGCACGAGCACGGCAATCCAGAGCGCGGTCATGAGCCGGTGTCCAGGAAACGGGCGGCGCGTTCGCGCTCGTCGGCGGTCAGCGGCGCGCGCGCGCCGGCGCGGCGCCTGAGCGTGCGCAGCAGCACGGCGAAGCCCAGCGCCAGCAGCGCGAACGGGCCCAGCCACAACAGCCAGGTGATCGGCTTGAACGGCGGGTCGTAGCGCACGAAGTCGCCGTAGCGCTCCTCGAAGAAACGCATGATCTGCGCATCGGTCCTGCCGGCGGCCAGCTGGCCGCGGATCAGGTCGCGCATGTCCTGCGCCAGCGGCGCGTTGGATTCGGCCAGGGTCTGGTTCTGGCACACCAGGCAGCGCAGGCCGTGCGCCAGCTTGTCGGCGCGCTGCTCCTGTTCGGCCGACAGCGCCGGCGCGGCCGCCGCCGGGGCCTGGACCTGGGCCTGCGCCTGCGCCTGCGCCAGGACCAGCGCCAGCGCCGCGAGCATGGCCGCCGCCTTCATTGCAGCGCCTCGATCACGGGCAGCATGCGGGCGCTCCAGATCTCGGGCGTGATGAGGCCGAGCTGCCTGTAGCGGATGCGTCCTTGCTTGTCGATCACGAAAGTCTCCGGCACGCCGTACACGCCGTACTCGATGCCGATGCGGCCGTCGGCGTCGCTGGCCGAGGCGATGTACGGGTTGCCGTTGCGCGCCAGCCAGGCGGTGGCGTCGTCCGGCTTGTCCTTGTAGTTCAGGCCGTACAGGGGGATGCCGTGGCGCTGCGAGACCTCGCGCAGCACCGGCAGTTCGTCGCGGCAGGGGCCGCACCACGACGCCCACACGTTCAGCAGCCAGACCTGCCCGCGCAGCGCCTGCACGTCCAGTTTCCGGTCCGGCGCCAGCAGCACCGGCAGGCCGATGGCCGGGGCCGGCTTGTCTATCAGGACCGAGGGCACCGCGCGCGGATCGCGCGACAGCCCCATCGCCAGGAACACGGCCATCGCCAGGAAAGCGGCCAGCGGCAGCAGGTAACGCAGCATCAGGCGCCCTCCCGGGTGGGCGCGGCCACCGGCGCGGGCATGCGCGCCTGCGCCTCCAGCGCGCGGCGGTAGCGCTTGTCGCCGGCCGCCAGCAGCCCGCCCAGCGCCATCAGGATGCAGCCCGACCAGATCCAGGTCATGAAAGGCTTGACCTGCAGGCGCACCGTCCAGGCCTGATCGCCCACCGGTTCGCCCAGCGCCACGAACAGGTCGCGGGTAAAGCCGCTGTCGATGTCGGCCTGGCTGAGCGCCATGTCCTGCACGGTGTAGAGACGCTTTTCCGGATAGAGCGTGGTCACCGGCCTGCCGTCGCGCGTCACCGTGAAGACCGCGCGCTGCGCGCTGTAGTTGGGGCCGGCGGCCGGCCCCAGGCCGGCGAAAGTGAAGCGGTAGCCGCCGGCCTCGCGCGTCTCGCCCAGCGCCAGCCGCAGTTCCTGCTTGACCTCGTAGCCGTTGGCCAGCGTGACGCCGGCGATGAATATGCCCACGCCGGCGTGGGCCAGCAGCATGCCGTACCAGGCGCGCGGCTGGCGGCCCAGGCGGCGCAGCCAGTCGCCGTCGCCGTCGGTCAGGCGCTGCCAGGCATGGGCGGCGGCGCTGGCCACCGACCATGCCGCCAGCCACAGCCCCAGTATCACCATGGGCGAGCCCAGCCGCGCCGGGCCGGGCATGGCCAGCGGCAGCAGCACGGCGGTGGCCACGCTGACGGCGAAGGCCGCGCGCAGGCGCCGGCCCAGGTCCGGCAGTTCCGCCTGCTTCCAGCGCGCCACCGGCCCCACGCCCATGAGGAAGATGGCCGGCGTCATCAGCGGCACGAACACGGCCTCGAAGTAGGGCGGGCCGATGGAGATCTTGCCCCACTCCAGCACGTCCAGCACCACCGGATACAGCGTGCCCAGCAGCACCGAGCCGGCCGCCACCGTCAGCACCACGTTGTTCGACAGCAGCAGCGATTCGCGCGACAGCAGGGCGAAGCCGCCGCCCAGGCCCACCGTGGGCGCGCGCCAGGCATACAGCGTCAGCGAGCCGCCCACGATCAGGGTCATGAACCCGAGTATGTACAGGCCGCGGCCCGGGTCGACCGCGAAGGCGTGAACCGAGGTCAGCACGCCCGAGCGCACCAGGAAGGTGCCCAGGATGCTGAGCGAGAAGGCGCAGATGGCCAGCAGCACCGTCCAGCTGCGGAAGGCGCCGCGGCGCTCGGTCACGATCAGCGAATGGATCAGGGCAGTGCCGGCCAGCCAGGGCATGAACGAGGCGTTTTCCACCGGGTCCCAGAACCACCAGCCGCCCCAGCCCAGCACGTAGTAGGCCCAGGCGCTGCCCAGCAGAATGCCTATGGTCAGGAAGGTCCAGGCCGCCAGCGTCCACGGCCGCACCCAGCGCGCCCACATCGCGTCCAGCTCGCCGGACAGCAGCGCCGCGATGGCGAAGGCGAAGGCCACGGAAAAGCCGACATAGCCCATGTACAGCATGGGCGGATGCACGATCATGCCCGGGTCCTGCAGCAGCGGATTCAGGTCGCGCCCGGCCATGGCCGGCGGCATCAGGCGTTCGAACGGATTGGACAGGAACAGCAGGAACAGCAGAAAGCCCACGCTGATCCAGCCCATCACGGCCAGCACCCGTCCCACGAAAGGCAGCGGCAGCCGGCGGCTGCACATGGCCACCGCCAGCGTCCAGGCGGTCAACAGGTACAGCCACAGCAGCAGCGATCCCTCGTGCCCGCCCCATACCGCCGCGAACCGGTAGCCGGCGGGCAGGTCGGCATGGGAATTGGCGGCCACGTACAGCACCGAGAAATCGTTGTCCACGAAGGCCCAGGCCAGGCAGCAGAAGGCCACCGTGGTCAGGCCGAACTGCCCGACGGCGGCCGGCCGCGCCACCCGCAGCCCGGCCTGCCAGCCGGTGGCCGCGCCCACCAGCGGCAGTATGCCCTGGGCCAGCGCCGCCAGCAGCGCCAGGATCAGGCTGAACAGGCCGATCTCCGGAATCATTGCGCCTCCCGCATCAGATGGGCGGGCGCGGCGCCGGCGCGCTTGATGGCGTCGGCCGCTTCGGGCGGCATGTAGTTCTCGTCGTGCTTGGCCAGCACCTCGGTGGCGCGGAACACGCCGTCGGCGCCGAGCTTGCCGGCCACCACCACGCCCTTGCCCTCGCGGAACAGGTCCGGCAGCAGCCCCTGGTAGCTCACCGGCACGGTGTGCGCGGTGTCCGTCACCACGAAGCTCAGCGTCAGGCCATCGGCCTCGCGCCGCAGCGACCCCTGTTCGACCAGGCCGCCCACGCGGAAGCTGCCGCTGGCCGGCGCTTCCCTGGCCACCACCTGGGTCGGGCTGAAGAAGAACACCAGGTTCGATTGCAGCGCATTGAGCACCAGCGCGGCGGCCAGGGCCAGCAGCCCCAGGCCGCCGGCGATCGCCAGGGCGCGGCGCTTGCGCGGGCTCATGGGCGGCCTCCGCCGGGTTGCGCCTGCCGCGCCGCGCGCCGGGCGCGGGCGCGGCGCCACAGCACGAACGCTTCGACGCCGATCAGCGCCAGCGTCACGCCGTAGGCGCCCAGCAGGTAAGGGCCGTGGCCCTGCATCGAGAACAGCGCGTCCCAGCTCATCGCGCCTCCCGCGCGGCGCGCCCGATGGCGGCCGGCTCGCGCTCGGCGATGATGCCGCGCACGCGCGCCAGCCCGGCCGCCGCGCTGTAGAGCCAGAACGCGGCCACCATCAGCAGCATCGCGGTGACCATGATGCCGGCCATGCTGGGCGCGGCGGTCAGGTTGATGGAAGCGCCCTGGTGCAGGGTGTTCCACCAGCGCACCGAGAAATAGATGATGGGCACGTTGATCACGCCGGCCAGCAGCAGGATGGCGCCGCCGCGGTCGGCGCGCTGGGCGTCGTCGCAGGCGGCCTGCAGCGCCATGAAGCCCAGGTACAGGAACAGCAGGATCAGCTCGGACGTGAGGCGCGCGTCCCAGACCCACCACGTGCCCCAGGTCGGCTTGCCCCACAGCGCGCCGGTCCACAGCGTCAGGAAGGTGAAGAGCGCGCCGGTGGGCGCCAGCGCCCGCATCATCATGAACGACAGGCGGGTGTTGAAGACCAGGCCCAGCGCCGCGTACAGCGCCATCACCAGGTACAGGAACATGGACATCCAGGCCGCCGCCACGTGGATGAACAGGATGCGGTAGACCTCGCCCTGCTGGCTGTCGGTGGGGGCCACGGCCAGGCCCACGACCAGCCCGGCGCCGCCCAGCAGCGCCGCGGCCAGCGCCAGCCACGGAATCAGCCGTCCGGCCAGCGGGTAGAACAGCGCCGGCGAGGCGTAGCGCAGCCAGGACGCGCCGGCGGCGGGATATGAGTTGAGGGGCGGATTCTGCATGCGTCAGTCCAGCGCCACGCGCAGCGCCGCCGAGGCGCTCCAGGGGCACAGCAGTATGGCCAGGCACAGGCCCGCGCCCAGCAGCGACAGCTGCGGGCCGGCGCCCATGCCGTCATGGGCGGCCGACACCGCGCCGGCGCCGAAGATCAGCACCGGCACGTACAGGGGCAGCACCAGCAGGGGCAGCAGCGCGCCGCCGCGCAGGCCCAGCGTCAGCGCCGCGCCCAGTCCGCCCACCAGCGCCAGCGTGGGCGTGCCCAGCAGCAGCGACAGCGCCAGGATGCCGATGGCCTGTGGCGGCAGGCCGAACTGCAGGGCCAGCACCGGGCTGGCCAGGATCAGCGGCAGGCAGCTGCTGAACCAGTGCGCGGCCAGCTTGGCGCCCACCAGCAGCGGCAGCGGATGCGGCGACACCAGCAGCTGTTCCAGCGCGCCGTTCTCGTAATCCTGCGCGAAGGGGCGGTTCAGGGTCAGCAGCACGCCGAGCAGCGCGCAGACCCACAGCACGCCCGGCCCGATGGCCGCCAGCAGCGCCGGGTCGGGTCCTACCGCCAGCGGGAACATCGAGCCCGCCACGACGAAAAACAGGGTGGCGCCCAGCGTATCCGCCGGCCGTCTCCAGGCCTGCCGGATCTCACGTAACGCCAACTGCGACAGCGTGCCCAGCATCCGCGTAGTCATCCATGTCCAGGGTTTGGGTTTGCGCCGCGGCCGTGCCCGGCTCGCGGTGCGAGGCCACCACGGCCGCGCCGCCGGCGGCCAGATGGGCTTGCAGCGCGGCGTGCAGCTGCGCCAGGCTGGGCGCGTCCAGGCCGGCGTCGGGCTCGTCCAGCAGCCACAGCGGCTTGGCGCCCAGCACGATGGCCGCGAGCGCCAGCCGCCGGCTCTGCCCCTGGGACAGGCGCCGGGCGGGCACGTCGGCGCAGCGCTCCAGGCGCCAGCCGCGCAGGGTCTCGGCAATGCGCGGCGCCGCCTGCGGCGTGCCGGCGACGTGCAGCGCGTAGCGCAGGTTCTCGGCCGCGGTCAGTTCGGCGCACAGGCCATTGCCATGCGCCAGGAACGCCATGCCGGCGTGGTACGCCGGCAGGTCGCGGCGCGCGTCGGCGCCGCGCCACAGCACGCTGCCGGCCTGCGGGCGCAGCAGCCCGGCCAGGGTGCGCAGCAGGCTGGTCTTGCCGCTGCCGTTGGCGCCGCGCACGTGCAGCAGCTGGCCGGCGTACAGCTCGAAATCCACCGGCGCCGCGCCGCCGCGGCGGCCGACCAGGCCGCGCGCGCCCAGCATGGGCGGCGGCGCGTCAGCGGGACGCACGCGCGACCTCTTTGCCCGCCTCCGGGGCGGCCCCCATCGAAGCGCCGCCCGGCCCCATGTTGGGCAACTGGTGGGCGATGCCCTTGTGGCAGTCGATGCAGGTCTTGCTCTTGTCGGCCAGATAGGTGGAATGCATGTTCTGCGCGCGCACGCTCTGGCGCGTGAAGTCCATGTAGTCGTAGTTGTGGCAGTTGCGGCATTCCAGCGAATCGTTGGCCTTGAAGCGCGCCCATTCGTGCTGCGCCAGTTCGAGCCGCTTGTCGACGAACTTCTCGCGCGTGTCGATGGTGCCGAAGATCTTGCCCCACACCTCCTTGGAGGCCTGCATCTTGCGCGCGATCTTGTCGGTCCAGTTGTGCGGGACGCGGCAGTCCGAGCACAGCGCCCGCACGCCCGAGCGGTTGGTGAAGTGGATGGTGCCCTTGAGCTCGGCGTATACGTTGTCGCGCATCTCGTGGCAGCCGGTGCAGAACTTCTCGGTGTTGGTGAGCTCCATGGCGGTGTTGAAGGCGCCCCAGAACAGGATGCCGCCGATGAACCCGCCCACCGTCAGGAAGCCCAGGCTGAAATGCACGCTGGGCCGGCGGACGATGTTCCAGTAGCGCTTGATGAGTTTGACCATGGCAGCCTCCCGCGCCTTACTTCTTGTCGGACGCCGGAGCCGTCAGGCGCTTGAGGATCACGTCTATGTCCTGGTAGGTGTTGCTCACCAGCGGCTTGGCCTCGGCCTGCGGCACGTGGCATTGCACACAGAAGTAGCGGCGCGGCGACACCTCGGCGAGCACGTTGCTGTCGCGGTCCATGTAGTGGGTCACGCTCAGCGGCGGCGCCTGGGTCTCCTCGGTGTTGACGCGCGCGTGACAGGCCAGGCAGCGGTTGAAGTTCTTGTCGATCTGGTAGCCGTCGATCTTGTGCGGGATGGTGGGCGGCTGCATCGAATACGTGCGCATCCGCTTGATGTCCTTGTTCTCGATCGGGCTGATGAGCGGCGGATCGGTCTCCTGGGCGACCGGCGTCGGCCCGCGCATCGGGTCTTCCAGTTCCAGCGGCGGCGCGGCCCAGGCGGCGGTGGCGAGGACGGCGCACAAGGTGAGGGTGAGGGCGCGTAGCTTCATGGCTGTCTCCGGTTCGCCTATCAGACCTTGACGATCTTGACCGCGCATTTCTTGAAGTCGGTCTGGAACGAGATGGGGTCGGTGGCGTCCAGCGTGACCTTGTTGATCAGCTGGCTGGCGTCGAACCAGGGCACGAACACCAGGCCGCGCGGCGGCTTGTCGCGTCCGCGGGTCTCCAGGCGCGTGCGCATCTTGCCGCGGCGCGACACGATCTCGACCTCGACGCCGCGGCGCAGGCCCATTTCCTGGGCGTCGTCCGGATGCATGAAACAGACCGCGTTGGGAAAGGCCTTGTACAGCTCCGGCACGCGCCGCGTCATGGAGCCGGAATGCCAGTGCTCCAGCACCCGCCCGGTCGACAGCCAGAACGGATATTCCTTGTCGGGCGACTCCGCCGGCGGCTCATAGGGCAGGGCATAGATCACCGCGCGGCCGTCCGGATTGCCGTAGAACTCGAAGCCGGCGCCCGGCTTCACATAGGGGTCGCTGCCTTCGCGGTAGCGCCACAGGGTCTCCTTGCCCTTGACCACGGGCCAGCGCAGCCCGCGCACTTCGTGATAGGTGTCGAACGGCGCCAGGTCGTGGCCATGGCCGCGGCCGAATTCGGCGTATTCCTCGAACAGGCCCTTCTGCACATAGAAGCCGAAGGCGTCCGACTCCTGGTTGGCGTAGTCCTTGGCGCGCTCGGTGTTGGGGTAGCGGTTGACCTTGCCATTGGCGAACAGCACGTCGAACAGCGTCTTGTCGCGGTATTCGGGCTTCTTGGCCAGCAGGTCGGCGGGCCAGACCTCCTCGACCTTGAAGCGCTTGGAGAACTCCATCAGCTGCCACAGGTCGGAGCGCGCCTGGCCGGGCGCGTTGACCAGCTGGTGCCAGAACTGGGTGCGGCGCTCGGCGTTGCCATAGGCGCCTTCCTTCTCGACCCACATGGCAGCCGGCAGGATCAGGTCGGCGGAGATTGTCGTGACCGTGGGGTAGGCGTCCGACACCACGATGAAGTTCTCGGGGTTGCGGTAGCCCGGCAGGCCTTCGTTCATCAGGTTGGCGGCGGCCTGCATATTGTTGTTGACCATCACCCAGTAGGCGTTGATCTGGCCGTCCTTGAGCATGCGGTTCTGCAGCACCGCGTGCGCGCCCACCTTGCTGGGTATGGTGCCGTCGGGCAGCTGCCACAGCTCTTCGGCATGGGCGCGGTGCTTGGGATTGGTCACCACCAGGTCGGCCGGCAGGCGGTGCGAGAAGGTGCCCACTTCGCGCGCCGTGCCACAGGCCGAGGGCTGGCCGGTGAGCGAGAACGGGCTGTTGCCCGGCGTGGAGATCTTGCCCGTCAGCAGGTGGATGTTGTAGACCATGTTGTTGGCCCACACGCCGCGCGTATGCTGGTTGAAGCCCATGGTCCAGAACGAGGTCACGCGCACCTTGGGATCGGCGTACAGCTCGGCCAGGTCCTGCAGCTGCTTCTTGGGCACGCCGCTCAGCTTGGAGGTGTAGTCCAGGTCGTACTTGGAGACGAACTTGGCGAATTCCTCGAAGGTGATGGGGTGCGAGCCGCCGGCCTTGTCGGCGTTCTTGGCGGCTTTCTGCAGCGGATGGTCGGGGCGCAGCCCGTAGCCGATGTCCGCGTTGCCCTGGTGGAACACCGTGTGCTTGTCGACGAAGTCCCGGTTCACCCGCTTGGTTTCGATGATGTAGTTGGCGATGTAGTTCAGGATCGCCAGGTCGGTCTGCGGGGTGAAGGTCAGCGTCAGGTCGGCCAGCTCGTACGAGCGGTGCTCGAAGGTGGAGAGCACCGCCACCTTGGTCTTGGGCGCGGACAGGCGGCGGTCGGTGACGCGGGTCCACAGGATGGGGTGCATCTCCGCCATGTTCGAGCCCCACAGCACGAAGGCGTCGGCGTTCTCGATGTCGTCGTAGCAGCCCATGGGCTCGTCGGCGCCGAAGGTGCGCATGAAGCCCACCGCGGCAGAGGCCATGCAGTGGCGCGCGTTCGGGTCCAGGTTGTTGGAGCGAAAGCCCGCCTTCATCAGCTTGAGCGCGGCGTAACCTTCCCAGACGGTCCATTGCCCCGAGCCGAACATGCCCACGGCCTCCGGGCCTTTCTCCTTGAGCACGCGCTTGAACTGTTCGGCCATTACGTCGAAGGCCTGGTCCCAGGACACCGGCGCGAACTCGCCATCCTTGGCGTACTTGCCGTCCTTCATGCGCAACAGCGGCTGGGTCAGCCGGTCGTTGCCGTACATGATCTTGGACAGAAAGTAGCCCTTGACGCAGTTCAGGCCTTTGTTGACCTCGGCGTTGAAATCGCCGTGCGTGGCCACGACCTGGTTGTCCTTCACGGCGACGTTCACGCCGCAGCCGGTCCCGCAGAACCTACAGGGCGCCTTGGACCACTTGAGCTTCGCGGCCTCGGATTCGGTCACGATGTTCTGCGTGTAGCCGACGATGGGGATGCCGGCGACGGTGGCGGCCGCCGCGGCGGCGGATTGCTTGATGAAGTCCCTACGAGCCATTGCCATCGTCAATCTCCTCGTTCATCGCGTCCAGCGTGTCGGCATGCTGGTAGACCAGCGCCGAGGCCAGTACGCCATCGAGGCGCTGGATTTCCGATATCCGCGCCATCATGTCGTCGGTGGAGGGAGCTTCCAGCGTGACCACCAGTTTCCCGGTATCGGAAGCGGCATGGATTTCCGCGCTGGAGATCTCGAGGATCGCGGCACGGACTTCGTTGATGCGCGGGGGCGCCGCGTGCACCACCAGGCTGGCGATATGCAGCTCTGGCGGCGCCGCAGGCGGCGCTGAATGGGGGAGCGCGGACATGGGAGCGGTTCCGTCGCGTCTGGTCAGCTGCCGGGCGGGCCGGCGAACAGCTGATAGAACCAGACGAGGAAACCGTAACCCGCCACGATAATGACCGACAGGACGGGGGCCATGACTGCCGTCAGGAACAGGAAACTGCGTAGCTCCTGCGGCTTTGTGTAGCCATCAGACTCGTTTTGCACACACCACCTCGCTACGACGTTGGGGCATTGCGTTTAACGTGCGGATGTCGCAGTTTTTAGCAGATGCCCTTGCGGGGCGTCAATGTTGCGCCGCGGCGTTGCGCGGGCGCCGGCGCGCGGCCGGCGCAGGGTATTCAGCCCAGTTGTCCGTAGATGCGGCGCGCGGCGGCCGCGTCGGCCAGCGGCCGGCCCAGCGCGTGCGCGCCTTCGGCGGCCTGCGCGACCAGCGCCGCGTTGCCGGGCGCCACGCTGCCGTCGCGCAGCTTCAGGTTGTTCTCGAAGCCCACGCGCATATGGCCGCCGAACGCCGCCGCGGTCGTGACGCAGGCGTTTTCCTCGGGACCGAAAGCGCAGACGGCCCAGGGCAGGGAATGGTCGTACGCCGACAGGAACGGCAGCAGGTCGTAAGCCGATGAAGTCTGGCCCGCGCTGTAGCGGCCCAGCACGAACAGCACCGACCAGGCGCCGGGCGGCACCAGCCCGCGCTGGCGCAGGGCCAGCCAGCGCCGCACGTCGCCTTCGTCGTACAGGATGATCTGCGTCATGATGCGGCGCTCGGCCAGCCAAGCCAGGAAGGCCGCCAGCTCCGTTTCCGGAATGTCCGGCACGGCGATTTCGCGCAGCCCGATGGAAACCGCCTCGGGCTGCAGCTCGCGCACCACGGCGATCTGTTCGGCCGCCTTGTAGACGCCGGCCGCCTCGCTGGTCACCTGCACCAGCAGCTCGTCGCCGACCGCGCGCCGAACCGCCGCCAGCGCCTCGCGGTAGGCGTCGGCGCACAGCAGGTGGCTGCCGTCGGGCTTGCGCACGTGCATGTGCATCATGGCCGCGCCCGCGTCCAGGCAGGCGCGGGCCTCGCGCGCCAGGGCCTCGGCCGTCAACGGCACGGCGGGATGATCGGCGGCTTTCTTATAGGCGCCGTTGGGCGCCACGGTGATGATGGCCGGCGTATCGGCCAGCGCCGCGCGCGGCAGGGCGGCTGCGTTCATGGCTGGATCTCCGGCAGTTCGGGCGCCATCAGGTCCAGGCCGGCACGCAGCAGGCGGTCGTAGCGCTCGCGCTCGGCCGCGATGGTCTCGGGCGTCCAGGCGTAGAAGCCCTGGCCGGCCTTCATGCCGTGGCGGCCGTCCTGGGCGCGCTCGGTCAGGCAGCGCGCGGGCCGGTCGGCGTTGCAGAACGTGGGGTACATGGTGGCGCCGGCCGCGGCGTGCACGTCGATGCCCGCGTGGTCGCGCTGCATCACCGGCCCGGCGGCCAGGAAGCGGAAGCCGAAGCCGAAGCGCACCGCCGCGTCCACGTCTTCCGGCGACGCGATGCCGCGGTCGATCAGGTCGAAGGCCTCGCGCGACAGCGCGTGCTGCAGCCGGTTAGCCAGAAAGCCCGGCAGGTCCTGGGCCACCTTCACCGGCACGCTGCCGCAACGCCGCATGAAGGCGATCAGCGCGTCCGCGCAAGCGCCGTCGCTGCCCGCGCCCAGCACCACCTCGACCAGCGGCACCAGGTGAGCCGGCATGAAAAAGTGCAGGCCCAGCATGCGGCCCTGGCTCGCCAGCCCCTGGCCGATCGCGCTGATCGGAAAACTGGAACTGTTGCTGGCCAGGATGGTGTCGGGCCGCGCGCGCCGCTCCAGTTCCGCGAACAGGGCCTGCTTGATGTCCAGGCGCTCGGGGATGCACTCGATGACCAGGTCCACGCCGGACCAGTCCACCGCGTCCAGGTCCGGCGCCGTGGCCACCAGCGCCGCGTTCTGCTGGCGGCCGATGGCTTCCAGATTGGCGGCCACGCGCGCCGGCACGCCAGCGGCGCGCTCCGCGTTCGATTCGATCACCGTCGTGCGGCACGAGGCGCGGGTCAGCACCACGGCGACGTCCGCGCCCATGGTCCCGCCGCCCACCACCACCGCGTGCGCCGCGCCCGGATTGGGCAGCGCTTTCGCGTCCGTCTGCATGCATAGCTCCTTGTTTCTAGCTTGGAGCCGAGTGTAGAGAAGCCGCTTTGATTGATGAATCAGATTTTTTGGATAGAATGATCTTCAAATCAGATCAATGTAGACCCATGCAGATCAATCTCTCGATGCGCGACATCGACACCACGCTGGTGCTGGGCCGCACGCTCAATTTCCGCCAGGCGGCGGCGCAGCTGCACCTGTCGCAGTCGGCCCTGTCCACGCAGATCCAGCGCATCGAGGACGCGTTGGGCGTGCGCCTGTTCGACCGCACCACGCGCACGGTCCGGCTCACCGCGGCCGGCGAAGTCTTCATGCAGCAGGCCGCGAGCCTGCAGGTGGCGTTTCGCGACGCCGTGGCCGCGGTCAGCGGCATCGTCAACGCCGAGGAAGGGCAGGTCTCGGTGGCCGCCTTGCCCTCGGTCGCCGCGCGCCTGCTGCCGCGGGTGCTCATGGCCTACCGCCAGGCCCACCCGCGGGTCGCCCTCAAGGTGCGCGACACCCTGTCGGGGCCGGCCTTCGACCTGGTGCGCGCCGGCGAAGTGGACTTCGCGCTGACGGCCGCCGACCCCCAGCACGCCGACCTGCACTACGAACCGCTGATGTCCGACAGCTTCCTGCTGCTGATCCCCGAGGCTCATCCGCTGGCGCGCGCGCGCGGGCCGCTGCGCTGGGCCGACAGCGCCGACGCCGCGCACGTCTCCATGGTGCAGCCCAGCAGCGTGCGCCAGTACACCGAATGGGCTTTCCTGCAGAACCGCATCCGCTTCACGCCCGCGTTCGAGGCCGAACACCTGACCACCATCGTGGCCATGGTCGAATGCGGCTTCGGCGTCGCCGCGCTGCCCGAAATCGCCGCCGGCGCCGTGGCCCAGAACGGCATCGTGCAGCGCCCGCTCATCGGCCCGGTGGCGGAACGCTCCATCGGCCTGGTCACCTCGCGCAACCGCAGCCTGTCGCCAGCGGCCGCGGCGCTGGTGCGGGTGTTGAAGGATTATCTGGCGGGAGAGTGGCGGTAGCGGAATGGCTTAGCTGATGGCGCCGGGTTTTTCCTTGCTTGCCGCGCCGAAAAACTCGCCGTCGAGTTTCAGCGTCGAAGAAATCCAGGCCGCAAGCGGATAGGAAAACAGGCCTATCAGCACGCCGCCGCTGAAGTCTGTGACGGTCAGCACCACGGGCGAGCCGATCCCTTGCGTCGTCTGTCCTAGCAGAAGCGCGATGGCCGACAGCAGCGCGCCGCGCAGGCCCGTCAGCGCGGTCACGAAGAGATTCCGAATCCATCGCTCGCGTACCCGGGGATTCTTGAGCAGGCGTTCCACCCAGACGAATATCGCCAGCAGCATGGCGCCGACCGCGCCGCCGATGAAGATGCTGATTTCGCTGGCCTGGACTGGAACCATAGGAAAAAATCGGAAATTCGGGGAACGTTTGCCGCTGGAAGCTTCTTTTTCGAGGGTGACATTTACCGACAGCCGAAGATTGGCGCTGAACAAGCGGTCGTACCAGGACGGGTAGATCCATCCGCCATCGGCTGGCGTCACGGGTTGAGCAACGCCTTTATCGTTGCCCTGCTGTTTTTTCACCACGGGAAATCGACAGCTTTGGCTGTATATTTCTCCAGGTTTTAGTGTTATTTCGCCGGTGCCATCGAGATCGCAGGGATCTTCCCCGTTGAAGCGGCTGTTTGCGGAGGCATCGATGGTTATGCTGGCGTTGGTAATTATCTGAAGACTGGAGCTTATGTTCTTGAATGTAAGGACTATGAGCACCGGGCTGCCAACCCGGTTCGTCGGATCGCCTGCGGCGCTGACTTCTAATGGTTGCTTCTCGATTTTTATCTCGGGCGGCTGGTTGTCGTTTTTGACTTCAGTCGGCTGCGTGTGATTCGGCTGCGAAGCGGGTTCAACGGCTTGCACCGGGCTAGAGATCAAAAAAAAGGCCATTCCGGCGAGACGCGCACATATAGATGCATTAATCATTCAAGCATCCTCCGTCTGCGGTGAGACGCCGAAGGACGGCGATCTCCCTTCCTGTCTTGGAAGAAAAGAGTTGCGATTTCATTTCGTCCACGGATGCGAGGAAATCGGAGATTGTCTTCTGGCAGATCTGTCTGTCCTTGACGGCGCATAGGTTTACGTTTGGATCGCCATCGAATTTGTCGCAGGAAGACACCGCTTGCAGCCATGCGCGGACAGCTTCATGGTCAATAATATTTGTTGGCTTTTGGGAAAGGTATTCGGCTATTTCGGCGTACTTTTTTCTCTTTACATATGCTGTGGCCATGGCTGACAGATGCTTGACAGTGGCCCGCTGTAGCGATTCAGACTTTCGGGTCTCGTCATCCGCGGCAAGGACCTGCTCTATGAATTTCTCTCTTACGGCTATCTCTTTGTCCAGATAACTGTTGGCGATGGCAACATAGCCCTCTGCCAAGCGCTTAAGGTAAGCTTGCCTGTGGAGATCGGCCACTTCAAGGAAAAAGCTGATTAGCACTTGATCGGTTAGCGAAGGTTTATCGAAATTGATACCTTCTGCCCAGCCATATCCGCACTCTGCCCCTGCGGGAGCGCGACCGCTTTTTCCCAGGTCATTGATGACATTACGCACCTGCACCAGGCTCGCGTCTCCGTCCGGACAGGCTTCTGCCATGACGGCGAACGCCCAAAAGAACGAAAGCACAGCGGCAATCATCCGGCCGCCTGGCGAAAACACACGGATGAACCTTGGTCGATCCACACACTTTGGAATCTTCATGATCGCAACTCCGGTGTGATGCTGCACGGACGTCTCGGACGGGTAGCGCGCCGTCGGATTATGCGAGCGCTTCCCGCATTTCCGCATACCCAATTTGAGGTATGGCTGAACAACGGCTGAATCGGGGAAAGTTGCCGGCAGCGCTTCCGGGCAGCGGCGATGCCGCCACTGCGGCGAGGCGCCGGACCAGTGAGGCCATCGTGAAACCCGATCAAGAATGGAATGCCCTCGTACCGCCGGACAACAGAATAAAAACGAACAATTCCAATGCGAGAAGACCCCGGGACAAGGTTCCCACCCATATCGTCATTCACGTCACGGGAACCAAGGATTTTTCTTCGGTCCGCAGGACGTTCACCGCGCCGAAATCGGTCAGCTCGCACTATCTGGTTCACAGCGACGGCGGGCTTTTCCAGTTCGTGCCCGATGCGGGCCGCGCCTACCATTCAGGCATAGATAAGAGCACTGCGTCCTTGTACAAAAAGGGCGGCAAGGAATGGCAGAAGTACCTGAAGTACTTCTCCTGGTACAAGAATTACCCGCCGGGGTCCATCTATCTGGATGGCGACCTGAATCCCGTCTGGGACAAGACCGAGGCGGTTTTCGTTGCGCAGCCGGACGGCGGCGCCTGGGACAGTTTCCGGTACTTCAACGAGCGCTGGGCGACCGACAAGCCGGTCAATTTCGAGAACGATCCGGACCCGAACAACTACTCCATCGGCATCGAAACCCTGGGCGTCGGCTCGGTGAACGCGGACCCTTCCGTCTACCCCGATGCCATGTACGCATCGTTGCGCAAGCTGGTCGTCCTGCTTTGCGGCAAGTACGGAATCCCCAACAAAAAGGGCTTCGTCGTCGGCCATGAAGACGTCAATCCGATCGGCCGATTCGGATGGGACCCGGCGCGAGGGTTCGATTGGTCGCGCATACACGATTAATCGAGAAAAGGGAGAATCCCGATGAGCGAGAATCCGCTGGCCCCATACCATCCCATCATCTATGTGCGGGGCTTTGCCGCCATGCAAAGCGAGATCGAAGATACGGTCGCCGACCCGTACATGGGCTTCAATATCGGTTCGACCAAGTCCAGAATGGCATGGACCGGCGACGTCAAGCGCTACTACTTCGAGTCGCCGCTGGTGCGCCTGATGAGCGAGCACGGCTACCGCGACGTGTTCGAGGACGGCGAGGACATGGTCGCTTCCGAGCGGCCCGATTGCGAGATTCCGTACCGCAGCGTCGTCATCTACCGCTATTACGACGAGGCCAGCCAGGATTTCGGCACGGGCAAGACGCCTCCGATCGAGCATTTCGCGCAAGGCCTGGGCGAGCTGATACTGCGCCTGCGGGACAAGATCTGCGCCAATCCCAGGAGCGGGGTCGCCAAAGAACATTTCCGCGTGCACCTGGTGGCGCATTCCATGGGCGGGCTGGTGTGCCGCGCCCTGTTGCAGAATCCGAAGCTGGGCAGCGCGCAGGCGCGCGCGGCGGTGGACAAGCTGTTCACCTACGCCACGCCGCACAACGGCATCGATATGCGCATCGTGCGCAACGTGCCCGGCTGGCTGTCGTTCGGCGACGCCAACAACTTCAATCGGGACCGCATGGCCGACTACCTGGGCCTGTCGTCGAGCGAGGACGTCGCGGTGGTGAAGAATTTCCCGCCCGAGCGCATCTTCAACCTGGTGGGCACCAATCCGCGCGACTATACGGTGGCCGCGGGGCTTTCCGCCTGGGGGGCGGGCGACGCGAGCGATGGCCTCGTCCGCATCGACAACGCCACCACGCACGGTCCCGGCGCGGACGGCAAGGACGTGAGTTCGCCGCGCGCCTTCGTGCACCGCAGCCACTCGGGCCACTATGGCATCGTGAATTCCGAGGAGGGTTACCAGAATCTGACGCGATTCCTGTTCGGCGCGCTGCGGGTCGACGGCATACTCGATGTCGACGACATCACGCTGCCGGCCGAAGTGCAGAAGGAGTTCGATGCGGGCAAGGAGGTGCAGGCTTCCTATCAGTTCGAGGTCACCGTGAGCGTGCGCGGCTGCCAATGGCAGATGACCCGCCGCGAGGTGCGGGAATGTTCCGCGATATTCCGCACCTACGATGAGCTGTTCCCGGGCAAGAAAGGCACCATGCGTCCGCCGGACCGCGCCAGGAGCCCTTATCTGTTCTCGGTATTCCTCGATCCGTCCAAGAGCGTGAAGGCGTCGAAATCGGTGAGCTTCGCGTTCGACATCAAGGTGCTGGTTCCCGACTACAGCGTCGACGGCCTGCTTTTCATGAAGCGCCACTACGAAGGCGGCTACATCATGCGCGAGCTGATCCTGGTGGAAGCGTTCCCCGACGCGGCGGCGCTCGGGGGATGGCGCATCAAGTACGGCTATCAGGACGACAACCCCGGCAAGGCGACGCTAAGCGTCGAAACCCACGCGCTTGGCGACGGCACCGGCTTCGGTTTTGAGCTTGCCATCGCGCAGAAGACCCGCCCCGGCCTGAAAGGCACGTTGCGGATCGAAGCCCGGCCGGTATAGCCGGAAAAGCCTAGCCGTCCTCGTCGTCCCTGGGCTGCCAGGCGCCCGGCGGATGGTGCGCCAGCGTCAGCAGCGCGACCGTGGGCGCCTGCGCGTGCAGGCTGTGGGGTTCGTTGCCCTGCAACATCACCAGCTGTCCCTCGGCCAGCGTGCACTGGCGTTGCGGGGTTTCGACATCGACCCGCCCGACGAGGCACTGCAGCGTCAATACGCCCGGCACCTGGTGCCAGGGGAGCCGGTGCCCCGCCGGCAGCACCAGGCGGATCAGTTGCAGCTCTTTCGTGCGCAGCAGGCTGACGCTGGCCGGCGGGTCCGGCTCCAGGGACGGCCGCGGATGGAACAGGTCTATGACTTCCAAGGGCGTTGCGTGCTTGAGCGCCATGAGCGTCTCCGGTGTGGTGTGCGTGCACCTGATGATTGTATGTCCCGCTGCGATGCCTGACTTTCAGTATGGTTCAGGTTCTTCCTTCAGGAGGGCCATGGCCGATTTGTCCAGGACCTTGTCCGTGGAGGGCCGCGCGCCGCTGCGCCGGAGCCTGTCGCGGTGACCGGCGGCATGCCGCTTGCTGCCTGATTGCCGCGGCGCGCGCGGCCCGGCGCGCCGCGCAGCCTCTGCCGGGCCGCGAACCAGGAGCAATCATGGCGACACTCAAAGACCTGACCATCGCAATACTGGCCGTCGACGGCTTCGAACAGGTAGAACTGACCGGTCCGCGCGACCGCCTCCACGAGCAGGGCGCGCGCACCGTTCTGGTCTCGGCCCGCACCGACCCCATCCAGGGCGTGCACCACCAGAAGCCCGGCGACCGCTTTCCCGTGGACCTGACTTTCGCGCAGGCCGCGTCGGAGCCGGAAGTCTTCGACGGCCTCTTGCTGCCGGGCGGCGTGTTCAACGCCGACGACATCCGCATGCAGCCCAAGGCGCAGGAGCTGGCCCGGGCGCTGCTGGAGGCCGGCAAGCCCGTGGCCGTCATCTGCCACGGCCCCTGGCTGCTGGTGTCCGCCGGCCTGGTGCGGGGCCGCAGGATGACGAGCTGGCCTTCGTTGCAGGACGACCTGCGCAACGCCGGCGCCGAATGGGTGGACCAGGAAGTCGTGATCGACGCAAACCTGATATCGAGCCGCAAGCCCGACGATATTCCCGCGTTCAGCCGGGCGTTCATCGAGGCGCTGGAGCAGGGGCGCGGCTGAACGCCGCCCCATGCCGCGCCGCTATTGCGCGGCTGCAATGGCCGCGGCGATTTCGGCGGCCGCGGCTTCCATGGGCAGGCGGAACCCGGCCAGCGCGTCGTAGGCCACGCGCGCGCTGGGCACGGAAATGCCCAGGCCGGCGATCAGCTTGCCCTGGGCATCGCGCACCGGCACGGCGCAGCCGACCACGCCGGCCATGACTTCCTCGTTGCTTGCCGCCCATTGTTCCTTGCGCACTTTGTGGATCACCTTGCGCAGCACGTCCGCCGACACGATGGTGTTGGGCGCGCGCGGCTCCAGCACGGCGTGCGCCAGCCACCATTCGAACCGGTCAGCCGGCATCTCCGACAGGAACAGTTTGCCTATGGACGTGCAGTACAGCGGCGAGCGGCGGCCGTGCTCGAAGTGCAGGCCCTGCGAACGGGTGGCGTAGGCGGCGTCCACATACACCACATCGTCGTCCACGCGCTGCCCGATCTGGCAGTGCTCGCCGATGCGGTTCGACAGCGCGACCAGGATCTGGTGGCTCTGGTCGGCGCGCATGGCGGCCGAGACGGCGGCCATCCCCAGGTTGACCAGCGCGGCCCCGACCATGAGCTTCTTGGTGCCGAGCACGCGCTTGAGCAGCTGCCGCTCTTCCAGTTGCGCGACCAGCCGGTGCACGGTGGGCACCGGCAGGCCGCAGGCCGCGGCTACGTCGGTCATGGTGATGGGGCGTTCGGCATGCGCCACCACGTCGAGCACATGCAGCAGCCGGTCTAGGGGTTGATCCCTAGGGACAGGTGGTGAATCGCTGACCATAATGAATCCAATTAGTGAAAGAAAAACTTCCAATATTCGGAAGTTTATCACGGAGCGGATTTTCTTTCCAAGCGAGAGCGGAACCCACCATGTCGACTTTCTCCGAGACCGTAGCCGGCGCCGACCCTGAGGCGCAGGCCACCCGCAAGGGCCCCCTGGCGGGACTGCGCGTGATCGATGCGGGCAATATGATCGCCGGGCCGCTGGCGGCCACGCAGATGGCCGATTTCGGCGCCGACGTCATCAAGCTGGAGCTGCCCGGCTCCGGCGACTCGATGCGCCACTGGACGCCGATGAAGGACGGGCTGTCGCTATGGTGGAAGGTCATCGCCCGCAACAAGCGGCTGATCACGCTGACCCTGTCGAATCCGCGCGGCCAGGAGCTGTTTCGGGAGCTGGTGCGCGAGGCCGACGTGCTGATCGAGAACTACCGCCCCGGCACGTTCGAGCGCTGGGGACTCGGTTACGAGGAGCTGGCGCGCATCAATCCGCGCCTGGTGATGGTGCGGGTCTCGGGCTTCGGCCAGACCGGCCCTTACGCCCGGCGCGGCGGCTACGGCACGATCGCGGAGGCGTTTTCCGGCATTCCGTCCTTCACCGGCGCGCCGGACCGCCCGCCCACGCTGCCGGGCTTTCCCATGGCCGATTCGGTGGCCTCCACCTTCGCGGCCATGGCGGCCATGTTCGCGGTGTACAACCGCGACCACGGCACCGGCCGCGGGCAGGAGATCGACGTCAGCCTGTATGAGCCGCTGTTCCGCCTGGTCGAGTCCCAGGTGATCGGTTTCGACCAGCTGGGCATCGTCAAGCAGCGCCTGGGCAACCGCCTGGCCGAGGATTCGCCGCGCAATACCTATCAGACGGCCGACGGGCGCTGGGTGGGCATCTCGGCCAGTTCGCAGCGCACGTTCGAGCGGCTGGCCCAGGCGCTGGGCATGCCCGAGCTCATCACCGATCCCCGATTCGCCGACAACGCCAGGCGCTGCGAGCACGACACGGCGCTGGACGAGATCATCGCCGGCTGGTTCCGCGAACGCGACTGCGCGTCGATCATGGCCTTGTTCGAGCAGGCCGAGGTGGTGGCCGGGCCGGTGCTGGACATCAGCGACATCGTGCGCGATCCGCACTACCAGGCGCGCCAGAACATCGTGGCGGTGCGCGACGACGATTTCGGCGAGGTGCGCATGCAGGGCGTGGTGCCGCGCTTTCTGGAAACCCCGGGCGAGGTGCGCCATTCCGGCCGCGCCCTGGGCGCCGACAACCGCGAAATCTACCAGGGCATGCTGGGCCTGTCGCAGCAGGAATTCGACGCGCTGAGCGCGCAGGGGGTGATCTGATGGCCGGGATGTTCGAGGGAGTGCGCATCGTGGGCGCGGGGCAGGCGCCTTACGCCAAGCGTTCGGAGCGCGGCGTGCAGCGCCTGATGTACGAGGCGGGCGCGGCGGCGCTGGCCGACGCCGGCCTGCCGTGGAGCGCCGTGGACGGGCTGGCCGTCACCTGCTTTCTGCTGCCGCCGGACAACGCGCCCACCGTGGCCGAGCACCTGGGGATCGAGGCGCGGTTCCTGTTCCAGGGACTGTACGGCGGCGCCTCGGGCATCATCGGCATGGCCCACGCGGCGCGCGCCATCCGCGACGGCGCCTGCGACGTGGCGCTGGTGCTGGCCGCCGACGCCTTCGACGTGGCCGCGCACAACGAGACCCTGGACCACTTCAACGGCTCCATCAAGGAGTACATGTCGCCGCAGGGCTTCGGCGGGGCCAACGGCATGTTCGCGCTGCACACGCGCCTGTACATGGAACGGCACGGCGCCACGCGCGAGGATTTCGGCCGCTTCTGCGTGGCCCTGCGCGAGAACGCGCTGCGCAATCCCAACGCCTTGTTCAAGACGCCGCTGAGCATGGACGACTACCTCAACGCCAAGCCCATCGCCGATCCGCTGCGCCTGTACGACTGCGTCATGCCCTGCGTGGGAGGCGACGCCATCGTGCTGGCCTCGGAACGCGTGGCCGCCGGCCTGAGAGGGCCGTCGCTGCGCATCCTGGCGGCCGAGGAGATCCACAACTATCCGGCTAACGATCCCTATTCGGTGCCGGGCGGCTGGGCGGGCCTGGCCGACCGGCTCTACGGCCGCGCGGGCAGGGACCCGGCGCAGATGCAGTTCGCCCAGCTTTACGACGACTACCCGGTGATGGCCTTCGTGCAGATGGAAGGACTGGGCCTGTGCGAGCCGGGCCGGGCCCACGAATACGTGCGCCATAACGACCTGAGCTGGCGCGGCGCGCTGCCGGTGAACACCGGCGGCGGCCAGCTGTCGGCAGGGCAGGCCGGCGCCAGCGGCGGCATGATCGGCGTGTACGAGGCCGCCGCCCAGCTGCTGGGCCGCGCCGAAGGCCGGCAGCTGGACTGCCGGCTGGGCCTGGTCTCCGGCTACGGCATGGTGGCGTATGGCCGCGGCCTGTGTTCCAGCGCCGCCATTCTCGAACGCGTGCACTGAGGAGTCCACATGCTCAAGCCCCAACCACGGATCAACGCCTTGAACCAGCCCTTCTGGCAGGGGTGCAACGAGGGCCGGCTGATGATCCAGTATTGCGGCGCCTGCCAGCGCCACGTCTTCTATCCCCGGGTGTGCTGCCCGTTCTGCCGCGCCGACGGCCTGCAATGGGTGGCCGCGAGCGGACGCGGCAAGGTGATTTCGCATACGACCGTGCGGCGCACCCATCACGACGGCTTCAATCCCGAGGCGCCCTATGTCTTCGCCGCCGTCGAACTGGAGGAGGGGCCGTGCCTGTATGGGCAACTGCCCGGCGCGCCGACCGATGGCGCGTCGCTGATCGGCCGGCCGGTACGGGCAGCCTTCGTCGAGCACGGGCCGGGCCAGAAGATCGCGGCCTTCCGCCTGGCTTGAGTCCCCGCCACTTTTTTCGGTAGACACGCCATGTCCGACTTTCATGCCAGCACCGAAGTGCGCCGGGATTTTCCCGTCAGCGCCCGCATGCTTTACCTGGACACCGCGCACCAGTCGCCCCTGGCCGCCAGCGTGCGCCGGGCGCTCGAGCGCTTCTACCAGGAGGCCAGCGAGTCCGGCGGGCCCAAGCCGGTGTGGCTGGAAAGGGTGGAGCGGGTGCGCGCCCGCGTCGCGGCCTTCCTGGGCGCGCAGGCGCGCGAGCTGGCCTTCACCAAGAACACCTCGGAAGGCCTGAACATCGCGGCCAACGCCATCGACTTCGCGCCGGGCGACAACGTCGTGCTGATCGAGGGCGACCATCCCAACAACGCCTACGCCTGGCTCAACCTGAAGCGGCGCGGCGTGGAAGTACGTTTCGTCCGGCTGCCGGGCGGCGTGGCCGACGCGGCGCTGTTCGCACCCCGCGTGGATGCGCGCACCCGGGCCATTTCGCTGTCGCACGTGACTTTCCATGCCGGCCAGCGCCACGACGTCGCCGACATCGGCCGGCTGTGCCGGCAGCGCGGGATCTATCTGGTGGTCGACGCCATGCAGTCGGTGGGCGTGCTGCCCATAGACGTCAAGGCGATGGGCATCTCCATGCTGGCGGCGGGCTGCCACAAGGGGCTGCTGGTGCCGCAGGGGCTGGGCCTGTTGTACGTCGATGCGGCGCTGACGGAGCTGCAGCCGGTGTACCTGGCCACGGCGGGGCTGGCGCGTCCGCCCGCCGACCTGATCGCCAATCCCGACGACCTGGCGCTGCGCGAGGACGCCGGCCGCTTCGAGATCGGCAATTACAACCTGCCCGACATCCACGCGCTGGACGCCGCGCTGGACCTGATCGAAAGCGTGGGCGTCGCCGCCATCGAGCGCCACGTGCTGGCGCTGGGCGACCGGCTGATCGAACGCATGGACGCGCTGGGCGTGGGCCTGGTCGGGCCGCGCGAGCGCGCGCGCCGCGCCCATATCTACGTGCTGGACCTGCCGCCCGGTGAATGGATCGGTTTCCTGGCGCAGCAGGGCGTGCGCGTTTCGCCGGAGCGCGACGGCGTGCGCGTGTCTTTCGGCCTGTTCAATACCCCGGAGGACGTGGACCGCGTCGCCGGGATCATCGCCGCCGGCTTGCAGGCGCCCGTATCGGCCTGAGGAAGAGGTGTCGCCTGCGACGTTAATCGCCCGGTCCCGAGGCCGGGCCTGAATCAAGGGGCATGTCATGCAAAAAAGCACATTCTTTCGCTATGCCGCGGCCTGCGCGCTGACGCTGGCGGCGTCCTCGGCCTGGGCCCAGGCGCAGGGGCCCACCCTGCAGAAGATCAAGGAGACCGGCGCGGTGACGCTGGGGTACCGCGAGTCCTCGGTGCCGTTCTCCTTCCTGGACGCGCAGCAAAAGCCGGTGGGCTTTTCGCTGGACCTGTGCGCCGCCATCGTCGATCGCATCAAGCAGCAGCTCGGCATGCCCGACCTGGCGGTCAAGCAGGTGGCGGTGAACTCCTCCAACCGCATCCCGCTGGTGGTCAACGGGACCGTGGACATCGAATGCGGCGGCACGGCCAACAACCTGGCGCGCCAGAAGCAGGTGTCGTTTTCGGTGGCCACGTTCGCGAGCCAGCCGCGCTGGCTGGTGCGCACCGAATCGGGCATGAAGCGGCCGGCCGACCTCAAGGGCAAGACGGTGGTGGTGACCCAGGGTTCGAATGCCGTGGGCTTCGTGCGGGCCGCCAATGACAAGGACAAGCTGGGCGTGAACGTCATCCAGGCCAAGGACCACGGCGAATCCATGCTGACCCTGAGCAACGGGCGCGCGGCCGCCTTCCTGGAGGACGACATCCTGCTGGCCGGCGAGCGCGCCAATTCCCGCGATCCGGCGGCCTTCACCTTCCTGGAGGGCGGCTACCAGCCCGGCTATTACGGCCTGATGTTCAAGAAGGACGACGCGCCGTTCAAGGCCCTGGTCGACGGCGTGCTGACGGGGATGATGAAGGACGGCTCGTTCGAGCAGGCCTACCGCAAATGGTTCGAGTCGCCGATTCCGCCGCGCAACGTCAATCTGAACTTCCCGGTTCCGGAGCGGCTGCGCGAACGCATCGCCTCGCCCAGCGACAAGGTCGATTTCTGATCGCGGCGGGGCGGCCATGTTCAGCGTGCTATTCGAGGAAGTGCCGGAAGGCGGCGAACGCTATCTGGATTGGCTGATGAGCGGCCTGGGCTGGACGCTGTTCCTGGCCCTGGCAGGCTGGGCCGTCGCGTTCGCGCTGGGCGTGGCGGTCGGCTGCGCGCGCACCACGCGCCGGCCGCTGCTGGCGGCGCTGGCGCGGATCTACGTGGAGGTCTTTCGCAACATTCCCGTGATCGTGCAGATGTTCGTCTGGTACTTCGTCATGCCCGAGCTGCTGCCGCGCGCCTGGGGCGACGGGGTCAAGGCCATACCGCCGCCGTGGGGCAGCGTCATCCCGGCCCTGCTGGGGCTGGCGCTGTACACGGCGGCGCGGGTGGCCGAACAGGTCAAGGCCGGGATCGAGGCGCTGCCGCCGGGCCAGCGCAAGGCCGCCGAAGCGCTGGGCATGCGCGGCCTGCAGATCTACCGGCTGGTGCTGCTGCCGCAGGCGCTGCGCATCATCATGCCCACGCTGACCAGCGAGGTCATGGGCATATTCAAGAACAGTTCCGTGGCGCTGACCATAGGCGTGCTGGAGCTGACCGCGCAGGCGCGCCAGATCAACGAGTTCACCTTCCAGACCTTTCAGGCCTTCGGCGCGGCGACGCTGCTGTACCTGCTGCTGGCCTGCCTGGTGTACGCCTGCATGCGGCTGATCGAACGCCGCCTGCGCATTCCAGGCCAGCAGCCCGATCCGGCGCCGCGCAGCCGCCTGCGCTGGCGCAAATCGCTTAAGGAGGTGTCGACGCCATGAACAGCATCGACTTCGGCGCCATCGAGCGCGCGGCGCCGTATCTGCTCGAAGGGCTGGGCTTTTCGCTGCAGCTGACCGCCAGCAGTTTCGCCGGCGGGCTGGTGCTGGGCGTGGCGCTGGCCCTGGTGCGGCACTTGCAGGTGCCCGTGCTCGCGCCCCTGGCCACGGCCTACGTCACGCTGATGCGCGCCATCCCGCTCATCATGGTGCTGTTCTGGTTTTTCTTCCTGGTGCCCATGGTGCTGATGTGGATGACCGGCGCGCCGCGCCCCGTGCCGGTGGGGCCGGTGTATACCGCCTTCATCACCTTCGCGCTGTTCGAGGCGGCCTATTACGCCGAGATCATCCGGGCGGGCCTGAACGCCGTCCCGAAAGGGCAGTACGAGGCCTGCCGGGCGCTGTCCATGTCCACGGCCAAGACCTACTGGCTGGTGGTGCTGCCGCAGGTGCTGCGCTCGGTCAGCCCCATCCTGCTGACCCAGACCATCATCCTGTTCCAGGACACCTCGCTGGTCTACGTGCTTTCGATCACCGACATGCTGGGCGCGGCCTCGAAGATCGCGCAGCGCGACGCCAGCCTGGTCGAAATGTACCTGACCGTCGCCGCGACCTATCTCGTGATTTCCGTACTGGCCTCGCAGGCCGTCGCCTACCTGCGCAAACGCAATGCCGTGGCCGTCCACGCCTGAGCGCCGCGCCCCGACTGGAGAATGACCATGACTGCGATCGACGCCACGCCTGCCGTCCAGCTGCGCAGGCTGAACAAGCACTACGGCGCGTTCCACGTGCTGAAGGACATAGACCTGGAGGTGGCGCAGGGCGAGCGCGTCATCGTCTGCGGGCCGTCGGGTTCAGGCAAGTCCACCATGATCCGCTGCGTCAACGGGCTGGAGAGCTATACGGACGGCGAGGTGCTGGTGCTGGGCCACGCCCTGGCCCACGACGGCGCGGCGCTGACCCGCGCGCGCCAGGAGGTGGGTATGGTGTTCCAGAGCTTCAACCTGTTTCCCCACCTGACCGTGCTGGAGAACTGCATGCTGGCGCCGGTGCATTGCCAGGGCGTGTCGCGGGCCGAGGCGCGCGAGCTGGCCTCGCATTACCTGGACCGCGTGCACATCGCGGACCAGGCCGGCAAGTACCCCGGCCAGTTGTCCGGCGGGCAGCAGCAGCGCGTGGCCATCGCGCGCGCCCTGTGCATGCGCCCCAAGGTCATGCTGTTCGACGAGCCCACTTCCGCGCTGGACCCGGAGATGGTCAAGGAGGTGCTGGACACCATGCTGGCGCTGGCGGCCGACGGCATGACCATGATCTGCGTGACACACGAAATGGGCTTCGCCCGCCAGGTCGCCGACCGCGTGGTGTTCATGGACCAGGGCCAGGTGATCGAGCAGGGCTGCCCGGGCCAGATCTTCGACGCCCCGGTCCACGACCGCACGCGGCGTTTCCTGGAGCAGGTGGTGCATTGAGGCAGCGCGGCGCCTATTTGCCGGTCCCGATCAGCGCCAGCAGCCCGTCGGACAAGGTGCCCCGCCAGACCAGGTAGTCGTGGCCGCCGGCCACCTCGCGGTGTTCGACCCAATAGCCCTTGGCGCGCAGCACGTCGCGCAGATGGCGGTTGGTTTCGAGTATGCCCGGCTGGCTGCCGCGCCCGGATTCGAACAGGCCCGCTCCCAGGAAGAAGCGCACCGGCAGCTTGCGCACAGCGGCGAACTGCCGCGTCAGCCACTGGTCCTCTTCGCCGGCCGGCGACCACCAGTACGAGCCCGATTGGCTGAGCACGTTGCCGAACACGTCGGGATGGCGCAGCGCGGCGTAGGCCGAGGCCAGGCCGCCATAGCTCGATCCGCCGACGATGGTGCGCGCCGCCGGCGCGCCCAGGCCTTGCTTGCGCGCCCACGGCATGAGCTCGCGCGCCAGGAAGTCGGCGAACGCCGGGTTGGGCGGTAGTTCCTGGCTGCGCGAATCGGCCGTGGGATTGTCGATGAGCAGGGCCGCGGTCGGGGGGATGACGCCGGCGGCGATCATGTTGTCCAGTATGGTCGGCGTGGGCACCCGGCCCAGGTAGGCGCCGGCGTCGAACAGCACCAGCACGTGGTTTTGCGCGGCCTCGGGCCGCCAGCCCGCCGGACGGTACAGGTGGATCTTGCGCGTGTTGCCCAGGATGGCGCTGTGCAATTCCCGGGTTTCCACCGTGCCGGCCGGCACGTCCGCGCGCGCCTCGACCCAGGGCTGCGCCGGGGCGTCGGCCAGTTCCAGAACCGAGTAGGTCTGGAACGGGTCGATGCCGCGCCGGGGAAAGGCGCGGGGGTTGTACGGGTCGGCTTGCGCGGTCGCCAGGATGGCGCGGCGGCGCGCCATGCCGGAGCCCGGCAGTTCCGGCACGTCGGGCGCCAGGCGGTAGGACAGCCGCGTGGAGCGGGGCACGACGAAGCTGACGTACCAGACGTCGGAGTCGCCCAGCCGGGTCAGCTGCGCATGGTCCGAAGAGGGGCCGCCGAACAGGCGGACATTGCGTTCGGCGCCGCGCCACAGGAACGTGACGCGGTCGCGCGAGGCGTCCACCGGCTCGACCAGCGGGGCGCCGGTCTGCGCCACCTCGTCCCAGAAGGACGCCGTGGCGCCGCCCGAAGCCAGCGTCTGCGCCAGGGCGGCCAGGCGCGGGCTGTCTATCTTCGCGGCGGGCGCATGCTGCGCCGACAGCGGCAGGCGTTCGGTGACCGTCCACCGGTACGCGCCACGCCCCTGGGCCCGCACCGTAAAGGCGCCGTCGGCCGGCGCCACCAGCATCAGCGTGCCGGCGGGTTTTTCATGGTCGCTCAGCCGGCGCACGTGGCGGCCGGCGGCGTCCAGCAGGTCCAGCGTCACGCCGCTGTCGGCGGCCCAGGTTCCGGCCAGGAACTCGCCTTTCTGCATGGAGATCCGTTCGTCGGAATAGGCCTGCGGCGTGACTGTGCCCTGAGCGGATTGCGCGGCGGCGACTTGCGGCGCCGCGGCCGCCAATGCGCCCGCGAGCGCCGCCGCCGATGCGCGTGCGCGCCATTCCAAACCTTTTTGTTTATGCATGTCCATCCATTTCATCGGCATGGCGCCGATAAGTCATCGAGAGAAAATCTGAGCGCCGCGGCGGCTATTCGGTGCTGGCAAGCGGCAGCCTGGGCGCCCATACGCTGTCGGGCTCGCTGCGCGCGATGCGGCGCGCGCTGGCCTGCGCCAGCCAGGCGAACCCCAGGGCCATCGCCAGCGCCGTGGCGTCCACGGCCAGGGTCGCCGCCGACGCGTGCGCCCAAAGGCCGGACGCGGGAAACAGGGCGCCCAGCAGCGAGGTCGCCGGGATCGCCAGGGCCAGCGCCGCGGCCAGCCTAAGCAGATGCACGCCCGCCGCCGCGCCGCCGCGCAGGAAGGCCCAGGCGATGCACGCGAAGAAAGCCAGGTAGTACAGCGCTTGCAGCCAGGCGTCCAGGTCGCCCACGCGCCCATGAAGCCATTTGGACGCAAGCATCATCAGCGAAATCCCGCATACGCTTCCCAGGCAGACGCCGACGGTGGCCGAGGCCATCAGGCGCGTGTCCAGCCGTTGCGCGGGTATTGCGCCGGTCCGCCGGTCGGCGCGTTTGCGGCGGGTTTCGATCCACAGCAGGTTGCCGCTGTAAAACAGCCAGGCGCCCGCCAGCCCGAGCAGGAAATACAGCCATTTCACGGCCGCTCCGCCGAAGGACGCCATATGCAGGGCGAAGAAGCTGCTGATCCAGAGATTGGGCGTGTCCTGCCCGCCCGGCAGGTAGTCGGTGCTGAGGACCTTGCCGGAATACGGATCGAGCGCCAGGAAGCCGCCCATTGCCCTGGGCGAAACGGCGCGCTCGTTCTTGCCCCATACGCGCACGAGGGCGCGCGGACCGGCGATGCGCTGGTATTGCAGCGTTTCGGGTTCGAAGCCGGGCGCGAACTCGCGCGCCCGGGCCACCAGTTCCCGGGGCGTGAGCAGGGCCGCCGGATCGCGCGGGCCGGCGGTTTCGGGCGGACCCGCGCGCTGGAACACCGCCGCCAGCTTGCCCTCGTACATCAGCTTGTCCTGCAGGTCGTAGATGCCGTCGTGAAACGCGAACACGACCGAGCTGAGCGCCATGACGATATGGAAGGGCAGGGAAACGATGCCCACCACGTTGTGCGCGTCCAGCCACATGCGTTTGAGGTTGCGGCCGGTGCGCAGGGCAAAGAAGTCCTTCACCAGCGACGGCAGCAGCACGATGACGCCGGAGACCAGCGCAAGCGCGTACAGCGACGCGACCACGCCCATGAACCAGCGGGCGGGATCGCTGTCGACGGGCAGGCCCACCACGCGGTGCAGCACGTCCACGAAGGACGCCAGCCCGCTGGGCCTGGATTGCTCCACTTGCAGCCCGCCCGCATCCAGGTAGGCGATGTAATGGCGCTTCGACGCTTCGTCGCCCTCATTCCCGTCGGCCTCATCCCAGCCCATGCGGGCCGGCACGTGCTCGGCGTTGCGCAGATGGATGGCGAAGCCGTCGGCCACCTCGGGCCGCGCCGCCAGGACGCTGGCGATCAGGCCGGGGGTCTCGTCCAGCGGCAGGTACGAGACTGTCGGATTCGGCGTGGCCCAGCGGACGATGGGCTCTTTGAAGACCGTCAGCGCGCCCGCGTAGAACGCGATGAACAACGCCATGCCCGTCAGAATGCCGGTCCAGGTATGGACGGACTTGTAGATGCGTATCAGGTCGGCTTTCATGGCGTGTCTCCGTCAAAGCGCGCCGCTCAGGAACAGCGCGCCATACAGCGCCAGGCATGCCCCGCCCAGCCAGGCCCAGGCGCGCGCGCCGCTGGTGAAGAAATAGATGGTGCCGAGCACGCCGAGCCAGACGGGCGGCACCAGCCACATGACGAGCTGCGAGCGCGTCACCAGCGGGATGCCGGCGGTCAGCGCGGCCAGCGCGGCGCTGGCGCCGATGGCAAGCGCGAACCCCAGCAGCGCGCCCGCCAGGCTCTTGGATATCCAGTCGCGCCGGATGGCGGCGGGCTTACCGGGTTTCATGCCGGGTTTCATGGGTATCGCTCCCGTGCGATCCCGCGAGAGCGCCGAGGTACGGGATGAGGCTGAAGAACAGCATCAGGGCCGTGCAGAACACGAACACGGCCGCGACGCGCGTATGGGTGTACAGGCAGCCCCAGCCGCCGAGCGCCAGCAGGACGAGGCCCGCCGTGCGCGCCGGCAGCGTGGGCCAGGGCAGGGGCCGCCAGCGCTGGTTGGGCGAGGCGCGATAGATGCAGAAGCAGCCCAGGAATATGGCGGCCAGGCTGAGGGCGATCAGCGTTTGGATAATCATCTTGGCAAGGTTTCCGCTGGCGCTCAGAAGGTGATGCTGGCGGAGGCCGTGACGGTGCGCGCCGGGCCCAGCGTGGCGATCGGGGTGGTGTCGCTGAAGCTTCCGGCGTAATAGTGCTTGTCGAACACGTTGTTGACGTTCAGGCGCAGCACCACGTCGCGGCCGTTGACCTGCATGGCGTAGCGCGCGCCCAGGTCCAGCTGGCCCCAGCCCGGCAGCCGCAGCTTGTTGGCGGCGTCGGCGTACTGGCTGGAGGTAGCCTGCACGCGGCCGCTCAGGGTCAGGCCGGGCACCCACGGGGTGTCCCATTCCAGCCCGGTATTGGCCTGCCACCGCGGCGCGCCCACCGCGGTATTGCCGTCGTAGCGGCCGAAAGCGGTCTTGACCTGCTTGCCCTGGGAATAGGTGACGCCGCCCAGCACGCGCAGCCCGGGCGCGAGTTCGCCGAAGGTGTTCCATTCCACGCCGCGCACGCGCTTTTCGCCGCCGTCGGCATACGTGGGGCTGGAGGCCGACCCTTGGGCGACCAGCATGGGCTTGTCGATCTGGAAAACGGCCAGCGTATTGACGAACGCGCCCGCGTTCCACTTGACGCCCAGTTCCTTCTGCTCGGTCTTGTAGGGCGCGAACACCTGCCCGTAGTTGCTGGCGGTGGTGTCGGTGACGCTGTCGCCCTTGCTCAGGCCCTGCACGTAGTTGGCGTAGAGCGAGACGTCCGGCCCCCACGGTTTGACGACGATGGCGGCCGCGGGCGTCACGGCGTCCTTGTCGTAGCGGGTCGTCGTCTTGCCGGCGCTGTCGAAGTTCGTGGTCTTGACGCGCTGGTTGCGCAAGCCGGCGGTCACGCGCAGCTTGTCGTCGAGAAAGGACATGGTGTCCACCAGCGCCAGGCTGGACAGGGTGTTTTCCGCCGTCTTGGGCGCGCTGCCCGGCATGGCCGGCATGACCGGCGTGACCGGATCGTAGATGTTGGACTTGAAGGTGGAGCGCGCGCCTATGGACGAACCGTCTTCCAGGTCGAGCCGGGAGGCCTGCAGCACCAGTTCGTGGCCGACGCCGCCCGTTTCGAAGCGCGTGCGCAGGCCGGCCTCGGCTGACCTGGCGTCGGTGTAGGCGCGCTGGCCGACGATGACGCCCGTGAAATTGCCCTCGGCGTCGATCTGCCGCGCGTGGGTGCCGTTGATCAGCCCCGATTGGTGGCTGGCGCGCCAGCCCACGCCGGCGAAAGCCGACACATGGTCGTTGAAACGGTATTCGGCCCGCCCGATGACGGCGTTGCTCTGTATGTTGCCGTAGCCGGTGCTGAAGAGGTTGGTGCGGGGATCGGGGGCCTCGGGAACGACCGAGCCGCCGAACCAGAACATGGCCGGCGTGCCGCCGCTGAACGATTCCTGGCTATGGTAGGCGTCTATGGATGCGGTGAGCGCGCTGCCGCGATAGTCCAGGCCGGCGGAGAAGAATTCACGTTTGCGGGATTGGCCGTCCAGCGTGGTGGCGCCGTCGCTGAACGAGCCGTTGACGCGCGCGCCCCAGGCGTTGCCCGCGCCGAAGCGCCGGCCGGCGTCGATGGTGGCGCCCAGCTGGCCGTCGGCCTGCCAGTTCACGCCGTAGGTGGCGGCGGGCGTGTCGCCGGCTTGCTTGGGCACCAGGTTGACGCTGCCGCCGACCGCGCCGCTGGGCGCCATGCCGCTGAACAGGGCGTTCGGCCCCTTGAGCACCTCGACCCGCTCGACGAATTCGAGCGGAGTGCGTCCCATGGGCGCCAGGCCGTACATGCCGTTGATGGCCACGTCGTTCTGGTTGACGTCGAAGCCGCGGATGCGGAAGTTTTCGTACGCGTGCCCGCTGGACGTGGTGAAGCGGATCGACGGGTCGTTGGCCATGACGTCGGCCAGCGTGCGCGCCTGCTGGTTCTGGATGAGTTCGGCGGTGTAGCTCGTGACGTTGAAGGGCGTGTCCATGACGCTCTGGTTGCCCATGAGACCCAGGCGCGCGCCTTCGGCCACCTGGCCGCCGGCATAGGGCGGGGGCAGGTCCTCGTCGCCCAGCGAACCCGCGGTGACCGTGACCGGCTGCAGCGTGGCCGGCGGCGGCGCGGTCTGCGCCCAGGCGTTGGGCAGCGGCAGAAGCATGCTTAGCGCGAGGCCGGGCGCGAGCCGCAGTGTTCGCGAGTCGAGTTGGTGTAGCCGCTGGTTGGACAATTTCCGCTCCATTTCAAAATGCAAATGAGAATGATATCGAATAAACGCCTTTTAAGAATAGCCCTGTTCGTCAATCTGGGACGCTTGCCGCAACGCCGGCTTGATCCATGACAAGCCGTGCTAGAGTCGATTTCCCCACTGCCAGCCGACCGACATGTCCTCAGACCTCGATTCCGATTCCGCCATCGCGCCCGCGCGCACCGCGCTGCTGGTCATGCATTACCAGACGGACATCATGGCGTTGTTTCCTTCGGCCGCGCCGGCGCTGCTGGCCAACACCCGCGCGCTGTGCGATGCCGCGCGGCGCCGGGGCGTCGCGGTGTATTTCGTGCGCATCGGATTCAGCGCGGGCTACCCGGAGGTCAGCGCGCTGAACAAGAACGGGCAGGGGATCAAGCGGATGGGGCTGTTCGTCGACGACGAGATCGCGCCGCAACTGGGCCGGCGCGAGGACGAGCCCTTGATCGTGGCGCACCGGGCCAGCGCATTCTTCGGCACCGGGCTGCAGGAGCGGTTGTCGGCGGCGGGCGTGGATACCTTGATGATGGCCGGCATCGCGTCCACCGGGGTGATGCTGTCGTCCATCGCCTATGCCAGCGATGCGGACTTCCGGCTGTTCACGGTCAAGGATTGCTGCTACGACCCGGACCCGGTGGTGCACGAACGCCTGTTCGCGACGGCGTTCGAGTCCCGCAGCACGGTGTTGTCCCTGGAGCAGGCCCTGGCGCTGCTCGCCTAGCCGCCCAGGCGCGCCTGCAGCGAGGCCAGGTAGGCGTCGCGCGAGGGCTGAAGATGGTTGCGGCAAACGGTCATCAGCGTGTCGCGGTCGCCGTCGCGCAATGCGTGGATCAGCGCCCAGTGTTCCTGGCGCGAGCGTTCGCGGCTGGCGGCCGAGGTCAGCGTGCCGAAGCGGATGGGATGGGTGCGGCGGGCGTATTCCTCGATGGCCTGGGCCAGCACCGTGTTGTCCGGCAGGCTGAAGAATTCGCGGTGAAAGGACTGGTTGCTGCGGAACACGCGGCGCGCGTCGCCGTCGGCGACGGCCGCGTCATGTTCGCGCTGCACCGCCACCAGCGCGGCCAGCCTGGCCGGCGGCACGGGCAGCGGGATCAGGCTGGCGGCCTGCACCTCCAGCATTTCGCGCAGCGCGTAGAGTTCGCGGACTTCGCGCGCCGGGAAGGCGCGCACCACGGCGCCGACGTTGCGCTTTTTTTCGACTGCGCCCAGCAGTTCCAGCCCGGCCAGCACCTGGCGCACGGCATGGCGCTTCATGGAAAAGCGCGCCATGAGTTCGTCTTCGGTGAGCCGTTCGCGCGGGTGCAGCCGGCCGAAGACGATGTCTTCTTCCAGCGCCTCCATGGCGGCCTGGACGGCGTCGGGGGCCTGCGCTTGCAGGCTGTCGGGCGCGATCGCGTTCATGGGCCGGCTTACTTCCCGGGCACGGTGTCGCGCGTGACGGCGGCGCGCAGGAAGTCGAAGTCCACGCCCTGGTCGGCCTGCGTGACCGTCTGCAGGAACAGCTTGCGGTAGCCGCGCTCGGCGACCGGGCGGCTGACCGGCCGGGCCGCGGCGCGGCGCGCCAGTTCGGCGTCGTTGACCAGCAGCGAGATCTCGCGGCGCGACACCGACAGGCGGATGCGGTCGCCGTTCTCGACATAGGCCAGCGGCCCGCCGATGGCGGCTTCGGGCGTGACGTGCAGCACGATGGTGCCGGCCGCGGTGCCGCTCATGCGGCCGTCGGAGATGCGCACCATGTCCTTGACGCCGGCGCGCGCCAGCTTCTTGGGAATGGGCATGTAGCCGGCTTCCGGCATGCCGGGCGCGCCGGTGGGGCCGATGCGCTTGAGCACCAGGATGTCGTCGGCGGTCACGTCGAGCGCCTCGTCGTCGATGCGCCGGGCCATGTCCTCGGCGTCTTCGAACACCACGGCGCGGCCCTCGTGCTCCATGAGCTGGGCGTTGGCGGCCGACTGCTTGATGATGGCGCCGCCGGGGGCCAGGTTGCCGCGCAGCACGGCCAGGCCGCCCACGGGATAGATGGGCGAGGCGGCGCTGCGGATCACGTCCTGCGCGAAGGCGGGCGGCGCGTCGTCCAGCTCTTCGCCCAGCGTGCGGCCGGACACGGTCAGCGCGTCCAGGTGCAGGTAGGGGCGCAGTTCGCGCAGCAGCGCGGGCATGCCGCCGGCGTGGTGGAAGTCTTCCATATAGTGCTGGCCGGAGGGCTTCAGATCCACCAGCACCGGCGTCTCGCGGCTGATGCGGTCCAGGCCGGCCAGGTCGATGTCGATTCCCAGGCGTCCGGCGATCGCGGTCAGGTGCACGATGCCGTTGGTGGAGCCGCCGATGGCCAGCAGCACCCGCAGGGCGTTTTCGATGGACTTGCCGGTCAGGATGCGGTCGGGCGTGAGGCGCGCGGCGGCCATGGCCACGGCGGTGGCGCCGGTTTTCTCGGCCACGCGCACGCGGTCGGCGGTGACGGCCGGCGCCGAGGCGCCGCCGGCGACCATCATGCCCAGGGCTTCGGTGATGCAGGCCATGGTGCTGGCCGTGCCCATCACGGAACAGGTGCCCACGCTGGCCACCAGCTGGTTGTTGACGTCCGCGATCTCCTGCGCGTCGATCTCTTCGGCGCGGTAGCGGCCCCAGTAGCGGCGGCAGTCGGTGCAGGCGCCCACGCGCTCGCCGCGGTGCGAGCCGGTCAGCATGGAGCCGGTGACCAGCTGGATCGCCGGCACGCCGGCCGAGGCCGCGCCCATAAGCTGGGCGGGCACGGTCTTGTCGCAGCCGCCGATCAGCACCACGGCGTCCATGGGCTGTGCGCGGATCATTTCCTCGGTGTCCATGGACATGAGGTTGCGCAGGTACATGCTGGTGGGCTGCGAGAAACTTTCGTGGACCGAAATGGTGGGGAAGTCCATCGGCAGGCCGCCGGCCAGCATCACGCCGCGCTTGACCGCTTCGATCAGCTGCGGGGCGTTGCCGTGGCACGGGTTGTAACTGCTGCCGGTGTTGACGATGCCGATGATGGGACGCGACAGCGCGTCGTCGGTGTAGCCGGCGCCCTTGATGAAGGCCTTGCGCAGGAACAGCGAAAAGCCGGTGTCGCCGTAGTTGGTGAGCCCGCGCGCCACGCCGCGGGCGGCTGCGCCGGCGCTGTCGAAGGGGCCGGGGGCCGGCTTGTCGTTGTGGGTCTCGTCCGTCATCTTGATCTCGATAATATTATTGATAATTTGATGGCGGCATCATAGCGAGCCTTTGCACGCAGCCGCAAGCGCTTTGTACGGCGATTTCTATTGATCTGAATATAAGATCAGTCGATAGAAAAATTCTGCTTCTTCAATCAAGTGGCCCACCCTAAACTGGCGCCGTTGACGAGCCGGGCGTTGCTCCAATTCCTATACCCATCCCGGCAGGAGACCTACATGTCAGACCTGCGCCTGCGGCCGCGCCGCGCCGTCCTGTTTTCCCTGCTGGCGCTGTGCGCCGGCGTTTCCGCTCCGGCGCTGGCCGCCGACAGCTATCCCGACAAGCCGATCCGCATGATCGTGCCCTATCCGCCGGGCGGCGCCACCGACGTGATCGGCCGCGTGCTGGCGCAGGAACTCACCGGCGCGCTGGGCCAGTCGGTGGTGGTGGAGAACCGCGCGGGCGCGGCCGGCAACATCGGCGCCGACCAGGTCGCCAAGGCGCCGGCCGACGGCTATACGCTGCTGATGGGCGCGCTGACCAGCCATTCGATCAACGCCGCGCTGTACCGCGGCCGCGTCACCTACGACGTGGAAAAGAGCTTCGCGCCGGTTTCCATTGTCGGCACGGTGCCGCTGGTGTTCGTGGTGAACCCGTCGGTGAAGGCCAACACGCTGGCGGAGTTCATCGCGCTGGCCAAATCCAAGCCGGGCTTCATCACCATGGCCTCGGCCGGCAACGGCTCGCCGCAGCACCTGGCCGGCGAAATGTTCAAGCGCACGGCGGGCGTGGACGTGCTGCACGTGCCCTACAAGGGCAGCGGCCCGGCCATGACCGACCTGATGGGCGGCCAGGTACTGAGCATGATCGAGACGGTGCCGGCGGCCCAGGCCAACATCAAGGCCGGCAAGCTGCGCGCGCTGGCGGTGACTTCGCCGCAGCGCGTGGACGCGCTGCCCGACGTGCCCACCGCCGAGCAAGCCGGCCTGAAGGGCTTCGAGGTCAGCTCCATGTTCGGCATCGTGGCGCCGGCCAACACGCCCGCGCCGGTGATCGAGCGCCTGAACGGCGAACTGAAGAAGATCCTGGCCAAGCCCGACGTCCAGGCCTCCCTGCTCAAGCAGGGCGCGATCGCCACCTGGACCACGCCGGCCGACGCCAGCGCCCGCGTGTCGGCCGAAGTGGCGCGCTGGACCAAGGTGATCGACGAGGCCGGCGTCAAGGGAGAGTGACGATACGCCCGCGTCGAGGTTGCGCCGTTACGTCACTTGCGGACGTTCCGGCGCGGCTGTGTCGGGCGCGCAACAAGGCTTGCGTGAAAACGCAAGCGCGCGCATCAAACGGTTTGTGGCCCCTGGGGATTGTTGCGGCAACACGCTGCGACGCCCCTGGGATCGGCCGCAATATTCCGCAATAATCCCCGGCGGCCCCTCTGGGGGAGGTTGACCCTGAATTGACTAAGCCGTAATGTACTTTGCGGGCCGCTCTAGGGCGGCAGGGGGATACAAACGTGACAGACAGCCAGGACGAAAGATCGATCCTGTATACGCATTTCGGCACGCATAGCCCGTACTGGCGCCTTGCCGCCGATAGCGATGCATTCGAGCTGGCCGCGGTCAAGGGCGCGGCGAACATCGCCACGGCCCTGCGTCCCGAGCAGGCGGCGGCGATACGCGCGCTGACCGGCATTACCTCCAGCCTCCAGATCGACATCACGCTGTACGGAGACCCGGTGCGTCTGCACCTGGTGGGCCGCAAGATCAACCCCAACGAATGGGCCGGCACCGCGTCCGCCCATTCCGATACCGCATCCGTCGCCAAGGACCTGGTCGAGGGCCTGTCCTTCGCCGAGACCGTGGTGTCCGAGGCCAACTCAGTCATCGTCATCGTCGACCAGCACGGCCGGGTGCAGCGCTTCAACAAGCTGAGCGAGGAATACACCGGCAAGCGCGAACAGGACATCGTCGGGCGCAGCGTGTTCGACATGTTCATGACGCGCGAAGAGGCCATCGCGTCGCGGCGCAACATCGCCGAGTTCTACAAGCACGGCCAGTCCTACGAGGCCGAGCGGGTGATCAACACGGTCAAGGGCCCGCGCCTGTTCCTGTTCCGCAACAAGTTCGTCACCAGCGGCAGCGGCGAGAAACGCACCTACCTGATCTGTTCGGGCACCGACATCACGGAAGAACGCCAGGCCCAGGAACGCCTGCGCGTGCTGGCCAATACCGACATGCTGACCAACCTGCCGAACCGCCACGCGATCACGACGCGGCTGAAGACGGCGCTGGCGGCCGGCGCGGACGCGCGCGGCGGCGTGCTGTTCCTGGACCTGGACAATTTCAAGCGCATCAACGACCACTACGGCCACGGCTTCGGCGACCACCTGCTCAAGGCGGTGGCGGTGGCCATCTCGTCCTGCCTGTCCGAAGGCCAGACGCTGGCGCGGCTGGGCGGCGACGAATTCATCGTGCTGCAGGAAGAGGCCCAGCCCTGGGAACTGGAAGCCACCGCCCAGCGCATCATCGAGCGCCTGCGCGAACCGTTCCGCCAGGGGCTGATCGAGGTCTACACCAGCTGCTCCATCGGCATCGCCATGTACCCCGACCACGGCGACGACCTCGACAGCGTGGTGCGCAGCGCCGACATCGCCATGTACGTGGCCAAGGAAGCCGGACGCCATACCTACCGCGTGTTCCAGCCCGAGATGGACCGCCGCAACGCGGACTACGTGTGGCTCGACACCAACCTGCGCAAGGCCCTGACCGAAGGCCACCTGATGCTGTACTACCAGCCCAAGCTGGCCGGACGCACGGGCGAGGTCACCAGCGTCGAGGCGCTGCTGCGCTGGCGTTCGCCCGAGCGCGGCATGGTCTGTCCGAGCGCCTTCATTCCCTATGCCGAGGAATCGGGCCTGATCTCGCCGCTGGGCGTCTGGGTCATGCGCGAGGCCGCGCGCCAGGCGGCCGCCTGGAAGCAGGACGGCCTGAACATCCGGGTCGCCGTCAACATCTCGGCGCGCCAGCTGAACGACAAGGGCGTGGTCAGCGAGTTCATGCGCGCGACCAGCGACGCCGGCCTGGACCCCTGCCTGCTGGATATCGAACTCACCGAAAGCTGCCTGATCGAAGACGAAAATGCGGCCATAGAACTGATCAAGCAGTTCCGCCAGCTGGGCGCGCGGGTGCACCTGGACGACTTCGGCACCGGCTATTCCTCGCTGTCGCAGCTGGCCCGGATTCCGCTGGACGCGATCAAGCTCGACGCCAGCTTCGTGCGCGGGGTCAACGAGAATCCGGTGTCGCAGGCGCTGGCGCGCGCCATCGTTGCCGTGGCGCGCACGCTGGAACTGAAGGTGATAGCCGAGGGCGTGGAAACCCTGGAGGAAGCGGTGTTCGTGGACTCGCTCGGGGTGGACGCCAAGCAGGGCTATCTGTACGCCAAGCCCATGCCGGCGGCCGAATTCTCGGCCTGGCTGGCCCAGCGCCGCCGGCTGCACCTGATCGCCTGATCGCTTGCAGCAGCCGGCCCGGCGCGCCGGGGATCAATGCATGGTGGCTTCCGTGCCCGACTCGGACGTGACGGCGCTACGCCGGTTCTGCGCCATCACCAGGCGTTCCATGTAGGCGCGGTCCTTGGGATCGATCGAGAACGCGGCCTCGACCCAATCCTCGGTGATGTCCATCAGCTCGGAGCGCGGCAGGCTCAGCACGCGCTGGCGCGCGCGCAGCATGGCGCGCATGCCGTTGAGCTTGGGCCGCATCACGTCGATGAAGGTGCGCGTGGCCTTGTACGCGTCGCCCGGCTCGAACAGCACGTCCACCAGGCCGCGCGCATGGAACCATTCGGCGGTATGCGATTCGCCCGTGCCGATCAGTTCCTCGGCCAGCTTCATGCCCGAACGGCGCGCCACCAGCGAGTACCCGCCCATGCCCGGGAACAGGTTGAACGCCATTTCCGGGAAGCCCATGCGGGCGGTGTTCTGGGCCAGTACGAAGTGGTGCGCCAGCGCCGCCTCGAAGCCGCCGCCCAGCGCGGTGCCCTCGATCATGGCCAGCGAGATCGCGCCGGTGTCGAAGCCGCGGGTGGCGGCGTGCACGCAATCCACGCAGGCCCGGGCGTAGGCCCGCAGGGCCTCGCGGCGGCCGGTGCGGATCGCCTCGGCAAAGAAGTTGAGATCGCCGCCGACGTTGTAGATCTGCGGCACCAGCGAGCCCGTGACCCAGAAGTCGATGGGCAGGCCGGAATCCTTGGCGGCGCGCGCCAGGGTCATGATCTCGTCGATCAATTCATGGTTGAAGCACGGCCGCGGGTGTGCCCGCAGCATCATCCACATGACTCGACGTCCCTCCTCGTAAAACGCGGAGATCTGCTTCAGATTGCCGGCGGCGGTGAAGGGGTGGCAGTCCGGATGAATGAGCTGATTCATTTACTTTCGTCCAATCGATCAAGGTGAGTCGGAGTACTGCGGCTTCAGCCTAATACAGACCTTCGGGCTTCCGTCTCATGCAAAACTCATGCGACTGGCCAGAGTTCTCCGTAATGCAAAGGCCGGAGTGATCGTTGGAGAAAAAATGCGGGCGCGGCGCGGCGCTCAACCCCTCAGCCGAGGCGCGCATACGGAGAAGGGATGAGGGGGCGAGCAAATACGCGGCTCTCCGGGCGGCGCCCGGCGAGCCGGGCGGGGTGGCCCGGCTCATGCTTAGGAACGAGGGGGGAGAGGGCGACGGCCGCCGCCTTCAGACGATGCCGGTCAGGTAATAGACGGCGATCGTCACGAAAACCGACAGCGTCGAGATCAGCGTGATGGCGAAAATATCGCCGTAGGACTGGCGGTGGGTCAGGCCGGTCACGGCCAGCAGCGTGATCACCGCGCCGTTGTGCGGCAGCGTGTCCATGCCGCCGCTGGCCATGGCGGCGATCCGGTGCAGCACCTCCATCGGGATGCCGGCGGCGTTGGCGCTGTCGATGAAGGTCTGCGCCATGGCGGCCAGCGCAATGCTCATTCCGCCCGAGGCCGAACCGGTGATGCCGGCCAGCGAAGTCACGGCCACCGCCTCGCCGACCAGCGGGTCGGGTATGGCCTTGAGCGCGTCGGCCACCAGCAGAAAACCCGGAAGCGCGGCGATCACGCCGCCGAACCCGTACTCGGCGGCGGTGTTCATGGAGGCCAGCAGCGCGCCCGACACCGCGCTCTTGCTGCCTTCGGCGAAATGCGCCCGGATGGCCGAGAACGAGAACAGCAGGATGGTGGCGATGCCCGCGATCAGCGCGCCCATGACCGCCCACAGCGCGACCTGGTCCTGCGCGTTGACCGGCAGCGGCTGGGGCAGGCCGGGCAGCGCCACTTCGGAGCCGGCCGGATACCAGCCCGGAATCCAGCGCGTCAGCAGATAGTTGGCCACGCCCACCACCACCAGCGGCAGCAGCGCGATCAGCGGATGGTGCTGGCGCTCGCCGGGCGGGGTGGCGGGCTCGTTGCGCAGGTCGGTGCCGTAGGTTTCGCCGGCCGCCGCCGCGCGCTTGCGCCGCCATTCCAGGTAGGCGATGCCGGCCGTCAGCGTGCAGGCCGCGCCGATCAGGCCCAGCCACGGCGCCGCCCAGGTCGTGGTCTCGAAGAACGTGGTGGGGATGATGTTCTGGATCTGCGGCGTGCCGGGCAGGGCGGTCATGGTGAAGGTGAACGCGCCCAGCGCGATCGCGCCCGGCATCAGCCGCTTGGGGATGCCGCCCTGGCGGAACATCTCGGCGGCGAAGGGGTACACCGCGAACACCACCACGAACAGCGACACGCCGCCGTAGGTCAGCACCGCGCAGACCAGCACGATGGCCATGATGGCGCGCTCGGCGCCGATCAGGCGCAGCACCGCCTGCACGATGGCGCGCGAAAAGCCCGACAGCTCGATCAGCTTGCCGAACACGGCGCCCAGCAGAAAGACGGGGAAATAGAGCTTGGCGAAGCCCGCCATGCGCTCCATGAAAATGCCCGAGAACACCGGCGCCAGCGCCGATGGGTCCGTCAGCAGCACCGCGCCCATGGCCGCGATGGGCGCGCAGAGAATCACGCTATAGCCGCGATACGCCGCCAGCATCAGGAACGCCAGCGCCGCCACCACGATGATCAATCCGGTCATTCGGTACTCCAGGAATGAAGAGACGAGGGGTGAGGGGCCTCCACCTTACCGCAACAAACCGGATTGCTTATTGCGCGATCAGCGCGCCAGCAGCGCCTGCGCCTGGGCCGCGATGTCCAGGTCGACGGCGGCGTCGTCGCCATCGTTCAGGTACCAGGCGGCGGACAGCCCGCACCAGGCCACCACCCATTGCAGCAGCCGGCGGCGCTCCAGGCCGGCTTGCCCGGCCACGATTTCCAGGCGCCGCTCGACGCGGCCGGGCGCGATGGCCACCGGCGGTTCGGGGTCCGACAGGTCCGGGTTGCAGAAGATGTTTGCGTAGTCGAACGCGCGCTCGCCATACAGGCGCTTGGGATCGATGACCAGCCAGCCGCGAGCGCCGAAGTCCAGGATGTTGTCGTGGTGCGCGTCGCCATGCAGCACCGCCAGGTCCCGCTGGCTGTCGAGCAGGACGCGGGCATGGCGGGCGCTCTCGGCCAGGATGCCGCCGCGCGCGCGGGCGGCGGGCCAGAGATCGGCGAACCAGGACTCCAGCGGGCGCAGTTCGGGCAAGGGCTTGGCCCGCGGCGCATGCAGTTCCTGAAGCACGCCGCAGATGATGCGCGTCGCCTCGTCGTCGCGGCCGTTGCGCGCATACTCCGCCAGCGAGCGGCCGCCGGTGGCGCGCTCCAGCACAATGGCCTCGTCGTCGTGCGCGAGCACGCGCGCCGCGCCGTGCCCGTCCCACCAGCGCATCAGCACGCCGCCCTGTTTTTCGTCTTCCTCGTGGGAGACCTTGAGCATGGCGGGCTGGCCGCGATGCAGCACCGGCAGCAGCCTCGCCGCATGGGTGACGATGGGGGCGCCGTCGGGCGTCAGATTCCAGCGGGAGAGGTAGGCGTCGAACATGGCAGCCGTGGCGGTCTTGATCGGAAGGCCTATGGTAGTGGAAGCGGCGCTCGGCTCCGGCTCAGCGCGCGCCGCGACCCGGCAGCAGCCCGGTGAGCGCCGCGGCCAGCAGATTGACCGCGGCGCTGATGGCGATGGGCAGCGCGTAGCCGCCGCGCAGGTCATAGGCGTAGCCGGCCGCAACCGGGCCGATCAGGGTGCCGAACGCCACGCTGGTGTACAGCACGCCGATGATGCCGCTGACATGGCGGCCGCCGAAGTAGTCCATGGCCACGGCAGGCAGCAGCGCGACCCAGCCGCCGTAGAACAGACCGAAGGCCAGCGCGAACAGCGCCAGCGTCCAGAACTGGCCGCAGGCGCCCCATAACGCCAGCGTCGCCGCCATGCCGGCATACATGGCGGCCAGCGACGCGCGCCGGCCCAGGCGGTCGGCCAGCGCGCCCAGCAGATAGCGGCCGGCCGTGCTGCCCGCGCCTATCGAGCCCAGCAGCAATACGGCGAGCGCCGGCTCGATGCCCCGGTCCAGGGCGTAAGGAACCAGATGCACGAAGGGGACGAATACGCCGAAGGCGCCGGCCAGGCAGGCCAGGTACAACAGGACGAAAGCCTTGCTGCGCACCGCCGTCCGCACCGGCAGGCCGGGCGCCGCCGTGCGCGTCGCGTCGGCGGGCCGCGGACCGGCTGCGCCGTCGGGCAGCAGGCCGCGGTCCGCGGGAGAATTCTCGATCCAGCGCGCCGCCGCGCAGCCGGCCAGCGCCACGCCCGCGGCCAGTATCAGATACGCGCCGCGCCAGCCCCAGTGGTCGATCAGGACGGCCGCCAGCGCCGGCACCAGCAGCGTGCCCACTCCGATGCCGCTGACCGCCAGTCCCGACGCCATTGCGCGGCGGCGTTCGAACCAGCGCTGCACCGCGCCGACCACCGGCACGTAAGAGCAGCCTATGCCCAGTCCGACGCCCAGGCCATACGCCACGTAGACCTGCGTCATGTTGCGCGCCGCGCCCGCCAGCGCGAGGCCCGCTGCCAGCAGCAGCATCCCGGCCACGGCCAGCCGTCGTGAACCGTAGCGGTCGGCCAGCGGACCGCTGATGGCGCCGAAGCCGAAATACAGAAAACCCGCCAGCGAGAACACCAACGATACTGCGCCGCGGGTGGCGGAGAACTCCTGTTGCAGCGCCTCGACGAAAGCGCTGAAAGAATACGCGCTGCCAAAGCCGAGCAAGGTAATCGCAAAGGCGGCGGCCACCACCCGCCATCCGCGGAAGATCGGTGCGGCGCGGCTGCGGCCGCCCAGCGGTTGCGCGGGGGTGGTCATTCGGCGTACTCCCGCGGGCGGCTCAGGTGCCAGCGCGTCGCCGCCTGGAAGGCGGCGCCCAGGCGCAACAGCGTGGCCTCGTTCAAATGAGCCGCCACGAGCTGCACGCCCATGGGCATGCCTGCTTCGCACAGTCCGGCGGGCAGCGTCAGGCAGGGATGGCCGGTCATGTCGAACACGCAGGTATAGCGCTGCAACGCGGCCACCAGCCCTGGCTGGCGGCCCAGCGTGCTGACGGCGGCCAGCGTCAGCGGGGCCATCGGCTGCACCGGCGTCAGCAGCGCATCGACGCCGCCGAACAACGCGTCCACCTTGCCGCGCAAGGCCATGCGCCGCAGCAGGATGCGCTGGTAGTCCGTGCCGGACAGCGCCAGCCCCGCGTCCAGCACGGACGCCAGGACCGGGCCGTAGTCGGCGCTGCGCGCGGGATAGCTGGACGCGTGCGCCACGGCCGCTTCCACCGCGCAGTTCGGCGCCCAATCGCGTACGGCCTGTTCCGCGTCGGCGGCCGGAAAGCGCAGCGGCACCAGCGTCGCGCCCAGTTCCTGGAACACCTGCGCCGCGGCGGCCGTCATGGCCAGCGTCTGCGCGTCCGCGCCGTCGCCGTTCCAGTCCGCGTCGATGCCGATCCGCAGTCCTTGCGCCGGCTCCCCGGCCAGCCGGACGTAAGGCGGCACGGGCGCCTGCAACGCGGTCGGGTCCAGCGGGTCGGGACCGGCGATAGCCTGCAGCAGCACCGCGGCGTCGCGCGCGCTGCGGGCCATGACGCCCATGTGATCCAGCGACGGCGCCAATTCGAAGGCGCCGTGGCGGCTGACGCGGCCCCAGGTCGGCTTGATGCCCGTCAGCCCGGCGGCGGCGCTCGGCCAGCGGATCGAGCCGCCGGTGTCGGAGGCCGTCGCGCCGAAACACAGGCCCGCCGCCGTCGCCACCGCCGATCCGCTGGACGAGATCCCGGTCCAGTAGGCGGCGTTCCATGGGTTGCGCGGCGGCGCGATGTCGGGATGGTGATCCGAATAGGCGCCCTCGGTCATCTGCAACTGTCCCAGCAGCACCGCGCCCGCCTCGCGCAGCCGGCGCGTCACGGTAGCGTCGTAGTCCGCCGGCTTGTCACGGTGAAGCACGCCGCCGGCGGCCGTCGGCACGCCTTTGCGCCGGAACAGATCCTTCAACGCGATGGGCACGCCGTGCAGCGGACCGCGATAGCGGCCGGCGCGGATCTCGGCCTCGGCCGCCTCGGCCTCGCGCAGCGCCGACGCCGCCGTAACGCGGGCATAGCTGCGCAAGACGCCGTCCAGTTTTTCGATTCGCTGCAATTGGGCGCGCGTGACCTCGACCGGCGACGCCTCGCCCGACCGGATCAGCGCGGCCAGCTCGGTCAGTTCCAGATAATGGAGGGCAGCGCCCGGCTTGATGGCTGGTAGGGAGTTCATCTATGCTTTATCTAACGTGTACAAGGGCAAGGACTGCAAGTTAATCCCTGGAAACAAGCCCGTACAAGCCATGATTTCTATGCTTTTCGCATTAGAAAAACTAAACATTGTGTCGCCATCCAGATTGCCTCCGCTAAACGCTTTGCGCGCCTTCGAGGCCGCGGCCCGCCACCTGTCGGTAAAGGCCGCGGCCGAGGAACTGTGCGTGACGCCCGGCGCGGTCAGCCAGATGGTCAAGACGCTAGAGCAGCATCTGGGCGTGGCGCTGTTTCTGCGTATGAACCGCCGCATCCAGCTCACCGACGCGGGCCGCGATTTCCTGCCGCCGGTGCGCAACGCCTTCCGCCAGATACTCGCGGCCTCGGCGCGCGTCGCCTCGCCGCCGGCCAGCCGCGTTCTCGTGGTCGGCACCACCGCGTTCTTCGCCTCGGCCTGGCTGATCCCGCGGCTGGCCGATTTCCATGCCCGCCATCCCGAAATCGATTTGCAGATCGTCACGGGCAACGCCCTGGCGGCGTTCGGTCGCGACGGCGCGGACATCGCGATCCGCCACGGACTGGGCCGCTATCCGGGCTTGCAGAGCGAACACCTGTTGACCGTGGCGGTCGTGCCCGTGGCCGCGGCCGGACTCGTCGCCACCCTGGGCATGCCGCGCAGCGCGCGCGACCTGCTGGACTGGCCGCGCGTGCACGATCAGGCGCGCAGCGGCTGGCAGCTATGGTTCGCGGCCCAGGGCGTCGAAGACGCGGGCATGCCGAGAGGTCCGGCCTTCGACGACGGCGGCCTGCTTCTGAAAGCGGTCGCCGCGGGGCAGGGCGCGGGCCTGTTGCCGGCCGCGATGGTGGCCGACGAACTGGCCTCGGGCCGCCTCGTGCAACTGGCGGACCAGGCCAGGCTGGAAGAGTTTGCGTACTACCTGGTCTGGCCGGGCAGGGCCGCGCTGCCGGACAAGGCGCGCGCGTTTCGCGACTGGCTGCGGGAATCGGGCGCCCGATGAGCGCGCCTCAGGCGCTGCCCGCCGCGGTCAGCGCCGCAGCCCGCCGCGCCAGTTCCGCCACGCCCAGGCTGGTGGCCAGCGTATGCCGTTCCAGCTCGTGCAGCGGCACCCAGCGGGCCTCGCTGGCGTCGTCGCCGGCGACGGGCTCGCCCGACCGCCAGCGGCACAGCACCGCGATCAGGATGAAATGGCGGCGCAGCGCGCCCGACTCGTCGCGGTCGAACACGTCCACCGCGTCGAACACCTGCACCGGCTCGGCGCGCACACCGGTTTCCTCCAGCAGTTCGCGCGCGGCGGCGTCCTCGATGCGCTCGCCGGCCTCGATCTTGCCGCCGGGAAACGCCCAGCGGCCCGCATCGGGAGGATTGGCGCGGCGAACCAGCAGCACCTGGCCGTCGCGCACCACGGCCGCGATCGTGGCGGGAATGGGATGTGTGGTCATTATCGAGAGTTCGTGGCGCCGGGCCAGGATATGTTCCGACGGACCTGGCTGTTATCCTGGCGCGTTCATCATATGCCAGGGTTTTGCGATACTCGATCTGATTTTTCCGAGCGGGGAAAGATCTGAATAACTGAATCCCTCGGGCAGCGACAATGTTCTAAGAATGCTAAATTGGCCTTCCACGATGACGGAGGTTGGATGTCTGAACGAGCCATTATCCGAAAAGGGGATCGGACCTCACACGGTGGGACAGTAGCTGAAGGCCACCCCACCGCGATGCTTCTTGGGCGGGAAATTGCCCTGGTGGGCCATAAGGTTGTATGTCCGAAATGCAAGGGCGCATTTCCCATTCTGCCCGATCCGGGGCGTAATCATTCCTTCATGGGAAGCGACACCGCAGTGGAAGGAATGCGTACCGCATGCGGTGCGGTATTGATTGCATCTCAAATGGTGGCGCGTATTGGCGAGGCCGAAGGATTGGCTACCCCAGTGAGCGACGCGCCACCACAAAGTGAGACGCTGTGTCAGGAATGCTTGGCGTCTGCTGCGCGCAATGCCGCCACGACCGTGGCGCGAGGGTAGCGGAGTGAAGACTCCAGCAGAGGCATACCTGACCAATCGTCAAGGGCAAACGAGTTTTCCTTTACGGCTGTACGGCCTAGTCGACGGACTGCTGTATGAAAACGTCGTGGTCGGCCAGCCCTTGTTTCGCTCCGCGTCCTGCGCCGCATTGTTCGATGGGACTCCTGACCAGGCGCTAGCTCATGCTGGTCCTTGGTTGCTGGATTGCACGGCGGAACGAGATCGTCACATTGCTTCGCTACAACGGCTGGGCGATAGTGGGCTGGGGTGTGTCTGGATTATCAGTGGTTATTCCCTGGAGGATCTCGCCGTGGCGTTGCGTGCGCGATTAAACGTGCGCCTGCCTAATGGATCTACCGCTCTGTTACGTTATTACGACGCGAGAATCACAGGCGATATCACCGCATTGCTGACAGCAGTTCAACGTGCCGCATTTTTTTCTCCCGTTCAGGAGTGGCTAGTGCAACGCAACGGACAACTCATCAGGATTCACCCGTCCCATGGAGCTTGAACTTACTCCACAGCAGGTCGCAGGCCTATGCTCGATAGATGCGAGGGGCTTTGTCCAAAGCGTCAAAGAAGACATTCTGAGGGACTACCCTCGGCTTGACCGATCCGGTCTGACCATAAGGCTGGAAGGCGCGTTGGCGCAGGCACGAGCCTGGGGCATCGAGGAAGATGCAAATCTGGTTGATTTCCTAAGATCCGAAGCGCTGGTTCCGGACTTTTACAAGCAACCGGGCCTGCGTCGCTGGATGAAAAAGCCGGGACGTCCGGCGGATCGGCGATTTCATGATTTCATACAGGTGATGCGCTGGCGAGCGCGCCAGGGCGCGGGCCGACAGGATATGGAGTGATGCAACATGCCAGGACCATTGGCAATTCCCGTGGCGGGTTGGATTGTAGAAGCCGTTGCCGCGGCGCTTGCTCGGGCCGCAGCGAGCGCCGCAGCGGGCGCGGTGCTGGGCGGCGTTGCCACTTTGCCGGGTGACACGCCTCGCGACGATAGTGAAGCCAAGCCTACCGACCGCACTCTGCCCAGAACCGGAGAACCGTGCAAGAAGTGCCCGCCTGATTTGGGAATGAAGGTCCGGCGCAGACACGGCCCAAATTGGAACGCCTACGAATACCAGGCCAGGATTACTGGGTACGACTACGACACTGAGTATTGCTTGTGGAGTGACGAGTGGAATTGGAAAGGCGTTGCATTAGACAAAGAGTTTGACATCGACTTCGATGGTTTCCTGTCCTCGGAGTGTCTGCTGCAGGAGACAAAAGGCGATTATGACCAGTTCATACTGGACAACGGAAGACCCAAAAAATGGTTTGGCGGTTTTGCGGAAATGGAAGAAACCATCCGACGATAAGCACGTGCCGTGAGAGCTAATCCACCGGCCAAGTTGATGTGGTATTTCCAAACTCCTAAGACAAAAGCGATGATGGCGCCGGCAATGGAAATGAACGGCGTTGCGTCCATATACTTTCCCTAAGAGTCGTTCTATGGAAATAAAATCTCAATTTCGAGACCAGTTACTCAAGCCGGACGATTTCTATGAAATCCTTCGTCGACTACAGATTATTACCTCAGAGATGGCTGACAAGAGTGCAGATCTGGGGTCGTGGTATTTGCAAGGAAACAGCGTGGATGAGGCGTTTCTCTATTCCGCGTTTGAAAACGACGCTGCATCCTCCGCGCTGGTAGCCGCACTGAAGCAAAAATATCGGAACGACGCTGCCGAAACCCACGTTTCGCTCTGGGACGGCAATGAAGATGAAAACAAGGGCGCGTCAATAGCTTGTTACATCGGCGACAAGCTTCTGCCCGACTCCTTGGGCATTACGCTTTATGACGACAAGTTATTGGGGACGGCGGCTTCCGTCAAAGACATAATCATTGCTGTCGTCGACGTATTCCGCCCGTATTACGTTTCCGTATTCCCAACCGGGTATGCCGAACATAAGGTCTTCGATGACAAGCCTGGTGTCGGCTGGATGTTGTACCTTCCGCAAGTGATTACCGCCCAACAAGTGCCGGAGGCCCAGGCGCTGATTCCCGTTTCTGCCGCCGGAAAGAAGCAGGCCGGCACCATCATCGTCAGCGTAGCCGATGAGGTTTTTTCGCTCGATGACCCCCGCCACATCGAGTTGGCGAACCAAATCGAAATGCGCCTGGTGGATCAGGATCTGTTGCCGCGCTACGCGGACCTATAGCTCCTGTTTTTTCCCGCCGTCCTACCGCTTCACCAGCGGACAGCTGGACTTCGACAGCGGCATGAAGGCCTGGTCGCCCGGCAGGGTGGCCACCAGCTTGTAGTAGTCCCAGGGGCGCTTGGACTCCGACGGCTGCTTGACCTCGAACAGGTACATGTCGTGCACCATGCGGCCGTCTTCGCGGATGCGGCCGTTGGCGGCGAAGAAGTCGTTGATCGGCATGGACTTCATCTGCTTCATGACGGCGGCGGTTTCGTCGGTGCCGGCGGCCTGCACGGCCTTCAGGTAGTGCATCACGGACGAATACGTGCCGGCCTGGCTCATGTTGGGCATTTTCCTGAGCTTGTCGTAGTAGCGCTGGGACCAGGCGCGCGTCTGGTCGTTCATGTCCCAGTAGAAGGCCTCGGTCAGGGTCAGGCCGGCGGCGGCCTGCAGGCCGATGGCGTGGATGTCGTTGATGTAGAGCAGCAGCCCGGCCATTTTCTGGCCGCCCTTGGTCAGGCCGAATTCGCTGGCCGCCTTGATGGCGTTGACGGTGTCGCCGCCGGCGTTGGCCAGGCCCACGATCTGCGCGCGGCTGGCCTGAGCCTGCAGCAGGTAGGAGGCGAAGTCGCTGGAGCCCAGCGGGTGGCGCGACGCGCCCAGCACGGTGCCGCCGTTGGCCTTCACCACTTCGGTCGCCGAGGCCTGCAAGGTGTGGCCGAAGGCATAGTCGGCGGTCAGGAAGTACCAGCTCTTGCCGCCCTGTTCGACGGTGGCGCGCGCCGTGGTGTTGGCCAGCGACCAGGTGTCGTAGGTGTAGTGCACGGAGTAGGGCGAGCACAGGTCGTTGGTGATGCGCTCGGTGCCTGGCCCGCTGTAGACCACGATCTTCTTCTTTTCTCGCGCGACTTCCAGCACCGCCAGCGCGGGCGCCGAGCCGGCCACGTCCATGATGGCGTCCACCTGTTCGGTGTCGTACCACTGGCGCGCCTTGGCCGCGGCGATGTCGGCCTTGTTCTGGTGGTCCACCACCAGCAGGTCGATCTTCCTGCCCAGCACCGTGCCGCCGAAATCGTCGATCGCCATTTGCGCCGCGGTGGCGCTGCCCTTGCCGGTCACGTCGGCGTACACGCCGCTCATGTCCAGGATCAGCCCCAGGCGGACGATGTCGTCGGAAATCGCGCCGGGCGGGGCCGCCGCGGCCCCGGCGGTGACGGCGGAGCTGGCGAAAACCAGGGCGAGGGCGCTGCGCAACTGCGGGAAAATCCGTGGCGTTCCGGGGCGTTTCATGGCGGTCTCCGTTGCGGATGCTGCGGGAAAGGAAGGGCGCGGTCAGCGGCTGCCAAGCAGGTCGAATTCCATGCGCACCTTGCGGAAAGGGAATTCCAGCCGCGCGAAATACACCACGCGGCCGTCGATGCAGACATAGCGCCGCAGTTCGGCGACAGGGGAGGACACGGGGATCTGCAGGGACTCGGCCGATTCCTGGCCGGCCTCGATCACGTTGAGCACCTGCCGCGCCTCGTCGATGCGCGCGCCGTAGTACTGGTCCAGCACCGGCGCCACGGTGCTTTTGCGGATGCGGGCGCGGTGCTTGCGGAACAGCCCGCTGTCGAGGAACACCTCGCTGTAGCAGAATGGGCCGGCGTCGGTGGTGTGGACCCGGCGCAGGTACTGGAAGCTGCCGCCGCGCCCGGCCTCGCAAGGCATGCCCAGCGAATCGGGCAGCGGCGAGTCGGCGCTGGACTCCACCAGCGACACCGTGCCCAGCTGATTGCTCAGCTCGACGGTTTCGGCCCAGGTCTTGGGTATCAGCAGCGTGGGGACTTCGGGCAGTTCGGCGTTGACGAAGGTGCCCGAGCCGCGCGAGCGCCGGATCAGGCCGTCCTCCTCCAGCAGGCCGAAGGCCTGGCGGATGGTGGCGCGCGAAATGCCGTAGGTGGCCATCAACGCGTCCAGCGGCGGGATCTGCTGGCCGGGCCGCCAGGTGCGGTTCTGGATATGGCTGCGAAACAGCGCGGCCGCCTGCAGATAGAGCGGCTGCGGACTGTGCGAGAAAAGTTTGCGCGCGGCCATGGTCAGGGCGAGGAAGCGGAAAGGAGCGCGTCGGCCATTTCGCGCAGCCGGTGCTTCTGGATCTTGACCGAGTTGGCGCTTTCCACCGAAGGGAAGGCGTCGAGCACGGTAAAGCCCGCCGGCACCTTGAAGCCGGCCATGGCCGCCTTGCAGGCCGCGGTCCAGCCGGCCGGGTCGGCCTGCGCGCCCGCGCGCAGCAGCACGAAGGCGTAGGGCACGATCTTGCCGGCGCGGGTGGCCCCGACCACCTGGCAGGCGCGCACGCCGGGCAGGGTCTCGACGAGCTGTTCGATCTCCACCGGGTTGACCAGGAAGCCGGACAGCCGCAGCGAATCGCCCATGCGGGTCTGGAACACGAACTGGCGCGGCGTCAGCGTATAGCCCAGGTCGCCCGTCTTGAAATAGCCGTCGTCCGTGACGGCGGCGGCGCTGGCCTCGGGGTTGTCGAGGTAGCCGCGCATCAGGCTGGGCGAGAGGATTTCGAGTTCGCCGGACTGGCCGTGCGGCAGGATCTCGCCGCTGGCCGGGTCGCGGGCGCGCACCCGGGCCTCGGGATAGATCAGCGTGCCGCCCGGCTGGTGGCGCGCGGAGACGTCGCCCTCGGCCGGGTCGCGCGGCTGGCCGGCCACCAGCGCCACCAGTTCGCTGGAACCGTACAGGCCGGTAAGCGGGACGCCGGCCTCGCGCGCGAGATCCAGCATGTGGTCCAGCGCCGGCGTGAAGCTGGCGAAGCCGAACAGCCGGGCCGAGGCGAAGTCGCCCGGCGCGCCGGCCTGCATCATGCCGACCAGCGCTTCGTTGTTGGCGTAGGTGTGCGTGACGGCGTAGCGGCGCACGGCGGCGGCCGATTCGGCGGCGTCGAAGACCGGCGCGCAGACCACCGGCACGCCCCGGGCCAGTCCGCCGGCCAGCGTGGCGAAACCGAAGGCGCCGCAAAACGGCGCGCTGGCCAGCACGCAGCTATGCGCGTCGTAGCCGTAGGCCGCGGCCACCGTCGCGCCGTGGCGCAGCAGCGTGGCCTGGTCGTGCAGCACGAATTTGGGCTTGGACGTGGTGCCGGAAGTGGTGAAGCACAACACGCCGGCGTTGCCGTGCGCGGCCGGCGCGGGATCGGGGCAGGCCAGCAGGTCTGCGTAGCGGTGCGCGGGCCGGCCGTGCACCGCTGGCCATTCGCCGGGCTGCGCCAGCGCGACGGCGCCGGCCAGCCGGGCCAGGTGCTGCGGCGCGACCTGGTCCAGGATGCCCTGGAAGTCGATGCCCTTGAACCCCGGCCAGTAGATCAGCCAGTCGGCCTGGCCGCGGCCCAGGATGTCGGCCACTTCCAGCGCCCGGAAGCGGGTGTTGACCGCCAGCACCAGCGCGCCCAGGTGCGCGCAGGCCAGGAACGATTCCACCCAGGCCGAGCAGTTCGGCAGCCACACCGCCACGCGCTGGCCGGGCCGCACGCCCAGCCGCGCCAGGCCCGCGGCCAGCGCCCGGCTGCGCGCGCGCAGCGCGGCGGCGCTGACGGGCGTGTCGCGGTCGATCAGCAGCGGGCTGTCGGGCTGGCGCTCGGCCAGCGCGTCCAGGTGGGCGGAGAAAGTCGAGTAGGGCAGGTCCATGATTCACACCGTGGCGATGGGTGTCACGGGCGAACCCACCGCGCCCGGCATGCGCAGGGGCGGGGCCGTCAGCAGGAAGCGGTTGCGCCCCTCGGCATGCAGCCAGTCGGCCAGGTCCTTCAGGTACCAGAGTTCGGCCAGCGGCACGCCCAGCTTGAAGAGGCAGTGGTGGTGCAGCGGCAGGATGGAATGGCCCGGCCCCGAGCTGCGGGCCGGATAGGCCTCGACCGCGTAGTTGTCGGCGCACAGCGCCGCGATGCCGGATCGCGTGATCCAGTCCAGCAACGCCGGGTCGGAGCCGTCGAGCACCGCGCCGGTCTGCTCCAGCGCGTGCGCGTCGGGCTGGCCGCCCATGGCCACGACCGCTTCGGCGAAGCCGGTGCGCAGCACCAGCATGTCGCCGCTTTCGACCGAGACGTTCTGGGCCAGCATGGCCGCCTGCAGTTCGGCGTGGCCGACCAGCTTGCGGCCGGGCCCGAAGGCGCGCTCCAGGTCCACCAGCACGCCGCGGCCCTGCATGCCTTTCTCGGCGTAGCGGCTGACGCTGAGCCTGCGCGCGTACGAGCCGCCGGGCGGGCAGCAGGCGTCGGCGTCGGCGCCGCCGAACACGTCCACGCCGGCGGCGTAGCCGTTGTAGTAGACGCGGCGCGGCTCGCCGTCGCCGTGGATGTCGAACATCGCGCCCACGTGGCACAGGCCGTCCCATTGCGTCGAGTACTGCATCGACAGCGTGACCTGGTCGTCGGACAGCACGTCCACCGCTTCCGGCTGCACCTGCGACATCTGGAAATTGAGATAGGGCGTGCCCTCGCGGAACGTGGGTTTGAGCTGCGGCGCGTGGCGCCGCGGGTTCAGGACGTTGCCGCCGGGCAGGTCCAGCGGCAGGGACAGGCAGAACACCTTGCCGGCGCGCACCTCGCGCACCGCCTGCAGCACTTTTTCTTCGGTCAGCAGGTTCAGGCGGCCGAGCTCGTCGTCGGCGCCGAAGTCGCCCCAGGTCGATCCTTCCGGGCGTCGGTTCCAGCGTTTCATCTACTTGTCTCCCATCGGTTTTCTATGCTTTTATGCATATAGTACGTATTTACGTACTTTTAAAAAAGTACCAGAAAAAGCCCGCGACCAGCGGGTTCGAGAGGAGACCACAGCATGACGCAATTCCTGCCTCTGCGCACCGGCTGGCGCCGCTGCGCGATCGCCGCGCTGACCGTGCTGGCGCTGCCGGCGGCCCAGGCCGCGGGCTATCCCGACCATCCCGTGACGGTCGTGGTCCCTTACCCGCCGGGCGGCGGCGCGGACCTGTTCGGCCGCGCCATCGCGCACGCGCTGGAGCCGGGCCTGAAGCAGACCGTGCTGGTCGAGAACCGGCCCGGCGCGGGCGGCAATATCGGCATGGCCTACGTGGCCCGCGCCAAGGCCGACGGCTATACGCTGGGCCTGGGCACCATCGGCACGCAGACCATCAACCAGTTCCTGTACCGCAACATGCCGTTCGATCCCGAACGCGACCTGGTGCCGATCGCGCTCGTGTCCACCACGCCCAACGTCATCGCGGTGAGCGCGAAGTCGCCCTACAAGACCGTGCCCGACGTGATCCAGGCGGCCAAGCAGTCCAAGGACAAGAAGCTGACCTACGCCTCGCCCGGCGTCGGTTCCTCGGTACACCTGACCGGGGCGTATTTCGAGGCGATGGCGGGCGTGACCATGCTGCACGTGCCGTTCAAGGGAACCTCCGCTTCGCTGCCGGCCGTGGCCGGCGGCCAGGTCGACCTGCTGTTCGACAACCTGCCCGGCTCGCTGGCGCAGATCAAGGACGGCAGCCTGGTGCGCGGCGTGGCCGTGACCTCGGCGACCCGCGATCCTTCGGCGCCGGAACTGCCGACCGTGGCGGAGTCGGGCCTGCCGGGCTTCGACGTCACGGCCTGGTTCGCGCTGTACGCGCCGCGCGGCACGCCCGAGCCGGTGGTCAAGCAACTGATCGAAGCGGCGCGCAGCGGCCTGCAAAGCCCGGCCATCGCCAAGAACTTCGCCGGCATGGGGGCCAAGCCCGGCACGCGCTTCGGCGCGGACCTGGCGGCTTTCGAAACCGAGGAGCGCAAGAAGTGGGGCGGCCTCATCAAGGACAAAGGAATCACCGCGCAATGAGCAAGCCCACCGCACTGGTCACCGGCGGCAGCCGGGGCATCGGCCGCGCCATCGTGGCGCGCCTGGTCGAGGACGGCTACGAGGTCGTCAACTTCAGCCGCGGCGCGCCCGAGGCGCTGCTGCCGGGCGAAACCTTCCGCTCGGTGGACCTGGGCGACGCCGCCGCCACCGTCGCCGCCGCGCGCGAACTGGCGGCTGAACGCCCGGTGCTGAACCTGGTGAACAACGCCGGCATGATCCAGGTCGCCCGCCTCGAAGACGTGACCCAGGAGCAGCTGGCGCGCACGCTCGCGCTGAACATGACGGCGCCGCTGTTGCTGATGCAGGCGCTGTTGCCCGGCATGCGCGCGGCGCGCTACGGGCGCGTGGTCAACATAGGCAGCCGCGCCGGACTGGGCAAGGGCGGGCGCACGGCCTACGGCGCGTCCAAGGCCGGTCTGGCCGGCATGACGCGGACCTGGGCGCTGGAGCTGGCCGCCGACGGCGTCACGGTCAACACCGTGGCGCCGGGTCCGGTGGCCACCGAGCTGTTCAACGAGTCGAATCCGCCGGGCGCGCCGCAGACCGTGGCGCTGGAGGCCTCGATCCCGATGGGCCGCGTGGGCCAGCCGCAGGAAGTGGCGCATGCCGTCGCCATGCTGCTGGACCCGCGCGCCGGCTACATCACCGGGCAGCTGCTGTACGTGTGCGGCGGGGTGTCGGTGGGGTTGGCGGGCTGAAGCTTCATTTGGGCGCCGAGCGCAGCGCGAACTGCCGCGCCAGTTCCTTGCGCGGCAGCTTGCCGGTCGCGGCCAGCGCGGCGGCGCGTTCCTCGCGCAGGCGCTTGAGCGCCTCGCTGGGCGGCACGCCGAAATGCGCGGCGAACTTGCGCTGGAAGCTGCGCCGCGACATGCCGCAGGCCTCGGCCATGTCGTCCACCGACCAGCGCGCCGAGAGGCGCGCTTCCATTTTTTCGAGCAGCTCGCGAAACGGCGCGGCCATCCGGTCCTGCAGGCGCAGCGTCTGGCTGTACTGGCGCTGGTCGCCGTTGCGCCGCATGAAGACCACCAGCCGGCGGGCCACCTGCTGCGACAGGCCCGCGCCGAAATCGCGCTCGATCAGCGCCAGCGCCAGGTCGATGCCCGCGGTCACGCCGGCCGAGGTCCAGTACTTGCCGCTTTCGATATAGATGCGGTCGTCCTGCACCCGCAGCGCGGGGTGCTGCGCCTGCAGGCGTGCGGCCGAGCGCCAGTGGGTGGTGACGGACAGCCCGTCCAGCAGGCCGGTAGCCGCCAGCACGAAGGCGCCGGTGCACACGCTGCAGACGCGCCGCGCGCGCGGTTCGCGGCGGCGCAGCCAGGCCTGGATTCCGGCGTCGGCGCTGGCGAGGTCCGCGCCGGGGCCGCCGGGCACGACGATCGTGTCGACGGGCGCATCGCCGTCCTGCGCATAGACGCCGTCGGCCTGCATGCGCAGGCCCTGGTCCCAGGTCGCGGCCAGCGGCGCGGCGGCGACGGTGCGCAGCCGGTACAGCGGGCGGGCGGCTTCGTCGTTGGCCGAGCTGAAGGCCTGCCAGGGCCCGGCCAGGTCCAGCGGCTGGAAACCGTCGTACAGCGCGAACACGATCTCCCGTGGCGCGTCCGCGCCCGCAATTGGCGCGCCGCGATGCGCGCCTGCGCCTATGCTGCAAGCCGGCGTTTCTGAAGGAGCATCGTCATGCATGTGAATTTTCTCTTGTTCGAGGGGCTGACCCAGCTGGATATGACCGGGCCGTACGAAGTGCTGGCCAACGCGCCGGGCTTCACCGTGGATTTTGTCGCAAAAACGCGCGATCCGGTGCGCTGCGACCGCGGGCTGCGGTTCGTGCCCACGCAGACCCTGGCGTCGGCGCCGCCCTGCGATCTGCTGGTGGCGCCGGGCGGGCCGGGCACCGACGACGCCATCGTCGATCCGGAGTGGGTGGACTTCACCCGCAGGCAGGGGCTGGCCGCCGGTTACGTGTTCGGCATCTGCACCGGTTCGCTGCTGTTGGGCGCGGCGGGGCTGCTGCGCGGCAGGCGCGCCTCCAGCCACTGGCGCGCGCGCGAACTGCTGGCGCGTTTCGGGGCCACGCCCAGCGGCGAGCGGCTGTGCGTGGACGGCCGGCTGTTCACCGCCGGCGGCGTGACCTCGGGCATAGACATGGCGCTGCTGGTGGTGGCGCAGCTGTGCGGCGAGGACGTGGCCAAGCTGATCCAGCTGCAGATCGAGTACGACCCCAAGCCGCCGTTTCCCGGCGGCACGCCCGAGACCTCGGAAGCGGCCGTGGTGCAGCGCTATCTGGCGCAATCGCAGGCCCGCTTCGAGCGCCGTTCGCAGGCGGTGGAGCGGGCCGCGGCGGCGATGCCGGCGTAGGCGCGCCTACCTGGCCAGGTGGTCCAGGGGCAGGGGGCTTTGCGGCTTGACCGTCTGGATCGCGAAATTGCTGCGTATGTCTTTCACGCCCGGCAGCTTCAGCAGCGTGTCGAGCAGGAAACGCTCGTAGCCGCGCAGGTCCGGCACCACCACCTGCAGCAGGAAATCCGATTCGCCCGACACCAGGTGCGCGGCGATGACTTCCGGCAGCGCGCTGACTTCCTTGCGGAACTCGGCCGCGTCGCGCTCGTGGTGGCGCTCGACCTTGATGCCGACGAAGACGGTCAGGCCCAGCCCGACCTCGTCGGGGGCCAGCCGCGCCTCGTAGCCCTGGATCACGCCGGCTTCTTCCAGCAGGCGCACCCGGCGCAGGCAGGGCGAGGGCGACAGCCCGATCTGCTCGGCCAGTTCGACGTTGGTGAGGCGGCCGTTCTGCTGCAGGGCCTCCAGGATGCGGCGGTCGTAGCCGTCCAGTTCGCGTTTTGGCATGGATTTATGTTGGTGGATAAGTTATTGGTGAGGTATGCCAATAATCATAGGCCAGGTGGCAGTAATAGCAAGCACATGCCAGCCCGTTTTTTCTAGAATGATCGCCTTCTTCTGGACGGATTGGAGCGGGGCGATGGCGGATATGGCGATGTTTCTGGGGGCCTTGCTGATCGTCTATGTGGTGCCCGGCCCCGACATGATCCTGCTGCTGGAAACCGGGGTGCTGCGCGGACGCGGGCAGGCGCTGGCGGTGGCCGCCGGGCTGGCGATCGCGCGGGCGGCCCACGTGACGCTGGCCGCGCTGGGCCTGGCGGCGCTGTTCAAGACCCACCCGTGGGCGTTCGACATTGCGCGCACGTTGGGCGGCGGTTATCTGGTGTGGCTGGGCCTGCGGCTGCTGCGCGCCGGGCCGGTGTCGTACGACGCCGTGAGCGGGGCGGCGCCGCGCCGCGCCGGCTGGGGGCCGGCGCTGCTGAGCGGCGTGCTGACCAATGTGCTCAATCCCAAGGCCCTGCTGTTCTGCTCGGTGCTGCTGCCGCAGTTCGTGTCGCCGGCCTACGGGCCGATCGGCCGCCAGTTCGCCGTGCTGGGCGCGATCGTGGTCGGCCTGGGGCTGGCGTTCGACGTGATGTGCGCGCTGGCCGGCGGCGCGGTGGGGCGCTGGATGTCGGCCAGCCCGCGCGCCCGGAAAATCCAGGGCTGGATTTTCGGGCTGACGCTGATCGGCTTCGGCCTGCGCCTGACGCTGGCGCAGCGCCCCGCATGACGCGGGCGGCGCTGGCCGGCGCGGGCCTTACTTGGCGTAGGCGTAGGCGTCCTCGCCGGCTTCCGTGTCCGTTTCCGGATCGCGCACCGGCGGCGGCGTCGCGCCGTCTTCCAGCAGTTCGTCCGGCTTGAAGCCCTTGGTCAGTTCCAGGGCCTGGCGCTCGAACAGCCGGCGGTACAGCCCGTGCTTGAGCTGGATCAGCGCTTCGTGGCTGCCTTCCTCGATGACGCGGCCGTGGTCCATCACCAGCAGGCGGTCCAGCGCGCGCACGGTCGACAGGCGGTGCGCCACCACCAGCGTCGTGCGGCCCTCCATCAGGCGGTCCATCGCCCGCTGGATCAGCACTTCGCTTTCGCTGTCCAGGCTGGAGGTGGCCTCGTCCAGGATCAGGATGGGCGCGTCGGCCAGGAACGCCCGCGCGATCGCGACGCGCTGGCGTTCTCCGCCCGACAGCTTCACGCCCCGCTCGCCGACCAGCGTGGCGTAGCCCTTGGGCAGCGCCATGATGAAATCATGGGCGCTGGCCAGGCGCGCGGCCTGCTCGATCTCGGCCTGCGTGGCGCCGGGGCGCGCATAGGCGATGTTCTCCGCCAGGGTGCGGTGAAACAGCACCGGCTCCTGCTGCACGATCGCGATCTGGCTGCGCAGCGAAGCCTGCTTAGCCTGGGCGATGTCCTGCCCGTCGATGGTGATGCGTCCGCCGTTGACGTCGTAGAGGCGCTGGATCAGCTTGATGAACGTGGTCTTGCCCGATCCGGAATGCCCCACCAGCCCGACGCGCTCGCCCGGCGCGATGCGCACCGAGAACCCGTCGTACAGGGCCGTGTCATGCGCGCCGTAGCGGAAGCTCACGTCCTCGAAGCGGATCTCGCCGGCGGTCACGCGCAGCTCGCCCGCGCCGGGACGGTCGTCCACGCCCAGCGGCTGGCGGCCCAGCGCGACCAGTTCTTCCATGTCGTTGACCGAGCGCTGCAGGTTGCGGATGTGCATGCCCACGTCGCGCAGGTGGCCCTGCAGCATGAAGAACATCGTCAGCGCGAAGGTGATGTCGCCCACGCTGGCCTCGTTGCGCGACCACAGCAGCAGGGCCATGCCCAGGATGCCGGCCTGCATCGCCACCAGCATCGCGCCCTGCACGCCGCCGTTGATCGTGCCGCGCACCCAGGTGCGGCGCGTGCGGTTGCGCCATTTGTCGACCACGCGGCCGAGCCGGACCTCTTCGCGCGTCTCGGCGCCGAAGGCCTTGACCACCGCGTTGCACGTGACGGCGTCGGCCAGCGCGCCGCCCATGCGCGTGTCCCAGGCGTTGCCCAGGCGCGCGGCCGGCGCCACGTAGCGCAGCGACAGCGTGGTCGTGACGGCGATATACAGCACCGAGCCGGCGCCCACCACCAGACCCATCATGGGCCAGTGCGCGCCCAGCAGCGCGGTGGCGCCGACCAGCATGACGACCGAGGGCAGCAGCGCGATCAGCAGCGTGTCGTTGAGGATGTCCACCGCCCACATGCCGCGCGTGACCTTGCGCACCGTCGAGCCGGCGAAGCTGTTGGCGTGCCAGTCGGTGGAAAAGCGCTGCACGCGGTAGAAGGCGTTGGAGACGATGGCGTTCATCATCTTCAGCGTGAAGGTGATGATGTTCTGGAACACCGCCTGGCGCAGCAGCGTGCTGCCCACGCCCAGCGCGATCAGCAGCCAGAACGAGGTCACCGCGGCGCTCCAGACCAGCTCGTCGCCGGCGGCGCCGGAGGCCACCGCGTCGACCAGGCGGCCGGCGTACAGCGGGGTCAGCACGTCGGCCAGCGACGACAAGAGCGCCAGCGCCACGATCAGCGCCGTGCGCCAGGGCTGCTCGCGCCAGTGGCGGAAGGTAAAACCGAGAACGTCCTTGAAGGCCTGTCCTCGCAGATCGAGTTTTTTTCTAGCCATTGCAATGGCCCGGCGTCACCAGGACGCCGGGAGTCCTTGTGTGGAAAGAGGAAGGAACGGCCCGCGCGGTCGGCGCAGGCATTGCGTTTACGGGTTTGGGGCGGGCACGGGGGACCGGTCGCCCGATAAGCATCCGGCGACGGGCCCGCGCGGGCGACGACTTAATTGCGTCGCGGGGACACGCGCGGGAAGGCGGTTTGTGCGTACATCATTGCGCCTCCCTGAGGTGTGTTGAAGTGAAAATAGGACGGATCATGCCAAACATGGGCAATGTCCCGAATTGAAGATTCTATAGAAGTGATGTAGTCGAATCAACGGGCCTCGCGCGCGGTGTCGGTTTTTTTCAACTGGGGAGTCGCGTGGGAATGCGGCTCGGACTCGGATGGGCCCGGGACTACAGCGTCCCGCAAAAATCTCGATAAAAATTATTGACGCCGAGATTTTTGATGCTTATCGTAGAAAAAAATGGCGCCGCCAACCCGAGCCGGACCGCGCGACCCGCGCAACACCGGCCACAGGCGCGAGGAGACAGGCAGTGATACGGCTACACGACATCCGGTACGTCCGGCTGGGCACGCGCGACCTCGATGCGGCGGTGTGCTATGCGACCACCGTGCTGGGGCTGGAACTGGCCCGCAAGGAGCACGGCGCGGTCTATTTCAAATCCGATTCGCGCGACCACACGCTTTGCTATTTCGAGGGCGATCCGCGCGACCATACCTCGGCCTTCGAGGTCGACACCGCCGAAGAACTGGAGCAGGCCGGCGCCGTGCTGGAACGCAGCGGCTACACGGTGCAGGCCGGCAGCCGCGAAGCGGCCGAGCAGCGCTACGTGCGCGACTTCCTCAGCTTCATCGACCCTTCCGGCAACCGCATCGAACTGGTGCACGCGCCGCAGCACAGCGGCCGGCGCTACTTTCCCGGCCGCGACGCCGGCATCACGGGGTTTTCGCACATCGGCCTGCGCACGCTGGACGCGCGCCGCGACGAGGCCTTCTGGACCGGCCTGCTGTCGGCCCGCGTCAGCGACCGCATCGGCGAGGCGCCGCTGCTGCGCATCGACGAGGTGCACCACAAGATCGCGCTGTTCCCGTCCAGCTATCCGGGCGTGCAGCACATCAACCACCAGGTCGAGAGCATCGACGACATCATGCGCGCCTGGTATCAGCTGCGCGAGTGGAACGTGCCGATCCGCTTCGGCCCCGGCCGGCATCCGACCTCAGGCGCCATGTTCCTGTATTTCGACGGACCCGACGGCATGATCTACGAATACTCCACCGGCGTGCGCCTGATCAGCGCCGAAGACGAAAAAACCTACCGGCCGCGCAGCTTCCCCGCGATACCGTCCTCGTTCTGCATGTGGGGCGCCAAGCCCGATATCCCGGAGTTCAAGTCGTGAGCGCCGCGCCGGATTCCGGCCAGCAGGCGCTGGTGCGCGTCGCGGCCCGCGCGCTGGCCCGCGCCAACCTGGTCCATGCCTACGGCCATTGCAGCGCCCGCATCGACGCCGACAATTTCCTGGTGTGCGCGGCCCGGCCCATGGGCCTGATCGAACCGGGCGAGCCTGGCACGGTGGTGCCGGTGCATGGCGAGCTGCCCGAGGGAGTGCTGGGCGAAGTGCGCATCCATCAGCACATCTACCGGCTGCGCCCGGACGTGGGCGGGGTGGTGCGGTCCATGCCGCCCACCGTCATGACGCTGTCCACGGCCCGGGTCACGCCGCAGCCGCGCCACGGCATGGGTTCGTATTTTTCCCCGGCCGTGCCGCTCTGGGACGATCCGCAGCTGGTGCGCAGCGACGCGCAGGCGCGCGGCGTGGCCGAGACGCTGGGCGCGGCCCGCGCGGTGGCCATGCGCGGCAACGGCGCGGTGGTGGCGGCCGAGTCCCTCATGCATGCCGTCGTGCTGACCTGGTATCTGGAAGACGCGGCCCGCATCGAATTGCAGCTGCGTTCGGCCGGCCTGGCCAATGAGGGCCCGACGCTGGCCCTCGAAGAAGCGGCCCGGCGCGCCGTCGGCACCGGCCGCATCTACGAACGCATGTGGGAATACCTGAGCGCCGGCGACCCCGAAGCGGCGCTGGCCGACCTGTCACAACCGAGGAAGCAATGACCGATTTCCGCAACTTCATCAACGGCCAGTGGGTCGCCACCGGCAACACCTTCGACAACCGCGACCCGGTCGACAACCGCCTGGTCGGGCGCGTGCACGAGGCCGGCGACGCCGAGATCGACGCCGCGGTGCGGGCGGCCAAGGCCGCGCTGCGCGGCCCCTGGGGCCAGTTGAAGACCCAGCAGCGCGTCGAACTGCTGCACGCGGTGGCCGATGGCATCAACCGCCGCTTCGACGACTTCGTCGACGCCGAGATCGCCGACACCGGCAAGCCCTATGCGCTGGCCAGCCACCTGGACATCCCGCGCGGCGCGGCCAACTTCAAGATCTTCGCCGACCTGATCCGCAACGTGCCCAACGAGACCTTCGACCTGGAAACCCCGGACAACGGCCACGCGCTCAACTACGGGGTGCGCGTGCCGCGCGGAGTGATCGGCGTGATCTGTCCGTGGAACCTGCCGCTGCTGCTGATGACCTGGAAGGTCGGTCCGGCGCTGGCCTGCGGCAACACGGTGGTGGTCAAGCCTTCCGAGGACACGCCGGGCACGGCCACGCTGCTGGGCGAAGTGATGAACGAGGTCGGCGTGCCGGCCGGCGTCTACAACGTGGTGCACGGGCGCGGCCCGGGCTCCGCCGGAGAAAAGCTCACCCGCCATCCGCTGGTCGACGGCATCACCTTCACCGGCGAGACCCGCACGGGCGAGGCCATCATGCAGGCCGCCGCCGTGGGCGTGCGGCCGGTGTCGTTCGAGCTGGGCGGCAAGAACGCCGGCATCGTGTTCGCCGACGCCGACTTCGACAAGGCGGTCGCCGGCATCGCGCGCGCGGCGTTCGACAACACCGGGCAGGTCTGCCTGGGCACCGAGCGCGTCTACGTGCAGCGTCCGATCTTCGAACGCTTCGTGGCGGCGCTGGGCGAGCGTGCGCGCGGCTTCACGCTGGGCCGTCCCAAGGACCCGGGCGTCAACTTGGGCCCGCTGATTTCGCAACGCCACCGCGACAAGGTGCTGGGCTACTACAACCGCGCCCGCGAAGAAGGCGCCACGGTGGTGGCCGGCGGCGGCGTGCCCGACATGCCCGGCGAACTGGCCGCCGGCGCCTGGGTGCAGCCCACCGTCTGGACCGGGCTGCCCGAGACCTCGGCCGTCATCCAGCAGGAGATCTTCGGGCCGTGCTGCCACGTCGCGCCTTTCGACACCGAGGAAGAGGCGATCGCGCTGGCCAACGCCACGCCCTACGGCCTGGCCGCCAGCGTATGGACCACCAACGTGGGCACCGCGCACCGCATGGGCCGGGCGCTGGAGGTGGGCATCTGTTGGATCAATTCCTGGTTCCTGCGCGATCTGCGCACGGCCTTCGGCGGCTCGAAGCAATCGGGCATCGGCCGCGAGGGCGGCGTGCATTCGCTGGAGTTCTATACGGAGCTGCGCAATGTCTGTGTGAAGCTCTGAACCCCCCCGGCAGGCGCCGCAAAGAACGGCGCCGCCGCCCATCCTCCAAAGGAGACATACCATGCAAGCATACGCACGCGGGCTGTCCGCGCTGGCCGCCATCGCGGCCCTGACGGCGGCCAGCGCCGCAATGGCGGACATCCGCATCGGCTTTACCGGCGTGCTGTCCGGGCCGCAGGCGGCGCTGGGCCAGGACCAGTACGACGGCCTGATGCTGGGCATCGAGCAGCTGGGCGGCAGCCTGGGCGGCCAGAAGGCGGTGGTGATCCGCGAAGACGACCAGCTCAAGCCCGACGTGGGCGCGCAGATCGTGCAGAAATTCATCGAGAAGGACAAGGTCGACGCCATCGTCGGCCTGGGCTTCTCCAACGTGCTCATGGCCGAACTGCGGCGCATAAAGGAATCCGGCGTGGTGGCGATATCCACCAACGCCGGCCCCGCGCCGATCGCCGGACGCATGTGCCTGCCCAATCTGTTCGTGCTGGGCTGGCAGAACGACAGCATGTCCGAGGCCATGGGCAAGTACGTCAAGGACCAGGGCTACAAGCGCGCCTACCTGATGTCGTCCAACTACCAGGCCGGCAAGGACAAGCTGGCCGGCTTCAAGCGCTTCTACGGCGCCGCGCCGGCCGACGAAATCTATACCCAGCTGGGCCAGCTGGACTATTCCGCCGAGATCTCGCGCATGCAGTCGGCCGGGCCGGACGCGCTCTTCGTGTTCTACACCGGCGGGGTGGGCGTGAACTTCGTGCGCCAGCTGCGCCAGGCCTGCCTGATGGAGCAACTGCCGTTCTTCTCGGAAAGCCTGATCGACTCCAACACGCTGGCCGCGCTCAAGGACCAGGCCACCGGCGCCATCTACGGCACGCCCTGGGCGACCACGCTGGACAATCCGCAGAACCGCAAATTCGTCGAAGCCTTCAAGGCCAAGTACGGACGGCTGCCGTCGGAGTACGCGGTGGGCGGCTATGACGCCGCCTATCTGCTGGACGCGGCGGTCAAGCAGCTCGACGGCAAGCTCGGCGACAGCCGCAAGCTGGCCGCCGCGGTCAAGGCGGCGGGCGCCAGCTTCCCCTCGGTGCGCGGCTCGTTCCGCTTCAACACCAACAACATGCCGGTGCAGAACCTGTACGCCTACCAGGTCGTGAAAAACGGTGAAAACGTCGACGTCAAGCAGCTGGCCACCGTGTTCACCGACCACCAGGACGCCTACGTGGCCGACTGCCCGATGAAATAACGGAACGCCCATGAACGGATCACTACTGCTGTCCCAACTGCTCAATGGCCTGCAGCTGGGCGCGCTGCTGTTCCTGCTGTCCTCGGGGCTGACCCTGATCTTCGGCATCATGAACTTCATCAACCTGGCGCACGGCTCGCTCTACATGATCGGGGCGTTCCTGGGCGCCACGGCCTATAACGCCAGCGGCTCGTTCGCCTTCGCCATCCTGGCGGCGGTGGTCGGCAGCGGCTTCGTCGGCGTGGTGCTCGAACGCCTGATCGCGCGGCCGCTGTACCGCCACGATCACCTGTACCAGGTGCTGGCCACCTTCGGCCTGATGATGTTCTTCAACGAGCTGGCCTCGGTCATCTGGGGCAGCCGGCCGTATTTCGCGGCCGTGCCGAGCAGCCTGGACGGCGCGGTCAGCCTGTTCGGCAGCGACTACCCGGTGTATCGGCTGATGATCATCGGGGTGGGGGCGCTGGTGGCGTTGGGGGCCTGGTTCCTGATCCAGCGCACGCGCTTCGGCATGCTGATCCGCGCAGGCGCCAGCAATGCGCCCATGGCCAGCGTGCTGGGCGCCAACGTCGACCTCCAGAAAACGCTGCTGTTCCTGCTGGGCGCCGTGCTGGCCGGCGTGGCGGGCGCCCTGGCCGGGCCGATCCTGTCGGTGCAGTCCGGCATGGGCGAGCCGGTGCTGATCCTGGCGCTGGTGGTGATCGTGGTCGGCGGCATCGGCTCGGTGCGCGGCACCCTGGTCGCGGCGTTGCTGATCGCCATGATAGACACGCTGGGCCGCGCCTTCCTGCCCGACATGCTGCGCGCGGTCTTCGACGCCTCGGTCGCCAACGCGGTCGGCCCGGCGCTGGCCTCCATGCTGATCTACGTGCTGATGGCGGTGGTGCTGGCATTCCGGCCGCAGGGCCTGGTCTTTTCCGCGCGGCGCTGACGGCGCCGCGCAAGGGCATAACATCATGCAAGCAAACGACAAGCGGCGCTGGGCGCTGCCCCTGCTGTTCCTGGTCCTGGCCGGCGTGCCGTTCGCGGCGCAATGGCTGGGAGAACCGTTCTACGTCACCCTGGGCGCGCGCATCCTGATCTACGCGCTGGCCGCGCTGGCGCTGAACCTGGTGCTGGGCTTCGCCGGCCTGGTCAGCTTCGGGCACGCCATGTTCCTGGGCCTGGGCTGTTACGCGGTAGGCATCCTCAGCTACTACGGCTTCGGCAACGGCTGGCTGCAGCTGGCCGTCTGCATCGCCGTATGCGCGCTGGTGGCGCTGGTGGTCGGCACGGTCTGTCTGCGCACTTCCGGCATCGGCTTCATCATGATCACGCTGGCCTTCGCCCAGATGTTCTATTTCCTGGCCGTCAGCCTGCGCGAGTACGGCGGCGACGACGGCCTGAACATCTACGAGGCCAGCGCCTTCGGCCTGTTCGAACTGGACGGCAGCCTGCCCGTGTACTGGGCGGCCTGGGCGCTGCTGCTGGTCTGCAGCATCGGCATGCTGCGCCTGCGCCGCTCGCCCTTCGGCATGATCTTGCGCGCCACCCACGCCAACCCGCGGCGCGTGGACGCGCTGGGCTACTCCGTATTCGGCGTGCGCCTGACGGCCTACGTCGCCTCGGGCGTGCTGACCGGCGTCGCCGGCCTGCTGCTGGCCAACCTGACCGCCTTCGCCTCGCCCAGCTACATGTCCTGGCCCGTTTCGGGCGAGCTCATCGTCATGGTCGTGATCGGCGGCCTGGGCAGCGTGCTCGGGCCCATCGTCGGCGCCATCGCCTACCTGCTGATGGAAGAAGCCTTCAAGAGCCTGACCCAGCACTGGATGCTGCTGATGGGACCGGCCGTGGTCGTCATCGCCATGCTCGCCAAGGGCGGCTACGGCAATTCCCTGGCCTGGTTGCGGCGCGCGCCGCCGGCCGACCCCGCCGCGCCCGCCGCTGCGCCGCCGGCCGGCGACGGCCAGCAGGACCGCCGTCCGCCGGACACCCTGGCCAAGGAGGCCTCCGCATGACCATGCAAACCGCCTCCGCGCCGGCCGGCCTGTCCACCCTCGACCTGGTGCGCCGCTTCGGCGGCCTCAAGGCCACCGACGGCGTATCGCTGGACGTGGCCCCCGGCGAACTGCACGCGCTGATCGGCCCCAACGGCGCGGGCAAGACCACGCTCATCAACCTCCTGTCGGGCGAACTGCGGCCCGACGGCGGCGCCGTGCGCCTGGGCGCGGCCGACGTCTCGCGCGCTTCTGTCCAGGAGCGCGTCGCCCAGGGCATGCTGCGCTCCTATCAGGTGACCTCGGTCTTCGACAGCTACACAGTGCTCGACAACGCCTGCCTGGCCGCGCTGCGCAAGCGCCGCCGGCGCCTGTCGCCATGGACCGCGCTGCGCGACTGCGCCGACGTCGTGGACGCCGCCACCCAGGCGCTGCGCGCCTGCCGGCTCGAAGACGTGGCCGAGGCCGAGGTCGCCAGCCTGGCCTACGGCCAGCGCCGCCAGCTCGAAATCGCCATGGCCCTGGCCGGCGAGCCCTCGGTGCTGCTGCTGGACGAACCCATGGCAGGCATGAGCGCGGCCGAAAGCGCCGGTGTCATCGCCCTGCTGCAAAGCCTTAAAGGCCGCTACACCATCGTCCTGGTCGAGCACGACATGAACGCCGTCTTCGCGCTGGCCGACCGCATCAGCGTACTGGTCTACGGCAAGATCATCGCCACCGGCAGCGCCGAACAGATACGCAACCATCCCGATGTGCGCCGCGCCTACCTGGGCGACGACGCCGACGCATAAGGAGCCGCCATGTTGAGCATCAACGGATTGACGGCGGCCTACGGCCATTGCCAGGCGCTCTTCGGCGTGGACCTGGACGTGGGCGAGGGCGAAGTCCTCGGCCTGATCGGCCGCAACGGCATGGGCCGCAGCACCGTCATCAAATGCCTGTTCGGCCTGCTGCCGGCCAGCCAGGGCAGCATCCGCTACGGCGACCGCTCGCTGCGCGGACTGGCGCCGTACCGCATCGGCCGCATGGGCCTGTCCCTCGTGCCCGAAGGCCGCCAGATCTTCCCGACCCTGACCGTGGAAGAAAACCTCATCGCCACCGCCATCGCCCGCGGCGGCGCCCGCAACTGGACGCTGGAGCGCGTCTACGAACTGTTCCCGCGCCTGCGCGAACGCCGCGCCAACCTGGGCACCCAGCTCTCCGGCGGCGAACAGCAGATGCTGGCCCTGGGCCGCGCGCTCATGACCAACCCCAGCCTGCTGGTCCTGGACGAAGCCACCGAAGGACTGGCGCCCGTGGTGCGCGCCGAAATCTGGCGCGTGCTGGCGCAACTGAAAGCCGAAGGCCTGTCCATGATCGTGGTCGACAAGAACACCACGGCCCTGCTGCGCCTGTCCGACCGCAACGTCATCCTCGACAAAGGCGTGACCGTGTGGCGCGGCAGCTCGGCCGAACTGTCCAAACGGCCCGACCTGGTGGCCGCCTACGTGGGAGTCTGAAATGAGATTGCAGGACAAAGTGGCGCTCGTCACCGGCGCGGCCGGCGGCATCGGCCTGGCCATCGCGCGGCGCTTCGTCGCCGAGGGCGCCTGCGTGCTGCTGGCCGACCGCAAGCAGGCCGAACTGACGGCGGCGGCCCGCTCCTTGGGAGACCGCGCCGCCGCCGCGACGGCCGACGTGACCGACCCGGCCGACGCCCAGGCGCTGGCCGACGAATGCGTGCGCCGCTGGGGCGGCCTGGACGTCTGCGTCTGCAACGCCGGCGTGATTCGCGCCGCCGACTTCCTGGACCTGACACTGGAAGACCTCGACGCCGTCATGAACGTCAACGTGCGCGGCACCTTCCTGGTCGCCCAGGCCGCCGCGCGCGTCATGGTTGCGGGCGGACGCGGCAACGGCGCCATCGTCACGCTGTCCTCGATGACCGCGGAACTGGCCATGCCCGACCAACTGGCCTACGGCGCCAGCAAGGGCGCGGTGCGGCAGATGACCAAGTCGATGGCGCTGTCCCTGGCGCCGCATGGGATACGGGTCAACGCCATCGGGCCGGGCAGCATCGACACCGAGATTCTGGCCACGATTACCAGCAACCCCGACGCCCGCAAGACCGTGCTGTCGCGGATTCCGATGCAGCGGTTGGGGTCGCCGGACGAAGTCGCCAAGGTGGCGGTGTTTCTGGCTTGCGATGATTCCAGTTATGTGACGGGGCAGACGGTGTATGCGGATGGGGGGAGGTTGGCGTTGAACTATACGGTTGCCGTCAAGGAGTAGGGGGCGTTATGGGTACTGTCGCTATGGGGGCAGTTGGGTTAGAGGGATAGAACCACGATGAGCCGCAGGCCGTGAGCATGACGGTGGTCGAGTCAAGGCCGAATCTACGTTCTGATGTCGCGGCCGGGTTCTGTACGTGCTGGTCGGTTAGGGAAGGGGGCGTCGACAACACGGGGCGGGCTTGTCCTCAACCCGGGGCGCGGTGATGGTTTGCGACGAGTTGGCGTAACTGCCTTTTCAGCTTCCTAGCCAGAGTATGTTCATTTGGCGGTAGATCTCGCTGACAACGTCGGCTAGGTCGGGCTCATGTAGATCTGCGATGCAGCGCAATCGCCGGCGTTAGCGCACAGTGACGGATCTTGTTGGTTGAATTGAGCTGGGGCATTCCTGACAGCCGCTCGTCCCATTTCTCAAATAGGTCGTAAGCAGTCGTTGATGGCGGACGGCTTTCGACCCGTTGCGGCCGTTGGGCTAGACAGATTGATCGGCTGCAATACAGCGATTGCTATCTGCGCCACATCAGCCTGGCCCAAGGGGCCAAGGGCCTGGCTGATTTCCTGATCAACCTGCCGCGGTCGATGGTCAAGGCCTGAGCGAGCGGCCGCGGGCAGGCCGCCAGTCCTTACGCGGTGCCGGCCACGCGCAGGAATTCGCGCACGACGGCCGGAGCGTCCATGCCGAACTCGGCCATCAGGTAAGGCGTCGTGCCGCCATGGGTAAACGTGTCGCGTACGCCGACGCGAGCGAAATTGACCGCGACTTTGTTTTCCATGAGCAACTCTGCCACGGCCGAGCCCAGGCCGCCGATGATCGAATGGTTTTCCACCGTGATCACCGTGGGCACTTCGCGCGCCATGGCCGCTATGGCGGGGTTCAGCGGCTTGAGCGACGTGACGGCGACGACGCCCACGTCCTTGCCCTGACGAGCGAGTTCGGCGGAGGCGGCTTCGGCGATCGGAATGCTCAGGCCGCTGGCCAGGAGCAGGCCGTCTCGTCCGGCGCGCAGCCTGGCGAGTCCCTGCTCGGACGACGGGCGGCTCGCGGCGGGCGTGGCCCCGTTGGCTCGCGCCAGGCGCAGATAGACGGGTCCGTCGTAGGCCAGCGCCTCGTCCACTGCGGCGGCGGCCTGTCCGGCGGCCGGTTCCAGGACGCGCATGCGGGGCAGGGCGCGCATCAAGGCCACGTCGTCGATGGCCTGGTGGCTCACGCCGAGCAAGGTGTCCACGCCCGGGATGAAACCGACCAGCTTGACGTTCAATCCGGGATAGGCCACCTGCATGGCGACCTGGTCGTAGGTGCGGCGCGTGGCGAAGACGCTGAACGTATGCACGAACGGGATGCAGCCGCAGCGCGCCATCCCGCCTGCCATGCCGACCATATTGGCTTCGGCGATGCCGGCCTGGTAGAAGCGGTTGGGCAGGGCGTCGCGGAAGATGTCGGTTTCCGTGGGGCCGCTCAGGTCCGCGGTCAGCGCCACGATGCGCGGGTCGCGGCGGGCCGCGGCCAGCAGCGCCTCGCCATAGATCCGGCGCGCGGCCGGGGCGCCGGAGCGGTCGGTGAAATCATTGACGGCCAGGTTGTCTTGAGAGCGGCTCATGCCTGGATCTCCAGATGATCGAGTTCTTGCAGCGCGAGAGCGGCGGCCTGCGGCGGCAGCTTCAGGTTGTGTCCCAGTATCCCTTCGAGCGAGGGCGCGCCCTTGCCGACCAGCGTGCGCGCGATGATGCAATGCGGCTGTCCGGGAACGGTGCGCGCGAGTTGCAGCGTTTTCAGCAAGGCGGGAATGCTGTTGCCGTCGATGTCATGCGTGTGCCACCGGAACGCGCGCCATTTGTCCGCCAGCGGTTCGTCGGGCTGGACCTGATTGATGTGGCCTTCGACCTGCATGGCGTTGGCGTCGATGATGAGGCAGAGGTTGTCCAGGCCCCAGTTGCCGGCGACCAGCGCGGCCTCCCAGACCTGGCCTTCCTGCAGCTCTCCGTCGCCCAGCACCACATAGACGCGGCTGTTGCTGCCCGAGCGCTTGAGCGCGGCGGCCATGCCCACGCCGACGGACAGGCCCTGGCCCAGCGAGCCGCAGGTCGCCTCGATCATGGGGCCAAGGCGTTCCGACGCGTTGATCTCCAGTTCGGAACCGTCGTCGCAATAGGTGTCCAGGCGCCGTGCGTCCAGGATGCCCCGCGCGGCCAGCGTGGCGTAGAAAATGGCGGTGTTATGCGCGGTGGACAGGATAAAGCGGTCGCGCTGCGGCCATGCCGGATCTTCGGGCTTGAGATTCAGTTCCGAAAAGTACAGCGTGGCGAACAGGTCGGCCGCGCCGAGCCCTTGCTGGACATACCCCTGGCCGGTGCGCGCCACCATGTGCACAACCTGCTTGCGCAGCGCGAGCGCGATCCGCGCCAGTTCGGATGCTTCCCGGGTCGGGGCGAATACCGGGAGTGGTGTAAGGGCGGTCTGTGCTGCCATCGTTTTTCCTTCAGTGGGCGGCCACATCAGCGACCATCGCGAAGGCGTGGTCGGTGACCTGCAGGGCATGATCGATGTCTTGCGCGGTATGCGCGAGGCTGAGGAACATGTTGTGGCGGTGGTGCAGGTAGACGCCATGTTTCAGCGCTTCGGCCGTGAAGCGGGCGCCCCGGGAGTAGTCGGCGTCATCCTCGAACAGCACCAGCGGCAGCTGGGCGGGGCCCGTCTGACTGATCTTGACGCCGTGCTTGTCCGCCTGGCGTTGCAGGCCGTCGCGCAAGCGCTGGCCCATCTTCTCGAAGTGCTGGATCGCGCCGCTGTTTTCCAGGACGTCCAGCGTGGCGATGGCGGCGGCCATAGCCACCCCGCCCATCCAGAACGAACCGGTGATGTAGATCTGCTGCGCCGCTTTGCGAAAGGCGTCGTTGCCGGTCACCGCGGCCAGGGAGTGGCCGTTGGCGATTGCCTTGCTCCAGGCGCAGATATCGGGCCGCACGCCCAGGGGTTCCCAGCTTCCTTGCAATGACAGGCGCATGCCGGCGCGCACTTCGTCGATGACCAGCGCCGCGCCCTGGCGGTCGCACAGGGCGCGTGCCGCCCGGGCAAAATCGGGATGCGGCAATTCCTGCGGTACGCCCAGGTCGTGGCGGAAGGCCGACACCAGGACGGCAGCCAGATCGTCGCCGGCTTCGCGGGCTGCGGCTTCCAGGCTTTCGATGTCGTTGAACTTGAAGTAAATCAGGTGCGCGCGGTCTTCGGCGGTGACGCCCGCCACCGATGGCGTGCACCACGGCACGGCGCCGTGATAAGCGCCTTTGGCCAGGAGGATCTTGCGCTTGCCGGTGCCGGCGCGGGCAATCATCAGGGCGGCGGTGGTGGCGTCCGAACCGTTCTTCTGGAACATGGCCCAGTCCGCGTGGGGCAGCATGCCGACCAGCCGCTCCGACAGCTCCACCAGCCGGGCGGTGGGGCCGTTCATGCAATCGCCTTGCTCGGCCTGCTTGCGGGCGGCCTCGTCGATGACCGGATGCTTGTGGCCCGCGATGATGGGGCCCCAGCTGCACATGAAATCCAGGTATTCACGGCCGTCCACGTCCCAGAGGCGGCAACCGTCGGCGCGCGCAAAAAACTGAGGGTAGCCGGCCGGCAGGATCCTGGCGTTCAGGTGGCCGTACATGCCGCCCGGAATGACCTTGTCGGCCCGGGCCCGTAGGGCCGCGTCCACAAGTGCGAGATTACTGCCCTGGTTCAGATCTACTGCCGTTTGTGTCGCGGTCATATGTCGTTCCCATCCCTGGCTGACAGTGCTTGGAATAAACATGATACATGATATATGATGTTTGCAAACACAGTGTTTGCCCCGATCGGAATGCGGGAAAACAGCGGGGAATCGTCTACTTTCGCCGGCTGCGGCGGACCGATTTGGTCGAGGACTTTTTCACCGGCTCCGGCTCTTCGTGGTCGATGGATTCGAGGTAGGCGACGAACTGTTCGCCGCCCTCGATCAGGTCCTGTTCCACGGCGGTGGCGAGCGCTTTGGCGTCACCCGCCTTCAGAGCTTCGATGATGCGCAAGTGTTGATGCTCACCCTCGTAGGTGGGGTGGCCATGGGGGTAGAGGTAGTTCAGCAAGGGGCCCGCCTGGATCCACAGGCGTTCCAGGATTTCGGTCAGCTGCGGCATGCCGGACCGGCGATAGAGCGAGAAATGAAAGTCGTAATTGGATTGCACCGCTTGCGGATAGTCTTTTTGCTCTTCGGCACGGATCAGCGTGGCGTGGATGCGCTCGAGATCCGCAATGAATGCGGCATCGATGTGCGACAGCGCCTCGACGGCGGCCATCGGCTCCAGATGCAGACGCAGGCGCCGGATCTCCAGGTACTCGGAGAGCGACAGGCGGCGGGTCAGGAAGTAGTAGCCGGCCTTCATTTCGATGGCGCCGTCGTTGGTCAGCAGCAGGATGGCTTCGCGCACGGGCGTTTCGCTGACTTCCAGGTCGGCGGCCAGCGTGGCGATCTTCAGCCGTTCGCCGGGTTGGAAGCGGCCGGACATCAATCTGTCGCGCAGCGTGCGGTAGACCTGTCCGGTAAGGCTGGAGCGAGTGACGGAAGTTTTCTCTGTGGCCATAGTGGGCTGAGCGAAGGTCGACAGCGATTGTCTCGGACCTAGATTTTAGGGAAGAGCTGCTGCCTAGGTAGAACTACGGATATGAGTACCACCTAAAAGAACACAATATATTATATATCGTGTTAAGCCAGTGGCCCGCGCCACGGCAAAGATCGGAGGAACGCTGGATGTCGTCGTCCCCTGAAGTGCTGCGAGATCGCTGGGGCATACCGCATGTCCGGGCCGATGGCGTCGATGAGCTGTTCTTCGCCAACGGCTATGTCCACGCGCAGGACCGGCTCTGGCAGATGGACGCCGCGCGCCGGCGCGCCGTCGGCCGGTATGCGGAATGGGCCGGGCCCGAAGGAGCGGCGGCGGATGCGCTGGCCAGGCGGCTGGGCGTGGAGGCGGCCTCGCGCAGGGATTTCGCGGCGCTGTCGGCCGAGACACGGCGCATGTTGGAGTGCTATGCACAGGGCGTCAACGCCGCAATAAATGAGTTTCCGCTGCCCGTGGAATACGAGCTGCTGGGTGAGCGGCCGCAGCAATGGGAACCATGGCAATCGGTTGCCGTGATGCGCCAGCGCGGCCTGCTGATGGGATCCATCTGGTTCAAGTTGTGGCGCGCGGCCGCGCTGCGCACGATCGGACCCGAGGCCATCGGCCTGTTGCGGTACGACGACGGCGGCAACGAGCGTTTCGTTTCGCCGCAAGTCGATGACGTACAGACGCGGCGCTGGATCGCCGGCCTGCAGTCGCTGGCTCCTTCCATCGATGCGCTGCTGGCGCTGGCGCCGGCGGACGGCACCATTGCCGGGTCCAACAACTGGGCGGTGTCGGGCGCGCGCACCGTCAGTGGCAAGCCCATGGTCGCGGGCGATCCGCACCGGATCTTCGAGATCCCCGGAATGTATGCCCAATTGCACCTGAGCTGCGGCGAGTTCGATGCGCTGGGCTTCTCGGTGCCGGGCGTGCCGGCCTTTCCGCATTTCTGCCATACGGAGCACGTCGCGTGGTGCGTGACGCATGCCTTCGCCGATATCCACGACCTGTACCT